>ENA-OWNT01004289-OWNT01004289.1-seawater-metagenome-genome-assembly--contig:-NODE-4289-length-12641-cov-3.965059_pt1 | contig 12641 bp, 6 predicted proteins | sample MGYA00238136_ERZ651165 | MGnify/ENA primary metagenome ERZ651165 (study PRJEB26861, sample SAMN08777766) | seawater metagenome | isolation source: coastal seawater | place: USA: Florida | collected... | reverse complement strand
ATGTTCTATGGCGTAGCCTCGGAGCGTTTGTGTACTGTACTGAAATACTGAAATTGTCACTGACGGTATTAGTCACATTTGTAAAGAAAATAAGTGCATTTGTTGGGGGGTCGGAGACTGAACCACGAGCACTGAAGTCACTGCGGCTTCGACGCACCCAAAGACGAAACTCACACCGACGCAACGTGAGACTCTCTAATTTCGGCATGAACACCTTTTGAGACCTTGTCATCTTCATCCACTTTCTGTGCTTTCTTCCGTGCACGCCGTCGGCGTCGGTCAAGTCGCGTGCTAGCCGATTGCTTCTTTCCTTTGCGGCGGCGCTGTCGATCTGATTTTGAGGCCTTTGGTCGAGAGGTTGACACGTCTGGGCGCACATCATCGACGTGAGCGACCGAGGCGCCTTGGCGTTGTGAGTGTGGTCCAGCATGTTTTGCTGACGGGTCAGAAGAAGCCAGTGGGGAGGCTGGTGTGGACGCTGTGTCTGCTTCTTCCAATTGCAGAGGATCATGCTCTGGCTCGAGAATTTCAGTCGCATCTTGCAAAGGGCCGGCAGGTTCAATATGTGCGACGACAACATCAGATTCGTCACCTGCAAACGTTTTGGCTTGCGGAGGCAAACCGGCTCTGACGCGGCGCTGTGACCTTGCCGCTGACAATTGGTGTACCTTGGCCTCGGAACCTTGCGCTGCCATCGCAGATGCATCAGGCGCACGCTTCGATTCTTTGGCTTTTGCTTTCCGAACGCGTTTGTTAAATCGCAACACTTTGGAGTCCTGCCCAGGATTTGCGCGTCGGGTTTTACGGACAGGCACCGTTTGCGACAACCTGCGCGCATGGCCTTCGCCTTTGACGGGCACCACTGCCAGTGCACTAGCGACGCGCTTCACCGCTTTCCGCTTTCCTCGCAGTACGAAAAGGACAACGACAACAACTGTCACAACCACTGCTATTGATGCCGCCACGCCTCCTCCCACCAAGCCAGCGTCCACGTTTCCATCATTGTTCGACGCTTGCAAGCGTGAAGTGGTGGTCGTTGTTGTCGTGGTGGTGGGCGCATCTGTGTTCCTCAATTCTTGCACGAGATCATCTACGAGGCCCGCCACCCCTTCGAGCCCATCACCAAGATTCCCACCAAAGAAGTCACCAGGGGCAGCCGCCACGACAACGACGATGTCTGTCGAGGTCTGCGAATCCAAAGCGGCAATCGAATCCAGCGAAATGTCAACGAGGCTGCTGTTGCTAGGAGGGACTAATGTGTTCAATAAACCGAGGGCTAGCTCGTCTTCCGTTACAATTTCGTCCTCGTCAATTGTTGCTCCGGCATACGTCACTGACACTGTTGCGCGGGGAGCATAAGGACACGGATCGGGGCACTCGCACTCTGGATCACCATCACCATTCCACAACCCTACCAGAGGATCAAGCGGACACGCATCATCAAAGTCATTGATTCCATCGCTGTCGGAATCTTGGAGCAGGCAGTCATCTGACTTGGTGCCGGAGCACGCGGTCGCTTCAAGTAAGCATTCGGTGCCGGCAGCGACGGGTTCGACGGAGTACACAGCACTAACGCTGCCGCAGTCAGACGACTCGCAGGTCTCCGGGCATGAAGTGGTCCCATTACTCAGTCCGAACGAGGACAAATCCGCAATTTCCGCTTCAGTGACGGCTGAGCACGACGAAAGGTTGAAGCTGGGGACGAGGGTGACGTCGAGCGTCACCACAGTGTCTTGCGACACTGTCATTTGCGCACCGCCTGGCAGCAATGCCACAGTCGCGCCGCTGCAGTTGTCAGCTGTCACGTTGGTGCAAGCGTCGCTCAAAACAAAGGTGCACAGAGCATCTGTCAGCTCATCATTAGAGAAGGATGCATTCACAAACGGGTCGCTTGAATTGAGCACGCCGCCGGTCCAATCGATGTCGAAGCGTACTTCCGCGACACCGCCGCTGCACACGTCGTCGGAGTCGAAGTCATTGAGCTCGTCGCTTGGACACGAGTCGACGTCGTCGCAAATACTGTCGCTATCTGCGTCATTGCCTGCATCTCGCGGGCACGAATCCACGTCTCCACACACCGCATCAGCATCGATGTCGTTTTCGGGATCCATTGCGCATGTGTCAGCGGCTCCGCAGATGCCGTCACCGTCCAAGTCATTGGCAGCATGCACAGGACACGAGTCGACATCCCCGCAGATGGCGTCGGAGTCCCAGTCGTTGTGCTCGTCTTGTGGACACGAATCCACCAGCGAGCATGCCCCGTCGCCGTCCACGTCGTTGCCTGCGTCAGCTGGGCAAGAATCAACGTCTCCACAGATGGCATCGCTGTCGAGATCATTCCCGATGTCGTCAGGGCAACTGTCCCACGTTGCGCAGACACGGTCACTGTCAGCGTCGTTCCATCGATCATGGGGACAGGAATCGATCGACGCACACAACAAGTCTGAGTCCACATCGTTGCCGGCGTCGTGGGGACACGTGTCGGCGTTACCACAAACCATGTCGCCATCGACATCGTTTTCAGGATCGTCGACGCAGGAATCGAGCCGGCTGCACAAACCATCCATGTCTACGTCGTTGAATGAATCATCGGGGCAAGAGTCCACGCCGTCGCAAATTGAATCAGAATCGCCGTCGTTGGCCGCGTCGTTGATGCACGTGTCAACGGCATCGCAGATGCCGTCGCCGTCGATGTCATTTGTGGCGTCGTTGGGACAAGAATCAACCAAACTACATAATTGGTCTGAATCCATGTCGTTGCCGCCATCGTGCCGGCAGGAGTCGACACCATCACATGTAATATCGGAATCCGCGTCGTTGAGCGCATCACCAGGGCAGATATCCAAACCGAAGCAGATATTGTCGGAGTCCGGGTCATTCAAAGCATCCCCTGGGCAAGTGTCCATGCCATCGCAAATACCGTCAACATCCAGATCATTGGCTGCGTCATTTCGGCAAGAGTCGACGCCGTCGCATATGAAATCCGAATCCGCGTCATTGAGCGCGTCGCCAGGGCATGAGTCCACAAGATAGCACAGGGAGTCCGAGTCTGCGTCATTCACCGCATCCCCCGGACACGAGTCCACGTCGTCGCACAATGCATCCGCATCGGCGTCGTTGCCCGCGTCCGCAGGGCACGAATCCAAAGCGTGGCAAATGCCATCGCTATCTCCATCGTTCAAAGGATCTACAGGACATGAGTCTACGTCACCACAGATGGCATCACTGTCAATGTCGCTGTCGACATCATAGGGGCAACTGTCAACATCACCGCAAAAGAAATCACTGTCTGCGTCGTTTTCAAGATCATTGTCGCAAACATCGATGACTTCACAAATGGAATCCCCGTCCATGTCATTCGCTGTGTCCACGGCGCAACTGTCCACGTCGCCACAAATGACGTCACTGTCAATGTCATTGCCGGCGTCGAAAGGACATGAGTCTTCGTTGCCACACAACTGGTCACTGTCGGCATCGCCTTCGTCACTAAGTGGGCAAGCGTCAGCTGGAAAGCAAACATTGTCGCTGTCGGCATCGTTCAGTGGGTCACTGTCGCAACTATCGATATCACCACAAATGTTGTCACTGTCATAGTCGTTCGCAGGATCACGAGGGCAACTGTCAACGTTTGCGCAAGTATTGTCATCATCCTCATCATCGAAGCTATCAAACGGGCATACATCAACGTTGCCGCAAACATTGTCACTGTCCGCATCATTATCACTATCCAGTGCGCATGAATCGGCGTTGGCGCACACATAGTCAGCATCCTGGTCGTTGGCGGGATCCAAAGGACATGAATCCACACCGCTGCAAATCCCGTCATCATCCTCATCGTTCAAAGCATCCGCAATGCAGCTGTCCACCCCGTCACAAATACCATCGTTGTCGCCGTCATTCAAAGCGTCGTCTTGGCAGCTGTCCTGCAAATCACAAATGTCGTCGCCGTCACCGTCATTCAAGTCGTCGTCTTGGCAGCTATCCACCCCGTCGCAGATGTTATCGCTGTCGCCGTCATTCAAAGCGTCGCCTTGGCAGCTGTCGTCCGAATCACACAAGCCGTCAGAGTCTGCGTCGTTCAACAAGTCGTCTGGGCAAACGTCAAACTCGTCGCAAATGCCGTCCGAGTCGCCGTCCACGTGGCATTCCCGAGTGTCCGTTTGCCCATGCGTGTAGTTGCAGTTCATGCCGACCGCAGTTAATGACCAGGTTCTCGTTTGGTTTCCGCAAGGCGACGAGCAGCTGCTCCAGGTGGACCACGACCCCTGGCAGTCCTTGTAGACGCATGTGGCATAGAACTTGGTGCACGTTGCATCGCAAGTGTCGCAAGCGCCGTTGTTATAAGCAGCACAGTGAGCGCTCGCTTCACCATTGAAATCGTTCCAGGTCACATAGCACACGTGGTCCGGGGACAGATTAGCACACACATCGTTCCCGGTGGTGACGCTCCCCTGTGAGATCCTCCGTACACACTTCTCGGAGCAGTCGTCGGTGTTATCGAATAACGCCTGATTGCAGTCGAATGAATCACAAGCGCCGTCTCCGTTCAGATCGTTCATGGGATGGAGCGGACACGAGTCCGCGTCATTTGTTATGCCGTCGCTATCCGAGTCCAAAGAAGTGGCGGTGGTGGTCCCCGCAACTGCCACGAGGCACAACCACACGACACCCACGACGCGCCGAAGCGGTGCCATCTCTGCGTGTGGCGCCCGCCAGCCTCACTGCATGGTGAGTTCAACAACCATCGCAGAGCCCCGCGTTGGAACCCATTGTCGTGTTAACAAAGAATTGACCGTGATACTCAGAGGTGTCTCGCACAACTTCACGAGCACATGGCATTTGAATAGTCTCAGTCCGGCGCCGCCGTTGTCGGGTTGCTCAGGCTTGTGCGACGGCCTTTGGTTTTGCGACAAACATTACAGTTTTCGTCTTTGCTCCACGTTTTTTCGATTGCGGTCGACAAGCCGAACAGAGCATCTTGCTCGTTCTCTGTCCTCCACAACCATCCATTCTGCACTCTCGAGGAATGCACAACAGAGGACGGAGTCCAAGGGAACTCCGACTGGCCCGTGCATCGCTCTTCCATTCTCACTACTCCACAACCCGACCATTGCGTGCCTATGAGTTTCACTTTGTCCTCACCTTGCTGTCGGTTGTCGTCGTTGCCGCTGGCGGCTGTCGTCGTTGTCGCTGTTGAAATTGATGATGGGGCAGCGACGACTTGACTGCTTCAACGACAACAAAGGAATGAACGGCGGATTGAAGGAAGGAAGGAACGAACGACGGAAGGAAGGAAGGAAGGAACGAACGAACGACGGAAGGAAGGAAGGAAGGAAGGAAGCAACGAAGCAACGAAGCAACGAAGCAACGAAGCAACGAAGCAACGAACAAACGAACGAACGACAAACGAACGAACGAACGAACGAACGAACAAGCTCAACCCAACCCACCCAACCCCCAAAACCCCCCCTCTCATTTTCCCCATCGATTCACCATTTGTAGGTAAATTCAGCTCGCGCACATACACCCACTGAACTGACCTATCTACATCCAGGAATGTATGTACATTGCCATTTCCGATGTATTGTCGCTTATAGATACCACTTCGCGCGGTTAAACGGTGTTACGTAGTATCTACAAACGGTAATACGGTGGCTTTTGCTGGGACGGACAGTCAGTCGTCCGTCATCAACGAACAAACGAACGAACGAACGAACGAAAATGTTCGATGCTCAATGTTCGTTTCGTCCATCGATCGCCACCGCGGAGAGAGAGAGAGAGAGAGAAAGAGAGAGAGAGAGAGAGAGAGAGTCAGCGCCGCTGGCTCGCTGGCCGGCAGCCTCACAGTCACTCACTCACAGTCACAGTCAGTCAGTCACCCACAGTCACAGTCACTCACAGTCACTCACAGTCACTCACAGTCATTCACTCACTCACGGACAGCCAAACTCACTCAAAACTCACTCAAAACTCACTCAAAACGACTTTGGACTTTGGAACCTTTTGAGTCACAGCCCACAGCCCACAGCCCACAGCCCACAGCCCCACTGTCAGGCAGTCAGTCAGTCAGTCACTCACTCACTCAGCCAGCCAGTCATCTCAACCCCTCGATACTGTCCACGCGGCATGACCAAGACCCATTCAACCCCTCGATGCTGTCCACACTGCGTGACCAAAGCCTCCTTCAACCCCTCGACGTTGTCCGTCCGTTGCCCAGTCGCAATTTTTGCAACTTTCCAATTTGCAGTTTGCAACTTTCCAAAATTGAAAGGGAATGCTGACTGACTGACTGTGCCGTGCCGCCGCGCTGAATCATTCATTCATTCCTTTCCTTTCCCTTTCATTCATTGCCGACCGTGCGGCTAAAATACGTTCAATCCCGATTGTAGAGTACTTCCATCCACTGAACCACCCGCATTGCATGATACCGTTAAAAGGGAATGTACTCAAATGCGCACGAGGACCTAGGCGGCTATATTCCGTGCAATCCCGTTTGTAGAGCATATGGCTGCACTGTGCAGAGGGCACTACGTAGTACCCTGTAACGGTAATTTACTTAAATTCGGAAGCGACCGACCAACAGTCAAAACAATTCCACTCCACACAATCAGCATTTTCAATGCATTCCTGGTTGTAGATATAGTTCAGCTGCACCGTTGTACCCGGGTTCAGTGCTATCGCGTAACGGGGCTTAGCGTTTTCCGCGCGCCGTCACGTGTGTGAGCGTTTCGCAAACCATGGTCCTTTTACTGCAGTGTATAGCCCCAGACCTAAGCTGAGTTCAGCTGAAACAATGTGTCTGTACGAAAGCCATGGACACTTCTTGCTTGCCGAGACGAGACAGACAAGACAGACCGCCTGAAGCTTGTTTATTGGACTGAGTGCGGCAGGCGGCCCCGGCGGCTGAAAAGGGAAAGCGGACAGCGACGCTGTGACTGACGCAGTGACGTCAACGAACGGTGACGACAACGACAACGGCCGGAGCGAAGACAGCGGGGCACCGGGGCAGCGGGGCAGTGGAAACAAACATACGATCGGTGGTCGGGTTGAAGGAGTGGAAGGAGTGGAGTGGTGCGCGAACGCTCTGCCGTCCCGTCGTACGTCTTACGTTTTACGTGTTATGTCTTGCGTCTTGCGTCTTACGTCTTACGTCTGCGGCCTACGACAATTCAAACGCGCCGACGACATGGACGGTTGGTGGTGCTCAAACTGACTTGCTCTCCAACAAACTGTTCAAAGGAAGAGGTGATCTATGATAGTTGTTGGCTGTGTTGCGTGACGGCTCGAGGGAGGAACGCGCGAGCAGCGTGGGCGCCGTTTAAACGTCGAGCGCGCCCCGCGTTTCCATTGGGTGCTCATTGCCGTGCGGGCCCTGGGGCCGCTCGCACACCTGGGAACTGAACAGCGAAACTGACAGCAGACATTCGCACCGCGCCCGGACCACAATATTCAGTTGGTCACATTTCCAAGTGAGTATACTTTTTTTTTGTCACTGATCGCACTGCGCACCGTCCACGTCGCAGAACAACAACAATGTAGCCCGAACGCACGTGAGGTGCGCACGCCACCGAGTGGCGATGAGCTCGAGAAAGCGAAAGCCGCGCCTGGTCGCCGCCCGGTCGAAGATGGATGCGATCCTCGCCGCAGTCACTCCACTAGCAAAAGAGTCCATGAAAAACGTCGCAAAGATTAAACCAAGCGCTCATTCGCGGGGTCTTGACGTCGTCCATGCCACTACGGTTCGGTCTTTGGAGCGTGTATCGGCTCGGCTGCGGGACATGAGACTGAACAAGTACACGTTCAAAGGGAACCTGGAGAGCAAAGCAACCAAGGCCAAACCGACGTCACCCAAGATGTTTTCTAAAATTGTGCGCACGTGGTTGGCTGGCCAGCCCCTCACTCATCTTGGGGCAGACGACGAAAACACGACACAGAGCGATGGCGATGGCACGGGCGGCGGCGGCCGTGGCACATCATCAGAAGCAGCAAAAGCAGCGCAGCAGTCCAAGGCCCGTCAAAACTTTTTGATTGGGGCGGATTCAATGGCGAGCAAGGTGCCCACCATGCCTGGCATTTTGTTCTCGCACAGAATAACTTCCAAGGCGACAGGCATTGGCATTGTTCCAAGCGTCCACGTGCAAGTCCTGGTCGCCGCGGGCAGCGACGACGCACCGATTGTGCGGTGCCTGCATCGTGCCTCCACGCCGCATGGCTCCGCCCACGTCAAAGCAATCGCTGGCAAGGTCGATGTCACATTGTTCGACCATTTCATGGGAGCGTCGACAGATTTCTGCGCGTGGTCCTTACCCCCAGACGACGACGACGAAAGCAAGTCATCAACTGGAAAGCTTGGCGCAACAAGTGCCGGTCGAGCACGAGGCGATCACAAACCATCACCAAGGCCTGCAGCAAAGCCAGCAACAAAGCAAGCTTTCTCACCAAAAACCAAACGCGCAGACTTCGACTCTCCATCTCATCATCATGATGCTACTGCTTGCATTTACACCCACTCCTTGTACAGTCCGTCCAACACGTTTTCAGTGGAACCTGCATCCGGAGAAAGAGCTGCGATCACGACGGTGTACCGAAGGGCGTCCAGGATCGCGGAAGATCGTTGCACGCACGAGTCACGAAAGTCGTTGGGCGACATCGCTGGGTGCTGCCTGCTGCAAGCCATCCCTAAATACGCTCCCTTCCCTGCTGCCAGAGTGGGTGAAGAGGAAAATTATTTAATCAGAGCATGGTACCTCAGAGTCACGTGGACGTCGCCGGGTATCATTGCCGCGGCCGTGGTTTTCTCGAAGCAAAGGTCTGCTCCCATCGTCGAAAATGCCCATGCTGAGGTCAAGCCAATCGACGTTCATTCCGACTGGGTGACCGAACCGACGCAATTCGTGTCCAGGGCAGTTGATGGCTTCCACTTCGCTTTTCACAAGGCCGTCGCGCGTCGAATCTCGTTCGACTTTGTTCAAACACAAACCAACGCGTGGTACTTCCGAGGGCTCGGCCCAGTGGAGTGCAGTTGCCCAGTAAGCTCCGCGCTATCGGCGCTGGACGTCAACGCGGTGAAATTCGGCACTGTTGAAGATGTTGAAACGTCCGTGGACCGCTCGGCAGGCGCCTCACGCGCAGCACGCACTGGCACCAAGAACGGGCGTCGCTCGCATCGCAAGTCGGCGTCCATGAGCAAGTTTCACAAACTCCGGGCCTTACCCACGCGGGCATCAGAGCCCGCTGCTCCAGCTAGCCGGCCCAAACGGCCACCAATTCATCGAGCCGTGAAGAGCCTGGGCTCCGACACCAAGCAGCCCGACACGTGCCTGCTCTGCGGATTGGGGACGGCGGTGTGCACGTGCTGGAATTGAACTTGCCCGCGACCTCCGACCATACAACAACAGCAAACGACGACGACGCCAGTCACACTCATTGATTTGATTACCATTTGTAACTTTTATTGCAGCAAGATATCTTGCGTTTGAACGGCCACGCGTCGGAGATGGGGTGACTCCCTGTGAAAATGAATCCAGCAACGTTGGTGCCGATGTCATGATCCACCGCACACACGAAGCAAAGTTGCACATTTGCTACCACCATGCGAGATCGCGCTAACCGTGCATTATCTTCCACGGTTCCTTCGTGGTCGGACGCGAGGCGAGTTTTCATTGACATACTGCGTGAGCTGCGTGCTCAGCTCGTCGAATCGTACTTGAAGGTCCTCCTTCGCGGCATTCGATGCTTCCAGCTCCTTGCGGAGTTCCGCGATTTCTGCGCTTGAGGTGCTGTTGTCGCTGTTGGGGCTACTATTGTCGCTGTCGTTGCTCGTGTCGCCACTGGACGCAACGTTCTCGCTGGACCGAACCGCGTCCAACTCAGCGCGCAACGCCCGTATTGTCTCGTCATGTTTCTTCAATTGGTCGCGAAGGTCCTCCTCTTTGGACGGCGCCGGAGCCTGCTCCGTTGGCGAAGTGCCAGCAGCGCTGGAGGCTGCGGCATCGTTCTCTTCACTCGTCGGCTCCACGACAGCGCGACTCCTGGTCACTGCAGGGGTGACCACGATGCCAGCAGTGCCCTGTTCGGCGTGTTGCTGAACTAGCTCGCGCAGTTCTGCGATAACTGAGTCGCTCTGGCGCTTCCGCTTGGCGTAATCGGCGCGGACTTTGGCGATCTGACGCGCGAAGCGCGCACAATCTTCGGTTCGCTTAGCCAACGCTTTGCGCTGTTTGCGGTTGCTGTCGTGCAGCAACTGCATCTCCGTTGCCATCTGTGATTGGGCTGCGATCAGCTTTGAAAGATTGACCTTGTCGGATTCCCACTTGCCAATGTCCATGTGCTCCTCCAGCACCTTGCGCTGCTCAGCGGAGAACGCCGCGGTGATCAAGATTTGCGCATCGTCGCCGTTGTCAACAACGGGACTGACTACGACTTCTTCGTTGCGTGGAAAGTTTGGCGCGATGGTGCTGTACACAACTTGCTTCGGGTTCTTCGAGGCGACATCAGTGGAGGTATTTTCTTTCTTCGGAGACACGGACAGTTCGCTCGCCTCGGCGGCAGCCACAGCCTCCGCCTGCTGAATTCGAGAGCTTGTTCTGCGTACTTCGCCACTTGCTGCTTCCGCAGCTTCGGTAGCCAACTGCTCTTCTAGTTGTTCCGTGAACTGCTCGTAAAGGTCCTGCAGCTCCGGTGGGCACGGTAGGTTTAAGATAGTTTCTATCGAGTGGCGAAGCTTACGGTGGTCCGCGGAATCGCTCTGGGCACTTTGCAGTGAGGCGCCTGCTTGTCCGTTTGCCGCACTAGTTGCCGAATCTGGAGCTGATTCTGCAGGAGCCGCCGGAGCTGCGCTGGTTTCGTCGGTGTCCGCCGCAACGGAGGAGCTGTCGCCACCATCTGCTGCAACTGTTGCGCTCACCTGTTCAGCGGAAGCGCCTTCGCCGTTTTCGGCTGTGTCGGCATTGTTGCCGTTGTTGGAACCACCGTCAGTCGTTGTGTCCTGCTCTTGTCCGTCACTGGCCGTTGTAGCTGCGGCTGTTGTTTCGGGAGCCGGGGCAGCAGCCGGGGCAGACTCCGGCGCTGGGGCTTCTGCGCCACTACCACCATCGGTTGCCGTCAGCACGGACAGGGCATGGTGCTGATTCCGCAGGAGGTGCGCGATGAGTCGGGCCTGACGCTCCTTGCACACTTCAGCCTTCGCCGCTGCCTGCTTCGCCTGCTCCAGGTTGATGATGTCTTGCGTCCGCTTCACTTGAGATGCTAGCTCCACTTTGGACTCATTCAAGAGTTTGACGACGTTCTCTTGCTCCTCTCGCTGTTTGCGGAAGCGCCGCAACTCCTCGATCAGTGACGCTCTGAGCGCAACGTAGCTCTCCCAAGCTTCGCGGCGCTGAGCAACGATCTCGTGCATCTCGAAAGCACGCTTCTTGATGCGCCAACGGTAATACAGGAGTTCGTTCGTCCAGATATCTTGGAGGGCTTTTGGCGTCTGGTGAGTGACACGGGTTTTCTGATGCGCCCCGGACGCTGCATCGTACATCACGTACGCGCTCGACTGCAGTTCCTCATCGTCCGACTCGTCGGGGGCGGGGTCAGTGCTGGCGGTAAGATCGCGGATGTCCTTGCCGATCTGAGAGCGAGACAGTGTGTTGAAACCCGTCTGCCGAGGGAACCAGTTGCTGTACTCGTCGTCTTGCTCCATGCTCTCGAACATGGCCGCTTGCTCTGCCTCGGCGGCGGCCGCAGCAGCAGCTGCGGCGCCAGACGAACCGGATGTACGGGCCCGCTTTCTGGCCGCGGCCGAGTCTGAGTCGCTGCCGGCATCATCGCCTCCCGCCAGGGAAAGGTTTCGCCGCGAGCGCTGTTTCGACATCGTGGCGTGGGCGAACACACGCACGGGCAAAAAAGTGTTTCGACAACCAAACGCCTCTCCTGCAACGCCGCCGCAGGGCCAACGAAGTACTACAGTGCTGTCACACACGCTCTGCCCGGCGCCGAAAGAGTTGTGCGTTGACTTGTGGGTTTCTCTCGTCCGTTTGTTGTTGTTTTTGACATAAGTGCTGTGCTCCACCCCACAGACATCTCCGATCAAACGTCGTCACCACACTAGTCGTTTTCATCGTCGTCGCATTCACCGCCGTCTCCGTTGTCGTCGGTATCGTCACCGCCGTAATCTTCGTTGTCCCTCACTCGTTGCCTGCAACCCTCTGCCGCATCCTCGCTGGCCCGTCTCTTTCTTCGGTTGCGCTGCTTCTCCTAGTCGTCGAGTCTCGCAGTCGCCGTCTGCTACCACGCCACACTTGGTGTCTTCACAACTCTTGGTCCTGGTCATCGTCATGTCGTCACGAACGAAGTAAGTAAGTAAGGAACGAAGTAAGTAAGTAAGGAAGGAAGGAAGTAAGTGAGTCAGGAACGAAGGAACGAAGGAACGAAGCTACCAAACGAAGCTACCGAACCAAGCTACCGAACCAAGCTACCGAACCAAGCTACCGAACCAAGCTACCGAACGATCGACGGAAGGCAGAAACGAACGAAGGAACGAACGAAGCCACCCAACGAACGAACGAACGAAACCACCGAACGAACGAACGAACGAACGAACGAACGAACGAACGAACGAACCAACCAACCAACCAACCAACCAACCAACCAAC
>ENA-OWNT01004288-OWNT01004288.1-seawater-metagenome-genome-assembly--contig:-NODE-4288-length-12641-cov-4.280723_pt1 | contig 12641 bp, 12 predicted proteins | sample MGYA00238136_ERZ651165 | MGnify/ENA primary metagenome ERZ651165 (study PRJEB26861, sample SAMN08777766) | seawater metagenome | isolation source: coastal seawater | place: USA: Florida | collected... | reverse complement strand
CGAACAAACGAACGAACAAACGAACGAACAAACGAACGAACAAACGAACGAACGAACGAACGAACGACGTTGTGTGCTGACTGCTGACTGCTGACTGCACTGCACTGCGCTGGACTGACTGACTGACTGACTGACTGACTGTCCTCTGTCGCACCTGCGTGGTGGTGACCAGTGACTGATTCACACTCTCTGACAGTCAACGAATGAGTGCCTCATTGCACTGAGTGATTAAAGTGCCCTCAACGCTATTAAGTGCGCGGAATATCTGAATGATTGATTCACAGTGTATGGCAGTGAACGACTAAGTGAACATACTGAATGATTGATTAAGCCAATTAAAGGCGGCTGAGTGAGGTAATACTACGATTGATTGATTGTACACTGCTGGACGCCGGAGAGTGAGTAAGTTAACCGAATGATTGATTGTCAGTGCATGGAAGCCAACGTGTGACTCGGGTGGTCGACTGAATGCATCGACGTTGTGGGGCTGACAGTGAGTGAGTGAGTGATGGCGCAAACGAATAACAAACAACAACAGAGAACTCCTGACAGTGATTGGATTGTGAGTGAAGTGGCTGGTGAAGTGGTGAATCGACAAATTTGCAGAATACCCATGTATAGATACATGCACTCACTTACAGTACCACCGAATGTATCCTCAAATAGGGCTTTCTCTCGAAATGCGTACCTCACTCACTCACTCACTCACTCACTCTCGTCGAACAAGAGTTCGAAAATGAAAGTTGGGAAATTGGAAACGGGAAATGGGGAGAAAAAATGGTAGAAAATTCGGCAAAAAAAATGGGTCGAATTTACGATGACAGCCTGTAGTCGAAATCTTTTGACGTCGTTTGTCGTCGTCGTTCGTCGTTGTCGTTGTCGTCGTTGTCGTCGTTGTCGTCGTTGTCGTTGTCGTCGTCGTCGCCGTTGTCGTCGTCGTCGCCGTTGTTGTTGTTATTGTCGTCGTTGTCGTCGTTGTTAGATCGTCTCCGTCGTTGTTGCCATTGTCGTCGTCGGTAGATCGTCTCCGTCGTTGTTGTTACCATTTTTTGCCGTCGTCTTTGTCGTCGCTGTTGTCATTGTTGTTGTCGTCGTTGTCATTATTGCTGTGGCGTTGGCGGTGTCGAGTGGGGGTGCCGCTGTTGGCTGCTGGTCCTGTTCTAGTTGTTATCTTTTCGTTTTCTTACGGACCGGTGTCGTGCTGTGCGGTTACAAGGGCGCCAGCAAGAAAAGAAGTGAGCGAAAGTAATTTGAAATTATTGTGGATTGTGCGGTTGTGTATCTGTTCGTCACAACTCCCTCGCCATTCGGTATGTCAGCCCTTCGAATTCTGTCGCGAGTGGCCGCGCCAGCCACCAAAAGAGCAGGCACCGCGTATTGCAGGTTCGCTTCCTCGCTCTCAAATGGAGAATCTCTGTCCGACTCGGTGTTGTTTGATCGCGACGAGGCGACGGGTGTTGCCACGGTGACCTTGAACCGTCCCAAGGCTATGAATGCTCTCAACCGCGAGGTGGTGCACGACCTGATGCGCATTTTCAAAGACGTATCCAACGATTCCACGGTGCGAGCAGTCGTATTGACAGGGTCCGAGAAAGTGTTCGCCGCCGGTGCCGATATCAAGGAGATGTTGGCAATGGATTATTCAGAAATGCGCGACCATGATCGCAGTACGTCTCTCCTCCAACTGCAGCACTTGGCGTGTACAAAGCCGGTGGTGGCGGCCGTAAATGGATTCGCCCTTGGTGGTGGCTGCGAGCTGGCCATGCTCTGCGACATCATTGTTGCAGCCGACAACGCCCAATTTGGCCAGCCTGAAATCCAGCTCGGCATCATGGCAGGGGCCGGCGGTACCCAGCGATTGACAAAGGCAGTGGGGAAATCCCTCGCCATGCAGATGAACCTCACCGGCGAACCAATCTCAGCAGAACGCGCCTTGCAGGTCAGACCCGCAAATGAGTCACCCACAGTACACCCACATAAAACCGTGCTGATCTGTTCACAACATGTACCATAGGCTGGCCTCGTGTCTGAGATTCTGGCTCCAGAAGATACTCTTCCCCGCGCGCAGAAAATCGCAAAAGTCATTGCCGCCAAGTCGGGAGTGGCGACCCGAAAGGTGCGACCCTGACGTCTGAACTAGCGCTGCGTTTTTGTCCGCTCGTGTGATTTCAGCCTGGATGATTTCCGTCACGACAGGTGAAAGCAGCAGTCAACAAAGCCTTCGAGTTGTCGCTGAAGGAGGGTTGCGAAGCGGAGCACGATGCTTTCATTTCTTGCTGGGTAAGTGTTCAAACTTCGCACATTCTCGCACTGCGTGCCAGGTTTTAAAATTAAGCGGCATTGCGTGTTCTTGCCAGGCAACCGAGGACCAAACAGAAGGCATGACCGCGTTTGCCAGCAAACGAAAGCCGGAATGGAAGCACAAGTAAATGTCATAAGCGTTCTCGATGACTGCCAAGCAGACCGCAACTGGGGTGCAACCAAGCAACACTGCTCGTGCACAGTACATTTTGCCCGCGCAAGTGCTCATGCCGTGTTAGAATAAATTATCTCTTGCGCGGACTTCTACTGAATCCACTTTTACGCCTTCCCCCCATCGAAAGGTGTGGGTGGAAGACAATGCTATTGTCATCCGCGTGCGCTGGAGCACTTGCTCCTGCCCAGAAATTTCCTTGAGTCTCCAGCAGTAAAGCCCTCGACGCTGCAGGGTGCAAGAAGAGCACGATCAAGATGAGCACGATCAAGATGAGTGTGGATACTGAGCAAAATCAAAATCAGTTCGGGCACCAGCGTACATGGTGAGCCCGGCGGAGCGCGCCCATCCGGCACCCAAATATCCGAAAACTTCAACAGCTCACGCGCGTTTCTCTGCTCCCGGATACTTTTTGTGTGCGTAGTTCATTTCGGACAACAAATCACAATAGTTAGCACAATCAACGTTATCAGTCGAGTGCCCCCGCGGTGTAGGATGCGCCGAAAGCTGCGCACGTACGAAAACTCTAACTCGTCGTCATCGCTGTCGTCACCAAAATGTGCTGTGGTGGTTGGAGCTTGGGCTACTGCGTCCCACACCACCTGCAACACACAAACGAAACAAGTGACAAACGATCAACATACAACAAACACATATGCACAACGGCTCATCATACCCCAGACGCGGGGCGCGCCATGGTCTTGTGCATGGTCTGTTCCGCTGTGACTTGTTTTCCTGGTTCCGACTCTTTCGCTAACCCAGTGCGCGCCGCCTCCATCTCTTCGTCGTCCAGCGTGCGTCCAAGATTAAGTTTGGACGCAAGGTAATCGACATGCACAATCATGAACTCTACCACTTTCAGCACCTTTGGGAGCTCCAGCAATGCGTTGACCGCGGAGTCGTCGTCTTCATTCTGTTTCAGTATTGATGGCGCGAGGCACACCGCGAGATTGTATCTATGCAATGACAGGTGGAGTATGTCGTTAGAGGCGTGTGTGATCACATGATGGCAGTCAACAGTGCGGTCCCACAATTGTTGAATTCAGCAAGCCAGCCACTTACGGCTTCATCATATTCTTTTTTGCATCTACGGTGAGTCTGGCGCAAAACACTAGCAGATGCAACAGCGCGTGGCAGTGTGCTTCATTCATTTTCTTGAGCTCTCCAACAATGAAAGGTTTGGCGACGCTGCAGAATCACGCACGATCCCGCGGTGAGCAAGCGACTGGAACCGATGCAAAAACACCGACAAACGTACGTTGCATTGTTCTCACAATCCGATGCGACTCTGATCAAAGGCTTGTAGTGTTTGCACGGACACAATGGCTGTTCGCACGACAAGTCATACACGCACTGGTGAAGCTGTCATTGGCAAATCATCACTCTACATGCAGGACGCTGCAGCTTACTTCGGGCAGATCACGCAAGAAGCGCTTGAGAGCGTCAGCGACTAAGTCGATGTCAGCATCGGGGTCGAGACCTGCAACACAACACGGCACGCAGGAGTACGGCACGTCAGCGATCCATTACGAGGGCTTGCAACAACGTCAAATTTGATTTCATTGGGCGCGTGCTGCCCTTCGTGCCTGCAAGGAGTGCCTTGACGCGGTTGTCGTCTGTCTCACGATCATGGTAATTCTGAATCAGCGTTTTGACGGCAGTAGCTTCCGCGGGAACGCGGAAAAGACCTTCGTGCTCACGTCCGTGATCTGCGAGCCAATCCACGAGATCTTTCACGATCGTCGGGACCTGCAGTAGGTACGTGCCTGTTGAAGTCTTCAACATCGAGGTGCGGCGTTTGTAGTCCACGAGAGCCTTGGTGACGACGCGTGGGGACGCCGCCCTGGACGATGGACCCAGTTTCGCAAGATCATCTTCGGGGGTGTTGTCCTCCAATCCTTGGTCCTTCATTGTCCGAATTTTGCACACGTTGCGGAGTGCGGTGAACCACCTTTGCTTGTCGCCGAATGTTTCCGCTCGCAGGACAACTGTGCCATTGAAACTCCAAATTTCGAACGTGCGCGTCGAATTGTCGGTTTCTGAACATATTGCCCCTTCTCCCAGAGTTATGGTGCCTCTTGGCTTGCTTGAATCCTTTGAGTGGCGATACTCGAGCGTCGAGCCGCGGAGTGTAAACCACCGTCGTTGCCAGTGACTGCGCGACGACCCGCTCTTCGATGCGGACCGTTTGGGTTTGTCAACGGGAAGCTTTAACAGGTACCCGGAGAACCCGGGGGTTTTCGGTGAACTTGCCACCAGTGATGCAGTAGCTTGGCCCAACCCCTCAAATCGAGAGTCTCGGGAGGGCTTCTCCTTGCGCTTTGTAACTGCGCTCAGCTTCATTGTGAAAGCAAGGAGCCGCAGCAGCCCCACGAGGCTGGGCGGTCAAATGCGCAACAGCGTCGTCACTTGGAATTGAAGCACAAAAGGTCCACAGCACTTTCGTTTCGCCTTTGACTTCCTCAAGATATTGATTGCTGTTTCTATTTTTCACTTGGGAAAGCACCCAAGTGACGTGAGGGTTGAGAGCAGGACTACAGCCGGCACAAGAAGTAAGAATTGCAACGACACCCAGCGACAACGTCCAAAGCCAGAGTAACAGCAACAGCACCCACAACAGGAGCGCAAGGACACCACGACAACTTGAACGCGACAATGACGACAATGATAACGATAACGAGGACGACGACGACGACAACAACAACGACGACGACGACGATGACGACGACGACGACGCAACGACGCAACGATGCAACGACGCAACGACGCAACGACGCAACGACGCAACGACAATCCAACTTCGAACACGTTTGAGTGTCAGTACTTCAGGTACCGCTGCCTTAAACGATTACTACGTATTCCGTACCTTTGGTTCTACCAAAACCAGTATTGAACCACGTACTATCCATCACGTGAATATCCCATTTAATTAGTACATGCAGTACTGACTATGACAGAATAATCTCCACTTTATAACCGCATACTTATACCCCGAAATACACCGTACTCGGTACCTTGAAAACAGTATTAAATAATGCAATCCGCTTTCAAATATCTATCGACGATGCCGGCGCCCGGAACCGCGCTGGCGGGGGGCGCTGACAGTATCTTTGACGTCGCCCCGCGTTGTTGCGCTGCACCACGTCACGTCACGTCAGTTCGCGTCGCTTCGCGTCGCTTCGCTTCGTTGTCTTGTTTGGCTATTCACGGTGGCGGGAGCGGCACGCAGAATGAATGAAGGTCGCGAGACGTCGGCGGCGCGTGCTGCGAGTGCGTTTTCATTGCCTGCCCTGTGCGTGGATGTAATGTTTGTGCGCGGTGTGGTGAGGCCGTGTGTGTTGGTGTGCACGCTTGTGGTGGTCAATTTGTGGATCATCACGCGTGAAAGATACGTCCGTGCACGTTGCGTGTTTTGTGAGTGCAGAGTGTGCAAGCAAGCGGTTTCCGCGAGCGAAGCTGAGGTCATTGTGAAGATACAAGGATTCTTTACTCGTTGTCACGGAACTGTTCCGTCTATTAGTGCACTTGTCTCGGCTCACGTTTCAGAGCGTTGGTGACCTGGAAGTGCCGTGCTAAGGGTTGGGTCTGAGGACCTCCCATTAACTTCGCTCGCATTCGCGGCTGATTCACCGCCAATCAGCGCAAAGAGGGAACATTTTTCTGTTCAATTGCTGATCAATTGTAGTAATATTTCAATTTGCGGACTTCGACTACTCTACAACGCAGGAACCATGTCAACGCGCCCACCGTCCCCAATTCCAATCAAGTACGAGTTCGAAGGATCGCTCAGGAGGTCCGTGATCGACGACCCACCTGAACTCAGGAACGTGCGTGCAAAACTGGCGTTGTCCTTTCCGCATCATGCGCATGCGTTCCACAACATGTCTCGGACGTTGAAACTGGTTTACACTGACGATGAGGGGGATGTCATCACGATCTGCACCAACGACGAGCTCGCCGCGGCGTATCGGCAAGCACAAAAGGCGGGCAGAGTGCTGCGCTTTTCTGTTCCGGCATTCAAAGAGTCGGAAGCGCCTTCAACCAAGCGGTCTAAATACGTACCTGGACAAGCTGGATGGAACGAGAACGGTGAGTGGATGCCGAGGACTCGCGTGCACTGGGGCGTCCAATGCGATAAATGTGGGCAACTTCCGATCGTTGGGACTCGCTTTCACAAGCGTGGCGAAGACTACGACCTGTGCGAGAAGGAGTATTTGAAGCTGCCGGATGCTGAAAAGCAGCTCTTCCAGCGATACGACAGCCACCATCGAGTACTCGACTTCCTCAAACCATGCCTAGACGCGACGTCCCGTCCTGAGCCAAACTTGGACCAGCACGCCGGACAAGCTGGTGTCGTCATGCACTGGCGCGTGTTTTGCGACAAAAGCGGACAATGCCCGATCGTCGGCCCCAGATTTCACAAACGCGGCGTCGACTACGATTTATGCGAAGCAGAGTTCAGAAAGTTGCCCAGGGATCAGCAAAAGTTGTTCGATCGGTACGACAGCCAAGTGCGGTTGAAGGACTGGTAATGCACTCGGCCCCACGTGCAAGCTTTTGCTTCGCGTTCCACGCTGCGCTGCGATGCGAATGTATCCACGTTTTGCATTCGCGCGGTGGTGCGTTCGCAAGGCAGTATTCAAGTGATCATAGAACCTCCATGAAACGTTATTTTTTTTCACAAAACTGAGCTCAGAAAAATCTCTACTGTCGCGCTAACTAACTATCTTCGACCATACGTCAGTCAGGACAACAACAACAACAACAACAACAACAACAACAACAACAACAATGGGTGGCGTATTGCTGCCAACCGACACTGCAGCCACCAACGTTTCGTCAGTAGGTCGTGGTGGAACCAACTGCACTGCACGCAGCGACATTGGGCATTGGTCATCATTGGTGGCATCGGACATCGCATTCATTGCTTCGTCATGAAAACGGTTGTGCCGTGGTAAGTGCGTTTGTGAGAGCATTATTACAACGAACTGTAATCGCAAAACGACAATGTCACTTTTTGAACCGTTTGTTGACTTTGTTGTTGTCGTCGTCGTCGTCGTCGTCGTTGCCATCGTCGTCGCTTTCCGTCGCCGTCGCTTTCTGTCTTCATCCTCCATCGTCAACGTGGCGTCATCATTCACATCGTCGTCGTCGTCGTCGTCGTCGTCGTCGTCGTCGTCGTCGTCGTCGTCGTCGTCGTCGTCGTCGTCGTTTCCGTCATCGTCGTCGCCGTCGTCACCGCTTCATTCGCTTCGATCGCCGTCGTCGCTGCATCGCCGTCGTTGCCATCGTTGCCAACGCAGCCAACGTCGTTGTCGTCGTTGCCGTCGTTATTGACACTTGACGGCACTCCTGGAGCTTGTTGTTCGTCTTTCTTCACGATTGCCGTCTTGCTCTTGTGATTCTTTGTTGTTGTCGGTGACCGCGTTTTGGGGTGGCATGGTGCGAAATCGAGGACACTCGACACGCACAAGTTAGGCGTGAACAGTTAAGTGTTCCACGAACTGAAAAAATCGGTGCGAATTGTAGAAATATTTGTTCGACGTCCGATCGGTTGCGCGGGGAATGTGGCGCCATTAGTGGTTCGCGCGTGTAGTGACCATGTCGTCACTCCACAGACATCGCTCGTTGCGCGGGCCCCAGCGACCCCCATCGCAGTTCTGCCAACTCTGAATTACGTGCGCCAGCCGTAATCATGGAGTTTGCGACGTTGAGGATTCCCATCAACGAGCACGTGCGGCGTAGCGCAGGTGTGCCGTTGTCCGTTCGCATCACCCCTCTGCGTGCCAACGACGTGTCCTACGACGAGGAATGGCAAGGGTCCGTGCCTGCATGCCAAAACTGCGGAAGCTGGTTCAACCGTTTTTGTAGCCTTGTGGCGTCGAGTTCGTCCTCGGCGACATGGCAGTGCCCGTTCTGTTGCGCAAACAATGAAGTTTCTGCGCTTGCAACGCAGAAGCTTCAAGCTTCGCCAATTTCTAAGTTCGACTTCGTCGATCTCCCGGACACTGAAGGCTATTGTAGCACGGGGCACTTGTTGCCGCAAGCTGTGTGTGATGGTACCTCAGACGTACGTGCGCACATGACATACATCGTGTCGCTCCAGCAGAGTTCTCCGGGACAATCTGCAGTTGCATTGCGCGGTATTGTTGCTAGTATTGCGTCGCTGCCACTACGATGTTCATTTTCAGTCATCACCATCGAGCGAAACAACGTGATTGCAATGTGGCGACGTATCCGCGGTCCAGCAACAAAGATCACACGGCAGCCGTTCACCGTTCCGATTCATGTTCCTCCAAAGTTCTTTCGCCGATGCTTTCGTGAGTCGATATTTCACTGCAATGACCATTCAGATAGAGTGGAAACCGCCGACGCATTGGCAGTGGAGATACAAAGTGTTGTGGAACAAGAAACTACCACCGCGGACATCCACATGGACGTCGTCAAACCGAACGTGATTTTACTAGCGGCCATGAAGGTTGCGTTGGAAGTTTTTGAAAGCGAATTCGACTCCGTCGTGGACGTCTGCCAAGTGACACTTCTACTTGCCGGTTGTAGCAAGTCAGATGCTTGCGGTTTCGATGAGCCCTCGGACAACGACACCAGCACGGACGAAGTGACTGCCAATCTCCGCCGGCGTGAGGTCACCGTCGATGTATTTTCGATCCCTCAATATGTGCCAGAAAGCTGCCTGTCGTGGGCACTTGCAACGATATGTCGCGAGACTGGTGGGTGCTTCAAACTCTATGCTTGCGGCAATGACCAGGATCATCGCAATACCGCGCAGCCGACAAACACTGACATGAAAGTGGATATTAATGGCCGCAAAGTACGCCACCTTCGCTGCAACGCCTCCACGCGCGAAGGCCTGCAGGAGCAATTCGAGCTACACATGCAGGCACGCGCGGCGGAATTTAACTTTGTCCGTCATGTCGCCGTGGAGGTCCGTGGCAATGGCCGTGCAATGCTGCTGTTTGTGAATTTGCATGGAGTTTGCTGTGCCTGTGTCCTCGAGGTAACTTCAGTTGCTGTGCGTGTAGATGTACACTGGACCAAACGAAAAAGACGCACTGCAAGTGAGCTCAGCCAGCCCCGTTGGAACCAAGGCAGTGGCGTTTCGCAATTTCGGCACGAAGAAGTGTCCTCCCCGCTGGTTTGTTCCCGGGTGCGACGCCCACTCATCCTTCGGTATCGACCTGGAGTTTGCGTCGGAGGCAGCAAATTTAGAAAGAGCCCACCGACGCAGACACCCTCACAACAGCGTCGGAAACGTGGAAGCCTTGCGTATTTTGCCATCAGACGACAATTGGGACGACCGCTTCCCTGTTGTGTTGCTACAGTTCGTGTGTTCCTATTCAACGGTGGATCCGGCGACATGGACGAGACGGCGTCGACTCCGTGTATGCACGCGTCGCATTGAAATCGGCCGCACAACACTCGATGTCGTCGCTGGCGTACGTTGGTGAAGCAGCTGTTGTTACGATGCGTAAATGGTCACCCACTTCACGGATTCGCTGAATTGCATGATAGGTAAAGCCGTTAGTATGTTGGTCGTTGCTAACGCTCAAAATAGTTTCAGAATTCACCGAGGAGGAGGCACGCAATGAAGGCCGTAGTGCTGATAGTTTGGCAATTCGGCAGTCGTGTCTCAAGTCTTGGTTGGTGGCCTGCAAGGTGCGACGGATGTTTTGCGCTGTTGTCAATGTAATCACACGGCTGACGTAGCTTTGTGCCTTTCTGCTTGTGCCCCACAATAGCTTGCGGCTGCGTGGCTCGTTCAGTTTCTTGCACTTGGAGTTAGTTCCAGAAACGTGGATGTCGAAACAGGACAGCGCTCAGTTCCAGCAGCAGGCCGCAGCGTCCGCCAAGACAAACGACGTCGAATCGAACGTAGCGCTTCGACATTTGTGCATGGCTTGTTGACGAAGTACATCTGTGGAGATGAATTCGATTGGCACAGCTGGAGTGCTCTCAGCGATTTTCGTTTGAAAGATCGGGACATCAGTGCCACAGTGTTCAGCACCGACCAGACATTCACCCACTTCCTCAATGGCATCATGTCGCTTCGGCGGTTGGCATCGCCACATCTGCATTCGCTGCTTGTCCCAGTGCTCTTTTGCCTTGCCGACGGGCCTGCCACAGCTGCTTCTACCAACGCTGAAAGCAACAGGTTCCCGATGATCGAACGTCTGGAACAACGGCGCTCATCGATTGTGATGTCAACGTCGACGGCATTTATGGTGCTTTCTGGCCCAAACGTGTTCTTGCATCAAGTGAGTTACCTGTCGTGTCGCTATACATGTGCATCACATTATGTTCTCACACGATGGAATTTGCTCCAGGCTGACAGTGAGACGTTTCGTTTCCACGCATCGTCATCGAGTAGCAAGGCATGGGACATTGCGGGTGTGTTGAAAGCCTTGCTATTTCATGGCGAGTCAGAAGACCCGACACCGTTGGGTGTTAAGATCATGCACCACTTGGGAGGCAGCGAAGTCGGCTGTTTCGGCGCGCTGCACCTCCTGAATCCCGGATTCCGAATGGCTGGGACGACTAGATACTCTGCAGTGGGCACGAAAATGTCAGACTTGCTCATATACGACCGACCAGGGTACGTTACAGCTTCGACCCGGTCAACATTGGATGTATGCATGTATGAATGTGATTGGATACCGTCTATGTATATGCTGTGTGCAGCCTAAGATCTTTCATGGACGCGATTCGGCGACATGTGAGGCGGTCCGCTGGCTTGATGAGGCCAGCGGAGCCAATAGTATTTTCGTAACAGTTGGTTTTTAGTTAGGTTGCTGCTGTTCATTTTATTCAATTGACTGCTGGAGAACCTTGGCGGTATCTGCCGCCACCGTACACGCTTCAAACGAGATGCAGATCCCCGAAAGCTTTGCTGACGTGGAACTGAGGTGGCGTGACAAACGTTGGGCTCCATGCGCCGTAAGCGCAAGTGCTGGAATCGCAGATCGACACGCTCTTGTGCATGAGGACGCGGAAAAAGTTACCGGCATACTTGTCCCCAGCAGCTGCGACTTGGGTGTCCTTGTTGTCATTGTGGCCGTTGATGAGATTCCACGGCACGGATACGTTTGCCACAAACGCTTTGCCTTCATGGTCAATGTCCGTGTGATGACTGATACCACTCACGTCGCAGCCGACCATAACGCGCGAGATGTCGGTGCCGTTGCCATACGGGTTGCGGATGTGAGCAACAAACATTGTATTTTGCGGGGTGATCTCAACTTCCAAGTACTTGGTTGCAAAGTCATCGCTACTGCTTGCCTTGCGACGCGGGCTGATGAACAACTCCACGACTTCCTGGTTGTACGTATCAGAGTTGCACTCGGAATAGTCGTTGCGTAGATAGGTGTCGTCAGCTGCATCGTACTTCACAACCAGTGCTTCTTTCGTCCAACAAAGCCGGACAGAAGTCTTGGCAGGAAAATCACCTTCCCCACTAGACAGTTTCAAGCCACTTACAAGAGTTGGGGGTGCCGTGCCGACTTCACACGTGGGGATGTCGAGCGATGGGGCGGCAGCAGCTGCAACCGCGACCGCGCCAAGGCAAAAAGCAGAAAACAAACGAGCCATTTTGTGTGTCAATGTTTCATTCACACACAAAAAACGATGCTGCAGTTAAATAAGTTTACGAATTTTATAGTGAAGACGAGGCAATTACGATGGTGTTCCTGCTGTGCTGAGTGCTCTACTCGATCGATGCCAAGCTTCTCCTTGCTCGCGTCTCAGCACGCTGCCGTCGGATGGATATAGCACACTGGCAAACCCGCAGACGAGTTCACTCTTGCGTTGCCACATCAATTCGGTATTTTCGAACAATGAACAACGAACAATGAACAACGAACAACGAACAACGAACAACGAACAACGAACAACGAACAACGAAGACACTTTTCACCAAACGAACGAACGAACGAACGAACGAACGAACGAACGGCGAAAAATGGATCCAAAAACTTCATCACAGCACAAAAGCCTCCAATATCCCAAAACATTTTGTACCGGGTATCGCTTCACCATAACTACCAACTTAGGCTAACGCCAGGTACATCTGTTCCGTTTTAAAGCGGTACCGCGTACTACTTGCATCAGTATTTCAAATGCAACGAACGAACGAACGAACGAACGAACGAACGAA
>ENA-OWNT01004286-OWNT01004286.1-seawater-metagenome-genome-assembly--contig:-NODE-4286-length-12642-cov-3.929089_pt1 | contig 12642 bp, 13 predicted proteins | sample MGYA00238136_ERZ651165 | MGnify/ENA primary metagenome ERZ651165 (study PRJEB26861, sample SAMN08777766) | seawater metagenome | isolation source: coastal seawater | place: USA: Florida | collected... | reverse complement strand
CCGTAGAGGAACATGGTGGGCCAGTCGTAGGTGGCGATGATGAGCGACGACGTGATGACGCCGGCGACCTCCATCGAGTCCCCCATGAAGGCGCTGTAGTCGAGGCCCCACTTCCACAGGGGGTAGGTGGCCAGCGCGCCGAGGCCGATGCCCATCAGCCCACCCACCGCGCCGAGGATGCCGGCCTCGAGCAGGAGCAGCCGGACCAGGTACGCGGGGCGCATGCCGAGAGCGAGCATCACGCCGAACTCTCGGGTGCGCTCCATGATGCTCATCAGCACGGTGTTCACGATGCCCAGCGCCACGATGACCAACAGGAAGAGGGTCATGACGTGGGTGCTGGTCATCTTCATGTCGATGAAGCCGAGGATGCCGGGCACGGCCTTCATCCACGGGAGGACCTCGGCCTCGGCGGGGGCGGCGGATCGCACCGCCTGGAGGGCGAGGGCGGTGTCGTCGGGGTCCTCGAGGTGCAGCGAGAGCTGGTGCACGGCGTCGTCGACCTGCAGGGCCTCCTGGGCGGCTTCCACCGTGGCGATGGCGAGGGTGCCGTCGACCGCGGCGGCGCCGGTGCGGAAGATGCCGCCCACGCGGAACAGGCAGGAGCTCATGTCGTCGGCCCCGGGGGGCTGAGTCATGAAGACGACCTTGTCGCCGACCGTGACGGAGAGCTGGTCGGCGAGCTTGCTCCCCAGGAGGATGCCCCGGTGGTCGCCGGCGGCGAGCCACTCGCCCTCGGTCACCAGCTCGTCGAACATGTCGATGTCGGCCTCGATGTCGGGGTCGATGCCCTTGAGCCCCACGCCGACCGAGGTCTTGGGGGCCATGATGAGCCCGCCCACGAAGACCCGGCGGGCCACCTGGGCCTGCGGCACGGCATCGGTGACCCGCTGCTGGATGGCGGTGGCGTCGACCAGGAGCTGCTCGATGTCGCCGTCTTCTTGCCAGCCATCGGCCTGCACGACCACGTGGCCGGCCTGGCTGCTGATCGCCTGCTTGAGCATGTCGGCGTACAGGCCGACCTGCATGTTCCACATCATGATGGCGAGCATCAGGCCCACGGCGATGGCGCTGGCGGTGAGCAGAGTGCGACGCGCGTTGCGGACGAGGTTGCGGATGGCGAGGCGAAGCATGGGCTACTCCGTCCGGATCGCTTCGACTGGCTGGAGCCGGGCGGCCCGCCATGCCGGCCACACGCTGGCCAACACGCTCACCACCACCAGGGCGCTGATGGGGGCGAACAGGCTGAACGGGGTGACCTCGCCGTAGATGATGGGGTCGAGTCGGACGCCCATGATCTCGAAGCCGTCGGGGCTTCCGGCGCTCATGTCGAAGCCGACGTAGACCACCAGCACGTCGAGCAGGCCGCCGATGACCAGGCCGATGCCTCCGGCCAGCGCCGCCAGGAACACGCTCTCCCACAGGACCATCGCCACCATCTGACGTGGGCGGAGGCCGATGGCCTTGAGCACGCCCAGCTCCCGGGTGCGCTCGAACACGCTCATCATCATGGTGTTGAGCACGCCGAAGCTGGCCACGGCGAAGACGATGCCGAGCATGAACAGGCTGGCGAAGCTCTGCATGCCCATCAGCTCGGCGGTCTGGGGGCTGGCCTCGCTCCAGGTCTGGACCTCGATGCCTTCGGGCACCTGGGGCTTCAGCGCGCCCACGAAGGCGGGCAGGTCGTCGGCGTCTTCCGACAGGACCATGATGCTGTGCACCTGGTCGGGAAGGACCAGCAGCTCCTGCAGGTCGGCGAGGTGGACCCAGGCACCGCCCTTGTCCATGGCGGCGTTGCCCGTGCTCGACAGGCCGACCACGGTGTACAGCTCGTTGCCGAGGGACCCGTCGGCGGACTGGGTGAAGCCCACCACCTCGTCGCCCACGCCGAGCTCGAGCTCCTCGGCGAGGCCGATGCCGATGACGATCTCCCGGGCGGGCTCGGCGGCCAGGTAGCGGCCCTCGACGATGCGGTCGTCGACGTGGGTGAGGGGCAGCTCACGACCGGGCTCGAGCCCCTGGAGCTGGGCGCCGGTGGACTTCTTCGACCCGCCCAGCAGGGCGAAGCCGTTGAGGCGGCCGGTGGCGCCGACAGCGCCCTGGGCCTTCTCGATGTGGGCGATGGTGGCCTCGGCCTCGGGGATGGTGTCGAGGAGCTGCCGCGTGCCCGGGTAGTCGGGGTGGTGGATCTGCACGTGGCCGAGCTGCTGGTCGACCATAATCTCGAACATCTTGCCGTACATCCCGTCGGTGAACGCGATGAGGCTCATGCACATGGCGACAGCGACGGCCATGGCGGTGGCCGTGATCAACGACCGCCGCTTGTGACGCCACAGGTTGCGCCAGGCGATGGCGATGAGGGTCGACACAGGCGCCTCCTACTTCTTCAGGGCTTGGAGGCTGAAGGTGTTGTCGTCGTGGTCGACGCTGAAGGTGAGCTCCTCGTAGACCAGCTTGGTGTACTCGCCGGGCTTGTCGCCGGGGATGACCGACATGGTCATCGGCACCTTTCGGCCGTCGATGTCCTGCACGTCGTCGAAGGCGAGGGTGCGGACCAGGGCGCCCTTCTCGTCGAAGTACTCGATCTTCTTCGGGATCTGGTCGGGCCGGATGTTGACCACGACCTTGCCCCACACCACCGGGGCGTCGGGCTTCGGCACCAGCTCGATGACCCACTGGCCCGTGCCGTCGGCCGCGGGCTCCTCGGTCATGGTGTAGGTGAAGTCGTCGCGGAGGCGGCTGTTGCGGACCAGGTCGTCGTTGGAGAGGTGCGACCCCATCCACGAGCCGCTCATCATGCCGGCGGGCACCTTCATGGTGCGGTCGACCTTGGGCATGTAGTTCCAGAGGTTGTCGTCGACCTTGAGCGTGGAGATGCCGGCATCCTTGGCCGGCTCCAAGATGACGATGAGGCTCTTCTCTTCGCCCTTGGACTTGGCCCGCATCTTCATGGAGCGCTCGTAGCGGTCGGTCTTGACCTCCATGGCCATCACGGCCGTGGACGAGTCGCCGCGGTTGATGTCGTCCGTCCGGTCGAGGAGCTCCTCGATGGTGGGCTTGGTGGCGGCGTCTTCCGCCAGAGCGGCGGGGGCGCCGAGGAGGAGCCAGAGCAGCGAGAGCGAACGCATGGGTCAGTCCTCGGGATCGTTGGTGGACGGGTGAGCGGCCTCGAGCTGGGCCCGCCACTCGTCGATGAGGGGGGGTAGCCGCTCGAGGAAGAACTCGGTGAAGGCTTGGAAGTGGTGCAGACGCGCATCGAGGGGCTCGCCGGCCTCGGCCTTGAAGGCCATCGCCTCGGCGCAGAGATCGTGCAGCTGCTGGGAGCGGACCACCTCCAGCTGGAGGAGATCGGTGAACAGGCCGGGGCGGAGGCGGTACCAGTGGGAGCGGGAGCCCGGGCGCCGGGTGCGCTCGATGTAGCCGCCGCGGATCAGCATCTGGGTCTGGGTGGAGACCGAGCCCTTGGACACGCCCAGCCACTCGGCCAGCTCGGCCGAGGACTGCTCGGGTGGATCGCAGATCAGCAGGCGCGCCAGGATTCGCCCGCCCGCGGGGGGCATGCCGGCCTGCTCGAAGACCAGGCTGATGCGCTCGATGAGCCAGCGTTCGCGGTTGGACTGCAAGCAACGTCTCCACAGTTCACAACGTTCAGATAATCCTGAATGTTCCGAACGCCAACGTTTTGTCTATGAGTCGTCGGGCTAGCGCCCTCCTCCGATGTCGTCGGGCTGGCGCCCTCCTAGAAGTCGTCGGGCTAGCGCCCTCCTCCGATGTCGTCGGGCTGGCGCCCTCCTCCGATGTCGTCGGGCTGGCGCCCTCCTCCGATGTCGTCGGGCTAGCGCCCTCCTCGGATGTCGTCGGGCTGCCGCCCTCCTAGAAGTCGTCGGGCTAGCGCCCTCCTCCGATGTCGTCGGGCTGCCGCCCTCCTCCGATGTCGCGCCCCTGCGGGTCGCTCCGATGTCGTCGGGCTGCCGCCCTCCTCCGAGGTCGTCGGGCTAGCGCCCTCCTCCGAGAAGGACATCGGAGCGCGAAGCGCGACCTCGGAGCGAAGCGACCTCGGAGCGAAGCGACCTCGGAGCGCGAAGCGCGACCTCGGAGCGCGAAGCGCGACCATCGGAGCGCGCAGCGCGACCATCGGAGCGAAGCGACCATCGGAGCGCGCAGCGCGACCATCGGAGCGAAGCGACCATCGGAGCGCGAAGCGCGACCTCGGAGCGAAGCGACCATCGGAGCGCGCAGCGCGACCATCGGAGCGCGCAGCGCGACCATCGGAGCGAAGCGACCTCACCGAAAGGCACCAACCTCCACGTCCCCAGGGAGCGCCTCCTCCTGCACCAGATGGGCGGCGACCTGCCCGAGCCCGTCCGAGCACATGGCGGCGTAGCCGTTGCCCCCGGCCGCCACGAACCAGCCGTCGTCGACGGCGTGGAGGTAGGGCCGCCGGTGCGGTGTGCGCACGATGAGGCACCGGCGGGTCTCGCTGCGGAGGAGGGGCAGCCGCCACCGCTCGGTGGTGAGTCGGTGCAGGAGCTCGCGGTCGGCCTCGGAGGGCCCGGCGACGAACCAGTCGCGTACCTGCTCGAGGTCGGTGAGGATGCGGTCACTGTCGATGTTGCAGCCCATCTTCAGGTAGGTCCGCCCGTCGGGGTAGCGCAGGGGGCGGATGCCGTAGATGCCCTGCCAGCCGGGGCCGTCCCCCTCGTCGAGCAGCGCGGGGAGCGGGCCGGCGGCCTCGGCGATGGCGGGGTCGACCTCGGCGAGGAGGATGGTCTCGGTCTTGGCATCGAACCGAAGGGGAGCGGGGAGGAGCGGCTGCATGCCGGTGGTGGGGCCGGTGGCGACCAGCACCTTGTCGGCGGTCAGGACCTCGGTGGGGGTGTGGACACGAAGACGGCCGGTGGGGCCGCGGTCGACCCGGGTGGCGATCTCGGCGCGCAGGGTGCCACCGGCGGCGACGAACGCGGCCAGCTGCGCGTCCTTGAGCCCCCGGGGGTCCACATGACCGGAGGGGCCCGCCTCGTAGAGGGCGTCGGCGCAGGGGACGGAGAGGTCGGGGAAGCGGTCGTGCACCTGCTGGGGGGTGAGCCGCTCGGCGGGGAGGCCCCGCTGGGCGGCCTCGGCCATGGCGGCGGCGATGTGGGCGTCGTCGGCGAGGTGGGAGGTGTAGAGGCAGCCCTCGTAGGAGCGGAAGCGGCAGCCGGTGGCCCGCTGCAGCGCCTCCATGCCGGCGATGGCGCGGCGGTTGAGCCCGGTCCAGTGGGGGTCGTGGCCGAGCTGCCGCACGACCCGGGCCCGGTCGTGATGGGAGGCAAAGGCGGTGGCGGTGGCGGGGTCCGGCTCCTCGGGCGGGCCCAGGAGCAGGGTGTCGACGCCGGCCTCGGCGAGGTGACGAGCCGCCGCGCTGCCGATGAGGCCGCGACCGATGACGAGGGCGTGGGGCATGGGTCCTCCGCGCCTCGGTCTACCTCAGAGCGACAGGGCCCACCGGCCCTCCTGGCCGTCGACCTCGCCGGTGATCTCGTACGTCGCGCCGTCGCCCACGTCGTGGACCGTGACGCCGTGATGTGCTCAGAGCGCCCGACGTACCGGCTGGTGCAGCGCCCGGATGGCCGCGACGACGTAGGCGGACAGCCCCTCGGCGACCCGGTCGAAGGAGGCGGCGAAGCGGGGGTCGGCGCTGTACAGATCGGCGAGGCCTCGGTGGATCTCGGGCGTGCAGTCGTAGAACCAGCGCCCGATGTAGCGTCGGTGCGCCTCGGCGGCGGTTCGGGCGGCCGGGGCATCGGGGGCGGTGCCGGCCGCGAGCAGATCGGCGAAGGCCTGGTTCAGCTCCTCTCCTTCCTCCGCGAGGCGTGCCCACTCCCGTCGCCCGTACCGAGCGGTCCGGCGTCGGGACTCCGCCCAGACCTCCGTGTCGCCCCAGCGGGCCTCGGCCTCGGCCTCGTGGGCAGCCGGGTCGAAGCCGTCGAACAACACGACCAGATCGTCGTCCTCGAGGGGCGCGTGGTCGTCGAGCCGGGCCATGACGTCGTCGAGGGCGCGAAGCCGGGCGTGCAGCTCGCCGAGCTCGGACATCAGTCGCTGCCGCTGCAGCTCCACGGCCTCTCGGGTGCGGTGGGCCGGATCGTCGAGCAGGGCGCGGATCTCGACGAGCGGGAAGCCCAGGGAGCGCCACAGCACGATGGTGTGGAGCCGCTGCACGGCCTCGTCGTCGTAGAGACGGTAGCCGGCGTCGGTGCGACCCGAGGGCGTCAGCAGGCCGATCTCGTCGTAGTGGTGCAGGGTGCGCACGGTCACCCGGGTCAACGCGGCGACCTCACTCACGGTGCGCTGGGGCATCGGTACCTCCTTGCCCCTGGTGTAGGCCCTCCCCCCGCGTGAGGGTCAAGCCTTGCTCGCCCACCGGGTGAGCTCGCTCGTCACGTCGAAGGGCATCACATTGCTGTGGGGCCCATGGGTGTGCCGACCGTTGACCGCCGTGATGTGGGCGTTGAGGGCCAGCAAGGCCTCACGCACGTCGGCTGCCTTCTTCAGCCGACGGATCCGCGCCATCTCCAGGGCGACGTGCTTGCGCAGGGCGAGCCCCGGGGGCAGCGCGTCGGCCAGGCTGAGGTCTTCGTCGGCGCACTTCTTCTCGAGCCAGCGGTCGACCATGGGGCGCCGGTCGTCGAGGTTCTCGATGGGCTTGCCCGCCCCCTCGAGGTTGTCGAACGCGCCCTCGGCCGCGGCCTTCTTGATGATCTCGTCCATCACGTACACGAGCACCTCCCAGCTGGAAGATCCGTACCGTCGTACGCCGGGGATGGCGGTGCAGCGGTGCGTTGCGCAACCCGTTGTGCTCAGGGGGCAGATGAGCCCAGCGTCGCGTCGAGCCAGCGGGGCACGCGGTGATCGACCCAGTAGCGGCCCCGGCCTGCAACGAACCCCACATGCCCACCCCGCTCCGACAGCTCGAACCGAACGGTCGGCGAGAGCTCGGCATCGGTGGGCACGACCTCGGGCTGGAAGAAGGGGTCGTCCCGCGCGTGGATCACCAGCGTCGGAACGGCGATGTCCCGGAGGAAGGGGCGGGACGAGCAGCGACGGTAGTAGTCCTCGGCGCTCGCGAAGCCGTGGAGCGGCGCCGTCACGAGGTCGTCGAACGCACGGAAGGTGCGGACGCGGGCGAGGGCGGCGGGGTCGACGACCGCCATGGGCTTGGACCGCACATAGGCCTGCAGCTTGCGCACGAGGTGGCGCTGGTAGACGCGGGAGAGGCCGCGCTCCATGCGATCGGCGCACAGGTTCAGGACCAACGGCGGCGAGACGGCCACGGCAGCGTCGATGGGTGCGGTGGGGCCGTCCTCTCCCACCAGCTTCAGCAGCACATTGGCCCCGAGGGAGAAGCCCACCGCTGCGAGGGGCGCGCCCGGCCAGCGGGCCCGGAGCTGCTGGAGCACGTGGCGGGGGTCGGCGGACTGTCCGGAGTGGTAGCCGGTCGGCGTGCGGTTCGGGGAGCGGCCACAGCCGCGGAAGTGGAAGCAGCCTGCCCGCCAACCATGGGCGGCGAGGGCTGCGAGCAGTCCCCGAATGTGCGCGGAGTCCACGGACCCGGTGAGCCCGTGGATGAGCAGGGCCGTGGGGGCGTCGGCTCGGTGTTCGCCCGACACCCAGGCGACCTCGACGACGTCGCCGTCCGGGAGGTCGAAGCTCTCCCAGGTCAAGGCCAGCCTCGGCGCCCGGCGCAGCACGGCCCCCCACAGCGTCTGCCCGTGGGGGCTCCGCAGCCAGCGGGGCGGACGGAAGGCGCTGGCGACCTTCACGGCTGGCGCAGCAGCTCGACCATGGCGTCGACCACGTCGCGGTGGAACGCGCGCAGGGCGTCGGTGTCGGTCGGGGGCGCGGCCGGGGGCTGCATGGGGGCGCTGACGTAGCCGGTGATCTTCACCGGACGAGGGATGGCCGTGGGGCCCCAGCCGCGGGCGATGGGCAGAGGCCAGCGGGTGCGACGGTAGACCGAGCGAGTGAGCTGGCTGTCGTAGACGGTGTAGATGCGGTCGGCGGCGGGACAGCCGGCCACGATCACCGGCACCTGCGCCTTGAGGGCGAGCCGGGCCCAGCCGAAGCGGTCGTACCAGAGGGGACGGTAGCGCTGGGTCGACGGGCGGAGGGCCTCCCGGGTGCCGCCGGGGGCGAGCATGAGCAGGTCGCCGTCGGCCAGGATCTGCTCCCCGGTGGTGGGGGCCGCGGGCCGGATGCCGAGGGACCAGGAGAGCTGCTTGATGCCGGGGATCTTGAACAGGTTGTCGTCGCCGAGGCCCAGCGGCTGCCGGCCCCGCTGCTCGATGAGGTCTTGGCCGAGGAGGAAGGCGTCGTAGGTCGCGAGGCTGTGGTGCATGAGCACCATGGCGGGGCCGTGCTCGGGGATGTGCTCGAGCCCCTCCGAGCGGAAGCGGTGGTAGCGGCGGAGCGGCCCGAGGGCGATGCGACCGATCCACTCGGCCGCGGGCGGGATCTCGTGCGGCATCAGCGCTTCTTCGGGCCGACCAGGGTGCGCAGGGTGCCGCGGACGACCACGTCGCCGCTGGCATCGTGCAGGGTGACGGGGACCTCGTACTCGGCGCGGTCGGAGGTGGCGGGCACCGGGCAGCTGCAGCGGCCCTCGATGGTGCCCCGGGCCTTCTTCACGTAGTCGAGGTTCATGCCGGCGACGATGAAGCGGGCGTCGTCGGGCATGGAGTAGGCCAGGGCCACGTTGCCGGTGAGCTCCACCAGGTTGGCCAGGGCCACGGCGTGCACGCTGCGGAGGTGGTTGCGCAGGAGGGGGCGGTCTTTCATGAGCACCCGGCTCTGACCCATCTCGAGCTGGACGACCCGCGCGTGGATGGTGCCCGTGTAGCGTGCCATCCGCCCCACGAGCCGGGAGAACACGCGGTCGCCCCCGGGGAGCGGGGCGAGGCGGTCCCACGTGGTTCGGATGAGGTTGGTGTCGCCGTCGAGGTCGAGCACGGGCATGGACCGCTCCTTATGCCCCCGCTTGTATCGCAGCGACCACCGGCGGAGCTGCAGGTGCCGGCGGCAGCGGTGCCATCGCGTGGGATAGGCTTCGCCGTCCGGAGGCCGCCCCCCATGCCCGTGCTGCTCGTCTCGATCACCTCGCCGTTCACCCGAACCTGTCGTGTGGTCGCCCACGAGCAACAGGTCGATCTCACGCTGCAGGAGGTCTTCCCGCTCGACGACGACCCGGTGCTGCTGCAGCACAACCCCATCGGGAAGGTGCCGGCGCTGGTGCGCGCGGGCAAGCCGCCGCTCATCGACAGCCGTGCCATCTGTGCCCACCTCGACCCCCGCGAGCGCACCGACCGCGACATCTGGCTCGAGAGCGCGGCCCACGGGGTGATGGAGGCGGCGCTGGCCATCGTGATGGAGCGACGGCGCCGCGACGACGAGCGCAGCTTCGCCTGGATGGACCGGCAGGAAGAGCGGCTGATGCGCCTGCTCGAGACGCTCGACGGGGCGCTGCCCGAGGCCCGCGACACCATCGGGGCCTGCGCGCTGGGCTGCGCCGTCGACTACGTCGACTTCCGGCTGTCCGACCTGCGGTGGCGCGGGCTCACCACCCAGTCCCTCGACGGCTGGCTGCGTGAGCAGCTGCGGCGCGACGCGATGGAAGAGACGGCCTACGGCTTGGCTGTGTAGCTGGGTCAAGCAAGGAGGCTACGCAGCATCCAGGCGGTCTTCTCGTGCACCTGCAGGCGACCGATCACCAGATCGGTGCTCACCTCGTCGCCGGCCTCCTGCATCAGCGGCAGCAGCGAGCGTCCCCGGCGGATGACGGCCTCGTGGCCCGCCACGAGCTGGCGGATCATGGCCTGGGCGGAAGGAACCTCGCGGGCCTCCTCGATGCCGGCGCTGGCATGGATCTCGGCCCAGCTCACCGGGGCGAAGGTGCCGATGGAGCGGATGCGCTCGGCGATCTCGTCCAGCGCGGTCCACAGCTCGCGGTACTGCTCCTCGAACATCAGGTGCAGCGTGTTGAACATGGGCCCGGTGACGTTCCAGTGGAAGCCGTGGGTCATGAAGTACAGGGTGGCGCTGTCGGCGAGCAGGCCGCTGAGGCCCTCGGCGATGGCGTTGCGCTGGGGCTCGGGGATGCCGATGTCGATGGTCGTGTTCATGAAGTCCTCCGTGGTCGATGCCTCAACATCACCAGGGATAGGAATAGTCGCCAAGACACATCATCGATGCTAAAGATAGTCCATGCCTATCAACAAGCGGTTCCGCTCCTTCGACTTCTCCCTGCGCCAGGTGCAGTACGCGGTGGCGGTGGCCGAGGTGGGCGCCTTCGGCGAGGCGGCGGCCCGCTGCGGCGTGTCGCAGCCGTCGCTGTCGGCCCAGGTGGCGAAGCTCGAAGACGTGTGGGGGGTGCAGCTGTTCGAGCGCAACCCCCGCGGTGTGCTGGTGACGCCCGCCGGCCGGGCCCTGCTGGGGTGGGCGCGGGCCCTGCTCGATGCCGGGCTCGATCTCGACGGTCAGGTGCAGGCGCTGGGCGAGCCGTGGGCGGTGCCGCTGTCCGTCGGGGTGATCCCCACGGTGGCGCCCTATCTGCTGCCCGAGGCGGTCACCGAGCTGGCGCTGCGCCAGCCGGGGGGGCAGGTGCACTGGCGCGAGCTGCAGACGGCGCGCTGCGAAGACGCGCTGGCGGCCGGCGAGCTCGACGCCATCGTCATCGCCGATGCCTCCACCCAGGCGGGCACGGCCGACCACGTGCTGGGCTTCGAGCCCTTCGTGGCGGTGGTCCCCGCGTCCCATCCCCTGCAGGGTCCGGTCACCGTGGCGCAGCTGTCGTCGGAGTCGGTGCTGCTGCTCGACGACGGCCACTGCCTGCGCGACCACACGATGGCCTTGTGCCTGGAGCCGGGGGTGAGCACCTCGCCCTATCGGGCGACCAGTCTCCCCACCCTGGTGCAGATGGTCTCGGCAGGCCTCGGGGTGAGCGTGCTGCCGAGCTCTGCGGTAGCGGTGGAGGTCGCGCGGGCCGACGTGCGCATCGTGCCCTTCACCACCGAAGCCCGAGCGGGTCGGGTGCTGCGGGTGGTGTGGCGGGAGCGCACGGCGCGGCAGCGCGAGATCGACGTGCTCACCCGCTGCTTCGCCGTGGCGATGGAGCGGGCACTCACGGAACGACCCTGATCTCCGCCTTGCGCGTGTCCTTCTTGTTCTCCGGCGCCGGGGTGCCGAGCGGGTGAAGCGCCGGCCCCACGGGCTCGGCGAAGACGAAGGTGGTGTCGTCGAGGACGAAGGCCTCGTCGCCGTCTCTCGGGGGCAGGCCCACGCCGGTCAGCGCAAGGCCGGGGATGTACACGACGGCCCGGTCGGTCTTGGGGTAGGCGGCCCGCACGAGCCCGAGGAAGAGCACGGCCTTGCTGTCGCAGTCGCCGCGGTTGCGGAACAGCAGCGCCAGGGGCCGCCGGTAGCCGGGGTCGCCGCCCTTGCGCTTGCGTGCCTCGTAGGGGATGGACTGGACGAACGACAGGGCGCGCGCGACGTAGGCCCGCTTGCCCTTGGTGTCGGCCTTCAACGCCTCGGCGACGGGCTCGAGGGCCTCGGCATAGTCGTTGACGAGCCGCGCGTGGTCGAAGCTGATGCTGCCGCTGGCCATGGTGAAGAACCGGTTCTTCCGCAGCCACCGATCGACCGCCTTGTCCCGCACGGCCTCGGCGGCCTCCAGCGTCTCCTTGGCCTTCTTGCGATCCGACCCCGACACGCCGATGCGCACGCCGCCGTCTTCGATGGTGGCGGTCACCTTCACGCCCTTGATGCCCTTGCCCCACGCCACCACCTCGTCGACCACGAAGGTGTTGAGCTCTCGCCGCTTGAGGTAGGTGGGCTCGGCCCGGTCTTCGTCCATTGCATCGCGGGGGAGCGCGTAGTGCACCGTGTGGCGCTCCCCCGCCGCATCCTTCCAGGCCACGTCGAAGACCCAGTCCTTGCGGGTCTCGGTGCGCTCGAAGTGGGTCTGGGACTTGCCGGCGAGCGCGGCCACGGGGGACAGCAGGGTGACGGCCAGGACGGACAGCAGCAGGGGTCGAAGCATGCGGATCTCCTGCCCATGGACGTGGGGGGGCGGACGACATTCTACGGGTGTGCTGTAAGCGCGTGCGCGGCGGTGCCGTTGGCCAGACGCACGGAGGATGCGATGCACGCCGACCAGATCCACATCCCGACGCCCTGCCACGAAGACTGGGACGCGATGCGCCCCGAGGGCGCCCGTCGCTTCTGCGATTCGTGCACCCAGCACGTGCACGATCTGTCGGCGATGACCCACGACGAGGCGCAGGCCCTGATGGACAGCGGCGACGACGTGTGCGTGCGGTTCGCCCAGCGACCCGACGGCGAGCTGGTGCATCGCCCCGAGGTTCGCCACGTACAGGCCGCGCCGAGGGTGGCCCGGCGACGGGGCGGCTGGCTTCGTCGCGCCGCCGCGGCAGCCCTCGGTGCGACCGTGATGAGCAGCCCGGCCCAGGCAGGCTCGGTGATCGCCGAGGTGGAGGAGGAGCCCAGCTGGCTGCGCCAGGCGGTCGAGCTCGCCATCGACTGGCTCGAGGGCGAAGAGGAAGAGGCCGTGCGCATGGGCCAGGTGACCTACGAGCTCCCGCCTCC
>ENA-OWNT01004285-OWNT01004285.1-seawater-metagenome-genome-assembly--contig:-NODE-4285-length-12647-cov-3.003262_pt1 | contig 12647 bp, 17 predicted proteins | sample MGYA00238136_ERZ651165 | MGnify/ENA primary metagenome ERZ651165 (study PRJEB26861, sample SAMN08777766) | seawater metagenome | isolation source: coastal seawater | place: USA: Florida | collected... | reverse complement strand
CTACCACATTATCATTGGCAGCATACTGGTCAACAAAATCGGCGCTTATGTAGGCAAACAATGGTCGGCCGGCATTGGGGTCAATATGGGCCAGGCGTACAAAGCGGTAATCAATAGGCTTAAAGCTTACAACACGCGTTCGATTGATGTTTAGAATTATTTCAACATATACCTGGCTGTAATGCTCTAATTGGCGAACCAGCTCGGCCTGCCTTACTGATGCGTTGTTGGCCCGCATGAAAGAGAGAAGCTCATGGGTATAGTGCAGCTCGCGTTGAAGCTCATTACCTTCTGTTACACTTAGTTTGTATGGTACAAGCCCTTTACCATAGTGCAGGTTTCTACGCGCTAGCAGGCCACGAGCTAATACCCCAACAGATTTTACATCATCAAATAGATCCTGCGGCTGATTGTCATCTACTCCGTTTAGCTCCCACTCTTTGACCTGCCCAGTGAGTTTTGTAGGCACCAGTTTAGTAGAAACAGGCTTGCGCTCTATGATGTAACCATCTTTACCACTGGCAACAAGCGCAATATTTCTTTCAATTACAGGCTGCATTACATCTTTATTGGTTCCCCGTTTATTTCAGTCATTAGATCAATGTGCACCTTAACAATTTTGCCACTATCCAGGTCTTTAAGATTTCGGGTTCCATTCCTCCAGTGGTTAGGGTCTTTGTAAATAGTGTTTGGAGCTAATAGAGACTCAGACCTGCCGGAGCTTTTGTGCCTTTTGTTTTTGCCCAGGTTCTTAACGTTTATGCAGCGTTTCAACTTTACAAAGTCGCCCCCGCTTTGCTGCTTCTTATCTGCTTTTACTGCAGTTAAGGAAAACGGTTGATGGCTGTTGTCTACCAACCTTATGGCATCTTGCATTTGCACAATCCAAATGTGAAGAGCTATATAGCAAAGCTTTGGGACGGGCTAAATCGAAAAAATACAAAGGTTCGTTTCTGGAGAGTTTTGAGTTTGCCGTTTCTGGTTTAGAAGACTAAGAGTCAATTGTTTGCCAGAGAAAATTGACCAGATGTAAAACACTCTGAAAAATAACCCCGCCACGCCCTATATGTTTCTGCACGTGCGGATGTTGATTTTTTAGGGAAATATGAATCAGGCTATGACGTGATGATGCCTATACGGCGACTGCGCTTGTTGAGCAGGTGAGCATACTTAGTGTAGAAATACACATCTTCTGCATCGCTGAAATCAGTGGCGTCCTCCGGGTTGACTGATGACTTGCGCTCACTGGTCTTATCTTTCTTTATCTCACCATTCACTTCCTTAGCAGGGGCACCAAGCATTGATGTGATAGAGTGTTTGGCATTGGTATAGTTAAACGATAGGCTAGGGGAGTGTGCCGGTGCATTGCCACTAAGTAGCTTGTTAATGAGATAGTATTTCGCATTGTGCTTTGCATCGAGCCCCTTGCTTATTTGGTTTACATGCCACCCTCGCTTACGCATAATGCTGGTGGCCTGCTGGGCGTAGGTGAGCTTGCTATTAGCTACCCTGGAGTTGCCATTCCTGTCGTAGTAGAAGTCTACTTCTTTGCATTCGTGGTGTTTGTAATAGTCACAAAAATCGTTGACTACATCATCTAATATTTTTGGGGATACAACAAACAGGTTGTTGATTGCCCGGTCTTCAAGGCCATGGCATTGGTGTATGGTCATGGCGTTAATGCGCGCTCCCCAGTCAACAGATATTTCTAGCTTTACTTTGGGGTTGCAATCGGCATCCCATCTGCTATCCCTGTGCTCAAGCTTCTTGAAATCAAAGCCCATACTATCAATATAGTCGTAGCGCAAGGCATCATCATATGTGTGTTGCTCTATGTCAAGGTTAGGGTAAAAGCCCCCATCAATCCTGTTCATGCGCTCGTTGAGCATCTCTATACGGAATGAAGCATCTGTCATGATGCTGCGCTGGGTGAGTATAGAGTCCCAACCCAGGTGCTGGATATTGTCAAGGCAATCAGCCTCCTGATAGAAGGCAGTTTGGCCATTGGGCTGCACATACCTGGTGTAGCGAATCTTTTGCTTGAGCCTGGTGATTTCAGCCCATAGCTCACGCTTTTCATTGATGTCGCTGCTATCAATAAAGGCCAGCTGCTTTTTGATGAGCGCCGTTTTGGTTCCCCTATAGTCTATGCCAAAGTGTGCTGCATATTCATCGGCCGCATCAAGTAGCCAGTTGCTCTCAACCTTATAAGGCATGCTGCTGAATATGTGTACAAAGTGGTGAGTAGAGATGTGGCCAAAGCGATTGCCGTTGCCTCGGTTGGTAGGTATCACATCCTTTTCAAACTTGTCTTTCTTTATGTGCAACCCTTCATCACAGATAATGCCATCAACATTGGCACCACGCTTTGTTCTATCCTGACTAGCCAGGAGAAACACGGTGCCATTGTAGAAGAAAATGCAGCGCTCAGGATCCAACACCGGGCGAAAGGGTTCATCCCATTTGAGCTTTTTGGCAGGGCGCCGGCCTACAGTGTAGTGAATGTCTTTTATGTAGCCCATTTGGCCCAAGGCATCGAGCGTGGTTGGCAGCGTGTTGGTAAGTATATCTACATAGGTGCTACCATAAATGAGAAATGTTCCGCGAGGGAACATGATGACCACCTGCCTTATAACCCAGGCAATGATGAATGACTTGCCGGAGCCGCGGCCCCATATATCTACTGACTTCCTTGCCCAGTTGAATACCCGGGTAAGCTGCGGCAGGTTTAACTTAATCTCCTTGAGATTCACCCGGCTTTTTGGTTATCTCTTCAAACGAAATGTCCTGTGCGTCAAGCAGCGTTTGCTTGGTTTCTTCATCCAGCTTATCGGCCTGGCTAAGGTCTACTGGTATCACATCACCATTTACCTGCACATTCATTATGAATACCTGGTTGGCGTATTGCTCAAATGGCGGAATGTCTGTGCTGTCTTTATCAAGCCCCAGTATCTTGATAAGGTTCTTTATCCCATCATTCACAGCTCTCTGATCATTCTGTATTTGTGCCTTTTGAATAGTCTTTAGCTGTAGGTCAAGTATGATGCCTCTGAAGTATTCAGTATCAACTTTTTGCTTGCCATATATCTCTTCACACTCAGTGATAATAGAATAAATGGCGTTGCGGCTTTTGGCCAGGGCAGGAAACCGCAGCTTTACCGCATTTACAATCTGTGCCCTGGTGCGAATGTTTTCGCGCAGCTCATGTACAAAATTTACTACCGCCAAGCGCTCCTGGTCTTCATCGCTAAGGGGGTAGCGCGTAGGCTTGTCAATGTGCTTTTGCACCCTGTCAACAAAGTCTGGTTTATTGTGTATTACAATTTGCCTGGTTCTATCAGTCATAAACAATTTGTCCTTTTAGGCGAATGGCTTCAAGCGTATCAAAGCGCATCTGGTGCTTTGTCAACATTTTTTCTGCCTTCGCTTTTTCTTCTGGAGTGTTGGCCCCCTTGAGCTTACGCTGAGCCTTACCTACGTTGATGCGGGCATTCTCATAGCTGCGCATAAAATCAACCACCAGTAGCGGGCCATCAGGCTTTTGCTCTGGTAGGTGGCCATTGGCAACTACATAGTCATTCAGGTACCATAGTTGCACTATATCAGCACGCAGGCTCAGTATTTCAAAAGCCAGCTCGCGCCTTTTGTCATGGTTTTCAACCAGGGTAAGCCCGGCATGAAGCGTGCAGCATCTCAGCCATTTATCCTTTCGCTCTGCTTCAAGCTTTTTAAGTGTGGCTTTGACCTGTGGGCTCAGGCCCCGGGCTTGTTTTTTAGGGGTGGGTTTGCCGCTACCTATCTTTTTCTGTAATTGCTCCAGGTGCTTGTTAAGCTCCTGGCGGGTGTAGCTGCTTTCACCACTTTGCAGCAGTTGAATTACATAGGGTTTGTTGAGCCATTTCTCAAGCAGGGCAACACCTTGCTCATAAGGCTTGCCGCGGCTGGTGTATAGCTTGTATTCGTGCTCAAAACTCACACCGCTAAAGTGTGGTGGCGCACGTGCTCAGTTTGGGACAGGTGAGGTTGATGCGATAATTAGCTAATGTGCTAATTACACAATTGGATAGTTCTTTCAGGTAAATAGATTGAGTGCATTGAGCTTATCCGCGCTTCAATAAAAAGTACTCTTCAATTTTTGCAAAATCAGAATCCTGCATTTCCCACATAGGTTTCCATTGTAGCCCTTTACTGATGTCTTTTACATCTACAGGAATACCATATTGATGGCCTGTTCTAGCCATGTTGTTTTGTTCCATCATTTGGTGTGATACCTCAATTTTTACGTTTGTAAGTTGCATGTCATTAATAATTTAAAAGTTAGGTTGAATTACCACATTAGCATATTAAACAATTACCTCATTAACCACCCCCCACACAAAGCGGTCGCCTTCTACCCACTGGCTGTAATTGGCCTTGCGCATCAACTGGTATACAGTATGTATGCTAATATCAGCATCATAGTGGGCTTGTAGCATTTCAAGCACCTGCAGAGTGGTCATTACATCATCACAATCGCCCTTATTGGCAGGTGGGTGTGCAAGCATAAATGCATTAAAGCAATCATCAAGCATTTCATCACCAGTATTGCCTTGTGGTTGCGCTTGAGTAACAGGGCTTTCGTCTGCAGAAAAGAAAACTGGTGGTGGAATATCAGGCATAGTTGTCAAATCGAGTTTACACAACAAGTTTACAGTATTTTACACTAAATGCAAAATACGGCCCGTATTGGCACAGTCATTGTCAACTAAAAATGTCAACTTTTGAACATGGTTTTCTACGTACGTTTGGTGTGACCATTTGTAACACGCGAATCATGCGAAAATTCTTATTTAACAATTACCCCCCGTGGGGAGCAGGACTTTGGGCCTGTCCTTATAACGCGAGTTACGAGTGGTCGGCCCTGCGGGGGGCTTTATAAAAAAAGAGTATGACCACTCGTAATTCAAATCAACAAGATTCCACGCCACAGCGTGGCAAACACCGGCTGTGCCACACCGTGCGCCACCCGGCCACATTCAACAAACACTTACCTGCGCCTGATAACCAGGACGGGCTGCTTAGCGTAGTAGAAGCACACCACGCAGGCACTCATTACCAAAACCTGGCGCTGGCCCACATGCCTGCCCACCAGTGGGTAGCAGAGATGAAACAAGCCAAACAAGCCATGGCCAAAGGCTTTATTACCCTGGGCCTTAAGGCACGCCAGCGCAGCAACCTGCTGGGCAATGTAGATGTGCTGCTAAGGCTGGTAGTAGCCTTAGAGTATCGCAAGGCAGCTTACGGCAGCTAGCCTGCTCCTTACAAAAAAAAAGCCCCTGGCTGTAGAGTCAGGGGCTTTTAAGATTCACTTATAAAAATTAACAACTATGAGCTTTCTGTGTCTTTGCCGGCACTCCTTTTAGGTTTCTCAACCTTCTCAACCCACCTACAGCCATCTTTTACCAGGGCTGCGGCCTGCTGTTCAGTAAGCTTAGCCATATCAACCTTTGCCAGGTGGCCATTAAGCCTTACCTGCATCGGTATACGGCCATCATTTTCAGGCTTTAAGCCTACAATGCGGTATTTACCTTTCAAAATCTCCATTGCTCAGGCTTATACTGTTGGAGCAGTTTGAATAGCACCGGTATACTGTAAAGGGTCGTGAGGGCTCTCGGCACTCACTTCAAACGAGCTGCCGCGGGTAGAGCCACGCTCGTTATTGTAAGTAGTCTTGCACCTGGCAGTAAAGTCGAGGTGCGGTGTATCATCTTCATTGAGCGAAACTCCCAAAATAATCACTTTGCCATCACTCTCCTTAAAAAGCCATACACCCGGAGTGTTTTGCAACTGGCGGGTGAGCTCTGCTTTCTCCTTTTCATTACCGGCATGTTGAAACGATGCTGTATGCATTTGATATTGTGCATCAGTTTCGCCCTGGGGCTCGCTCTTTATTGATGTAAGGCCCTCAATGGTGTCAATAATAATAAACTCCTTGCCTGTTTTGCAGACAATATCGGTGGTTATTACATGGTTGGCCACCGTGGGTACGGTAGTCCAGTCAATATCTTCAGTAGGGCAAAAATATACTTCGCCCCGGCCGCCGCTCATATTGTCTTTGCCGGTAGGCCATACTAAATCTGCTAGTGCCATGGCTTAGTCTTTTACTACTTTTTTGAGAAATCCAACCTTTCTGCCGAGCAGCTCTTTGGCCAGCTCAGCGTTGGCAGCCAGCTCAGCTGCAGTAATGTCACTACCCAACCCATATTTGGCTTGTAGTTGTGCGGGCAGGCCAATTTTGCCGGCTGCAATAGCGTAAGTATCCTTACCTATTTTCACAATAGGCAGCTTGCTCTTTTTAGCCGTTTCAGCGTCGGCCAGCTTTTCATTTAGCTCGGCATTGGCCTTGGTAGCTTCTTTTAGCTCTGCTTCCAGCTCTTCGTTCTCTAAAGCTACTTTGTCATACTCAGCATCAAGCTTAGCCACTTTTTCAGCCAGGGCTTTTGCATTGGCTTCTAAACCTTGGTTGGCCGTATTTGCTTCAGCAAGCGCAGCCTGCAGCTCAGCAACCTTCGCCTGGGCATCGGCCTGAGATAGTTTTTTTATTTGTGCTTCGGTCATAATATCAGGTTTTTACAGAAATGGAGTAGAAACGGCCCACCGGGGCAGGCCGTATTACCCAAAATCTCATTTATGATTGATCACCCACTTTTAATGCTTCAAGGTCAGCTATCTGAAAGCCCAGAATAAAGGTTATACCTGCTTTAAGCTTCCACAGCTCAGATTTTACGGTTTCAATGTTGTTGAAATCGGCCATGATGTTAGTGCCAAAAAACAGGTTGGTGTTGCGCCATGACCCCGCTACTTTGGCGGCAGGTCCCGCTATCAGTCTGCGGCTGGTGCCCAACCAACTGGCGGGTTTAGCCAGGCAAAGCCCACCGGTGCCAGGCACTACAAGTGTCATTTCACTTTCCATGCGCGTGTCAATGTCTTTTTGAGTGTACTTGGCATGTTCTACCATACCATCTGTAAGAAACTCAAAATCGGTGTGCGAGCAGTTAATAACAATACGCTGCCCGTTCTCCTTATACACAGCATCAAAAGAGCGGTACAGCTCCTTAAACCCGGCCAGGGCTTCAGCACCACTGGTAATAGCACCTATTGACTGCGCACTCAGATTACTGGCGGCAATTTCTTCTGCTATAATAGTACCCACACCTTTGGCTACGGCTTCAGCATTTACCCGCTTCCATTTTGCTGGAGTATCTTCAGGATCCTGCCCAGCAGTAGTGGCTGTAAGGCACTTATAGTAGTGAGTAATATCGTTTATGGAGTAGGTCACATAGTCATCAGCCGCATAAGTAGCCGCCTCACTATAAGCTGTGGCATCGCTTTTGTCAAAGCCGCTAAAGGCGGTTTTGGTGTTAATCTCATCCCTTATTTTCTGTACAACTGCATTCCAGGTAGATTGCTCGTAAGGTATTGGGCGTTTGCCCTCCAGGCCGTTAGCCACCACCTCATTAAGGTAAGTTTGGAAGTACTTATTAGCATCAATTTTGAGCTCCCGCTTGCCCTTGCCTGGTCTTAAAACTCGGTCGGTAAACGAAACTTCATCGCCCAAAAATTCTTCTTCGCTACTAAACGGGCGCACGCCATCAGCTACTGATAGCTTAGGCATTGTAAGGTTTTCACGCACGCCATAAAGCGCCATCATATCGCGGCTAAACTTGAACCCCGTTACCATTTGGGTAACAAGCTGTTTGCGGTATTTGCCCGCATACGCCTGTAATGCACTTACATCTGGTGAATCAGCCATTGTTTTCAATATTTAAGTGTGAAAGAATTTCATTGGCCTTCTGATTTGCATCTGATGCAAACTCAGGCTGAGAGTAGTCTACAGCATCGCTATCAGCCGCCTTCTTCTCAGGGTCAGGCACCACAGCAGTGTGCTGTGCACCAGGAGTTTTCTCCTTATACTCTTCAAGAGCATCTTCAGCCGCTTTTTGGTCGGCCTGGGCGGTGTCGCGTTCGCCTTCTGCCTTGGTTTGAGCAGCCTTTGCTTCTTCAGCAGCCTGCTCAGCAGTGGTTTTAGCCTTGTTGGCAGCAGCCAGTTTGGTAGTAAGCTCAGCCACCTGGGTGTTGGCTGTTTCCAAATCACCAGCCTGGCTGGTCATGGTTTCCAGGTCACCGCTGCTTACTACACGCAGGTGACTGTTTTTGGCCTCCAGCTCATCATTGGCAGCCTGCAATATTTCAGCCGAAGGATCTTCCTCCAGCGAGGTTTTGTAGGCAGACTCAACGGCTGCTGGCACTTTTGATTTGTTGTTTAAAAGTCCCATATTAGAATTACTATTAGGCGTTTCAGGGGTCGCAGAAGCATCTGCGGGGTTAGCGTCAACCACCATTCCCACAAAATCTGCATAGCTCAATACACCATCAATAAGGCCCATAGCCTTAGCATCTTCAGCATAATAAGTAGCACCGGCAAAAACATCATCCTTTACCCCGGGCCTGAATTTTCTTATATCTGCGTGAAACGACTCATTGAGTGGATCAAGCTTTTGCTTGATGTAGTCTTTATAATCACCCTTTAGCACCTTGTCAAAAAGGGCATTCTTTTCAGTTGAAAGAGTGGCATAAAACTTGTGAATGTTCACCCCTTCCTTTTCATACCAGGGAATAAAATCAGCAAAAAACACCATGGTGCCTATGCTGCCCACTGTATCGGTTTGGGTGCTTACATACACTTCTTTTCCCGCGGCGCCAATCCAGTAGCCCGCACTGGCTGCCAAGCCTTCTACAAAAGTGTATACCGGGGTTTCGCAATTATATATTGCATTTGCGAGTATACCTGTGTAGCCCACCTGCCCTCCGGGCGAGTCAACTACCAGTATTATTTTCTCAATATTCTTGTGCTCATTGGCCTTGTTGAGTATACCGTGAAAAGCCGTAGTGCCCATAGGGCCGCAGGCCTGGCTATACTTCAGTATTTCACCCCTTACCTGTAGCACAAATACAGAGCCTTCAGGTATTTCACTATACCCCCATTGCTCCATTTTCAAGTCAAAATTGTCTACCAGCTTACCCTTGGCCGATGGTAGCAGGTAAGGATTCTCAGCCGCGCGTTCTGGCTTTTCGCCGTGGCCATCATCCTTATAAGCCCCCGCGTTAAGCACAGCATTATTGCCAAAGTCGTGCCCAAACGGCTTGCCATTTAGTATGTTCCATACACCAGGCAAGTAGCTGTAAACAACTTCTTCCTGCATGGCCCAGGGCTCTGTGAGTATACTGCGTAGTATCTGGCTCATTACGCTCACAATGCTACTCGTGGCCATAACTGAACCTTGGGACACCCCATTTTCAGCACCAATTCAGCCCATTAACCCATCAATAATTAGCACATCAGCTAATTAGCACATTACCACATTAGCAAATTATCGCATTAAAAAAAATCCGCCACCCCAAAAGGAGCAGCGGAATCAAAAAACATACTATAATGGACAAACAGTACTCTATTCTATCAGGCCAAAAGCTTTCCCTACCCTTTTGGCACCATTAATCAGGCGGTTATCACCCTTCCAGGGAGATTCTTCAGCAATTTTTCCAGCCACATCAAGAGTAGAGCCCAGCACCTGTTTGGGGCTTACATCCCTGTCAAATGCTTCTTCTACTTCTTCTTTTAGTGCCTGCACCACCACCTGTGCGTTGGTTTGATCATCATCGCTAAGCAGTTTTTGGGCAGCGTAACTAATAATGGTGGTCACATCCTCAAATGTTTCGTCTGCTCTCAGGGCGGCTACTTGTTTTTCAAAATCAGTCATGTTGTTGAGTTTTTTGGGTTGTTAAATACTGGCCACAAACCTGCCACGTGTAAGAGCTGCTTATTGAGACACTACTCAAATGATTGTAGCATCTCAACCAACTCAGGCTGTGGATGGCAGTCGCTCTTATCAGGCCTAAAACTGCCATGGCTCCACACCCCGGGTGTGCCTTGCAGCGCCCTTTTGCTTACATCCCACATATCAGCATTATAGCTTAGTGGTATGTCATACTTTTTGCCAAAATACTCAAGCAGCTGGCGCGAACTCTCAATCTGCTCAGCAGTGTATCTTTCAAATTTGGTATAGCCCCGGTAGCCCTTAGGGTAGTGCTCTACCGGGCCATGGTAGCGAGTGTTATTGTCTACTCCGCCCCAGCTGTCATACTCTATACTTATACTGCCGGCATTGAGCAGCCGGTTTGTGTTGCGCAGGTTAAATTTCCTGAACACTGATGTTTTTACCCCCAGGTGGTGCGCCCAATAGCGTGAGTTAAAGCACTGGTATATAGTACCATCACGGGCAATAATAAAGTGAGTAGCTATGCGCTCAGGGGTTTGTTTCCACCAGTTTATATCGCCAAACACGCCCGGGCCGCTCACCGTGTGGTGCAACACTATTTGGTTCTTGTCAGTGCTTTGCGGGTAGTATTGGTCTACCGGAAAATCTTTGATTAAATGAATGGAGTCTAAATCAAGTATAGCCATCATGCTAAGTTTTGGGGTTTACAATGGCTAAGGTGAGCACGTGCATGCACACAAATTGAGACGGGTGTTAATGAGATAATGACCTAATGTGCCAATTGGCTATTGGCAGCAATGGGTGGTTTAGCACAGTAAAGCTTTACACTTTGGTTATAGTTGCTAACTTTGGGTTTGGTTATAGCTAATTAATACTAACAACCTAGCCATGGCAAAGCAAGAGAAACCTACACGACCACCCAGCAATCCAAAACCGACTACTAAGGACGGTAAGGGGTCTGGTGTAAAATAGCTATCTTAACAAATAGCTGATAATGTAAAGCAATATTGAGCCGGCCATAATCCATATGGCAATTGCAATAGCACCTACGCCCCGGCCGTTTACCTTATCGTTATATGCTACCTGCTCCTGCAAGCATTCCAGTCTGTTAAGCAGCATATAGTCTAGTTGCTTCTCTTCAAGCCTGGAGTATTCAGGTGTTATCAATTCCTTTGGCTCCGCTCCTGGATGCATAATTTTGTTTGGGGCCGCCTTTGTCACCAAAATTACTATTGCCGCTATGGCAGCCACAGTGCCACAGCACAATACTATTTGCTCAGCGTCAAACTGACCCATATCTAAATAAGTAGCCGTATAGCCCAAAAAAGCGAAGGCCGCAGCCAATAAAGTATAAGACCTGTTTCTTACATTATTGGCTATTGCTATGGTTGATTGGAGCGCATCCTTGGCCTCTGAATGCGCAAATTTCAGCGCATCCTGCTTAAGAGCGTCATAATTGTCGGGTACTTTCCACATAAGTCTGTTTTTTAAATGTATTGATCAAAGTATTCTCGTTTCATTTATCTCCAGAAAATGCTGAGAGTTTATGCGAAGTGGCCGAGCGAAGCCCAAGCCACTCAGGCAGTTGGTAAAAGAGCCAAATTACCACACCGCCAACCAGCAGGCCTGCTATAAAGCATATAAACAATTCCTGAGCTCTGCCAATATCAAAAGCTCCCTGCATACTCACATAGGTGCTGCCAAAGCCACACATGCCTACTGTTAACTTAACTATCTGTATCATCTAGTATTCCTTTATGTTTTGCAAGTTTATCAAGTGCTATTCCCATAGTTTCAACCCTGCTTTTAAAGTCATTTCGTTCTTGCCAGGCACGTTCATACATCTCTTTCAGCTTATCTCTGTCAGCTTCAAGCTCATCAATGCGCTCATTCAGCCGGGCAAACTCTTCTTTCCAGCTTTCGCGCATCACCACAAACTCGTCTACATTTTGCTTACGCCTGGCAAGTAATAGGTTAAACACCCATAAAAAGCCGCCGCCCGCTATAAACACTACAATGTTTATTATTATGTCAACATGCTCTATCATCATTCTACAGGAGGTGGTGGCGGGTTGTGAGCATCATAGTAGCCCTGGCCCATAAGGGCATCAACCGCCAGGCAAAGCTCATCTTCATTGTCATACAATTGTCTATGATCACGCATGGCGCTTACCCGCTGGCCAGGCTCAAGGCAGCCAAAATTGAGCAGCGCAGGCCCGGCATTATATTGCAAAAACCACTTATTGCTCTGCGAGGTATTTTTAAACAGGTCCGCCATCAGTTATTACAGTATTATAGTCTATCACCATAGCCGCCCGCGCCTTTGCTGAATCGCTGGTTTCAACGGCATAAGTGTCAGTGTTATTCATTATAGCAGTATCCAGCGTAAGCTGAGTGTTGCTGTCTACACTACTCACCCGGGCATAGTTGCCGGTGGTATCATTACGCACCACATCGCCCGCACTTACGGTGGTTAAAAAACTTTGTGATGTATCAGTAAGCGTGGTGCCAGAGCCGGTGTTGGTGGCAGCCGATACTACTTCGCTGGCAGTATAGGTAGCGCTGCCAAATGATATAGTGCGGCCTGATACTATGCTTTGCCCGCCAAAATGCTCAAGTGTAGTATCATAATTGGCTGTGGTAAGCGTAATGCCATTAAGCCAATTGGTAAAAGTGGTTACGCTTTGTATGTTTATAATCAATGCCTGCTGAAAAGCTGTTGACTGGTATAGCAAATAGCTCATATCAGTAACCAGCGGTGTGTTGCTGGGTAGGGAGTTGTTAAAATGCGTGTTATCCTGCATAAAACCCAGCATGCTGGTAGCAGCAGGC
>ENA-OWNT01004284-OWNT01004284.1-seawater-metagenome-genome-assembly--contig:-NODE-4284-length-12648-cov-3.848461_pt1 | contig 12648 bp, 10 predicted proteins | sample MGYA00238136_ERZ651165 | MGnify/ENA primary metagenome ERZ651165 (study PRJEB26861, sample SAMN08777766) | seawater metagenome | isolation source: coastal seawater | place: USA: Florida | collected... | reverse complement strand
GTTGAGTTGTGGCTCGACACCAGTAATCTCGTGCGCGGTGCTTCCGTAGTGAGATGCCCTGCCAGTGTCCGCCGCTGGCGCGTCGGGCTCTTCTTGTAGGCAGTGCCAGTACCTTTTGTGCGTCTCGATTACCGACTTAACTGTCTTCTTGGTATGATCACGAACGGGACGCACTTCCATTTCCCAACGACTTCCTTCGCTATCTGCCAGACCCGCTTCCTCCGGGTCCTTTGTGTACGTGCGCTTGCGTGCTGGTGGGTGATGGCAGGTCTCTTCTTCATCATGGTTCAAATGCGCCACCAATTCTTCGACGCATGCAACAGCGGAATTTGAAATAGCCTCAAGATTGTAACCACCTTCCAAAACGAGTACGACTCGCTCCCGCTTCGCCAAGGGAATTAGCTTCCGTAAGAGGTTCTGGTATCTGTGAAGCCAAAAAGCGAACTGATCATTGCTCACAACAAACGCCAAGGAACGCTCAACGCATAAACGTACCCTCCAGGTGTGACGTCAGCTCCGCCCAATGGGTCACCTCGCGCAGCGTCAAAGCCGGCAGATATCAAGATGAGATCTGGAGAAAATTGTCGAGCCACGGGAAGCAATACTTTTTCCCACACGTAGTCATAATCTGAGTCGCCGACAGTGTCAAAATGGTCGACACCATCAGTGGACGAGTCTTCGTCGTCCACGCCGACGCCTGCATCATCGGGATTCGCGGATGCCGGGAACGGATGAATGGTGCTGTCTTCCACTTCCAGTGACGGCGCGGACGCAGCAGCGTCGACTTCTGAATTGGTTGAAGGAGATTGCAGGCCCTCATGAGGAGCGGTGGCCGACTGGGCAGTCGTGCCTTCCGTGTCACCAACAACGCCGGGTGCACTATCTGCACTTTGCACGCGACTACTTTCATCAGTTTTTTTGGGACCAAACAGTGGATCGGCAGCTGCGAGCGAAGCGGCTTGGTCGTCTAAAAACAATGAAGACGGGTCCACGGACTTGGATTTCTTCATGGTCTCCACATTTCCCTCAACGTAATTGATCTCCTGATCATAAACGTACTCAATGCCGAGGTTCCAAGGTACGTTGATGTTGTAGCCCTCCCCCCTTCGTTCACCTAGGCTTTCGACACAGCCTTCTGTGCCACAAGGGTAAAAGTCGCCATTATCGAAGCGATGCACAGAGAAATATAGAACGTTTTCGTCCTGCAGCGCGACGATCAGTAAAAGTCATACTTATGGCAAGTGCAGCAACAATATGTCCAATATTTCACAAAAAAATGACAACAAACCTCCAGAAACATATGTTGCGTTCCATTTCCATGATGAATGTCCCAGTCTACGATGAGGACCCGCTCACAGCCGTACTCACGGCGGGCAGTCTGCGCAGCGATTGCAACGTTGTTGAAAATTGAAAATCCCATGCAACATCCAGGTTCTGCGTGATGCCCCGGAGGTCGGACAATGGCAAAGCCATTCTTCACCCGCGAATACGGATCACAAACTTCTCTTACAAGTCGAACAACACCTCCCGCCGCCACACGAGCAGCAGAAACCGTATGCTGATTCATGTACACAGACCCTCCGTTCCACTCATCAGGGTCATGGTCGTGGAATTCAGTTCCGAACGTGCATTTCGTGGCGTCGAGATCGTCTTGCAAAAGTTCAGGGTCCTTGCCATCGGCTTCCTGCATATGCTTGACGTACGTGGAGTCATGCACGGACTCAATGCGCTCGTAGGAAATCATTTCAGCTTCTATTTGCTGACACCTTGACATTAGATTCGCTGCGTTGAGAGCTTCGAATATTGAACTAATCCTCTGCGGGCACTCTGGGTGTCCATGCGGAAATTCGGAGTCAACAGAACTAACTTCTTGCTCATCTTCTGAATTGACATCGCCCTCGCCCGTGCCCTCGCCCGCGCCCTCGCCTTCGCCATGCCCACCTTCAACATGCGCACTTTTGGCAGAAGTGTTCGTCTCCGGTTTGTAAATCTCATGCAAAAGCATTCTTTCATCGTACACAATTCCGACACAAGCATCGGTTGCTGGCCGAGTTGAAATTTCTGACCCACCGTCCATGGTGGCAAGGCGACCCTCTGGTCCGCGCAATGAGTCTATAGAGCGAAGCCGCAAAACTTCACCTCAGATGGGATTCGAATTTTGGAGTGCACCTTTGAGGCTCTACAATTTAGCCGCCATTGCGGTTGGCACAAAAAATTCACCTCGTACGTTGGTGATGAGATTTGAGGGAATTATCGGACAGCCTTTCAAACGGCAGTGGGTCAATGTATCAACATACCACCCAACATGTCGACAAAGTGGTCTCGAGTGGCGTGTTCAGGTCCAATTGAATACATCACTTGCACTGACCCCTCGCTCAGTCAGACACCAACAACACGAAGCAAACCAAGTCAATCAAATCAACCAAACAGCCAGTGTACCAAACCAAACAAGCCCAAATCCGACCCACACCAACCCAAATCCACACCTGAACCAGGCAGCTCAGCACCCAACAATTGCGTCCATCCATCCAATCAAATAACCAACCATCCATCAATCAAATAGCCAAGCATCAACCAACCAACCAACCAAACAAACAAACAAACATTCCAAAACTACTCCAACTCCAACAACCAAACAAGCAACCAACCAAGCAACCAAGCAACCAACCAAATCACCAACCCACCTCCCTTCCTTCCACTCCACCCAACAACCCAACCCAACCCAGCCCGCAAACCAAACACGCATGCATTCATTTCATGCATTCATTCATTTCAAACAAACAAGCTTCCGTAGCTTTGGCTGCCTTGACTGACAGTGACTCCACCCACCTTCGACCCCACAGTGACTGCCCCCACCCACAGTGACTCCACAGACAGTCAGTGACTGCGAGCGACCCACCGACTCACACAAAGACACACAGACGCACAGTGAGTGAGTGAGTGAGTGAGTGAGTCGCGCAGTGTCACAGCCTCACTCACAGCCTCACACACTCACTGTCGCTCACTTACTCACTCACTGTCTGTGGCTCACCCACAGTCACAGTCAGTCATAGTCATAGTCACAGTCGCTCACGGTCGCTCATCACTCACAGTCACAGTCACAGTCGCAGTCGCAGTCACAGTCAGTGCATGATACTGCCCTGCCGCAGCGACACAACATACACATGCCATGCCATGCACTAGATTGTGATTGTGATTGTGGTTGTGATTGTGATTGTGATTGTGATTGTGAATTATTCTTGTTACGGCGGTTTGTGAGTATTTTCTGTTGTATTACATAATTAATCGGAAGCTGACCATAGATTTCTTGCGTGTGCGGCACATAGCTGGTAGATTAGAGTCTGTCTGAGAAAAACAGCATGTTGTTGCTCTTACCTTGCGGCGTTTCGGTGTCGTCATCAGCCTTTGAGGTGGTACCATCAGCCTCGGGTTCGACATCAATCCCATAAAGCGGTGGGGCAGAACCAGCAGGCTGTAAACGCGGGTACTGCGGAGAACCTCTTCTGCGCGGCACTGGATCTTGTTCCGAACCCGCGTCGTTGCCGCGACGATTGTCAACAGGAACCGTCGAACTGCGAGGGAAAATACCTTGGAAGGCTGCTCGAACCGATTGTGGACACCGTTGCGAGAACCGGCTGGGTTGGTCCTCGTCGGAAAATCTGGAAATTTGCCCTCCAGAAAACTGCTTCGATCGTGTTCGACGAATAGCGCTACCCGCCCCGCTCGAATTCTCTTCGCCAGCGGCGGGCCCAGTAGTATCCTGACCTGTCGCCTTTTCTGCCGCTGTTGTGTCATCCAGAAAGTCATCGAGCGACTCCTTTTGTGCTCGTGGTTCTTCTTCACGCGCCTTAAGCTTGATGACTGCAAAGGCAATGCCAAAAATGATCAGGAAAAGTCCAATGATTGATCCGGTGAAGACTAGTGCAGTGTTGGTAACACCCCCCAGCGCCGCGACTAGGGCATTCTCTGTCGTGGTTGTTGTTGCTGGAGCCGACGAGGTTACAGTCGTCGTGGTCGTCGTGATCGCGGTTTCTCGAACGCGCAATGTTTGATTGTTGATGACGATGTCAGTGTCGTTACTGAAAACGGCCGAGAAGTCAGCCTGCGCCTTTGGTCGCACTGGCAAGATCACAGTAATGGAGCCACAGATTGTGACCGAGACACTGTCCACATTGAACAACTCATCTGATGTGTAGCATGCCACAACGGGGTCCAACGAGCAACCCAATTGCTCATTAATTGTTGTTGTAAGAGAGTCGAAGTATGAAGTCCGGCGTTCGAGTTCCGTCGTACTGTTCACCCACATGTTGCACTCATCGAAAGTCCACGATTCCGAAAATAATTGCAAGCATGATGTCACCGCCAGCGCGCAGTCTGGTGGTGCTTCAGATGTCGTTGTCAAGAATGAAACAGTCGTATTCGAAAACAGAGGCGATTCTGTTCTGCGGTTTTCTGTTTGGCCGGATGACGATGGCTGTGGGGAAGTGCCCAGCGAAGTCACTGCATGACTTGATGACGTCGGCGTGGACACGTTTGCAGTGTTTGATGTCGATGTGGATGTTCTGATAGGGCTCAAAGTTGTGATAATCGGCGATGCATCCGTCACGGCCCAAACACCTGTCACCGGGCGAGTGGATTGTGGCGAGGAGCCAGACGAGTAAGTTGTCACTGGCGTCCCAGGTACTGTTGTTGTGCTTGTCGTCGTCGCACTGGTGGTAGTGGTAGTGGTAGTGGTGGTTGTGGTTGAGGTGCTGACGGTAGTTCGTGTGGAGACAACAGGACTTGCCGAAGATGCTCGTGTAAATGCCGTTGTTGTTGTGGGTGTTGACGACGTGCAACTCTGATAGTTGCAGGTTCTTGTCGACGTAGCACCATCAGAGGCCACGCACCCATTGCCCCCATTCGACTCGACGGTGGTCACAGAAAATGTTCTCGCTTGCGTCCCACCATCGCACGTCGCCGAGCAAGGTGACTCGCTCCACAAGCTCCAAGAGCCCACGCAATCGACGGCATTGTCCTCTCGAACAGGGCACGTAATTGTGGCGCCTGTGCCGGAAGTATTGTCACACAGAGCTGTGTTCGCTCCTGCGCCAACGCCGCAGCCGGAGACTCCTGCTGTGTTACCGAGATAACTCTCGCAAGTCGCAGGCAGTGGGCAAGCGAAATCATTAGTTTCGCTGCCCGACATTTTGTACGACATCCAACAGCTCGTCAGGTTGGTCACCACACAACACATACTGGCTGGAATGGTCCCCGTGAGCAAATTCTTCATCAAGTACAACGTCGTGAGACTGGCCAAGCTGCCAAACGAAGGCGGGATCGTCCCGGAGAGTTGGTTCGAGTCTAGCCGAAACGATCCAGTCAGTGTGCCAGCCAACGCCAAGCCAATGCTGGATGGGATGGTGCCCGTTAGTTGCTTGCTTGCCACACGTATTTCAGCAACACTGGTGCACTGATCCAAGCTGCATTGCCACAGAGGTTTCGCTTTGCAATCTGAATAGCCACATGTGTTGGTTGTGGTCGTTGTTGTAGTGGTGGTCGTGACTTTATCACAAGCAATGCAAAGAATGGACTCAGATCCGGCCGTGGCATTGGTAGTGCTTGCTAAGTCGACATTAAACTTCAGATTGCCGCTGTAGTAGTAGCATCCGGCGACTCTTTTCGAATTATTGACTGAATTTCCGGCCTTGGTATCGGACATGCCCAACAGAGTCGCAGCATTTTGGCACATATCATAGTACTCGATGGTGCAATAACCAGAATTGTGCGGACACTGGCCGCCGTCAAACAGGGCAAAGTCTTCAGCGGTGTTGACATAATTTGGGTCTTGACAATCGTACGGGTATCCGGACGCTGGGCACGTATCCGAAGCAGAACTCGCGCAGGTTTGTCGGCAGCAGTCACCTTCGTCCCAGTTGCAACCTGCGGTGTTGAGCGTAGTGCCACTGTCGCACGTCCCATCGCCAAGAAACTGTTGGTCGCTCGAAGAAGCTGAACACTGACCAATTGCGACTCGCACTGTGACTGCAGCGATGGCCAGGAGTAGAAAGTTGCGTGGTCTCACCATTGTGCCACGTTGGTGAAACACGTCCTCACCCACCACCACACGTTTCACAAGGGTGCCTTTGCATCAAGTCCAGCCATCTGACGCTCGTGCGCCGGAACACGACAACTTTTGGTGTGATGTAAACGCAGGAATCAAAAAAATTTCTAGGTCCTCAACGCCACAAAGACTTTCTCGACCCGCTGGAGCAACTAGTTGTCACAACTGGTTACCATTGACTCCGCCTCGCCCGTCAGTGGACTGTGGACAAAATGTATCTTTGTCTCTTTGTGCTTCTGTTGTAGCTTGCGGTGAGCGAAAAACTGTGAAAAGGTATTGCTGCACCACAGCTCCTCCACCGGCCAGCGAACTCTGCAGCCTTGGCCGACACAGCCATGCCGCACCACCAGCCAAACTGCGGTGTACTCTCAATGAGTCTGAGTCTGTAAGTCGTCATCAACGTGGCGACGCACCACCAGCCAAACAGTTCTCCAGCAAAAAAGTGGAAGGGGGTGGAAAGGACCGAAAACGACGACAACAAACGACGTCAAACGACGACAACAAAGGACGACAAAGGACGACAAAGGACGATAAAGGACGACAATGGACGACAAAGGACGACAAACGACGACAAAGGACGACAAAGGACGACAAAGGACGACAAACGACGACGACGACAAAATCCAAAGTCCAAAGTTGGATTCGACATCGAAGCCGCTTTGTAGTTCGCAACTCACACACTCACGGACGGCCTGTACACAGCTACCCAAGTGGACTTTTAGCGACTCTTATTATCGTAGTTGTATCATAACGGACACTCAGAACCCACCGTGCATGACAACAACTTGACTTGACTTGCTTGTGTGTGGCACCGTGGCACCTCGCTCGCAACTCGAAAAGGCTTCGTGCATTCGCTTCATTTTATGCATTAGGTTCACTGTTGTCAGGTACACATATTACAGATATTGCGTACTGTACCACGACTTACATTGATTGAGGTGCGCTAAATAGACTACAGGCTGCTGATTTGGGGCGTCTTCGCAAGCGTTCGTTCGTTCGTTCGTAGTCGTCGTTCGTCGTTGTTGAGCAGTTACACACGACGAACGACGACGAACGGAAAGTTGTTGTTGGTCGTTGCATTCAAACTGCAAACGAACGGACAGGCGAATACGAACAGACGAACGAACGAACGAGAGACGGCCCGTGTTGCTGTTGCCGTTGTTGTTTGGGTCTTTGTTGGTCCGTGCTTGCGTTGGTTCGTGTGTGTTGTTCTTGTATGTCAATGTTGATGTTGGGATTTTTGGTGTTGTGGTGTTGGTGTTGGTGTTGTTAGTGCGAATGGTGCCTTGTGTGGTGGTCTTCGTTCGAGGTGTGCGTGTTGGCGGTCTTCTTTGTTGGCGTTGGCATTTGAGGGACAAAAGTTCGCAAGGGAGGATAGAGACTTCCGATCGAACAATCGAGACAACGACTGCGCTTAGTGGAAGGAAAGGTGAAAAGTAACTGTGGGCGGAACAGGTCGTCATCAGCAGTGAACAATGCACATCTATTGGAGTGGAAATATTGCCGCGGTGGCGTTTTTTGTTCACTTAGTCTTCGCGAGTGACCAAATTCACGATCCTATTTACCAAGGTGGGATTTTGTTCTGTTTCCCATTCCCGTGTAGGATCATGTCAGGCGTCGAATCGAGCGACAAAGACAGTCAACAAGCTGGTGCCGCAAAGTCTCATGTCGACGATGACGCGTCGGCGGCGGCAGCGGCGAAGAAGAAAGCCAAGGCCAAGGCGAAACGGGCACGGCAGCGTGCCCGAAAAAAGGCCAACAAAAAGGCTGCGTTCATTGCTGCAGACCAACACACCGGCTCCCGCCCTGGTTACTATTTCGCCAAGGGACCACGAGGCCTGGGTTACTACCGTGAAAATGGAGAGACGAAGACCGACGCTGCACAATCCGAGGCACTTTTCATCAATAGAACACGCCGAGCCACCGCCGGCAAGGGTCGAGGGCAGGGGCTCTTTGCCACAGCGGCAATCGGAGAAGGCGGAATCATCACGCGGGCACGACCGGTCCTGTCGACGGTGTTCGATCCGTATGCCACGTCTGTGTGCGCATTTTGCTTTCGCACTGCCTCAACGGCTGGCACCCACGATGTCGAGTTGACGCTGCGGAAAGACGAGAACGGGCGCTTAGGCGTGTTCGTTGACGAGCAAACATCACCTCAAGTGGTGGCCATTCTCAATGGTTGCGCCGCCGGTAGCGCCAACGAGAACGCAGGAATCCAAAAAGGAGACATTGTAGCTAGCGTAGATGGCACAACCATATCACCTGGGCAAGGCGCACTACAGCGATGCATCGCCGCTTTGGGAAGCGCCACGGTAGGCCCAGCTGGATTCAAAGTAGTAGTGACACGGCCCAGCCTCCAGCCGTGTTCGTCGTGCAATCGATGCGCTGTTTGTGTGGAGTGCAACGACGCAGGAAGGCTGAACTGGCACCAGGCCCACGAATGTCAAGCTTTCATGAAGCTGCCGGCCGGGGTCAAGCGCGGAGAATCGTCTCCGATTCGCATGATGTTGCGTTATCGCGCAACGGTGGCAATTGGTGATTGGGCTCCACCCTGCCCGTCACTGCAAGCAACGTCGAAACAATCGGCAGCCAAAGTGGACAGCACACAAACAACCGGGGACAAAGAACCTTTGGAACTAATGACCACCCTACAGGCCAACAAGGATGTCGTGCCTGAGGCTCAAAAGACGATGCTGGCGAAAATCACGGGAATTCCGGCGGCCGCTGTTAGTCAAATCATCAGCCAAATCCGTGGAAATGCTTGTAGTATTCAAAGAGGAGCCAAAGGCACTGCTCAAAAAATTGGTTGTGCCTTGTCAGTGTTCATGGGATACAGCAACCACGACTGTGAACCGAATGCTGAGGCATGCGTGGATGACAATGGGTCAGTTCATGTGCCTTTGTGCTGACTCTGCCTCGTTGATGTTCAAAGTCATTCTGGCCTGTTGCATCGCACTGCAGGTTTGTGACACTGACTGCACTCACGAACATCAAAGTTGGAGATGAGATATGTATCTGCTACGTTGACAAAGAAGCTCCAGTTGCGCAACGCAGAGCGATTCTTATGGATCACTACGAGTTTGAGTGCAAGTACGTGAATCAAACCTTCACGAAACTTTTTGTGGACAATAGTAGTCGATCCCTACAGCGCCGTTCATCTGTTGATTGCATTTTCTGTTTATGAAAGGTGTTCGAAATGTATCAAAGAACACCGAAATGAACTCAAGGGAAGGGCTCGCGCAAGGGGTGCCACTTACGTTCAGAATAACTCTTCACTCGCACGGAACAACTACGTCCACGACTTGGCCGGTACCGGGGGTGTGGCTGGCGGCGTTGCACGAGGATCATCATCGAACTGACGCACGAACCCTGAAATACTGTCCTTCGATGATAACAAAAACTGGCAATACTGACCAGAGAGTGCTTTCTAGTAGGAATTTCGTGCTCTTGTATCAATCCAAGTACCAAACGTGTACTTGGAGTCCAAGGCAACGATGTGGTAGTACCATAAGGTTTATGACGACAAAATACTAACGTTGTTACAATCATCCTGCCGTTATTGTTTTGCTTTTGTGGGTGCTTCACCTTTTGAGTCACGCTCTGCCTTTTCCTACGAGTGGATCCCATCTCACAACTTAACTTCGACCCAACAGCAAGTCAGCATCAATGCACAACGAACCCTAGCCGCGTCTAGCCGTGCCAAATTTTTACGCCTGGTTTCTGCTCTGAGCTTGTTCTTCTCCCTGGTAGCAGCTTTGTCCAGATACCTGAAAAAACGACAGGTTATTTACCATTGGCGTATCCCTCCATGCGTCACAGCAGGTTGTACTCACGTCAAGTACTCGAGCTCGCAATCCGCATCCAGTGGTTTACCCGGCTTGCGTTCCGTGAGCGACGTCCATCCATTAGCCTCAGCCATAGATTCAACTTTGTCCAAAAACCCCAGCTTCAAATCTTTGTTGATGGTGACCACATGTCGCAATGTTTCAACCAGCACAGCAGAGGCCGGTTCAGACAGACAAAATTGAAGTCCGGGAGATGTTTCTGTCGGTGCCATATGATGCACTTGAAGGTTCGACAACCACACAACATCGAAAAGATTCTTATATCTGCCTCTTCGAAACAGATCTCCAATGGATGCAGCTTCTCCAGTGCCACCCAGAGGGAATACTTTTACATTCTCCCACGTGGATGCAATGGACATGGCACGCTTGAGAGCTTGCTCCTGACTGGTGTCGACATCAGAGTCAACAAACACTTGTTTTTTCTTCTTTTGTTGTGATTCACTGTCAGTCTCCACCGTGTCGCTTGCGGTTTCGGCGTCCTCCTTTTCAGGTGCTGGAACAGGTTCTTCTGTTGGCTTCGGCGCAACTCCGGTCGATGGCGCACCATCTGCATCCTGTTCCTCATCCAACTCTTTCACAACTCCAAGCCCGCTGAAAATTTCGTGCTCTTTCTTCATCGTATAAACTTGCTTCGTTTCTGTCTCATACATGAAAGAAGCCATGTTGTAACACGCCACTTCAACTGTGTTGTGGCGGTGCTGTTCGGTTCCGTGTCCTTTGTTGACGATGTGGAACAAATCCTTTGCAAATTTGTTGGGCTGATGGCAATCGATACCGAGACTAATGTATGGACTGGCGACTACGTCCACCCAGAGTCCTTTCACCATCTTGGAGAGACCCTCCGCCTTATCCTTGCCTAGCATGTAGCTGGCCATTGAGCGGTTTGGGTTGGTGTATGTTTGATCGCCAAACTCAAACGCTACTCCGGTCTCCCGCCAGTGACGGAATTGTTTGATATGAACTATGGAGGCGCCATAGGGACGCAGCTCGTTGTGTAGATCCCAATCGAACGCGCCTTTTCGGAAATCGAAGCGCTCCTTGTACAAACCTCGGAGCCTGTGCTCATGGAGAAGTTTCGCATCAAATGGTATCTTCACGCTCCAACTTTGAAATGTGGACTGCAGAGCGTCAATAACTTTGCATCTTAGCAATGACGTGTCAACGATGTTGGCGAGCGGTCCTGCTTGGTCACAGACAAGCTTGACCAGCTGGCGACCCTTTGCGTCAAGGTAGTGCATTGTTCGCTCCTGAACGAGAACGTTCCCAAATATTTCTAACCATAAGTTGCAGCGTTGTCGAATGGGTATGGACCATTCTTGGAACACTTGCAAAAGAAGCAAGTGCCGAGCAAGAATTTCTGGGGTCTCCTCCCAAATGTAAAAGTGCAACGGTCTCTTGTGTTTCAGACGATGGCGCTGTGTTACAGTTTTCAAAATGTGTCTAATGTCCCCGGGCTTAACCAACAGTATATTGATGGGCCTGCTTTCGTCGACTTCGGCGCTGCCGGTTTGGCCACGGCTGTGGAGTTTTAGATCAGTTGCTACCCGGTTTAAATCAATTGCGGGGGACAGTCCCCACATGTGGTGGAAGCCAAGACCGTCCATTGCCACGAAAGGCGCCTGCGGGCCAAGACGTGAAGGTAGCTCCACTCGATGACGATTCTAATGTTCAATTAAGTTTTCTGGTTGACCTAAATGAATTCGAAAAATAGTCAGGCTCTTTCTTGGCGTCGTTGGTGTCGTGGTAGCTAGAGACGGAAGATCCTCTGTGCGGCATGGTCGCTGTCCGAGACAAAGCCCAGAGCTTTACTGCTGCATCCACAGCGCATCGTGGACACCGAACAAGAAACAACGCACACCAAAATACGAAGGCTGATGGACTGTGAGCAAATGAACAGTTCACGACGAACGACAAGCACCTACCCAAAGACTCCGAAGACTCCGAAGACTCTGAAGACTCCGAAGACGAACGACCATCCGTCCGTCGTCCGTCACCGCCAACGCCAACGCAACAATGAACGCTGTGCGAAAGTCTAGCCGTTTCGAACAACAAACGAACGAACGGACGGTTTCACGCTTCCCTCACGGCCCACCACCACAGCACAGCATGAGCAACAATTCAATTCTATACAATACCGTTGGTACAAAGAGTATTTCTGAACTTATGAACGCTTCAGTACTAAAAGTATTTGAAATAATGGAATAAAATGTGCAGTTTTTCGGGTTGAGAGAATCAGAATAGGCAGCATCGAGGGGTTGTACTCGTTCGTCCTGTTGAAAATACTGGATAATATGATACCGTGACAACGTCCGTACCAAAAACATAGTATAGAATACGGAATACTCACAATACCAGTGGTAGTGCAGATTCACTACTGAAGTAATACAGAAAATAGTTGTACTGACATAATAGCAGGACAGTTGAAATTAGTTTAGACTATCCGTGTTGTTTGAGCGGGAGTCCGCAAAGATTTGAAAACGAAGCGCGCGCAGTTCGCAGCGTGCGTGAAGCGAACAGTCAAAAGCAACGACGCAACGACGGCGACGACGGCGGCGATCACGACGGCGACGGCGACGGCGACGGCGACACCTGACACCACCACGACGTGGAAGAACGGACACAACGACAAAGCTATTTCCACGTGAACGGTCACGAACTTGCTGAGATGGCGCTGTTGTTGTGGTGGTGGTGGAGGAGGAA
>ENA-OWNT01004282-OWNT01004282.1-seawater-metagenome-genome-assembly--contig:-NODE-4282-length-12653-cov-9.591365_pt1 | contig 12653 bp, 10 predicted proteins | sample MGYA00238136_ERZ651165 | MGnify/ENA primary metagenome ERZ651165 (study PRJEB26861, sample SAMN08777766) | seawater metagenome | isolation source: coastal seawater | place: USA: Florida | collected... | reverse complement strand
TATCGCATTTGGAGGAGTACCGATAGGCGTTGCAATGCCGCCCGTGTTTGCCGCGATAGGAATGCACAGTACCAATGCTTTGATGCCGAGGTCACCTTTAGGCGCGGAAGCGACAATTGGGCCAAGTAGAGCCAACATCATCACGGTCGTTGCCGTATTAGACATAAACATTGAGAAAACAGCCGTGATCAGCATGAGGCCGAGCATAATAAATTTGGGCTGTTGACCAAAAGGTCGCAGTAAGACTCGAGCTAGGTTGTTGTCTAACTCATACTTTGATGCGGCAATGGCTAACGCAAATCCGCCCATAAATAAGATGATAATAGGCGATGAAAAGGCGCTGAAAATATCGGTATAGTTCATTAATATGCCGAGATCGTGCCCAGAGGGTGGGGTCCGGAAGAGGTGTAGGCCTTTGTCGGAGATCATAATGAGCTCAAGCGCGATGATCAAAATGGAAGTGGCGAAAACAGGAACAGGCTCGAGCACCCAGAGTAGGGCGGCTAATAAGAAAATAGCCAACAGCCGGTGCTGGCTCAGGGTCAGATCATCTATTGGGATCGTATCGATCGGCATAAACAGAATACCTAGTGGTATCCCAAAACAAATCAATAGCTTGACCAGAATTTTATGGTCTAGTTTCAGCATACATTCTTTACCTTAAAGCAGAAATCTGCGCTCAAGAATAATTAATAAACAAATTAGGGTCTTAGACTAAGGTTCGAGTTTTGCAATGCCGTTAAAGAATGTTGCAAATGTATTGCTTTTGGTCAAAAAAAGCCTTGGAATGACCAAGGCTTTTTTAAATCAGTGAGTGCTTATTTTTCGCTTAAGTGAGCGTAGGCGGTACCCATAACCGTTGACTTGCCATTGTCCATTGAGTCGTCGAACGTAATGGCATCTTTGGCGAATAGGTTGATGACGGTTGAACCAAGCTTAAAGCGGCCCATCTCTTCACCTTTCTTCAAAATTACGGCTTTATCGCCTTCTGCCGGGTAATCCCACTTGTAAACAGTGTTACCTCGTGGCGGTGTTACAGTGCCAGCCCAAACTTGTTCAATACTACCCACAATCGTGGCACCCACAAGCACTTGAGCCATAGGGCCAAAATCCGTATCAAAGATACACACCACACGCTCGTTGCGGGCAAATAGGTTAGGCACGTTTTCAGCGGTTAATGGGTTTACGGAGAATAAATCGCCTGGAACATAAATCATCTGACGCAACACACCATCGCATGGCATATGAACACGGTGATAATCTCGAGGAGATAGGTAAAGCGTAGCAAATTCACCATCTTTGAATTCATCTGCGAGCTTTTCATCACCACCCAGCAGTTCTTGGGCGGTAAAATTGTGACCTTTTGCCTGGATCAATTTGCCATCTTTAATTGGACCAAATTGACTAACACACGCGTCGGCTGGGTGTGTTATCACCGAGTCGCCTTCGGTAATTGGACGTACGCCCTCTTTTAGCTCACGCACAAAAAACTCATTGAACGATTTAAAATGCTTAGGATCGGAGTGCTTCGCTTCGTCCATGTTTACGTTGTACTGTTTGATGAACCAGCGAATAACCGCTGTTGTCAGACTGCCAGCTTTTGCTGAAGCTAGTTTGCCCATAAAACGGGTTAAACCGTGTTGTGGGATCCAGTATTGCAGTCCAACTTTAATTTTATCCATTGTTTTCATTTCCAATGTTAACTGTATGTTGCTCACTTTTGGGCGCAAGATACTACTCAAATTCACTCTAAAAGTCAGTATCAATTGATGGCGAATTATGCAAGAAGCCGTTACAGATCGGCTTTCTTGTTACGAGAATACTGACGGTTGGCTTTCATCTCCGCCATACTCTCAAGAATACGATGGTAGTTTTCGAATCTTACTTCGCTGATTTCGCCGTCTTCAACAGCTTTGATCAGGATGCAACCTGGATCGTCTAGGTGTTTACAGTCACGGAATTTACAGCCACCAAGATATGGTTGGAATTCGATGAACGCCTTGGTGATTTCTTCCGGTTCCAGGTGCCATAGACCAAACTCTCGAACTCCTGGTGAGTCAATTAAGTCACCACCTGATGGAATGTGGTATAGACGAGAAGCAGTGGTCGTATGTTGACCGAGCCCAGAGTTGGTAGAGACCGCGCCTTCTTCTATATCAAAACCAGGCATGAGCGCGTTGACTAAACTTGATTTACCAACGCCAGATTGACCGACAAAAATATTAATTCGGTTACTCAACTCTTGCTCTAATTCTGGAATACCTTCGCCGGTTTCTTTACTGACCAGCAAGACTTTGTAGCCAATGCGTTGGTAATCACTCAGCCACTCTTTGTATTGCTCTAATTGTTCTTCTTCGAGCAAGTCAATTTTGTTCAGTACGATAAGTGGCGCAATGTGTAATGTTTCGGCAGCTATCAAGTAACGATCAATGATATTGAGTGACAATTCCGGCAGGACGGATGAAACGATGATCATTTGATCCACGTTGGCCGCGACGGGTTTAAGACCGTCGTAATAATCAGGTCGAGTGAGTACAGAACTACGAGGTTCTACGGCTTCAACCACGCCGTTTATACCTTCCATTGACTCTAAGCCTGGACGCCAAATGACTTTGTCACCAGAGACCAGTGTCTCGATGCCGCGTCGAAGGTTGCAGCGATGAATTTCTCCGCTTTCCTGATCTTCGATATCGGCATGTTGACCAAAGCGAGTGATCACTAACCCCTTCTGCGCTGTGCCCAGCATCGATTCATCCCATTGAATGGAATCTTCTTTTTTTAGCTTACGCTTCTGGTTGCTGCGTACTCGTCTTACTTGACCTTTGGTGAGCTTTTTTTTCTTTGCCACAATTGTCTACTTAACTATTTGTCATTACTTAGGACCCATCAGATAGCTATCTAGTGGATCAGAATTTGGGTATAGTACCCTTTTTATCATAAAACCAATAGGCAACGATTTATGTCCTTTAGCGATCAAAATTTAATTTGGATTGATTTAGAGATGACAGGATTAGATCCTGAAACTCACAAAATTATCGAAATCGCGACTATCGTCACTGATAGTGAATTGAATATTTTAGCTGAAGGGCCGGTACTCGCAATACACCAACCAGAAGCTGAACTGGATAAAATGGATGAATGGTGCACCACAACGCATACAGGGAGTGGGTTAGTCGAACGTATTCGTAACAGCAAAGTGGATGAGCAAGAGGCGATTCGTCAGACCATTGAATTTTTAGAAAAGTGGGTGCCTAAAGGTAAATCGCCAATTTGTGGTAACAGCATAGGTCAAGACAGACGCTTCTTATACAAGCACATGCCTGAATTAGAAGAGTACTTTCACTATCGCTATATTGATGTCAGCACTCTGAAAGAGCTTACTCGCCGTTGGAAGCCGGAGGTACTAGATGGTTTTTCTAAAACAGGCAGTCATTTAGCGTTGGATGATATTCGCGAGTCTATTGCTGAGTTAAAGTACTATCGAGAAACAATTTTTAGTATCTAAAGTTCTCCTCTCAAAGATAGGGCTGTTCTGTTAAGGCAACGTTTTGGAACGAAAAGTGTTCTATTCTGTGTGCTTTTTCATCAAAAGAGAAAAAATCGATTTTTTTTTGCAGGAAGGACTTGCATCACAAAATAAAGCTCTTATAATTCGCAGCCCTGAACGACGGAAACGTTGTGAATGCGACACTAGCTCAGTTGGTAGAGCGCAACCTTGCCAAGGTTGAGGTCACGAGTTCGAACCTCGTGTGTCGCTCCAATTTAAAGCCTTCATCGTGCTTAACGATGATAAAGACGCAACACCCGCTCAGTTTGATTGAGCGCAACCTTACCAAGGTTGAGGTCAGGCCTTTTTGTTTATGAATAGGGAACCTCGTGTGTCGCTCCAAATCTCCTTCAAGTGACAAGCTCATTTGAATAGACCAGACGGTCACCGCTCTTTAGCTAATGCTGCGAAGCATGAACCCCAAAACTGTAAAAAGTCCTCCTAGTATTAGGTGGGCGTTTTTATGTCTAAATTATAAATCTCAGCATAGATATGCTCAGGGAACTTCTATAGCAAACACACTGTGAGCTAGGCTTTCACGCATTAGTTAACAGAGTTATCCACAGAAGAGTTAATGTGGATAAGTTAGTGGGTAACCTGATTTTTCACTATGTATAAAGCTTGACTAAAACGATCTTTTGCTGTTTTTGAAATTATTTTCTTAAATAAAACTTAGCGTAAGTAATTGTTTTGTATCGAATTTGTTCGATGTTGATGGGTTTTCTACACATCAAAAATCGATCATTAAGTCACTGTTTTTTGATCCTAGTCATTTCCACGCAATGTGATTAACTTCTTTACTTGTAGGAAATCAGGCATTCCTTCCTTGCTTTTTCCACATTTCGTTTTTTAGAGCTAAATCAAGTTCTGAACCTTCACGATCGGCAAGCATTATGCATCTCTAGGTAATCCCTTTTCGACAATTCTAATGAGCCGGTCTAGCTTTGTTGAAGACAAGGGCAGTTGCGCTTGTTGTTGAGACAATGCCCATTGGATATGTGTATCTAATACTTCACTCAAACCAGTGCGCTGTTGCAGGGCATCAATTATTTCCATCGAGTAAGGGGCATTGCCCATTGCGATAGAAAGGTTACGCATCCATTGAAGGTGTCCAATACGGCGGATAGCGGAGCCTTCCATATTTTTGAGAAAGGTTGCTTCATCCCATAGAAATAACTCTGTCAGATTGGCATTTTTTAGCGCCTCTCTGCGATGGAAATCTTCCTGCTTGGTTAACTCTGAAAAACGGTTCCACGGACATACTAACTGACAGTCATCACATCCGTAGATTCGGTTGCCCATTGCACGGCGAAACTCTTCAGGTATCACACCATCAAATTCAATTGTCAGGTAGGATATGCAGCGTCTGGCGTCAACAATACCTTCGTCAACAATGGCTTGTGTTGGGCAGGATGTAATACAGGCCTTACATTTACCGCATTGATCGACACTTGCTTCATCTACAGGCAATGGCAGGTCTATCAGTAATTCGCCAAGGAAAAACCAAGAACCACACTCTTTATCAAGGATTAGTGAGTGCTTACCAGTCCAGCCTAAGCCTGCCTTTTGAGCCAGAGGGCGCTCCAGAATTGGTGCTGAATCGACGAAAGGTCGGTGACCAAACTGGCCAACTTCCTGCTCTATTTTTTGACCCAGCTTTTTGAGCTGATTGCGAATCAGCTTATGGTAGTCTCGACCAAGGGCATAGCGACTGACATAGGCTTGTGTTGGATCGGACAAGTTAGCTGCAAACTGAGCTTCAGGAGGCAGATAGTCCATTCTGACGGAGATAACGCGAACCGTTCCAGGTAGAAGTTCGCTTGGACGTGCCCTCATCATACCGTGACGAGCCATCCAATCCATTTCACCATGATAACCAGCATCTAACCATTTTTGCAGCTCTGCTTCATGTTCAGACAGGTCTACATCGCAGATGCCGACTTTTTGAAAGCCAAGTTCTTGGCCCCAAATTTTGATCTTGTCTGCGAGCGCTTGGTAGTTCATGCTGGTTTGCTCCGAATAAAGGGGGCAGGATCTTAACGGATCTTATATTCAGGATCTAGCCAACAAAAATGGAAAAACGGCAAGAAAGCGCTGATTTTTCGTTTTACTTACACAACAACTCTTGTCTCTCAAATCCAACCCAGTTTACTATTCCTGTTATTTTAGATTTTATATAGTCACAGCGTAGAGATTGATCTTGATGACCACCAAACAATTTGCCCTTAAAGATGAACAGGCAACGATCCAGTTAGGAACCGCATTGGCACACTTGTGTTCACAGCAAACCACTATCTACCTACACGGTGATTTGGGGGCGGGTAAGACAACCTTTAGTCGTGGTTTTGTTCGTGCATTAGGTCATCAAGGTAACGTGAAGAGTCCAACTTATACCTTGGTTGAACCATACCAACTCGATCAGTGGCAAGTTTATCACTTCGATCTCTACCGTTTGGCCGATCCTGAAGAACTCGAGTTTATGGGGATTCGTGACTATTTCACGCCAGATGCTATATGCCTGGTCGAGTGGCCTGAAAAAGGTCAAGGCTTACTGCCTGACGCCGATCTCGACATTGATCTTCGCTATGATGGTGAGGCTCGAGTGGTTCAACTAACGGCAAATAATCCTTATGGAAGTCAATTATTAGAACAGTTGGAGTTATGTTGAAGAGTCTTTTATTAAGAGCTGTATTCTTTCCATTCTTTGTTGCTCTTACTCTTTTCTCCGGTTTTAGTTTCGCGAATGCCCTAGAGGGCATTCGTGTTTGGCCATCTCCGGACGAGACGCGAGTTGTTATTGATTTAAAGTCCGAAGCTGACTTTAGTTACTTTACGCTTTCCAGCCCAGAACGCTTAGTGGTCGATCTTAAACAGACCTCATTAAGTACTAAGTTACCGATTTCTATCTCTGATAGTCCAGTTCTGAAAAAAATCCGTAAAAGTTCACCGCCATCTAAGGGGACTTATCGCTTAGTGTTTGAACTTAAGCGTAAGGTAACTCCTCAGTTGTTTAAGCTGGCACCAACGCCGGGTGGGCAGTATGGACACCGCTTGGTTATTGATATGCCGCATGGCAGTTCAAGCAAGTCAACGCCATCTGCAACTTCATCTGGCAGCACAACAACGGTGAGCAGAGATGCCTCACAATTGCACGGCACTGCTGATATTGTTGTCGCCATTGACGCTGGTCATGGTGGTGAAGACCCGGGTTCTATTGGACCAACCCGTAAATATGAGAAACACGCGACCCTCGCTGTGTCGAAGAAAATCGCTGCACAAATTAATGCGGTACCGGGTATGAAGGCGGTTCTGACTCGCGGTGGTGACTATTACGTTAACCTCAACAAGCGTTCTGAAATTGCGCGCAGGAACAAGGCTCACCTGCTGGTATCGATTCACGCTGATGCGTTCCACTCGCCTAAACCTCGCGGTGGTTCAGTGTTTGTGCTTAACACGCGCCGTGCTAACTCCGAAATTGCTCGTTGGGTAGAGAACCATGAGGAGCAATCGCAGCTCTTGGGTGGTGCCGGAGAAGTGTTAGCGAAAAACAATAACGATAAAAACGTGAGTCAGACGTTACTCGATTTGCAGTTTAGTCATTCTCAGAAGGAAGGCTTCAAAGTTGCAACTAAGATCCTTCGTGAGATGAGCCGTGCTGGTATCTACTTACATAAGAAAGAGCCAGTGAACGCCAGTCTGGCGGTACTTAAGTCGCCGGACATTCCATCAGTTCTGGTTGAAACTGGGTTTATCTCCAACCCAAGTGAAGAGAAGCTCCTTTTCCAACGTAGTCACCAAGATAAGCTCGCTCGTTCTTTAACTAAAGCGATTGTTCAGTATTTTGAAGCTAATCCGCCAGAAGGGACGCTGTTTGCCAATCGCGGCAAGAGTATCAAGCATAAAGTCGCGCGTGGTGAATCTCTGTCAGTTATCGCCAACAAATACGGAACTTCGACTAAAGCGATTATGCAGGCTAACAAGCTGAAGAGCAGTAGTCTGGCGATTGGTCAGATGTTGACGATTCCAGGTTCTAGTGGTGCGATAGCTGTACCGCAGATTAAGAACCCTGTTGAAACTAAAACACTCACTCACGTGGTTCAGCGTGGAGAGTACCTTGGCAAAATTGCCTCTAAGTACAAAGTGTCGGTTGCGGCGATTAAGCGTGAGAACAGCCTTAAGTCTGATACGCTCAAGCTGGGTCAGAAACTCAAGATTACGGTGAGTATGAAAGATCAGCCACTGCGTAAACACAAGGTAAAACGCGGTGAGTTCCTCGGTAAGATCGCCAGCAAATATGGTGTTAGCGTCTCGAGTATTCGTAAAGCGAACAACTTACGCTCTGATCAACTTGCTGTTGGGCAGGTACTTATCATTCCTCGCAACTAAACATTAAGTGGCCGATATGACGATAAAAATTCTTCCAGCTCGTTTAGCTAACCAAATAGCAGCTGGCGAGGTGGTAGAAAGGCCAGCTTCGGTTGTTAAGGAGCTGGTCGAGAACAGCTTAGATTCAGGCGCAACACGCATCGATATTGATATCGAAAAAGGTGGCGCTAAGCTGATTCGTGTCCGTGATAACGGTAAAGGCATTGTCAAAGATGAACTTGGCCTTGCATTAAGTCGCCATGCAACTTCAAAGATCCACACCCTTGATGATCTGGAAGCGATTATCAGTCTGGGCTTTCGTGGCGAAGCTCTGGCAAGTATCAGCTCAGTTGCGCGTTTGACAATGACCTCTCGTCCTGCGACTCAGGAGCAGGCTTGGTCGGCATACAGTGAGGGCAGAGATATGCAGGTTAAGCTGCAGCCTGCTGCTCATCCGATCGGTACCTCTGTCGAAGTGCTGGATCTGTTTTTTAATACGCCGGCCCGACGTAAATTTCTCCGAACTGAAAAAACAGAGTTTGCTCATATTGATGAGCTCCTCAAGCGTATCGCGTTAAGTCGCTTTGATGTCACTATCAACGTTAGACACAATGGCAAACTGGTTAAGCAGTATCGTGCGGCCAAGACCGAAGCTCAGGCTGAAAAGCGTATCGCAGCTGTTTGTGGTAATGCTTTTGTTCGCAATATGCTCAAGATAGAACTCGAGCATCAGGGTTTGAAGTTACATGGTTGGATCACGACTCCTGAAGGTGCCCGTCAGCAGAGTGATCTGCAGTATTGTTATGTCAATGGCCGTATGATGCGTGACAAGTTGATCAATCATGCGATTCGTCAGAGCTACGAAACCAGTTTGCGTCCGGATCAATTTGCAACTTACGTACTGTTTATAGAGCTCGATCCTCATCAGGTGGACGTTAATGTTCATCCTGCTAAACATGAAGTGCGTTTTCATCAGGCGCGTTTAGTCCATGACTTTATCTATCAGGCACTAAGTGATGCGTTGGCGCAAAGCGCTCATATCGATAAACCTCAGCAGACAGCTTCAGCTTTTCATATTGAACAGCAGCAAGTTGAAGACTCTCATCAGGCGACCGAAGCCGTTGCTGAAGAGCCTCGGGTTTCTCGACAAGAGTATCAGGCGATTGAGTCTGTCCCTTCTTATCCGGGCAAAGCGGATTATCAAGCGAGTCGAGAGTCGTTACGTGAATCAAAACCTCGTCATGAATGGCAAGAGTCTCGTAGTGACTCTAAGCCAAGAGTCACCGAGCGTTACAGCGAGCCAGCCCCGAGTAAGCAAGAAGTTAAAGCGTATCAAGAGCTGCTAAAGACTCCAGAATTTGACTCAGCGCCTGTTGAGCAACAAGTAGCCAATGATACTCAGGCTGAACCAATGGTGAGTGAAAGGGTCGAAACACTTGGAAAAGCGATTTGTGTTGTTCAGGGTCGCTATCTCGTAATGGGTGATAAAACGGGAACGCGCTTGGTTAACTTAGCTAAGGCTGAATGGTTGCGTATTAAAGGGCAGCTGGCAACACATCATGGTGCGCTGAAAAGTCAGCCCTTGTTGGTTCCACTATCACTGAAGTTGGATCCCGAACCGTTAGAGGTGGCAGAAAAACTAGAGCCAGTTTTGAAAATGTTTGGTATTGAGCTTAAATCTCGTGCTAACAAAGCGCTAATGGTGATGGGAGTGCCTCAACCATTAAGGCAACAAAACCTACAACAACTGGTGCCAGATCTGCTATCTTACGCGGCTTCGCATATGGCGACATCGAATTCACTGAGTGATCCTCAGCTCTCAACTTGGTTGAGTGATCGTATTACACAAGTGAAAAGCGACTACACTTTGTCGGAAGCGATTCAGATCATCGCTGATCTCGAGCAGCTATGGCAAGATCGACTCCCACTGGGCGATGCAACATTTGTCAGGCCCGTTGATTTTTCTGCAACGATTGCAGCATTTTAATTATGAATAACAGCGAATTACCTTTGGCTCTGTTTCTGATGGGGCCAACTGCATCAGGCAAGACCGACCTCGCAATACGTTTGCGACAAAAATTTCCAGTCGAGATCATTTCTGTTGATTCAGCATTGATCTACAAAGGTATGGATATTGGTACCGCTAAACCTGATGAAAACGAGCAGCAGCAAGCTCCACATCGTTTGATCGACATTTTAGACCCGAGTGAGTCCTATTCGGCGGCTGATTTTCGCCGTGATGCACTCAAAGAGATGAATGATATTGTTGAGCAAGGCAAGATCCCACTGTTAGTGGGCGGTACTATGCTGTACTACAAAGCATTACTGGAAGGTTTATCACCTCTTCCTGCTGCAAACCCTGAAATTCGACAGCAAATTGAGCAAGAAGCATTGACTCATGGCTGGGATAAGTTGCACTCTCAACTGAGAGAAATTGATCCTGTCTCAGCTGAGCGAATCCACCCGAATGATCCACAAAGGTTATCAAGGGCATTGGAAGTTTATCGAATTTCAGGTAAAACTCTTACTGAGTTAACTCAGACTAAAGGTGAAAGCCTGCCGTTTAGAGTTAAACAGTTTGCAATAGCTCCCAAGGAAAGGGCTGAACTCCATCGTCGAATAGAGCTTCGCTACGAGAAAATGATTGAAGCTGGGTTTGAAGAAGAGATGCGTGCACTTTATGCTCGTAAGGATCTTCATCCTGATCTTCCTTCGATTCGTTGCGTTGGTTACAGACAGATGTGGGACTATTTGGATGGGAATTGCACGTTAGATGAAGCCATATTTAAAGGCGTCTGTGCGACCCGCCAGTTGGCCAAGCGACAAATTACCTGGTTACGCAGCTGGGATAATTTAACTTGGTTAGATAGTGAAAACATTGAACAAGCGCTAGAAACTGTTTCAAATGCCATAGCATCTGAAGGTTTTAGCTGTGTATAATGTGATCGCTTTTGCGTGAATGTACCCTGTAAAGGATCTGTTACTTGAAATTTCGGTCTAAAGCCGTCATAACAGGTAGCGACAGGGTGTTATTTTATTCGTTTAGCTCAGAGCAAAGGCCGCATATTTTTCATGCAGCGCACCACTAGCTAAATAACTAAAACAAAATTACAAAATAAGGAAAATAAAAATGGCTAAGGGGCAATCTCTACAAGACCCATTCTTAAATGCATTACGTCGTGAACGTATTCCTGTATCAATCTACCTTGTAAACGGAATTAAACTACAAGGCCAGATCGAATCATTTGACCAATTTGTTATCTTGCTGAAAAACACAGTTAACCAGATGGTATACAAGCACGCAATTTCTACGGTAGTTCCTGCTCGTCCAGTGAGCCACCATAGCGGCGAGCGTCCACAAGGTGATCGTCAGCAAGACAAATCAGAAGATTAATTTTCTGAATTATCCAATTAGTTTTTAAGGAGTTGATTGCTTGTTTGACCGTTATGAAGCCGGTGAGCGAGCCGTACTTGTTCATATCAACTTCACGCAAGAAGGGGAGTGGGAAGATCTCAGCGAGTTTGAGATGCTGGTCTCTTCAGCTGGCGTATCTGCGTTACAAGTTGTAACTGGCAGTCGTCAGTCTCCACACCCTAAATACTACGTCGGAGAGGGTAAAGCCCAGGAAATTGCCCAAGCGGTGCAGCTTGCTGGTGCTGATATTGTGATTTTCAATCACGCCCTCTCTCCTGCCCAAGAACGTAATCTAGAAGCGTTGTGTAAATGTCGAGTTTTGGATCGTACAGGTTTGATCCTAGATATTTTTGCTCAACGTGCCCGTACCCACGAAGGTAAGCTGCAAGTTGAACTTGCACAGCTTCGCCATATTTCTACTCGATTAATTCGTGGTTGGACTCACCTGGAAAGACAAAAAGGTGGTATCGGCTTACGTGGACCAGGTGAAACTCAGCTAGAAACTGACCGACGTTTATTGCGTGTACGTATTAAGACAATACTGCGCCGTTTAGAGAAAGTCGCTAAACAGCGTGAACAAGGTCGCCGAGCTAGAAATCGAGCGGAGATCCCAACCGTCTCTTTGGTTGGATATACCAACGCAGGTAAATCTACCTTGTTTAACCGTATTACCGCAGCAGGTGTCTACGCGGCAGATCAATTATTTGCCACTCTTGACCCTACGCTACGTAAGATCGAGTTAAATGATGTTGGTCCTGCAATTTTGGCGGATACAGTAGGTTTTATTCGTCATCTTCCGCACGATCTTGTTGCTGCATTTAAAGCAACACTGCAAGAAACTCAAGAAGCTGACATTTTGTTACATGTTGTAGATGCCAGCGATGACCGTTTTCGTGAGAATATTCAGGCTGTTCATGAAGTACTAGAAGAAATCGATGCCCATGAGGTGCCATCTCTTCTTGTGATGAACAAGATTGATAATCTAGAAGACCAGAAACCAAGAATTGAACGGGATGAAGAGGGCGTTCCTCGTGCCGTTTGGGTTTCTGCAATGGAAGGCATAGGTACTGAACTGCTGTTTGAGGCGTTAAAAGAGCGTCTTGCTAGCCAGATGGTTGAGTATCAATTGCGAATCCCGCCACAACAACAAGGGCGAATTCGTAGTACATTCTTCCAAATGAAATGTATTCAACGAGAAGAATATGACCAGGAAGGTAACTTGTTGATCGATGTTCGCATGCAACAGGTAGATTGGTCTAGACTTGAAAAAAGAGAAGGGGCAGTTTTACGTGACTTTATAGTTACTTAAATGACTGCTACAGTATA
>ENA-OWNT01004280-OWNT01004280.1-seawater-metagenome-genome-assembly--contig:-NODE-4280-length-12655-cov-5.317141_pt1 | contig 12655 bp, 9 predicted proteins | sample MGYA00238136_ERZ651165 | MGnify/ENA primary metagenome ERZ651165 (study PRJEB26861, sample SAMN08777766) | seawater metagenome | isolation source: coastal seawater | place: USA: Florida | collected... | reverse complement strand
TCACCGGTGAAGAACAAGCGGGTGGAGGCACGAGTCGCCGCATGGAGGGCAGCGATTCGGGAGGCGCTCGCGGAGGAGGCCAGGGCGGGCGCGGACCAGGAGGTGCTCGCGGAGGAAGCGGGGACGGGCGCGGACCAGGAGGCGCTCGCGGAGGACGCGGGGACGGGCGCGTTGGACCGGGACTCGCGGCCAGAAGGGGCGAGGAGCTGACAGCTCCCCCACCAAGCTGTCCGGATTGGGCCCCGTGGGTCGGCGATCGCGGCCAGAAGGGGCGAGGAGCTGACAGCTCCCCCACCAAGCTGGCCGTTGTTGGCGACGACCCGGCCTGGACGTTGGTGGCCCGGCCGGTCAGCACTGACCCTTGCCGGTCCGGCCGGTCAGCACTGACCCGGAAGGCTCGCGCTCGCCTCGATCCGTCGCGCCTCGCGCAGGCCGGAGATCAGGGCGCCGTGCACCGTGGACGACATCGCCGCGATCGTGCCCTCGCCCGCGAACAGGAGGCGGCCTTGCATCGGCTCCGCGAGGGCGTCGTAGGCGGAGCCATCGGCACCCACCAGGTCCATCGAGTAGCTGCCCCGGGACCAGGGATCCCGCCTCCACTCGGTGACGGCGACGCCGGTCGGCGCCGGGAGGGAGCGCCCCAGGGCCCGCTCGAGGCTGGCGAGCGCCGCATCGGCGATCTGGTCGGTGCTCAGGTCACTGTCCTGGGTGTCCCGAGCGAAGGTCGCGTAGTAGAGGCACGCCAACGTCGGGACGCCGGTGAAGTCCGAGAAGTCGAACCAGGTCGGCCACGCCTTGTCCGGTCCGACGCCCTCCATGATCACGCCGACCTCACCTGCGAACTCGTCCCAGTCCGCCTGGTCGAAGGTGAAGACGACCTTCTCGAGGTTCGCCATGTCGAGCTGGGCCAGCGCGTCCTTCTTCGCCTGCGAGAGCGGCGGGTCGAACGTCATGACGTCCGCCTTCAACACGCCGATCGGCGCGGTGACGATGCAGTGGGAGCCGTCGACCTCCTCGCCGTCCGCCGTCTCGATGAGCACGCCGGCGTCGGTCGTGGTGATCCGCGCCACGGGTGTCGCCAGCCGCACGTCGAGCCCCTGGGCGAGCGACGCCACCATCGCGCGGTAGCCGCCGGTGGGCAGCTGGTCGCCCCCGGTGATGCCGTCGTCGGGGCCGTCGGGGCCCACCAGCATCGCCGCCGACTGGAGCTCCTCGGGCGCCGCCAGCCCGGCGATGGTCATCTCGCAGGCCCAGCGGGTGCGGCGTCGCTCGCGCTCCGTCATGAGCTGGTTGTCGAGCCAGATCTCCAGGGCGTCGGCGAAGGACAGCTCGCCTTCGCGACGGACGATGCCGGGCAGCGCGTTGAAGAAGCGGTCGGCGTTGGCCTGGTGCCAGCCCATCTTGAGGTCGCCCACGTGCTCGTCGTCGATGGCGTCGTAGCGCATGGGGAACTCGTAGTCGTGCGGGGTGTACGTGAGCCCGACGGCCTTGCAGTACTCGGCGGCCGGGTTGCCGCCGTCGCCGTGGATCCAGGCGCCGCCCAGGTCCACGGTGGCCCCGCCCACGTCCACGGTGTGGGTGCGTCCGCCGATGCGGTCGCGGGCTTCGAGGACCAGGACGTCGATGCCTGCGTCAACAAGCGCCCGGGCCGCAGACAGGCCCGCGACACCGGCCCCGATGACCACGACGGGTGGGTCGCCGGGTGTCCACGGCGCGGCAGGGGTCAAGTCGGCGAGGATTTGCTCGCAGGCGAGCAGGCTCGTGGCGCAGCCGCCCAGGCCAAACACGGCGCCGCTGGCGGCGAGCATCTCGAGGAACGTGCGTCGGGTCGTGGTCATGGTGGACCTCCTTCATGAGGAGGACGCGCGTGCCAGGGTCAGGTCGCAGAGAATCTCGAGCGGGCGGCCACAGTTCTGGGGTGAGCTCGCCGCGCTCCCCGGGGATCTGTGGGTCTTCCGCGGTCCGATCGCACAGTTCTGGGGTGAGCTCGGCGTGCTCCCCGGGGATCTGTGGGTCTTCGGCGGTCCGATCGCACAGTTCTGGGGTGAGCTCGGCGTGCTCTCCGGGGATCTGTGGGTTCTTGGAGGCCCGATCGCACACTTCGGGGGTGAGCTCGGCGTGCTCCCCGGGGATCTGTGGGTCTTCGAAGGTCCGATCGCACACTTCAGGGGTGAGCTCGGCGTGCTCCCCGGGGATCTGTGCGAGCTCAGCCGTCCGGCGTCAGCACAGCCCCGCCAGCTCGGCAGCCTCGTCGATGCGGCGGGCCTCCCGAAGGCCCGAGATGAGCGCTCCCTGCACCGTGGACGACAGCTCGCCATTGGTGGCCTCGCCGGCGAACAGCAGGCGCCCCATCACCGGCTCGGCGCGGACGTCGGAGTCGTCCCAGCTCCTCCCGACCGTGGGCATCGAATACGAGCCCCGGGCCCACGGATCCCGGTGCCACGTCGTCACGGCGGTGGCCACCGGAGCGGGCAGGCTGCGCCCCAGCGCCGCCTCGAGGCTGGCGGTGGCGGCCGCGACGATGTCGTCCTCGGTCATGGGCGAGTCCTGCACGGCGCGGGCTGCCTCCGCGTCGTACAGGCACACGAGGGTGGGGGCGCCGGCGTACTGCGTGAAGTCGCCCCAGTTGGCCCAGAGCCGCTCCTCCCCGACCCCCTCGATGATGAGGGCGGTGCCGTCGGCGATCTCCGGCCACTCCGCGGCGGCGAAGGTCAGCACGACCTTCTCGAGGTTGGCCATCTCCGTGTTGTCGATGGCGTCCTGCTTGTCCTCCGGGAGCGGCGGGTCGAACGTGATGACCCCGGCCTTCAAGACCCCGAGCTGCACCGTGACGATGACGTGGGAGGCGGCGATCTCCTCGCCCGCGCCGGTCCGCACGATCACGCCGACGTCGGTGGTGGTGATGTGGTCCACCGGCGTCGAGAGCCGCACCTCCAGCCCGGCCGCGAGGGACTCCACCAGGCCCCGGTAGCCTCCGGTGGGCAGGTGATCCACGCCGCCGAACTCGTTCTCGGCGCTGCTCTGCAGCATCGCCACCGAGAGCTGGTCGGTGATGCCGGCGTAGCTGGACGCGCCGTCTTCCGCGAGGAACCGGGCCCGGCGGCGCGCGTCCCCCTGGAGGCCCTGCTCGTCGAGGAGGGCCTGGATGGCGCTGGCCATGCTCAGGTCGTCGCCGGGCGCCTCGCGGAGCAGGCGGTCCAGCTCGCTCTGCAGCTCCTGGGCGAACCGGCTCGCCGCCTCGTACTCGGCGTCGCTGGGCTCGGACTGCGAGACCGCGTCATGGACGACGAACTGGTTGGAGACGTCGTGCCGGTCGTGGGACAGACCGGCGGCGGCGCAATACTGGCTGACGGGGTTGCCGTCGACGCCGTGGATCCAGGCGGCGCCCATGTCCACCGCGGCCTCGCCGACGTCGAGGGTCCAGGTGCGTCCGCCGATCCGATCCCGCGCCTCGAGCACGATCACCGACACGCCCGCGGCCGTGAGCGCCCGGGCAGCGGCCAGGCCCGCGACGCCGGCTCCGACCACGATCACCGCGTTGTCGTCGGGCCCCCGTGCGGCGGCGGGCGTCAGGTTCGCGAGGGCCCGCAGGCAGGCAGTGGCGCACCCGCTGGCTCCGAACGAGGCGGTCGCGGCGAGCAGGTACTGCAGGAAGAGGCGGCGTGGGGTCATTCTCGCCCTCAATCGCCCAGGTACATGTCGCCGTCCCCGACCACCGGGTAGATGTCGATGGGGATGTACTCCGTGTACCCCTTCTCGGGGTCTTCGTAGAGGACGTTGTCGTAGTACGTCGTGTCGTTGAAGCCGAACGAGACGTGCCCGTGGCCTGGGGCGACGAACTCGACCTTGAACCCGTGGGTGTCGCTCGCCGCGTCGTACGCGTCGGCCAACTCGCCGTCGATGGGGATGAGGCGCTCCACGCTGCTCCCGCCGTCGTCGTGCTCGAAGCGAATCAGGACCTCCCCCGCCCGGCAGTCCGCGCACGGCACCTCCGGCGTCACCGGGTTTGCGGGGTCGCCCAGGACGCCGTGCCAGCGGGTCGTCTCCTGGTCGCCGGTGTCGTACACGCTGAACAGCTGCGTCCCGGCCGGCAGCTCGATGCGCACGCGGTCGCCCTCGCACATGTGGTAGCGCTGCTGCCAGCCCGTCTGCACCTTCAGCTCGTCGTGGACCTCGAACACGAACGGCCGGTTGCAGTCGCTGGCCGACAGCCTCGCGGCCGCCCCGTTCAGCCAGGCGACGTAGGCGTCGGTGCCGGCGTCCGCCGCGGCGTTGCAGCGCGTGTAGGCGTCGCCCGCGAAGCTCTCGATTCGCTCGGGATACCCCAAGAGCACGAGCTCCAGCGCCTCCAGCGGGTCCGTCGCCATCGCCGGCGCGCCTTCCCGTTGGCCGCTCAGCCCCTCGTACAGCTCCGACCAGGTGGTCTGACGCGTCTCCTTGCGGGTCATGTGGTTGGTCATCGCCTCGAAGTCCGGCGGCCGATAGCACTGGATCTCGCCGACGGCGTGCCACCCCGGCTCCGGCGCAGGCTCGGGTGGGGCGGTCTTCTTGGGGCAGGCGATGAGGGCGAGGCAGGCGACGATCAGCAGCGGGCGCATCGGGACTCCGGGAGAGCCCCCAGTCTAGGTGGCCTCGATGACACCGGCTGACCGCGGCTCAGGGCGTCATGTGCTCTCGCCGTTTCCGCCCGGCCGCCACACCCACAGCAGGTTCGCCAGCACGACGGCGTTGCACAGGCTCGACCCGGCGAGCCAGGTCTCCGGCCACACGACCACCACCCCGCAGCCCATGACGTACGCCACGGCGGACGGCCACAGCGGCGCGGCCAGCGTCATCACGAACAGCACCGCCGCCAGCGTCCACACCGGAAAGACCATCGCCATGGTCACGTCGAGGTCGACCCCGGCCTGGTAGCCCATCCAGGTCACCGCCAGCTGCGCCAGCGACATCGCGATGAGCGTGCCCATGCCCGCGCGGTTGAGCCGGGTCGCAGACAGCGCCTTCGGTCGCGCGGCGATCCCCAGGGCGATGAGCGCCAGGAACCCGATCGGGAAGGCGAGCACGCTCGTGTAGCTCGCGAGTCCCTCGATCAGGAGTCCCGCGATGGGCAGACCCGCTGCGACGGCCACCCCGCCTCCCGCCACCGCGAGCCGGATCCGCTGGCCCGTGCGGGCGTCGAGGTCGGCCCCGAGCGACTCCAGGCCCCGCAGGCGCTCCGCCGCCTCGGCCTGTCGCTCCCGCTCGGCCCACAGGGCGGCCTCCAGCGCCTCCGACCGGGTGCTGAGCTGCTTGGCCAGTCCCTCGGCGGTGTCGAGCTGTCCCCGCCGGGCGCACCACAGCGCGTACTGCTCGGTGACCCGGTCCAGCCCGGCCCGCGCGGCGACTGACTCGGGCCAGGCAGCGAGCGCCTGCGAGTAGCCGAACCGCGCCTCGGAGGCCGCCGCGACCACGCCGTCCACCAGCTCCGCGGCCAGCAGGCGGTCCAGCTCCGCGGCGCGCCGATCCGCTTGCTCCACCAGCTGCAGGGCGCCCCGGTGTTGGAGGAAGTCCTGCAGGGCCAACCGCACCGCCTCGGCGGACGCGAACCGGTCCCGGGGCTGCCGCGCCATGGCCCGCCCGACGATGTCCGCGAGCTCCTTCGGGATGGCCTCCGGAAGCGGATCCGGCGCGCCCTCGCACACCCGGAACAGCAGCGCGATCATGTTGTCGCCGTGGTGCGGCGGCCGGCCCGCGAGCAGCCGGTACAGCGTGGCGCCCAGCAGGTACACGTCCGTGTGCCGCCCGAGCAGTGTGCCGTCGCCGGTCAACATCTCCGGCGCGATGAAGGCCGGGGTGCCGATGATCTCGTTCATGCGGGACGCCTGGGGCAGCCGGGGGTCCGGCCGGAGGGACATCGCGAGACCCCAGTCCACCAGGTACACCTCGCCCAGCGGCCCGATCATCACGTTGTCCGGCTTCAGGTCGAGGTGGATGATGTCCTTGTCGTGGGCGTACTCCAGCGCTGACGCGATCTGCATCAGGGTCCGCAGGTGCCAGTCGAGGGGGTCGGCGACTCCGAAGCGTGCGCGCACGGCGTCGTCGTCCTTCAGCAGGGCGCTCCACGGTGAGCCCACGATCCGCCGCATCACCAGCAGGGGCAGGCCTCCTTCGTCCCGCGCCAGGTCGTAGATGGGGACGATGTTCGGGTGCTCGAGGAAGCTCGTGACCCGGGCCTCCTGGATGAGCTTCACGGTGGTCCGCGGATCGGCCTTCTCGGGGCGGATCGCCTTGACCGCGACGGACCGGTCGAGCGACGTCTGCGTGCCCGCCTTGACCACCCCCATTCCGCCTTCGCCGAGGGTCTGGTCCAGCAGGACGACCTCGTCGCGGTTGGCCAGGTCCTCCTCGATCGCTTCGAACTGGCCGGTGGAGATCGCGAGCGTGGGCAGGAGGGTCGCGCCCGGATCCGCCGCCGCGAGGTCGATCGCGAGGGTCTCGAGCAGGGCCCGGGGGTCATCGGGCAGGGTTGGGACCGGACGCGCGACCATCTCAACCAGGGTACGCGACTGCCGTCCGGCGTACTCTTGGGGGAGCGGGAGGCGCACGTGCACGAGACGAAGCGGAAGCTGGGGGCGCTCCGGCGCGAAGTGGGCAAGGGACTCGTCGGCCAGCAGGGTCTGCTCGACGGGCTGCTGACGGCGGTGCTGGCCGGGGGACACGTCCTCATCGAGGGCGTGCCGGGGTTGGCGAAGACGCGCGCGGTGAACCTGCTCGCCCAGGCCTGCGACGCGAGCTTCCGGCGGGTGCAGTTCACGCCGGACCTGCTGCCGGCCGACATCGTCGGCACCCGGATCTACAACCGGAACACCGGCGAGCTGGAGACCCGCAAGGGGCCCGTGTTCGCGCAGTTCGTGCTGGCCGACGAGATCAACCGCGCCGCGCCCAAGGTCCAGTCCGCGCTGCTGGAAGCGATGCAGGAGCGGCAGGTGACCCTGGGCGACGAGACGCTGCCGCTGCCGGCGCCGTTCTTCGTCTTCGCCACCCAGAACCCGGTGGAGCAGCACGGCACGTACCCGCTGCCGGAGGCGCAGCTCGACCGGTTCCTCATGAAGCTCGTCGTGGGCTACCCGAGGCCGGACGACGAGCACGACGTCGTCCGCATGGTGCTCAACGAGGAGCGGCTCCCCGCGGTGGACACCGCCGTCACCGGCGCGGGGCTGCTGGAGATGCAGGCGGCGGTGCGCCGGGTGCCCGTCACGGACCGCATCGTCCTGTACGCGACGCGCATCGTGGCCGCGACCCGAGCGCCGGCGAGCGTCGGGCTCGAGCGGCTCGCGGACTACGTGGAGCTGGGCGCGTCGCCGCGCGGCTCCATCTCGCTGGTGCAGGTGGCGCGGGCCCACGCGGTCCTGCAGGGGCGGGAGCGCGTCCTGCCCGAGGACATCAAGGCCGTCGCGCCGAACGTCCTGCGGCACCGGATCCTGCTGAACTACCACGCCGAAGCCGAGGGCATCGACGTGGAGTCCGTGCTCGCGGACCTGCTGGGCGCGGTGCCGGTCGCGTGACCGCGCGCTCGGCGAGCCTCCTGCGGAGGACCCGGGCGCTGGAGCTCGTGGCGCGCCGGAACGTGAGCTCGCTGCTCGCCGGTGAGTACGTCACCGGGGTGCCGGGCGAGGGGCTGGAGTTCCACGAGGCGCGTCCGTACGTGCCCGGGGATCCGGTGCGGCACATCGACTGGAACATGACCGCGCGGCTTGATGAGCCGTTCGTGCGCACCTACCTCGAGGAGCGCGAGCGGGAGGTGCTGGTGGCGCTGGACGTGAGCCCGTCGATGCACACGGGCTGGCAGGAGCGGACCAAGCTCGAGATGGGCATCGAGATCGCGGCCACGCTGGCTGCGTCCGCCGTGGCAGCGGGGGACCGGGTGGGCCTGGTGACGTTCGACGAGCAGACGCGGGACGTCCTGCGGCCCCGCTCCGGCAAGGCGCAGCTGCTGCGGGTGGTGCGCACCCTCATCGAGCGGCTGGACGACGCCCCCGCGCGAACGGAGGGGTCGGACCCACGCGCGGCGATCCACTCGATGCAGGCGCTGCGCGGCCATCGGTTCGTGGTGTTCCTGGTGTCGGACTTCGTGGATCACGACGTCCCCGAGGACCTCGCCTACATGCGACGGCAGCACGACGTGTCCCTGCTGCACGTCTACGACCCGCTGGAGTACCCGGCCGTGGACGGTCCGCTGCGGATGGCCGTCCAGGCGCCGGAGGGGCCGCGGAACTCCGGCTGGTGGCGGCCGGGGGACACCGAGAGCTTCGGGGCCGTCGCCGGGTTCATCTCGACCATGGCGCGTCGCCGCGGGCTGTTCGCCAGCAGCTTCTCCACCGCGGATCCCGTGGGGCCCGCCCTCGCCGCGTTCTTCCACCACAAGCGCGCGGCGCTGACGGCGCGATGAACGAGCTGCCGATCGGGCCTGGCGAGGCGATCCCCCTCGTGTCCTGGAGCCCGGGGTTGGTGCGGGCGCTGGTGGTGATGGGGTTGCTCTGGCTGGCCTGGCGGCTGCTGCGGCGCTGGTGGGCGAACCGCCCGCCTCCCGAGCCGGCGCCGCAGGAGTCGACGCCTCGGCGCGAGAAGACGCTGTCGCCGTTCGAGAAGGAGCTGGCGGTCATCCGGACCATGACGAGCCGCTCGCAGGACTGGCGGGGCGGGCTGCACGCGCTGGCGCGGGCCATCCGGGAGACGCTGGAGGGCCACAGCGGCCTGCAGGTGGAGGAGATGACGGCCGAGGAGATCGCCCAGGCCTTCGAGGCCGCGGCCGTGGGCGAGGCCATGCGCGCCCTGCGCGACGCGCGGTTCGACGCGGCGCCCGTCACGAAGAAGACCTTCGAGACCGAGTGCGAGCGCGCGGAGCGCGTGTTCCGCGGGGCGAAGGCGTTCAAGACCCGGAGCGGCCAATGACCGCCTGGCTCGACGGCGTGTCCTGGTCCTGGCCGGGGGCGTGGATGCTGCTCGCGCTGGTCCCGGCGCTGGTGCTCCTGCGCTGGTGGGTGGAGCGGAGCGCGGCGGTCCCGTTCGCGCCGGTGCAGTACGCGGGACGGCCGGGGCGATCGCGCCGGTGGCTGGCGCTGCAGCTGCTGCTGGAGGCCGCGCTCTTCACGTCGCTGGTGGTGGCCGCGGCGGGGCCCCACGAGCGCCGCGAGGTGCCGTTGATCGGGCCGGAGGGCGTCGACTTGGCGTTGGTGCTGGACGTGTCCGCGACGATGCAGGCGGCCGACTTCCCCCCGACGCGGCTCGAGGCGCTGAAGGTGCTGGCGAGCGACCTCGTCCGGCGCGGCGGCGGGCATCGGTTCGCGGTCTTCGCCTTCGCGCAGCAGCCGTTCACCCAGACCCCGCTGACGACGGACACGGTGGCCACGAACTGGCTCATCGACGGGCTGGCCTACGAGTCCATCAACCACTCGGTCAGCGGCGGGACCTGGATCGGCGACGCGCTGCTGGCCGCCGGGCAGGCCCTGGTGGCGGAGCGGGTGGAGGGGCGGGATCAGGCCGTGCTGCTCGTGACGGACGGGCAGAGCAACGGCGGGATCGCGCCGGAGATCGCGGCTCGGTGGCTCGCGGAGCGGGACGTGGATCTGTTCGTGGTGGGCATCGGCCAGGACGAGCCCGTCCCCGTCTACGTGCACGGCGAGCCCTTCATCAACACCGACGACGAGCACGTGCACACGCAGCTCGACGACGCGGCGCTGCAGTCCATTGCGGATGCGGGTGGGGGCCGGTACTGGCGGGCGGACGGGACGGACCCCTTGCGGGCGATCTTCGACGAGGTGGCGACGCTGGCGCAGCGGCCGCTGACCGAGGAGGTGGCGGTGTCGCGCATCTCCCACCGACCCGACGTGGCGCTGGGCACGCTGGCGCTGTTCGCGGCGTGGCTGCTGTTGAGCGGGTTCGTCCTGCGGAGGCCGCTCCGATGATCGGCTGGGACGAGCCCGGGCGCCTGGTCTTCCTGCTGCCGTGGACGCTGGCAGTGGTGCTGTTGGGGCGCACGCAGGGGCAGGTGCTGGATTGGCTGCGGGCGCACACGGCGCCGGTGGGGTTCGCGGAGCTGACGCGGTACGCGGCGGTGTCCCATCGGCTGCACATGCTCTGGCTGTGGGGACTCGGCGCGCTGCTGGTGCTGGCCGCCGCGGCTCCGACGCGGGCAGGCGTCGAGGAGGTCCAGGCCGAGGCCCACACCGTGCTGTTCGTGGTGGACGCGTCCATGAGCATGGGCGTTCCGGATGGGCTGGCGGACACGGAGGACGACGCGCAGATCGCGCGCATCGTCGCCGCCCGTCGCTACGCGCTGGGGGTCGTGGAGGCGCTGCCGGACGCGAAGTTCGGGCTGCTGAGCTTCAGCCAGGAGGCGGTGGTGCACGTGCCGCCGACCCACGACCGGCGCGCGATCCGCATGCAGCTGTCCAACCTGACGACCCACAGCGTGGTGCACGGCAGCGGGAGCCGGTTCTCGCGGGGGTTCGAGGTCCTGGTGCACCTCGTGGGGCCCGAGCCGGTGGGGGTGCAGGCGGTGTTGCTGAGCGACGGCGACCTGTCCTCCCAGCGCGACGCATTCGAGGACGGGCTCGATGCGCTGGCGGAGCTCGGCGTCCGGGTACACACGGTGGCCATGGGAGGGACCGAGAGCCTCACGATGGACGTCTACGACCCGCGGGACGTGGTGGCCGGCGTGGCGGAGAAGCGGGTGGCGACGCAGTACACGACGACGCGCGACGCGAAGCTGCTGGCGCAGATGGCCGAGCGGACAGGGGGCGAGTCGTTCATCGAGTACTTCAGCGACCCGACCGACGTGGCGTTGGAGGTTCAGGAGCACCCGGCGAGCGGGACCGTGCGGGCGGCGGCGGGCAAGCAGTCGCTGGCCGGGGTGCTGCTGGTGTTGTTCGGGATCGGGCTGATGATCGAGGGGCTGTGGGTGGCGCGGCGCCCGGCGCGTATGCGCAAGCCGGGGGCCGCCTGGGGAGCGGCGGCGGTGTTGGTGCTGTCGGTGGGGACCACGGTGACGACGGGGTGCGGGTCAGATCTGATTGGGGCCTGGCGGGCCAACGAAGAGGGGCGCGACCGGCTGTCGGATGGGGAGGCGGCGGCGGCGCTCGGGGCGTTCGAGCGCTCTGCGGCGTTCGGTGTGCGGGAGCACCGGCCGACGGTGAACGGGGGGCTCGCGCTGCTCGCCATGGACGACGCCGTTGCGGCGCACGAGCGCTTCGAGCGGGCGCTGATGCTCGAGCCCGACTTCGCCGAGGCCTGGTGGGGCGACGGGCACGCGCTGCATCGGTGGGGGTTGGCGGAGCTGGACCTGGAGTCGTGCGACTACGCGCGGACCCGGGAGCTGTGGACGCGGGCGCGGGACCGCTTCGTGGGGGCGGCAGGGTCCGATTGGGGCCACGTGGACAGGTCCGAGCAGGCCTGGACGCTGGCGCAGGCGATCGACGAGCAGTTGGAGGAGCTGGACGCGAAGGAAGAGGAGTGCAGTGGGGGAGGTGGCGGCGAGAGCGAGAGCGACGGCCAGAGCGGGGGCGAGGGCGAGGACGAGGGTGAAGGCGGCGGCGAAGGCGAGGGTGAGGGCGAGGGCGACGGCGAGGGTGAGGGCGACGGCGAGGGTGAGGGCGACGGCGACGGCGAGGGTGAGGGCGACGGCGAGGGCGAGGGCGACGGCGAGGGCGAGGGCGACGGCGAGGGCGGCGATCGACCCGCGCCCCTGACCCCCGAGGAGCAGGAGCAGATCGCGGCCGCGTTCGAGCGCCTGGAGGACCAGGAGACTCAGAGCTACGGCTTCAAGCAGAACAAGGAGGGCCAGCTGACGCCGGACGCGGCGGAGGAGTCGGCGGGACGGCCGATCCTCCCCTGAGCGGCAGCTCGCTCCCGGCCGGCGGAGCTCTGCGAGCCAGGCCCACGTGGATGCGAGACCCCCCGATTGAGGTTGGGCGGCGAAGGCGCTGGTCCACTTGACCCAGGGGTCAACGCCGGCGCGAATTGACCTAGAGGTCAACTTGGCTCGCAGATCAACTCGCGCCGGATCGCATCCAACGGGGGTGAGGTCTGCGAGCTCCCCGGTGCTGGATGCGCTCGCCCGCTGGGACTTCGCCGCGCGTCGTTGTGGGCGAGCTCTGAGTGCTCCCCTGGGCAACCGACGTCTCGCAGGGGGGCTGCCGTCGTTTTCCCGGGGGAGCTCTGAGCACTCCCCTTGGCAACCGACGTCTTGCAGGGGTCTGGCGTCGTCTTCCCGGGGGAGCTCTGAGCACTCCCCTTGGCAACCGACGTCTTGCAGGGGTCTGGCGTTGTCTTCCCGGGGGAGCTCTCAGAACTCCCCCGGGCAACCGACGTCTGGGGTCTCCCGCGCCTCCGCCGCTCCGCTGCGGCTCGCTATCGTTCCGGACCGCGCGGCGCCTCGGGCGCGCCGCGCGGCTCCCCACCTCGGGCGCGCCGCGTAGCTCCCCAACTCGAGGGCGCCACGCGGCTCTCACCTCGGGCGCGAGTCCTCCGTGTAGCGTTCCTTCATGCGCACCGCCCCGATCCTCGCCGCCCTGCTCCTCGTCCCCGCCGTCGCCAGGGCCCAGGCGACCATCGAGCTCCCGCCGATCGCCGCGGTCTCCGCGGACGGCTCCCTCGAGCTGGCGTCCACGCACTTCAA
>ENA-OWNT01004279-OWNT01004279.1-seawater-metagenome-genome-assembly--contig:-NODE-4279-length-12657-cov-4.357790_pt1 | contig 12657 bp, 5 predicted proteins | sample MGYA00238136_ERZ651165 | MGnify/ENA primary metagenome ERZ651165 (study PRJEB26861, sample SAMN08777766) | seawater metagenome | isolation source: coastal seawater | place: USA: Florida | collected... | reverse complement strand
CGCAAAACGAGCGAAACTCAACTGCCACTTCGCTCGCCCACAGCCACTCACAGTGACGATGAGTGAGTGACAGTGAGTGAGTGAGTGACAGTGAGTGAGTGAGTGACAGTGAGTGAGTGACAGTGAGAGTCTTCACAACTTTCTCAACAGTCACTCACTCACTCAGTCACTCAGTCACTGGTCAGCTGAGTGAGTGACCTGTGAGTGACCTGTGAGTGACTGTGAGTGAGTGCCGGCGGAGTGAATTTCGCTGTTGAGTCCATGTTATCTATAAATGACATTTCACGTTATTGCAGCGTTATACTCAGTGATAAAATGCGAAATCCTAGTTGTAGATATACAATGATGTCTTCGGAGGGTTGGGAAGGACGGACGCCCTGAAACGGTTAAATACCGAAAGTAGATAATATTCCCAGAGAATACATAGTTACACAATCAACAGAACAGTACATAATATATTACTGTAGCCAAGGCTGTGCAATAATACACTATACAGAATCATAGTAACGTACTACGGAAACTCGTCAAGTTGTTAAAATGTTAAAATAGAGAACATACCTACATACAGGACTTCCCTCAGTTTAATTAAGATCGTGCAAGTGCAACTAACTGTGACCGAAGAAAGTCACTCACTCACTCACTCACTCACTCACTCACTCACTCACTCACTCAACTGCGGATCTCACTTGACAGTGACCGACAGTGAGTGACCGACAGTTCGCGTTCCTTCATTCATTGACGGACTGACTGGTGCAGTTACTTACGCTGTGCTTTCGTGGGGTGGAGATCGTTCGTTGTCTCGTTGGCTTGGCTTCGCGGGCTTTTGAGGTGACCTTGAGTCGGCATTGCGGCGTTGCGGCGTTGCGGCGTCGCGGCGGAGCGGTGGAGCGGTCTACAGTACTTCGTTCGTGGTTGTTGTGGTGGTTGTGGTCAAAATCTTTGACATTTGCACCGTTTTTGTCGTCTTGTTGTCTTTGTCGTCGTCGGCTTTATTATCGGCAATGTTGTTGTGTGCGTTGGTTGAATTGAATGACGCGTCGCGCCAACGCCACGATCACGAGTGCCAACCTGTTCGTGAGCGCCCCACTGTGCCCGGCAACGTACTCAGTGATCCTGGCCGGGGACTGCTGTTTGGTCGTTGCTTTTTGGCTTGACACTGCAGGATAGCATTGCTGCTTAGCCACGCAGGGGTTTGGGGTCGGCATACCGTCGCAGCACTGTACGCGGCTTATGGTGTGGTGCGGCGAAATGTGCGCACGTGTCTCGATCGATGCCATACGTCCAGGGCAAAGCCGCGAAAGTCTTGACACAACCAACGCGACACTCCTCTATGCCTCTTCGCCCGACTCGGAAAATCGTTGGCTCGACCGGTCGATGACGCGTCAAGAGTGATGCCAGCACGGCAGCAGGGTATTCTGGGTCCGCAAGGGACGCTTGGAAGCCTGGACCAGGAATTTCCTCACTGCCATCTGGTTATCCGTGCGCGACGTTCACTTACGTTGCTGCTGTCAGTTGACCACAGGCAGCAGAAGTCGAACAAAATAAAATTCAATCAAAACACCGAACTCACCATCATACCAACCACATCAACCAACCAATTCATAACCAACCAACCACAAAATTTTGGACTTCACAGGTAACAAAGATCTTTAAGACGTCAAGGTAGCGCCTAGTGCCATCTGTACCCGTACTTCTTCCTTGTGTATTTCTTTTTGCGCGCTTTTGCGTTGTATTGCTTTGCTGTGCAATTTTGTTTGTTCGTTTTGAGCTTAGGTGACCATGTTGCCCCATCGCCGAACTACTCTGACCTTTTTAAGTCAGACAGCGCCGAACTCCCCGGCCCCGGTTGTGAAAAACTGGGACGACTCACCGGGAATCTCATTCTCACGAAGAGGATCACGCATCGACTTTTCTAAGACTCCGCCGCGACGCAGCAGGAAGCCGGCTCTGTTCCTGAACACCAATGAGAATGATGAGAATAGCGAAAATGCGGCTCCCAGTCAACGAAACAGCAGACGTCGGCTGTTTTCAGCCCGCAAGAAGACACCATCGTACCGCAGAGCTCGCCGCCTCGTTAAGCGCAACACAGTTGGCGCGTCGTCTGCGACTCACCGACAACGTTCCACCTTCGCCTCAACACCACTGTCAGAGCGACTCATTGCATTGGACTCGCCCTCTACTCCACATTCGAGCAGTTCGAAGCGATCGGGGAGCCGGTCAACGTCGCGTCGCAGTTCGGGAACTTTCATGGTGAACATTGCCAAGCGAAAAGTAATTGATGCCTCCCCGAGCAGCAAAAGGGCATTTGACAATCTTGCCGCTGACACCTTCTCTGAACTGGAGTCACAGACGCTGGCAGCCGTCAAGTCCATGCTGCACTTGCGATACGAGGGAAACATTCCACAGGAGCATCCATTGTTTGAGCTCGACCGAATTGACCCTGCCGGCTGGGACACAGCCTTGCACCAGATCAACTCCATTGAGGACGACACCGACAATGTGCGGCAGGTCATCATTTTTCAAAATTGCTTGAAGGCCATCAGTAAAAGGTGCTCCGAGCTCTATGGCGGTGCAGCAGGAGCGGATATGCTTCTGCCAGCACTAATCTACGTCATTATGAGTAGCAACGTCAAGGATGTGATTCAATTGTTCAAGAATCTGCGCAGTGCGCGACCCTCGGCAGTGGCTCGCCATTACAATCAGCATCACCTGGAGGCAGCACTTTCGAAGATGGACTTGAAAACTCTGCAAGAAACGTGGACCGCAGTCAAAGGAGACGATTGTCTCGACGCTGCAAGTACCATGGAAGATGAAGACGACGAATTCAACATCACCGAAGCTGACTTTGATGGCGGCGTGTTGCAACTCGGTGACGACACTGCTATTAGACGACGAAGGTCCATGTTCGCACCCACCGTGTGCCGCAACGATATTGTTATGCAAATCATGGTGAGTGCCCATCTGATACATTTTGTCTCTGTAATTGGTCTTGTATTGCGAACCGACGATGCCATCTTTTCTGTGTCGAACGTAGAATGTGGTGCGCAATGGTGAATCCAGCAAGGGGCGGCAACTGGAGTTGTACCATGGCCTTCAGAATCATGGGATCTTGATGTCTTGCGGACAAATTTGTTACATTCTGACGAGCTTCGAGTCATCTTTAAGATTCTTGCTGACCTCTGGACTGACAACAGTTCTTCGCGCTGAGGCCGAACTCGAAAAATCAGAGCAAGGCTCACAGGTACGTCACAATAGAAACACACTGCTTTATCTTTTCGCGCGATACTTCCTGGCGCATGGCTCTCATAACTGTCTTCTTTTCTGTCTCGATAGAGCGAAGGCCCAGATCTTATTTTGTGCACGAAGGGAGGAGTCAATGATGCAGAGTTGGTGCTGCGCCATTGCCTATTGAAGTCAAGGGCTCTGCAGTGTTTCTACGATCCTGCTGGATCCAAGCAGGTATGACTTTTTGGCTTGGAACTGGTTATTATTTTAAGTTCTTGTTCTAACAACACATGTTCTTGCACCAGATGCTATTGTCTTTCTACGCCCAACACAACCCCAGCAAGGCCAAAAATGTTGATCACATCCTCAAAATTTATTCTGGAAGAGAGCGCCAAATGTTCACGAAGCTGCACCAAAAGTACCAAACAGCTATCTTCCAGAATATTCTTGCTGCGCCCACCCGGAAGGCGACCGCGCGAACATCTCGGAAGGCGCGACTCACAAGGAGAGCTACAAGAGCATGAACATCCACCAAATTATTTATTATTTACGTTACGACTACAGTTTACTACTCGTCCATTAGCTAGAGTCGAAGGACCAATGCGCAGTCGAACGTGATCTGGACTGGGGCCGTCAATGTTTCACTTCAGAAAGGAACCGATGGAAACTGTATTTACCGTTTGATGATGATGCCATAGAGGGTTATTCATTTATTATCAATTTGTCAATTTGTACTTACGCTCGCCGAAGACACAGCAAGCAGCAAGCAAGCAATCGTTGTTGTCAATTGAAAGTTGCAATGAACCGTGAACCACAACACAACACGGTGTCGTTACAAATAGTAAAAGTGCGTTGACATCCACTAACAAAACAATATTTATGGGCATAATTGTTTTAACTGCTGGTGGGTGGAGTTGGGAGGGTGAGAGGGCGAGTGAGTGGGTGGGTGAGTGAGTGAGTGAGTGAGTGAGTGAGAGCTGACAGTGAGAGTCCTTGAGACTGTGGCTGTAACGTCGTCGTCGTCGTCGTCGCGTCGTCGTCATCGTCGTCGTCGTCGTCGTCGTCGTTGTCGTCGCTGTCGTCGTCGTCGTCGTCGTCGTCGAATCAATCTTCGTCAACAGCGGCGGCCAATCAGTGTTGCTTTTTGGCTCTTTACACCACACACGTGTCCGTAACAACAGCAACAGAAATGACCCTGGAACGAGTTTGCCGTTGGCGCGCGTTTGTTGCTGGTGAAGGCAGTGCCTGTAGTAATCGTGAAAGATGCGCGTCTTATTATGGGCGGTGTCATACAAAGGCACGGGTGGCAGGCGGATGTGTTATGTATGTGCAGAGGACGAAAACGGAGATTTGACAAGCGTATTGGCATAACCGGCAACTGTTTTACTTTTAAGGTACCACAGAAAATATCAAGTACGCTTTTGTATCAGACAGATTAAACTGTCTTTATTAAATCTCTGTAGATTCCCCTGCGGCCGCGTAGGGTTGTCATACTGGCGCTGCTGGGGCTGGCGATGATTTTCTCGGCGCGCGTCAGATCATAGAACGTGGACCGGTCGAACCCATGCCGCGTCGTAAAAAGAAAGGGGGGAAAACCCCGAGGCAAGTTCTGACCGACCCGAAGGAATCCAGACTTGCAAAGTTGAAAAAATGGTCAATGGCTCATGTGAATAAGCTGCCTGCAACATTTTCACCCGAAGCCACAAATCTGCAAAGCACATTGTCATCTGCAAGCTTAGAAGAATCACAGTCTTGGATTACTGGCCGGGTAGTGCCGAAGAAAGTTCCCAAAGCGTTGTACGACCGGCACGTGGAAGAGGAAAGTAGATTTCGAGTGTCTTCAATAATTCCGGAGCATCGAATAGTGCGCGGCATCTACGGAGATCCTGTCAGTGCTTTGAAGAAACGGCAACGTGCTGAGCTGCAGAGATTGAGAGAGCCTTCCAGAAACAATAGGTCACCAATTCCTGACTACGGCAAAGAGCTTCGGCAAATCAAGCTTGAGCACGCTGTGAACCGGCCGGAGTGGAACAGTTCAACAGCTGTGCTCTACCCCAAACTGGATCCACGCCAGCTGGAGCGAGAAAACTCTGTGGGCAGTAATGTCAGTGGTCAGGCAGGCAAGAGTGCATCACGCACGTCTCCGTCCCGTGCAGCGTTGATGACGTTTCCCATCACCCCTTCCTCTCCCCACGGTCGTGCTGGGGAGAAACAAAAATATTTGCCTTCGCGGAGGGCGTTGGATCCCATCCGTCATGTTAAACACGAGCAAGGCAACGTCGTCAAGGTTTTAACCGCGATGAAAACCGACGTCGATGATGTGAACACCCGCCTGTCAAAAGACGAGGATAAATACCGTTCCGTCGCCGAATCAGAATACATTCAGCTGGCACGATTCATGGCGAACGCAGCAATTTCGAGGCTGGAACAGGTTGCATTGATCGAGGTCGATATTTCCGTTCCTCAAACCATGCAGGAACAGATGGCGACCATGACAGAAGAAATGCTTGGTGCTGCGGTCCAAGTCAAACAACTGAGGGATGTTACCTCCATTCTGTTTGTGTGGGAAATTCAAGATGATATTAATCAATTATTGGACGAAGCAGCACCGATTGTGCGACAGTCACCCGTGATAACCAGAGCCTTACAGGATTTGGAAGAAGCCGTCGCAACTCACTTTAAAGAAGTCACTGCGACCTTTCCAATTCAGTCGAGCAGCATCGAGCATGCCATTACGAATGCGGATGATCCCCTCCCGTTACCGTCCGTTATGTGGGGCGAAGATGTTGGCGAAGAGCTCGGTAAGCTTGCGACCTCCGCGGAGGCGCTGAACGTGTTCGCTCAAGACATATTTGATACCATCAAAACGGAAAAAGAAGCCATCGAGGAGCGAATTGAGAAGGACCGCGTGCAAAGACAACGCATCAAAGAAGATGTACTTGGCCATGGACACGAATTACTAGATCAAATTTTAGATGCGTTAGAGACAATGCCAACGCAATCAGGTTTGCAAGGCGCTACCGGTTTAGTTGCAACTTACGACAGAGCTCGCGCTGTTCTTGCGGTGGTTGAGCGTGCTTGGGCCGTCGAGGTCGACATGACCAGCCCGACACATGTTGACGAGGTGCTGCAGACCTTGGTGGAGTATGCAGCCATTTTCATGGATGCAGTACGACGCTCATACGACCTAGTGGTCGGAGCTCGACAATGTGCTGCATCGATTACGGAGATTCAAGATATGCTGGGGCATGAAACAACACCGCAGCAAATTTTGAGGGTGCCTTCCATCGTTGACAGCAATCAATCCCTTGATGAGAGCATTGGCCGCACTCAAGGCAGTGTGTGGACCTGTTCAGGTGGGGACATTGGTTCTTTGTACCCAAAGGCATTCGAGGCGCACGTTAACAACTCCGTCGCACAAGAACTCGAAAATTCGGCGGAAACCGAGGACGATGACCTCGCAGCTGACGTTATGGCCATTTTTGGTTCCGAAGATGGTGGTGACGGCAGTCCTTCAGCAGATGAAAGCATTTCCCAACCAATAACGGATGAAGAAATTTTGACCGAACCGCGCTGGATGCGGACGAAGGTTGATGAAATGATGAATAGTGTCAAACAATTGAATCTAGCCTGTCAAAGTGCTCGGGAAGTCGTGGATCGTGAGGTACCCCTCATCAAGGAGCGGAAATTACATGAAGAAAAGGAGCGCAAGCGTCTGCAGCACACAGTTGACATTGCTGCTGAACATTTGACTCACTTTGAATCTGTTCTTGCAACGGGACATCCCCAACTCAAACTGGTGCCCGAAGTGGAGCAAAAAATGCAAGTGGTGCGTCAAGGTGTCCAAGACGCGAACGAGGCCTTGTCGGTGGAAGTTGACTTAACCACTCCAAATGCAACGAGTACCGCACTCCGAAATCTTGAAGAACAGTGCGATGATGTGTTGCGGGTAGCGCAAGAACTCGCCTTGAAGCTGGAAACTCACGCAACTGAGTTGAATGCTCGAGTGCGGCGTGAGACGCTTGGCCGACAACAGTTAAATCGACAAAAAATGCCTGCAATTAGAACGGCTGTGACAGACGTTGAAACAACGCTGGCTGCTGCTCATCCCCAAGTGTGCCGCATCGAAAGTGTGAAGTCCAATGTCTCAGAGTTTGTAGCACGATTTAATGCGCTGCAGACTGATCTGCGGTCGTGTGTCGACGTGACGTCTCAGAGCAGTATGTCAGCTGCATTGAAGTCTCTTGATCACCGCTGTGATGATATTGGGTCCGAGGCTGCATTTGTGTTGGCACTGATCAATGATGAGGAAGCAGCGTTCACGAAGCGTCTGGACGACTTTGAAAATCTTCGAAAGTCGCTACAAAAGCCACTGATGTGGGCGGGCATCGCTGACTACGAGGCTGCGGTCGAGCTCTACAACACAGGGCCAGATCAATTGCGAAGCATTGGCGGTGAGGCAGCACGATTGATTGCGGCTGCCAAAGATCAATTAGACACCATGGTCACGGAGTGGAAACTAACACCGAACCTGACGTCAACTGATCCCTCTGTGACTACCGACGTGTTGAACGAATTCAAATTGAAAGGGGAAAAGTTTGCCGAAGCTATGGCTCAACTGAAAGCGCGCATTCGAACGCTTGTTGAAGAAATGGAGGCACGCATCCACGCGGAGACAACCTTGCGTCAAGATATCAGAAATTCCAGCGTTCTCGTGGCCCAGCAATCTGTGTCTGCTATTGGGCTTGTTGCGCGCAAGTTCCCGCATTTGCAACAACCTGCGCATGACGTGAATGTGGCTCTGAAGGCTCTGGCAGCACTTGTTGTTGAAAGTGAAGACAAACTCAACGGAATAGCTGTTGACATCACATCGGATGAAGACATGGCGAGGGATATGGTGAGCAGCTGCTATTCGTCGAACTGGCTGCAGCCATCACGAGTTGTGACATTGTGTGGGGTGTTCATATGTGCAGGCCAAACTGCGAACGTGTGCTGACTCCCTCGACAAAGTGCGAAAAGAAGCTCAAGATGCTCTGCATTTGGAACAAGCCCGCATGTCTGCTCGTAGAAAAATCGTTGCTGATGGGGCCAACGACATCCACAACACTTTGTTCATGGCGATCCTTAAGCAGCAGGAAGCTTTTGAAAAACAGGTACGCGTGTGCAGACTGACTGCCATGCTAGACTGTGTGTGACTCGAGGTTGTATGTGCCAGGTGTCCGAAGCGCCACCCAAATTTGCTGCAATTGACGAAGTTGTTAGCATGCAAGAAGAAATTCGCTCCATCGTAAAAGAAGCAGACCTCAAAATAGAAAAGCTCCTCGAACGGGCGGACGGCCCTGACCTTATTGTGGACGATGAAGTTGGCATCAAAGCGGTGGTTCAGCTTCGACAGGAGCTGGGCCCACTTCAAATTCGTTGTGGCAGCATTGTTGAGCAACTGGCATCTCAAATGGGCCGTTTGTTGGAACGCCAAGCTGAAGATGTGAAGCGAAGAGGAGACCTTCGAAATTCAAGGCTGGAACCAGCTGAGCTAGTGTTGGCAGAAGTCAATCGTTTCATGAAGACTGGTGGCGAACGCCTCCAGTCTGACACCGAAATTAAAAATGCCGTTGCAGCAGCAACAGCATCTGTCGCAAAGTGCCACCATTTGTTGGATCGGCGATTGGACTTCACGACGAGTGCGTCGTTGGAGGCAGATTACAAGGAGTTGATGAGACAGCTGGCACACGAAAACACGCTCGAACGATGTGAACATGCCCGGGCTCTTATTGAACAACTTATTGAACGAAGTCGGGCATCTGATGGACAATTTTGGACAAACATCAAGGTCATTGGCAAAATGCGACGCGCCGCAAGAAGAACTCGATTCAACCTGAAGCTTGCAGGCTGGCGACAAAACAGGCTAGCTGCGGCTAAGGTCCTACAACAGACACTGCAAGAACACGGACGTCGACTGCACCTGCACCCACAATTCGAACAGTTGTATGATGATCATTTCGAGAACGATGGTGAATCTCTTCCTGGTGGGAGAGAAATGACTTTGGCGTTGGATCATGCGGATGCTGGTGCCGAAGACCATTGGACCATGGTGGACACACTGCAAGCCGCAGCAACTGATGCGTTGGGCACAAAGTTCGACTCCATTGGCAAACGTGAACGCGCGCTATCTGGAGGAAGCGACAGCGAGTATGAAGACGATTTCGAGGAAGACTTAGATGACATTACCGCAACAAATCGAACCAACACAAAATCTTCTGGTTTTGAAAGCGAGTTGGACAAAATTGAGAGTAAGTTAGCGGCGTACGAGGTGGAGCTTAAGCGCACGAAACTGCATTTTGATGGTCTGGAAAAGCGTCTCGAAGAAAGAGCGGCGGCTGCACGCAAGTTGGCGGAGGAGGCACTACTATCCGGGGAGACTGGTGCTATTGCTGAGTTAAGTGCTGCTGCAAAGCTAAAGCTGTCGAAGTTGCAAGACGACTTTTCTTCCTTGCCAACTGGACCAGTGGCCCAAAACGCCGCAATGAAATTGCAGCGAGCCTTTCGTCGGCAACGAGCCATGGCCGTTTTGGACGAGTGCCACTTTGATGGAGAAGTGCATGACCTTGATCAAGATGTCATGGACATGATCAACAGCTGTGAAGATTCTCTCTTGTTGCAACAGGCAAGAGCATGCTGGGGGTGGGAGAACCAACGTGTCCGCGTAGTCCATGTCACTCGAGAAGATGACTGGCAAACCCGGTCTCTGGGGATTAGTGCCGAGTTGCCAACACAGATAGATCTCAACTACCACGGCCACGACATCCGCGTGTCTGATCCGTTTGTGCTAGTGAAAGCTTTGAAGGAAGGGTCATTTCTCGCTGATTTTGGCATTCGAGCGCATGATGCCATTCTCACAGTGAATGGACGAACATTTGAAACCATTGGCGAGTTTGTTGGAATCATCAAGCAACACAAGGACTTTGATCTGGAAGTGGCCCATCTTGCTGACACACCCGGCTGGAGGCAGGACGATATCAGCGGATTAAAAACTATTGGAGCGTTCAAGCGAAAGATATTGAATGCCATAGCAATGAGAATCGCACACGAAGTGCGCGTGCGAGATGAATTTGTTCGAGCACACGAGCACGATGCTGTGCCGCCACAGGCACGAAAAATCCCCGTGCTTGCAAGCGAGAAGTTGAAGACACTGGACTGCCTGCGTGCATTTGTCGCACTTCAGGCGATGCCAACGGCTCATGCCCCGATTTTGTGTGCAGTTGCTACCGCTGTAGAAGACACTGGCGCACTGCCGCTGGCGTCTGGCAAGCATGTTGGCCAGTATTGCAAGCCCACTCCGCAGAAGTGGTTGGCAGCAAGGTTGGATGAGTGGCGACGGCGGCTGCAGGCGCGTCAAACTGGCGGAAAAGGCCCGAGTCACACGTTCCTGGAGCAGCATGCCATCTTCGCCAAGACTTTCCCCAAAGACTTTGGGCGCCGTGTTGGACCTGGCATCGTAACCGGCGCCGCTGCAGATGAAGGTTCCAAAGAACCACAGACCCCTCAGGAGCAGGATCTCTCTTCATCTAAGGCCGACGCGAGCACGGATGATGCGACACTGAAGCGAAGGAAAAAGAAACGGGTGAAGCAAGGACCTAGGCCTGAAGGGTTCAAGGGTGAAAGCTGGGACGTGTTGCACGGTGTTGATGGCTTGGTGAAGACAGCCAGTGGACGGTACATTAAGCCATAACCTTCAAAGTTGCTCGTGGTTGTTGGTCTGTTCGGGTGATTGTCGGTCGCGTGCAGCTCATCACGCGCGTCGACACTGCAGTTCTGCGACACGGTTCGAGGCACAGTGGTTGCTCGAACGCAATCGCAATAGTATTACGCCACATATCCACAGTTGAAATTTCTGTAAGAAAACTTATTGTATTACTTTTCATTCAAAACGCTTGAATTACATGAGAGCCACCGAGCCACACAACGCGTCGTGAACCTAACTATCAGGTTTTTAGAACTCGGAAGAAAAAGTTTGTTTCAATCTTTCCGTCGGTCGGCAAATCAGTAACATGGACTGCATTGTGCACGTTATCAACCCCGAAACGCGCTCTGATACTGTCTGGTGCCAAACACTTGGCACATGTAACATCGTATGGTCCAGCAATTTGACGCAGTGCTCCCACAACGTCAACATCTTCAGCTGCGTCGTTGACTTCGACAGCAATGGAGGGAGCCGCATAAATAGCTTCAACTTGAGATCCGAACTGCGGCAACACCCCACGATAGCACGTCAAAAATTCCAACGCGTCTTCCTTCGACAAGTGCACTTGTTCGACTGCAGTAACGTTCAAATGATCAGATAGCTGTTGGATTATTGCGCCTGCATTGCCAGCAGCCACTGCATGCGACTTTATGAGGCACAGGCTAGAATTTTTGTTCGTGAGAGCAGATGTCTGCTGAATGATGTCGCTGCTGAAAATGTGGTCAATCTCTTCACGTGCAGCTTCCACAGATGCTGAGCCGAAAACCTCGTCAGGGTTGTCGAAACGACTGCGTAGCTTCTGCCACTGCTGCACAGCATCCGGTCGAAGCAGCACCAAAAATGCTGCGGGACCTGTTGGAATGGTAATGCCAGCGTTGCTTAAAATGTTCTGAGTCGGTCTTGTGACAGTCACAGTTTGCAGCTTCGTGATCGTGAAGCCAAAGCCAGAAATGGCTGTGATTATTTTCCCCAACGACGAAAGGGAACTTCCATGGACGATGGCCAGCGTCGTCTCGTGCAGGTGCGCGAGAGCATCGCGCGTTGCAGAATCATTGTAGTCAACAATATGGAATTGAAAGCTGTTGATAACGATTGTGGCACCAGTGAAAAAGTTGCCGACGTTCAGCTTCGTCCTGCAACGCGCGGCGAACCGTCGCTTCGACTTTGTTTCGATGACTTCAGTCTCTGGGCCTTGCTGTGTGACATACAATATGATCGTGTAGTCAAAATAGCAATTCGCAAGCCGATCGAAGCGCTCTGCGGCAAATGAATATGTTTTGACCATCGTCTCCAGCCCTGCAATCAAGGCCTGACGGCGGATTCGTTCGCTATATACAATCCACAACAATGGCACGCAACCACAACAACTTGCGCGTCTATTTCCGCGACAGATTGAAAAGATTGAGAAGCATCACATACAAAAACTGTGTAGTGACGTGCCTGTCAGCACTCACCACGTTACATACAAGCCCACTTTCAAGACCAAGACGGAGATTGCCGCGCTCACATGCATGCAAGTCGTCTCGACGACACGGAGAAACAAACGGAGACTGCCACCGAAGAAGGCAACGACAAACGCAACAACAATGACAACGACAACGACAACAGACGACGGACGAAGAACGACGAACGACGAACGACGAACGACGAACGACGAACGACGAACGACGAACGACGAACGACGAACGACG
>ENA-OWNT01004278-OWNT01004278.1-seawater-metagenome-genome-assembly--contig:-NODE-4278-length-12661-cov-11.274873_pt1 | contig 12661 bp, 13 predicted proteins | sample MGYA00238136_ERZ651165 | MGnify/ENA primary metagenome ERZ651165 (study PRJEB26861, sample SAMN08777766) | seawater metagenome | isolation source: coastal seawater | place: USA: Florida | collected... | reverse complement strand
GCACCAGAAGACCTCACCCCCATGGCCTACCGAAGGCAGTTGGTCGACCGCGCCGCGTAGGGCCCAAGATCAGGCAAGCGGGGTCCCGGTGTCGCTGATGGGCCACGCCCAAGAGTCCGGTAGGCGTCGGTCGAGCATCCAAACTCTGCAGCCAGAGCCACCACAAGGAACGGACCCACGCCCAACTTGGATAGTGGCCGAAGACCATCTGGATGGGCCGAGGCCTTCAGCAGCATACTCTCCACTTCAGGTCCTTCCCCTTTTCGGTGCACCTCATTGTGGGTGAGTACCTGAGTGGAGTCAAGGGTCTACTCACAGCAATCGCCGCTTCCGAGGCCTGGCCAGGAAGAGCGTTGTCTGACTGACTGCTTCAAAGGAGGCCTGTCCGGGCCGCCCGGGCCGTGTCGAAACAGACACGCAAACAAGCCACCGAGTCGCACGGAGTCCGTCTGGTCAACCATCAAGGCGTCGCCAGGACGAACAACGGAACCGTTTCCTCGCACCCAACCGACCAGTCGATGTCCGTGCTGTAGATCCAGGTGTCCTCCGACCGACAGCCCACCACATGGTCTTCCGATGTGAACTGCGCATTCGACTCTGCATAGAACAACAGCTCCGCGTCGGGAAGCTCCGAAGCCGTCGAGACGCCATCGAGCGAGAGGCGATGGCTCGCGCGACCGTCTGTGGACGTGTGGCGGTACACTCGCGAGAGACCGAGGGCCGCATCGTCCCACACCGCACCCAACGTGGTCGTGAAGACACAGTCACCAGGGGCATCTTCATCCTCGGTGAACACCACCGTTCGCGAATAGGCCGACCCCTCCTCGTTGGCTCCAAACGCCAGGCAGTACGACAGCTCGAAGCGCTCGGGGGCGCGGGTTGGGTCCGAGTCGTACATCGCCACCTCGATGCCATCCGGGAGCCCGTCACCGTCCGTGTCTACGCTCCCCACACCGGTGCGGAACAGCTGGCGTTCGTCCACGTCGGCGAGACCATCTCGGTCCGTGTCATCCAGTCCACGCCATGCATTGTGGCTCATCATCGACACCACTTCCGCGCAGTGCTTGGTCTCGTTGCTGTTGCGCGGAACACGCCCGAGCTCAGTGGCCAACGACCCTTCATCACCAAGCTCCATCAAGAGCAACTCGAAGGTCTCCGCGTCCGGTGTGAACGCCAGGCTCGCCTCCAGCTCCGCCAGCTCTTCGGGAGTGCCGACAAACCAGTCGTACGTGCCATCAGCATGGGCGGGAGCAAGCGAGAGGAGGGCGATGAGTGCGTGCATAGCAGTCTCCGTGAGTTTTGATGACAGCGTCGTTTTCGTTGATGAACAGCCCCGGTTGGGACACCCATCTTCTACGGTGCCGCCGCATGTCCGGGCAGGACACTTCCAGACAGCGTCCGGGCACTTTCGGCCACGCTCCACACTGGCGCGCTCCAGTCACCCACGCCCGCTCACCTGATCTGCAGCACTGGTGCCCACGCCACGCCCGGTCTACCCTCGCACCACCTCCCCGGAGACTGCCATGGCTTTGCGTCGCCTTCCCCTTGTCCTCCTCCCCATCGCCGGCTTGATCGTCAGCACACCCGCGCTGGCGGACGACGTGGGGGGGCCTGGCACCACGGAGGACGACTCGGGCGAAGCAGATGACGACACGGACGACGAAGACGACAAGGGCTGCGCCACCGCCGCCGCCCCCATCTCGGCCGTGAGCCTGGCTCTTGGTGTGGGACTTGTGTTGCTCCAACGTCGGCGCAACTGAATATCCGTATCCAGGTCAGAAGCGTCCCGTACCTTGGATGTAGGGACCATAGTACAACGTGAACCGCGACCTCGGTCCGCTGCTTCCTCCAATGCCACCAAAGTGGGTTGTGTCGGAGGCCACCCAACGTAGGACCTGGATGTCGCCTGTGTATCCAATGTCAACGCCGACGGTTCCCCGGGCCTGCTTCCGGAACGCCATCAAGCCGACATGCGCCTCAGAGCCCCAGCCCAGACCCCACACAGGGTCTGGAGAAACACCGAAGATACGGCGATAGCGCTTGGAGGCTTCGTCAGATGCCGAGACCCGAGCAGGTCCGATCTTGATGCTCTGCCCGCCGGCAAATCCGAAACACACCGCCTTGCGACACTTCCTCCGCAGCACATAGGGAACGCTGTCGATTCCTCCGGTCACACCGGCCATGAACGAGCGGCTGTGCGTGTCAAACACCGCCAGCCGTTCATCATCGTTGACATTTTCCTGCGTCGATGCCAGGACCGCTAGCGGCTCGGTGGTCTGCACCCAGATTGCGCCGAGAAAGAGGTCGATTCCATTCCCTTCGACGAGAAACGTCCGCGCGTCTATCCTGCGGTAGACCCGCGGTTCGCTAGAGTCTTCGGGGAGCACATCGGGATCGAGGTAGTATCCGGCATCGGTCTGGAAGTGGGTGGTCTTTTCGTAGACCTGAGGGAACGCACCATAGTGAATGGCGAGCAGCCACTTCTCGCCCAACACCGACGCCGCGAGGCTTCGAATTCGGGCGAAGTCGGCGTCGGCAGTCACCGCGAGCCCCACCCAGCGTTTGTCGGCAATCTGAGCGCTGACCTCGGTGCGCTGGGTCCAGGCGCCTCCTTCGGTGAGAGTGAAGCACTGGTCTTGGACGCAACTTCCCGAAGTACCGGCATAGCCCGAGCCAGTGTCGTTGGTGTCGGTGTAGCGAAACCGTACTGCCGCGGTGACGGTGTTTGGCGTCCGCTTGCTCAGCTGGGGCACGTCCGATGCCAAGGCGAGGCCAACGAAGAGAAGGAGGGCGTTCATCGGGACTCCATGAACCAAGCCCACTCGATGGCTGCGATGCCGCCGTCGGGGACGTATGCGAGGAAGTCCTGCCGAACACCGGCCTCAGACTCCAGAACATATTCGACAAAGCCGGGCTCGAGACCACCCGCCGAGCTCGACTCCACCGGCCCCTCGACCAAAGACTCCCCTCCGGTCGAGCCAGACGCCAGCTGGGTACAGATCACCGCGTCGGGCTGATCGACCACCTCCACAAACCAGGCGTCGACGCGCTCGGTGCGGTCTTCCCACTCCGCAGGGAAGGTCACGGGCGTCTGAATCATCCCGTCAAACACGTGAATCGAAGGTCGCTCCGGCGGGCAGTGGGTGAGCCGATTCCCAAACTCGTGGTGAATGTCCGCCTCGGTGCGAACCCAGAAGGTGGTCTCGAGGTAGCTGACAGCCAGGCCGTACACAACGAACCCGGTGGGCAGCGAGCTCTGGACGACGACAGCGGTGTAGGCATTCGTGTGGACCTCCAGCTCGAACGCACCATCCGAGTCTGTGCGTACACTGTCGATGACCACTCCTTCGCGGTCGACTGCAAGCACCTGGACATCGGACAGGCTCTCGCTCCCTGGACCGTCGAGAACCCCGTCGATTGTAGTGATACCATCCAAGTCACTACGACAGCCGAACAGCAACCCGACGGCAGCAACCCGACCAATTTTGGTGGTCATGGAATCACTCCAGAAGTGCGAATGTTGGTCGGCGACTCAAAGCTCTTGTAGACGCGCAGGTGGGCCTGGAACAGTGACGGGTGTCACCAAGCGCACACGTCACCCAAACCAGGCCGATGAAGATTCCCGGGCACCAGGAACGGATGAACACTATGGCTAAACAATTAGCCAGCCTACATGGTCAGCCCATACCCGAAGCTCGTGCCATTGGCCGCCAACGACAGCGCGAGCCCCTGCCACCGACGCACCGGCAAGATCCAGGCGTAGAGCAAGCCCTCGGCCACCGTGAGGGCCAGCTCCACCGGAATCGCGCGCACCCAGAAGCTCGCCGCCCACGACCGAAACTCCACGATGAGGTACCAGGCGAACGGATGCGTGATCAAGCTGGCCGCACACACGATGCCCAGCTTCGACGTCCAGCTGCGGTCGGACGCCCAGCCTGTGAGGCGCAGAATGGTGAGTGCCACGATGGACTCGATGACCAGCGTGAGGATGAGTGCGCTGAGCTGTCCCATCGTGTGGCTCCCCGAAGCGATGGGTTCAGAGCTGAATATCCGACATCACCACACCCTCCGGCACGCCCGACTCTTCGGGCACGAAGAAGTCGGGAAGCAGCGGAACGCCCTGCTGCACGCTGTACTGGTCGAGGTCGGTCACGCCCTCCGACACCAGGAATGAGTCGTCGATGAGGAAGTTGCCGGTGAAGGTCTTCGCGTCTTTCAGCACGATGCGCAGCGCGGCATCCGCCAGGATGGTGGGCTTGCGGCACGCCATGAACACCTCTTCGCCCGCGAGAACGTTGGCCACAGCGGCGGTGGCGATGGCCGTACGGGGCCACAGGGCGTTGGCGGCGATGCGCCCGCGGAACTCCCCTGCCCAACCCAGCACACACAAGCTCATGCCATACTTGGAGCTCGTGTAGGCCACGTTCGGGGCGAACCACTTCTCGCGCATGTCGAGGGGCGGAGACATCACGAGGATGTGCGGGTTGTCGGACTTCTGGAGGTGCGGAAGGCACCGCTGCGTGACGAGGAAGGTGCCGCGGGCGTTGATGCTGTGCATCAGGTCCCAGCGCTTGATGGGCGTATCGGCGGTGCTTCGCGGGAAGATGGCCGATGCGTTGTTCACCAGGATGTCGATGCCACCGAAGCGCTCCACGGCCTGGTCGACCGCGGCCTGGACCCGTGCCTCGTCGCGGATGTCGCATGCGATCGGAAGAGCCTGACCACCAGCCTTTTCGATGGCTTCAGCAGCGGTGTAGATGGTGCCAGGGAGCTTGGGGTGGGGCTCGGTGGTCTTTCCGATCACCACGATGTTGGCCCCTTCAGCGGCAAGAGCTTCACCGATGGCCAGCCCGATGCCACGCGTGGCACCCGTGATGAACGCTGTGCGTCCTTGAAGTCGAGACATGTGTGCTCCGGAGCTTGGACCCGCATGGGTCGAATGGCTGCCCCCCTGGTACCCCGGTATGGTAGCACTGCGCCCTCCCAACCCGAGGGCCAGCCATGACGTCGTCCGAACGCTCCGACCTGCTGCGCCTCGTGCTCGCCAGCGGGCTCGCCCTGTTCGTCGAGCTGGCGCTCATCCGACTCATCCCCGGCCAGGTCCGCGTGGTCGGGTACTACACCAACCTCGTGCTCATCGCGAGCTTCCTGGGCCTGGGCATCGGCTTCCTCGTGGCCGAGGCCCGGGTCAGGCTCGAGCGCTTTCTGCTGCCCATGCTGCTGGGGCTCATGGGGCTGGTGCGTGTGTTCTCGGGCATCGTGGTCGAAAACCCCGACCAGACCGACGAACCCATGTGGTTGTTCGGACAGGACGGCGGGCTTGGTCTCGAAGTCCCCATCTGGGCCGTCGTGTTGGTGCACTTCATCGCTGTGGCGGCCTGCCTCGTACCAGTGGGCCAGCTCATGGGGCGCCTCTTCGGACGCCTGCCCCGCCTCCGTGCATACGGCGCCGACCTCATCGGCAGCCTCTTGGGCGTCGTGGGCTTCGGCGTTCTCTCCGCCATGGGCACCCCGCCCCTGTTGTGGTTCGGCCTGGCGGGCATCGCCACCCTCTCCGTGGTGGAGGGCGTGCCCTGGAAGGCACTGGGTGGGGCCAGCCTCCTCGCCCTGCTCGGGGTTGTGCACACCATGACCGGCGGCGACCGCATCTGGTCGCCCTACTACATGGTCGAGCTCGAGCAAGTGGGCCCCGGACTCGAACAGCTCAGCACGAACGGCACCCCCCACCAGGTGATGCTCGACTTCACCGAACCCACCGACTACATCCAACGCACCCGCGAACGCTTCGAGATTCCCTATCGACAGGCCGAGTCTCTCGACCGGGTGCTGATTGTGGGCGCCGGAACGGGCAACGACGTCACGATGGCCCTCGCGATGGGGGCCCAGCATGTGGATGCCGTCGAGATCGACCGCACCTTCCCCCGCATCGGCGCCGAGCGGCACCCCCAGCAGCCCTACGCCGACCCCCGCGTCACCCTCCACATCACCGACGCACGCGCGTTCTTCCAACAGGCCGAGGGCCCCTACGACCTCATCGTCTTCGGCACCCTCGACTCCCAGGCGCTGCTGTCGGGCTTCTCGTCCATCCGTCTCGACAACTACATCTACACGCAAGAGTCCTTTGACGGGGCGATGGACCTCCTCGGTCCACGCGGGATGCTGGCGGTCTTCCACCTCTCCCAGCGCTTCTACATCGCCGACCGCATCGAGCGCATGCTGGAGGTCGCCGGCGACAAGCCCCCAGCACGCGAGTTCTTCGAAGAGCACACCCTCTTCAACTTCCTGTTCATGCAAGGACCGACGGTCGCACCACGGCAGCGCACGCCCGGCGAACAGGCCCGCATCGAGACGGAGCTGGTCCCCACCGACGACTGGCCCTTCCTGTACCTGCGTCACCGTACGGTCCCCGCGCACTACCTCCAGGTCCTCGCCGGCATGCTGGTGGTGTCGGTGCTCGGCATCGGCGCCGCTTTGCGTGGGCGCACACACGGCTTCGACGTCCCGCTGTTCCTGCTCGGCGCGGGCTTCCTGTTGCTCGAGACCTCCAGCGTCACCCGGATGTCTCTGCTGTTCGGCTCCACCTGGGCGGTGAACCTCCTGGTCTTCACCAGCATCCTCACCGTCCTCGCTCTGGCCACCACCTATGTCCGCAAGCGCGAAGACGCCGGACGGCCGCTCGAGACACGCTCCCTGTTCGGCGCCCTCGTGGCCCTGCTGGTGGCCTCCACCCTGGTCCCCGTCCGATGGATTGCCGGTCTTCCAGAGGTCGCCACATGGGTCCTCGGCGGGCTGCTGGTCGCGGGTCCCATCGGCGTGGCCGGCCTCCTCTTCCCCACGCTGTACGCACGCGCAGCCGACAGCCGGGTGGCCTTCGGCTCCAACCTGTTGGGGGCCATCCTCGGCGGCACCCTCGAGTACACGGGCATGGCCCTGGGCGTGCGGTCTCTGGGGCTCATGGCCGCGGTGCTCTACCTGGTGGCCATGATGCTGGTCGAGCGCAAGGCCACAGCCGCCGGCTAGCCCGGCCCACCCACCAGCTGCCCCAGCGCCCGGCTGCGTCGAGACAGCCGCTCGATGGCCTCGTGGAGGTCGTTCACCTGCGTGCGCACACCCACCACAGCGGCGGGCGCCCCCTCACTCGACCCGCGCACCAGCACCCGCTCCGCACGACATGTGCTGCTGTGCACCGCTTCCGCTTGCGCAAGGAGGGCCCGCGGTGCCTCCCCACCCCGCGTGAGCCGTACGAGCGTGTCCACCGCGTTGTGCAGGTCTTCGAAGGCCCACCGGATGTCCTCGGAGGCTGGCGCGGCCACCCGCACACGAGCCACCGAGGGCCCCGACTCCAACAGCGCGTAGCCCCCATGCAGCAGCGCCTCGCCTGTCTCCACGAGCAGTCGGGTGGGCTCTTCCAGGTCGACCGGTTCCCCCAGCGCCCGGGCGAACACGCCGCCCACAAGCCGCTGGGCATAGACACTCTGCCGCAGTACAAGCCGCAGCACCACCGCGTGGTCTTCCTGTGGTCGTTCCGTCATCGTTCGCACTCCCCCGGGTGGAGCGCTCGGGCCATTGACCCAACACCCCCACCACAACGGTCGACTCAAGCACCACTGGACGAGCCAAGGTGGTACGAAGGGGCAACCCGGTCGACGGGCAGGTTCCCAGCACCCTGTATCCGGGTACACCCGACCTGTCGGGTAGGTCCCCTACAACTTGAGGTAGTCAGTCGAATCGGGACCGGATGACCCTCATTGGGTTCGACGGACACCGCCAGTGGAATACCCTACGGGCCAACACTTGCCGCAACACCGCTCCACAACCCACACCCGTCACGCTCGACGGCGCCGTCCCCCCATCGACACTGCGAGGGCCACCACCGCCAGCCACCACGTCGACGGCGCACCATCCGCAGCGGTGCTGCACCCCGTCGAAGCCGACGGAACCACCGCCTTCATGTCCACAGCGAGCGACCGGGCCGGCCGTGCCTGCAGCTGGACGGTATGCGACGCCGCTCGGGCCTCGTCAAGCCGAGGGTCGGTGCCCAGCGCCACCTCCTCCCCGTCGCTCCTGCCATCGCCGTCGGAGTCGGCCTCCAGGGGGTCGGTCCCCACCTCCCGCAGCTCGTCGGCATCGGACACCCCGTCGCCGTCGGAGTCCGCCCGGGTGGGATCGGTGTCGTAGAGCGCCACCTCGTGTCCATCGGTCAGCCCATCGCCGTCCGAGTCCGCCAGCAAGGGGTCCGACACCCCCACCTCGGCCCCATCGTGCAAGCCATCGCCATCGGTGTCTCGGCGCAGAGGGTCGGTGCCGAGCGCCCACTCCTCGGCATCGGTGAGGCCGTCGCCATCGGGGTCGGACCGGTCGACCGCGCCCACCATGAAGTCGGTGCCGTCCGCCAGGCCGTCGCCATCGGAGTCGATAGACGAGGGGTCGCTCCCCAGGGCCCACTCGAGCGCGTCGGACAGCCCATCGCCATCCGCGTCCGTGTGCGCAGCGGTGTCCGGACCGACCGGGTCGTCCGAGCCATCGGTGGCCGATGTCCCGAGGGCCCACTCCACGCCGTCCAAGACACCGCCCCCATCGGTGTCCGCGTTGGACGCGTCGAGCACTGCGGTCCGCTCGAAGGCGTCGTCCAGCCCATCCAGGTCTGTGTCGGGTGCCCGTACGTCGCCCGGCGCCTCGTCACCGTCATCCAAGCCATCCCGGTCGGAGTCCGCCACACCCGCCAAGGTGCCGAGCAGACGGACCTCGTGGCCGTCGGACAGGCCGTCCCCATCGCTGTCGACCAGGTCGGGCGACGCATCCACGAGGGTGCCTTCCAGGCCGTCGAGCAACCCATCTCCATCCCGATCTGCCAGCAAGGGCGCCAGGTCCACCCCGTCTCCGAGCCCGTCCCGATCGGAGTCGGCCGCCCGCGGGTCCGTTCCCGCCGCCCGCTCATCGCCGTCCGCAACGCCGTCGCCATCGCTGTCGGGCACGTCGGCATCCGTCCCGAGCACCGCCTCGAGGCCGTCGGACAGCCCATCGCCATCCGCATCGCCACCGGCGTCGACCACCAGGGTGTCGGCATCGGCCACGAGCGGGTCGGTCCCGGTCGACCGCACCTCACGTCCGTCTAGCAGCCCGTCCCCATCGGAGTCCGGGCGGGCAGGGTCGGTTCCCGTCACACCGAGCTCCTCGAAGTCCGTGAGGCCATCGCTGTCGGTGTCCGGTCGGTCGGCACGCAGGCCCAGCAGCACTTCATCCAGGTCCAGCAGACCATCCTCGTCGGCGTCGGGGTCGACCGGATCGGCACCGTGCACCCACTCCTCACCGTCCAACAGCCCGTCCCCATCGGTGTCGGCCACCCGCGGGTCGGAGCCAGCCCACCACTCATCGCGGTCCAGCAGGCCATCGCCATCCCCGTCGGCCGCCAGCGGGTCGAAGCCGAGGGTCCGCTCGAAGGCATCCGACAGCCCATCTCGGTCTGTGTCGGGCAGACGCGGGTCGGTCCCCGCCTCCTGTTCGGCGCCATCGGACAGCCCATCTCCATCGGCATCCACCGCCCACAGGTCGACCGCCGCCGCCGGACGGACCACAGCACCGGAGACCACGGCGAGAAGCACCCAGCACGCACGGTTCACGGCGACACCTCGACCTGGCGCGGCGCCGACGGGTCCCCGGCCTCGAGTCCACGCCAGCCGGGCTCCATCGACAGCCCCACGGCCACGAGCGCCTCCGGTGCCGGCCAGTCGACGCCCGCTCGCAGACCACCCGAGTCCAGTCGGTCGAGCAACACGCGGCTCTCCGCGGTCCACCCGAGCTCCGTGGCCGAGCCCAGGTCCACCGGACCCGACTCGATGCCCAGAGGGCTGGTCGCCAGGCCACTTCCACCCAGGTCGTGCACATCGGACGGGTGCTCGCCCGCAGACGCCAGGAAGTCCGACGCACGGATGCCCACCACGTCCACCGGCACCACCCCCATCGGACTGGTCGCCAGGCCACTGCCTCCCAGAGGGTCGAGGGTCAGGCGTGTCCAGGGCAGCAGCCCCATCGGGCTCGTCGCCAGCCCGCTCCCATCGAGGTCCAGGACTCGGTCTTCGCCCGTTCCGTGGGCGCCCACCGCAGACGGTGTGGCCAGGACCGCGCTCGGCGGACGGGTGACCCCACTGCTCAAGTCGACGAAGGCCCACGCCTCTGCGAGTTCTCCGAAGACCGGGTCGGCCCCGTCGGACCACCGCCATGCCAGCAGAGTGTCCTCCAGCTCGGCCGTCGCGTTCGCAGCGTCGAGCACCACCTCGAGACCACCGGTGGCCCGAACCCACGCGCCCGGACGATGGAGCTCGCGGTGGCCGTCCACCACACCCAACACGGTCACCGTCCACTGGAGCGCGGCATCCGGCTCGGCGGCCGTGGCGAGCGTGCTCCACTGCACCTCACAGCCTCCATCCGCCGCCGTGACGCACACCGCCGTGACCACACCGGTGTCACCATCGGCCCGCCAATGCTGAGCGATACGCGCGCATCCGGTACCTGATTGCAGGACTGGCCGCGTATCTGGCGTACCGCCTCGATCTGCAGACCCAGACCATGCATGTAACATTCGGCGAGATTGCCGCCGGACGTGTTGAGCGGCATGCAACCGCCGGAGGCTAGCAGATTGTCGAGGGTGAAAAATTCATTCGCCTCCTCCGCCCGACAAAAGCCATGTTCCACCACCGCCATGGCAACGCCGGGGGTGAAGTTTTCATAGGCCTGAACCACATCCACGTCATCGGGGCCGATCCCGGCCATCTGCCAGAGCCGTTCCGCCACGGTGGAAAAGCTGGCAGAGGCGAAATTGGGGGCATTCATCACCCCGGCGCCGCAACGATGGTCGGACCCCTGCGCCGCCGCCAGCAGAAACGCAGGTTTCTGCCGCAAATCCCGCGCCCGGTCCGCCGACATGACAATCATCGCCGCCGCACCGTCATTTTCCTGACAGCAGTCGAACAGCCGGTTCACCGGCTCGACAATCCAGCGGCTGGCATCATAGGTTTCCGCATCCAGCGGCCTGCCCTGCTTCACTGCGCGGGGATTGTTCTGGGCATGGGCATAACTGGCCATGGCAATGGCGCGGAAGGCGTCGGATGTCACGCCATATTCATGCATGAACCGGGTCTGCCGCATCGCGCATAACTGCGCCCAGGACATGACGCCATAGGGGGACATGTAGGCGGCATCGCCGGAAACCGTCTTGTCCGGCGCAGCCTCCCCAAACCGTTGAAACTGCCCCTGCGCCAGGGCACGAAACACCACCACGCAATCGGCATAACCCACGGCCACCGCCGCCGCCGCATTGGCCAGAGCCGCAGCAACACCGCCACCGCCGCCACCCCAGTGCATGTTGGAAAACCGCAATTCCTTCGTGCCCAGCGCCGCCGCCAGCCGGGATGGTTCATTCCGGTCATCGGAATAGGATGCAAAGCCGTCAATGTCCCGGGCATCAATCCCGGCATCCGCCGCCGCCGCCAGGATCGCCTGCACCGCCAGCTGAAATTCCGGCACCGGCGCCTGACCGTGTTTGTAATAGGTGCTTTCCCCCACCCCCACCACGGCGGCCCTGCCCGCAATGGTCCGTTCCGTATCCGCCACGCCGTCGCCCCTCCCCGGACGTTCAGGTCAATTGGTTCGCTGGTATACTAAATTCCAGACACCATCGTTTCCACCAACCTGAGACAGCTTAATATATTTGGAATTCTATTTTAGATGGCATTCCATATAATTATACCTTTCCTCAATCCGACTTGCTCCCACCACATTGACCATGGAAGAACCGTGAACTACAATTCACAAATTACCATGCGGCAGACCAAACAGTTCCGAAAATGGCTGAAGAACCTGAAAAACCACAAGGCAAAAGCCCTGATCGCTGCGCGCCTTCACCGCCTGCAGGAAACCGGAGTATTTGGTGATACAAAACGATTTGACGGTATTGGGGAAATGCGATTTCACCAGAGCCCGGGATACAGAGTCTATTTCACCGAACAGGATAGTGTCGTCGTCATCCTTTTATGCGGCGGCAACAAGGGCACACAGGCACGCGACATTGAACGGGCGAAAAAACTCGCGAGAGAGATTTCTGATCATGGAAACAGTTGAATTCGACGCAGCAGAGTTTCTAGATACGAAAGAAGCACAGGCAGCGTTTCTTAATGAAGCCCTAGCGACCGGGGATGCATCCTATATCGCCAAAGCGCTTGGCGTGATAGTTCGGGCACGCGGAGTTTCTGCCATCGCCAGGCAAACTGGCCTCACACGAGAAGGACTGTCAAAAGGGCTGAGCGAGGGCGGAGACCCAAAGCTGACAACCATTCTGCAGGTACTGAACGCACTTGACCTGCAATTCCCGCCCGTTCAGGCCGGGCGCTAATTCTTCACCCTAGCCCGGGCCCGCCAGTCGGGATGGGCGTCCAGCATGGCTTTCATTGCGTGGTAGCCTGCATCGATTGCTGCCTGACGTTCCCGGAAGCTGAGCGGGTTTTTCGGTTCGAATTCCGGGCGGACGAGCATGTCAGCCTCGGCCATGTCATCGCGGCCGAGTGTGCAGGATTGCAGGCGCACAGCCTGCACCACCGTATCCACGGCGTTGAATTTCGGCGTCGGTTGATTGCCGCAATAAATGTCGATGGCGATGACCCGGTCA
>ENA-OWNT01004277-OWNT01004277.1-seawater-metagenome-genome-assembly--contig:-NODE-4277-length-12663-cov-4.238360_pt1 | contig 12663 bp, 3 predicted proteins | sample MGYA00238136_ERZ651165 | MGnify/ENA primary metagenome ERZ651165 (study PRJEB26861, sample SAMN08777766) | seawater metagenome | isolation source: coastal seawater | place: USA: Florida | collected... | reverse complement strand
TCGTCGTTCGTCGTTCGTCGTTCGTCGTTCGTCGTTCGTCGTTCGTCGTTCGTCGTTCGTCGTTCGTCGTTCGTCGCTCGTCGTGCGTCGTTCGTCGTTCGTTGTTCGTCGTTGTTGTCGTTGGGAACGATGATATTTTGGGGATTGTGGTGGGTTGTTTGGTCGGTTTCTGCTGTTGTTGTTGAGTGAATGCATCCTTATTTGATTGGTCGTTGGGTGAGGTCGACAGTCACAAAGTTGAGCAATTCTGTGACAATGGCTGTGGGAGTCGTGGGCTTGGTCCGTGTCTTGTCTTGGGGAAGGAACGACCGGAACAAGGAGTAAACCACGGAAAGCAGGGCGGTGGATACATGAGTTTGAGAATCAGCAAGTGGTGGCATATCATGTGAAAAGCGGTTAGTAGTATTTTCGGAAAATCAAATAACGACGATTCTGTTGCACTGACTTTGCTGGACCAACACGATTCCGGCTGATACTCTGCTGCTCATTTTGAGCTCTGGTTGGAGCAAGAGCAAGACTACTCTCAAAGTGAATTTCTATAGTTTCAAGTAGTGACCTCGTCAAGGAGATATTGGCTACAGCCATGATGACGCTTGTTCCTGCTCGATCAGTAGCTCGATCTTTGCTTGGGCGACACAGTTTGAAACGCGCCACCAGAAGACTGTACCTCGGCCGCAGAAGCTGCCACCGTCCGCGCTGTCTAGGCACCTCCGTGGAGACAGCACGGATGCCCCGACACATCTTTCAGTTCAATCGCTCTTTCGCAACGCAAACTAATGATCAGAGTCAAGGCCATGAGGCCACAGAGGGTGCAACACAGCAAGCCAAACAGGGCTCGCAGGATGAGCCAAGTCAATTTGAAGCATTCAAAACGCAGGCCATCCGCATTGGCACTCTTGGAGGGATTGGATTCATTGCATACATGGTATCCAGCGGGGCCCTAAATTTGTCTCGCACCCTGCTCTCTCTCTCCCCCATTACTTATCTCCACGCTGGGTTTTCGGTGGGAGTGGCCTGTGTTGTTGGGTGTGGAGCTTTAGTGTACCGCTTTCGGGCCTCGACGTTCCTGCGGCCAGAGAGACTCTATCACAAAGCATTGCACATTGTGGAGAGTAACACTGATGTGAAGAACAAAGTTGGGCCACATGCATTGCATCTGTCCGACCAAGTGCGTGTTTACGCAATTCAAGACAAAACCCTGTCAACCATGTTGAAGCCCACTCGCTTCGAGTTGGCATTTCGAGTTGAAGGGGCCTACCATGACGCTCTTGTTTGTGCTGTTGGTGACCAATCACCATGGTCTGGCTCTCAAAAAATTCGTTCTCTTGCCGTGCACGTTCACAAGGACGCGCCCGAGACAATACTGGTAACAGGATCCCTCGAAGAAGCAGAGGCAGTAAGAATCAAGTTGGGTGGACTTCAACAAGAGTTTCATGGTGTTCACTCAATCAAAGTGCCTGTAAACACGCTGCCGCAGCCAATCACAGAGTGAAAAGTACCAAGCTTCAATTACTAGCTTTACAAAAAGCACGGCACGCCATACACTTCTTTTGTCGTCTTATCTCGACGAGGCGATTTTTTTATTTATAAAAATAAAAATTACAAAAGTTGCGAACGGTTCACTTCAAAATGGCTTGAAAAATGGAGCAACTTGAGAAATGGGCTTCCGGTCGAAAGGGCACGTTCTTGATCGAAGCTAGCAACAGAATAATTATGAATTCGCAAATGTCATTGTTGGATCATGTGAGGGCCCTATCTATGCATGCAACTAACTTGGTGAACGCATTCTTTACAAATCAAATGTCCACAAGGCACCAAGATTCGGTCGACCTGCAAGTAGAAACCGAAGAGCACGTAATCACAAGAGGTTTTTGGCGCTGACGCAGAAAATCGTTGAATCACCTCATTCTCCATGCATATGCTGCATTGGAAAGACTGCCGGAGTTTCTTGTTGTCGTCTTGGGCAGACTGCACACACAACAAATGATCAAGATAAGGGTGGCACTGCGCCACGCAATGTGTAGACGATGTGGAACCTGCAAAGCTTTGTGCAATAAAGAAAGGTCCCGATCTTTGGCTGCAACCTCGTTTGAGAGTGACAGCTGTTGCTCCAACTATAAATCATCGACACCACGCTGTAAGTCTTGCGAGGAAATTTGCATAACGCCACGCTCTGGCCTGAAACGTACCAATGTGAGTTTCTCCCCATCGAGCGCTATGCCCACTTTACTTAGAAGTGTTTGCACGGCCACGAGTGTGTTCATGCGAGCAGACGGAGGCTGTTGACTTTTAGACGTCCCATTTGATGGGGCTGAAGTCGAATGCACATCGTGACTATCATGTTTGCTCCCTGCGCTGCTCTTGCGTGCGGAGGCCGAGCTGCGATTTTTGCGGAAAACAGACAGGGAAGGTTTTGACGCTGAGCCATCGGTTTTGACAGTCCTAGTGCCTGTGGTTTGAAAGCACCACACTTCTGAGGACAGCATCTCGCGGTGGGCACCCGCTGAATCTGTTTGAACATCAATGACACTGAGCCCCAACCCCAAATCAGTGTCAAAGTTTTGGGAAAGGACCCTGCCGTAGCGATGCGAGGGCTTTGCGTTTGAGTTGACGGCTGCATCTTCATACGCAACCAGCTCTTGGTGCAAATAAACTCGGCCTGGTTGCAGCTGCATTGATTGGATGTCCAGTTCATGCAGCTGTCCACCGAGCTTGCCTCGAGCGGCGTCCTTCGAAAATGTCTTGGAGTGATCATCTCGAATGTTAAATTGGGACAGCACGGCCTGGAATCAGTATAAACACATGGCACAAACTCAACGCGCATTCAAGGCAATTGCAGGGCCACGACAGGTCGTTACGTACCGCCATGGCAGCAGGCTCACAAGCTAACATAGCTGAAAGAGCAAGAACATGAAGGATTTGGGGGAGAATAGATTGAACAGCAAGAGCAGCAATATTTGCAACGATCTTTATTTCGTCCACCACCATGTCTTCTTTAGAATTGACGCCGTCCAACGAACATGACAAATACACGACCTTGTGGGATTTGTCGACGAGGAATAACTCCCGATGCTGCCGCGTCGAAGACAGAGTGACGTCTTTTGCTCCGACAAACATCCTTGAATGAAGGCTTTCAACACACCGGAACGAGTATCCAGCCATCATGTCGGCCACATCAGTGAAGTCGGTCCTCAAAGTTCGAGATTCCCCGGCTTTGTGTTTGCGCACTGCCTCAAAGCGCAACAGGCGCTGTAGCGCCACGCCGAACTCTGGACTCGCTACCTTTCGTGTCAGACTCTCAGACAATCGAAGCAACGCCGGAGGACGCATATTTGCAGAATCCGCCGCAGACGAGCTGTCCAGTTGTTGAACACACACATCGTCCACTCTCCTGTCCACTATTTCAGAGAGACGGCACATACCCAAAGGCCGACAGATGTCCCAACTCAACAATGGATTGGCAATTCTGATACTCCGCGTGTCTACGAGCTCAGCCAAGGTAGAGTCGTCACTGTACACAACTTTCGACAACGGTGCCAGCAAGCCTTCTGTATCGGGCACGACGAGATGGAGTGCATCTTCGCCTTCATCACTTTGTTGACCACGAGTTGAAGCGATTGCTCCCAAAATACTTGCAGCGGCAGTCAACTCATTGACGTTCAGGACTTCTACAGTATTGTGCCCACATCGTTTCGAACGTTCCAAGTTCACCATTGCTTGCACCAGCTCCACTGTCGATGGATTCTGCCGACAACCTAAAGCTTTGAAAAAGGATTCGTGGCTGCCAAAATGACGAGGAATTTCCCAAAGAATGGGCATGAATGCAGCATTGCATCGCAAAAACAATTTTGATGCTTGGATGAACTGACCAGCAATGGGAACGAGTGGCATTGCACGCAGCTGTGAGACCGTCGATTGCGACAGAGTTTTACTGCGGTCCACCGAGTTTAACCGAGCCGCAAAATACGAAAACAATGCGTTAAAAACGTCTACACACGACGTTCCGTCTGGCCATTGATACGCTGGACTTAAGCAATTCGCGGACGTAAGATTCTGAATATGTGAGATTACGTCGTCGGGACGCGGTTCGCTGATGATTCCAAGCTGAAGCGCGACTGCTGGCGGAGGGTAATCAAGATCGCGTAACACCGGGAGGACAGTCCAAATCAACGGAAAAGTTGACGGTGCTGCGCAGTCCTTGAAGCGGGCAAACACAAAACTGCACCCAAACCTCGTCTGCAAGAATTGCTCGGTGTCCGAGCTCGACACAGTTTGGAGGGACGATGCCTGCAGTGACTCGCGCATCCCAATGGAGGTCATAAATTCTGAAGAAACTTCAACTGGTACGCACCGCACCTGTGACAGTTTAGAGAAAAAGTCCCGATTAAAATACACCTCCAAATTGTCCCACAAATACCGCAAAAACACACGAGCGCGCTGCACGTGAGAAAATTCCTTCACAACCCCGAAGTTACCAGGACCATTGGTTGCCCAACGCGCAATTGTTTGCGCGCATTTCAAGCACAACGTGGCGTCAACAGTTGTCCGTAAGCCCAGGTCCGTAAGAAATTGATACGCCGAATCACCCAATTCCTGGAGATATCGTGGCGCAAACAAACTGTCATCATCGAACACTGTTCGCAACATGTCGTTACGATGGTCCAAAAGATCACGAGCGCGAACAAATCTGCCTTTGCTTGTTTCAAAAATCGGTTGTTTCTGACCCAAAAAACTCCTGAGCAGGGCATCCTCCCTCAATCCCCTGCGCCACCCTCGCACAAGGTCCTCAACACAAGTCGTTCGTGCTTCTTCTGACAGCTTTGCGTACGGGCCCTCTTTCATCAATTTATACAGCAAATTCGATGCTGGGACGATTTGGACGAACCCCAGTTCTGCAAAGCGTGACGTGAACGGATCCTCAGGCGGCAGAAGCAATGCTGATATTCGACAAACTCGTGGGTCTTGATGTGAATCTGCACACCCGTATTTCGTGAACACTGTTGGTAACGTGGCGATGCCACCGTTAGTACTGTTGCCCGTGCCATCATCTTCTGGCAACGCAATGCAAGCTCGATTGGGAAGAACAGCCACATGGCTTCCATTCACCGTTGCAAACATGGGAATATGAGCAAGTTGTCGCGTTTCCGTGACTGAGAATTGTTGTGAGGCATCGGAATTGTTTGCTATGCCCGGTCGCAGGAGCTCGCGCAGAAGGCACATGCTGGGTATCTCCAACCTTTTCAAGTTTTCCTGTGGCGCATGGGCAATAAGTTGCAAAATTGCTTTGTGGAGTGCGGTGGCATCCGGCAGTAGGCCTGCCGACACCGTAGATGTCTTGGCACCGCCGCCGCCGCCGCCACCACCACCACGAATGCTTGCATCAACTTGTTGAGAAGCGTTGACCAGGAACAGACCGCGATGCAATTGCGGGATGCTTAGAGAGTGAGCTAAAATATGGAGAAGGTCCTTACGTTGCTGTGGACCAACGCCAGCGGCTAAAAACAGGGGACTGCTTGAATTGAGGAACCAAATAACCTTGCGCGGAAAGGCGTCACACCGAACCAATGTGAACGGCAACCGCTCTGTGGATTCGTCATGTGCCATAGCTACATGTCGTTGGGACTCGACTGGAATGAGTGGCCAGTCACGGTATCCTGCAATGGTAGCGGCACGAAAAAGGCTAACAGTTTTCCACAGAAGTTGAATCCAAGGAAAAGTTGGCTGAAAAAGCCTTCGTGAATGTTCGGACTGTGCTGTTTGTGCGGCCGACTCAACTTGAATGCGATTGACATGAACTGACAGCATTCCCTTCCATTTCGACGGCATAATTTTCGGCAGAATGGCGGCAAAGGATTCAGCACTGAAGCGCCGAATACGCATAAAGGGAAGAAGACGTTTATCTCTACCATCGATGTTTCGAAGGCTTGTCAACATGTCAGTTTGACTCGATGCAAGATACATTTCATACCCACTAGCGGAGACCAATTGAGTTTGATCATTGTTCTCAAGCAGCAAAATGTCATGCTCACCACGCAGGACTACGTGGCGACCGCTCGGCAGCGTCAGCAGTGGAAGGTGCCTGAGCTCATCGACATCGGATGGCTTATGAAGGCAGAAGTCCATAACCGCAGCTGGCAAAGCCGGCCCGTCGGAATGTAACGCCGAAACTAAATTTTGCACTGCGGGACTAGTCCTGTGGCTAGGTGACCGAGATCCAGAGGTATTCTGGGAACTCGTAAGAGCCCGTTTCAAGAACTGACGCACATGTTCAGGCTTCAGCGGTCCATTCAGCACGCCCACCAATCCTGAGCGCGAGTCGATTTTCGGAGCGTCAGGGGTGCCTTCCAATGACGCCACAACCCACTCTGGCGTGACCAACATGGGGACGAATTTCGACATGAATTTCCATATCAACAGCGAGTTTTCGGAACCGTCCGGAGTGCACTGATAACCATCGTCAATTTTACAAAATTTGAAACGTGCAGGTGCTGCATGCGGCGTGTCTGGGGGAGTCGGCATTTTGCACAAAAATATCGCGGCAGTGCGAAGCTGGTTTGTGAGAGTGGAAGCTGCAGCAATTTCTTTCAGCCCAGTCATGGGTCGCTCAATGCTGTTTGGAAGATAAGAATAGAATTGTGTCAATCGATGTTTATTGTCACTTGGAAGTGATGAGTAATAGCGCACGGCACTGGAAATCAGTGGGAAGTAAACATTGTCCAACAAGCATCGTAAAATACAAGCGTTCCAAACGGCGTGAGCTACAGAGTAGGGCCCATCTCGCGGACTTGTGCCTGTACCGGGTCGCAGTGCATTCTGCAATAAAGTGTCCAGTGCGCCACCCTCAACCCCTTGGGAGGCAAGGCTTGCCTCTGAGGGTGGAGGTAGAATCACGTTTCGAGACGAGGGGTCGAGTAAAAATTGACCATGGACATGGACCGGTAATCCAATCGAGCTCGCAATACAACCATTAACAAAAGCGTGGCCGTCGACTGTTAGTGCCTCTGACGGGTCAAGGTCTGAGACGCTATCACCGACTGACGAGAGCAGCAACGACGCGCCGACAAACGGTGCCAGTTCATGTTGCTCGCGAAGATTCTTGAACGTAGCAGTGAATATCAAATCCTTGAGTCGGGGTGGTGCCATGTAGTTAAAGACTAACCAGACTTGCTCAATGCTGCCTTTCAAACTTTCCAACGTTGTAGTATCAACACGGTTGACCTGCCCTGTTGAGTGCTGTAATTCTGTGTTGTAGGGCTGTTGGTCCTCGATCTCGTGGCGGAGCGACAACGAGCCGCTGCTTCGCAGCTCGCACCGGGTACAAGAACAAGAGCTAGCAGAATTACGCGGGTGGCCGTCATTCCTTTTAAATGTTTTGTAGGCTCTAGCAAACGTGGCCACCAATCCACGCAAAGACACACGGAGTCGGTAAGAATTTGTCACTGGGCCATTCTTCTTCCAGAACAACCACGATGATTGCCTCCATTTTTTGGAGTTGCATACTTTCACCCTCGGCTCCCGCACATCAGCAGCGTTCTGAAGGACAATAGACCCGCACAAACGAAGAGCAGCATCACCTGAGGAACCGGGCGTTTGATTGTGGCCAACACATGAAACTGAAAATGCTTCGCAATGCTGGGTGAACGTCAAACAAGTTTGACTTGCTTGGAGGAAATGAAAGAGAATAGCACTTGATTGCGGAAGTATATTTTCCGACGGTTCCACGTTGAGAGGAAAGTGACGCGGACTGAGCTTCGACGGGTACGAACGCAAAGGTAGCCGAAACAACACGCATCCAGTCAGCGGTCGCTTGGATTGAAATGGAGAACGTACCTTCGCCTCTGTGTTACAGGTCGAGTTGAATCCGTGTAGAGCTGCCTCAAATGGAGCGTATTGATCATCAAATCCAACTGCACACTCCACAAAATTGAAGAGTCGAGCCGACTTCGTCAATGGATTAATGAAGGCAAGATGTGAGCCACACAGAATCTGAATACAATCAGCAAGTTCAAAACCAGGAAACAGCGATTTATTGTTGAGCAGGAGTGAACTGCCAGTTTCATCTCTCGCACGCAGTTGCAACATTTTTAGGACAGCATCGAGAGCTGCTTGACCCGACAAACTAGTTGTGACTTGAAGGCATAATGCAGGCCCTTGAAAGTCAGCAAGTGACGTGTGAACCAAGCGCTCGGATGGAAAACGCCTTTCGTCCAAGTGCGCATGAACCCTTTGTGCGGCAAGAGCACCCGAATCGAAAGCCTGGAGCAAATCGTTGATGACAAATCCATGGCATGCTTCATCGGCTGCTCCCTTCGAATTGTAACGTCTGCTGTTGTACGACGTCACAGCTTGCACAGAAGGGCACACCAGTTGCCGAGCTGTTTTTGTTCGCTTGAGAATTCTCTCACGAGCCGATGACACGCCCAAAGCAGCTGCGAACATCGCCGGTACTTTACTGTGAATGATACTCGTGCCAGCGCTGAGGGTTTGCCGGGGACCGTTCGCGCTACCGTCAATAATCCATTGAGCGTCGTTGGCGAACAGAGACTGCAACGGCAGCATAACTCGGTCTTGCGATGGCAACTGACGAATGCCCAGTTGCGGGATTTCCCCGTCAGAGTCCGCCTCTTTTGCGATTTGCTTCAGAATTTTTATGGCAAAGTCAAATTGATGGTCCCACAGGGGTCCATTTCGAGGCAAAGCGTTCAGTCGTTCGACGAGCTGTTGTAAAGAAAACCGTTCCGGTATCCGAAGCAGGGACAGAAGCCCTTGACAAGCCCCAAGCGGGGCAGCAATGGAGCACAAATGTGGCGCCAGATTCAAGTCACAGTGTACAGCAACACAATGAGGCGGTCGAAAACCATATGTTGGGCCGCACCATATCCACGGCTCTGATTGCAGATTAGCATCCAGCGACCGAACTTCAGAGCGCAACAAGCTCTCAGCAGAGAGTGGGGTTGCAGTAGGCTCTGCCGCACATACAGATTCCAAGGCCGATTCGAGATATTTATACATTGGGACAACGATTGATTGCAGCTGACGTGCAACAAAACCGTTGAGCGTATTCGTGTCGACCGTCGGGATGGCAATGCCCGGGTTCAATTTAAAGAATGTGTGTTGCGGTCCAGACTGTGCCGCCAGTGTACTTTGGGTAATGGCGCTCAAACGAAAAGCAATTGCACACAATTGCCGATGCACGTCGACACTCGAAATATTTGTTGGGGGCTCGACAGAGCAATCCCAGCCAAATATCTCGAACACCTTTTTCGTAACTTGTGATGATTTCGACAATTTCAACAAATCGTTCAAGAGCGCAGCGTCGCAGACAAAATATGACGCGGAGCACCACCATTCCTGGGTTGCAAATCGTACCTGACCTGGGCTCACAAAGTGAATTCCGTGACAGATACTGTCGCCTTCCACGGTTACGGTCTCTTCTGTCGCCTCTCCTCGATCGACGTCGGAACCGGAAAGTTGCTGTGCGGTCTCTACCAATGTATTCGTGACGCATGTGCTCGATGGAGCGGTGGGAGCAAGGGACTCACACCACTGACACAAACGGCCCCGATTAAGGTTGCAAAACTGCGTGTGAGACCCGGTTGAGGCTTTGCACGTACAGCGCGTGACAATTGGGCGGTACAACAGCATCCATTTGATTTGGAGTTGAACATCAGAATCGCTTTCGGTCGCCAGCGCGACTGTGTCATCAAACGCGAGCCAGGGAAGCGTGGGGCGTCGTGTGGTATTGGAGCCGACCGCTACCCACTTGAGGTCGCGCAGCGACTCAATCTCATCTTTGGTGGCACGAGCGCAAATTCCAGATTGAATACAATAATGAAGCAGTGCCCTGCTCTTGTTGGCAACTTCAGACGTGTCCACAATAGACTCGGTCGCGCAACTTTCGATATCAGATGCACTGCGAATGACAATTGACATTGAGATGTGTGACTGAAGTCCCAACTTTCTCAATACTTTGAGATGACTCTCGGTGCAATACTTTTCGTGCGGAAAACAGTTTGGACTAATCCAATTCACCGCGTTCGAGTCAGAAACAATCGCTGACTTCGATGATGGGTCCAGCAGTTCTGACGGACACCTTCGCACTGCCTCCTGTGTATAGCTCCTTGTCATCAACAAAGGAGTTTGCTTCATCGCTGACAGCAGTGTGCGATTTCTTTTCACCGTTTCTGGGAACTTCTTCAGCAAATGCGACACAATTTTGTCCCCGTCATCGACGCTCATCCATTGCACAGCGGGCAATGCGAAATCCTGCCAGAAGACGCTTTCTGACATTTGTTGGACACCAAGCAATTCGATTAGCAAGTTTTGGTGCTTGTCGACACACGGGTGCAGCCACTGCACCTTTGGCCGATCTGCGTTGTTGGTGGTCGCTGGTAATCCTTGCTGGTACGTGGCCGCGACGAGGGCGATAAATTCAATGCTTACATTGGCGGGGCACAGCCAAGAGCATGAGCCACTCAGCGACGCGCATCGCAACGCAGCATCCGGGTGTGCGCACTCAGTTCGCACACTGTCGCCGTCGTGATCGATTTCGCGGGGTATTGAGCCACCCGGACCAGCCACTATTGGAAATATTGGCAGGGTGGCAGCGAAAGTTGCTTCCTGCTCCTGCAATGTGGATGCACCGCCACTAGAATCAAGTAAGTAGAGGAACAGACAATTCTTATCATCATCTGACATCCCATTGAATTGAGAGTCGATGCTGGAGGCATTGCCACTCGAAATAGAATGAAAATAGCTGATAAAACCACAGAACGACAGCGGCTGCCAATAGCGCTGCTGACCAAAGAACTCCATCGCATTTTGAAATTGGGAGACCTGCGTGGTTGCAAGGGTCTCTTCCTGCTGAAGGCCGACATGTATTGCGTCCTGGAGCCATTTATGATGCAAGCGCTCACAGTTCAATTTCTGCAACGCGGATACCACGCGTTCGGGAACGTTCACGTCAGATCCATACATTGACAGTGCGTGAGGCGTTTGTGCAGCAAATGTTGCGAAACGAGTTAGCTCTGTGATGTCCCTCGGTCCATCGCTCAACGTCTCGATTGGTACAGTGGGCAAGATGTTAAGTTGGTCGAAGATTTTCAGACACAACTTGGTCTGTCTCTCCGACACTGGAACGTTGCCAGTAGGTGATAGCACTTGGAAAATGAAGCTCCAGATTTCTTTCATCAACAGCAATGCGGCGGAGGTCTGGCGTTGATCAGTGAGCACCATGTTCACAACTGAAGAAATAAATCTGTTCACCTGCGTCTCTCCAACAGTTTCAATGTTCATTTGGTGCCCGGCCAAACCGTGCAACCACGAGGCCGTGAGCGGTCCCATCAAATGGTAAGCAACGATGTTCGAAGTTTCAGCAGCAGTGATCCTTGCGCCATCAGCTGACGCGATTCCTGCAGTACGCGCTAACAGCTGCGTGATTGAACACCGGGTCGAGCGAAACTGGTTGTTCAGCAACTGCAAACCGGTCGCCGATTCATCGCTGACACCATCCGGTGTTAAGCTGTACGACTGACCCAACACTACGGGAAATCGAGCCTCTGTTCCCCGAAAGGCAGCCAAGATATCTGGCGCAAACTTTGAAGAGTCCGCGCCCAACAGTTGTGGGAAGTCGATCAAACAATATTCAGTAATTTTGGCAATTTGTGTTGAGATATTGTTGCGGTCACCGGAAACATTGCGAATATGTTCGTAGATGCCGGCTAATCGAGATCGAACCACATCGGGAGTCGCCGGGAAAACAACATTTGCCAGAAGAAGTGACTCTCGCAAATCGCTGGGAAGGTCAACGACCAAGCCAAGCCCGTTGAGAAACGTTCGTAGCCAAGCTGTTGTGGCCGCCGAAGATTCGAAGTGCCACGGGCAACCCTTTAGAGAACCGTGCGACGCCGCGAGAGCAGCGAAATACTCCGGGCAAACGTTTGAGGGCAAAACAAGCGCGTCACGAACAATCTGCCATGTTCCTACCGATGCACCGTCACGTGATCGATTGTCGTCTGCCATCACCAATCGTTTCGAGGACAGTCGAGCATACAGGTTCTTTGCCATCGCCACCCAAATATTGCCTTGGAGTAGTTGCTGTCGCGGCCAGCTTTGCAAGAACAAATCACACCAACCTATGGTCTGCTTCAACTTTAAAATCAGCCACGCATATGTTGGGGCCACAACATCCTCCAATAGAGCCTCGTTCCACTGACTGCGAATGGCTCCGTCGCCCGCAAGCTCTCCATGCAGACCAGCCCACAATGCTCTTCGATTAGAAGTGAGCTCGAATGGGGCGTTAACGTGACATGGTAGTCCAGTCAATATGGGGGCGGGCAGGGTGACGAATACCTGCCCTTCAGTACTAGTAATTGCTCTCAAGTTTTGTTGCAGATATTCTTCCGACCCCACAAATTTAGGAACAGGTGCAGAAGGTCCATCGTCAACACAGCTGTGGGCAACGCGAAAAGCCACCGAAGCTCGTGGCATAAGACGAAGGTGAAAATTTGCAGGATCGCAAGCCATAGTGCGAGCCACACCAGCCCCCAAATATGAAGCAATTACATACGTGTGCCGCTCGCATTTCATGCCGGGTGGTGAATTTCGATCCGCAGTTTCGGCACGTTCGTGGTGTTGGTGCACAACAGTTGTAGGAGTGAACAC
>ENA-OWNT01004276-OWNT01004276.1-seawater-metagenome-genome-assembly--contig:-NODE-4276-length-12663-cov-6.316542_pt1 | contig 12663 bp, 10 predicted proteins | sample MGYA00238136_ERZ651165 | MGnify/ENA primary metagenome ERZ651165 (study PRJEB26861, sample SAMN08777766) | seawater metagenome | isolation source: coastal seawater | place: USA: Florida | collected... | reverse complement strand
TCGCTGTAATCCACAATAACTCCCCCTATCAGAAAAAATTAAAAGACAATGTTGTTTAAACCATAAGAATACCTTAGGTTTTGTAACGGTTTCAGATGTTAGCAACAAAGCATAGTCTGCGTAGCTTTCAAAAAACGTACTTACGGTAGTAAACAATGCCGTTGTCCACACCGAGCCTGTAATAAGTGTTGTATTGATTACCTGCTGCATAGCATCCAGAATGTAGTCCGTATCCACGCCATCGAGCCTGAATTTTGCAGCCCCGAACATGGTTGTCTTATCCAGCACTCCGTCATAGCCGGGGTTCTTGTCGATATCACCGAACGTTGCTACGCCATTCATGTGGGCCATTGCTCCATTACCACATACGTCAGCGGCATCCGTTTCATAAATACCTTTGCAGTAAAGCGGATTTTTTGTTTCATCCCACTCATAACAAAGCCCGCTTAATAACAAGCTCCTGTCAGCACCTTTGTCAGAAAAGTCGAATGCGTTAGTATTTTTTAGCCAATAGTCTTTGCGCAGGAAATAGAGCGTGTTATTTTCCACTCTCCAATCGCAATTGTAGATAACCTTTAACTGGTCGAGCAACTCATCAAGCGTCAACAAAGGGTCGTTGCCGGGCAACCACCAGTCTGTGCTATTATGTACCGCTCCGTTAAAAATGTTCAGGTCGTCAAACCTCCTTACCCCCTTCTCTGTCGCAGGATGAAAATAACAGGCATTATAGTGTGGGTTTTCTCTTGTTTGCGGAGAGATACCATTCTGCCTGTCTGCCGACGTTTCAATAGTAATGGTTTGTGCAAAGAATATTGGGGCAGAATCAGCTGTGACATTTACGCCACACTTCGAACAAACATTATGAATATAATCACGTACCAGGGGCGCGGGGTGCTCCCGGCCACAGCCAGCACTCTCAATAAAAAAATTACCGAATATATCTTTAATGTCTTTGTAGTTGATAAAGTTCAATGTGTCTTTATCCAGCTTCCTTTTATTCAGGATGCCTAAAACCAGGTTGATGATCGGGTAAATAATAAACTTCAACGTAAAGACGATCGAGTTAACTATCGGGGCAAGTATCAGCATAAATGGCCCGAGGATACTCATCAATTGCGTCATGGTCCACCAAAGTGTTACCAGTTTACCATTGGGCCTCATTTCATTGCAATAACTGAAGCGTGGATGCTGCTTACCACTTGACGGCCTGCGCGTATTTCCAAACCACCCCTGCCAATTGTCTGTTATCAATGTGTTCTGTATACATGTAAGCGCTTCGTCTTTTTGCTTCAGCGTAACGTTAAATGTGCATATATCCCCTTCGCACCAGCTCAGATCGGTTGATTTTATTACCCATTTTTTGTAATCACCACAGTTGATGTGCCTTACATGTACCTCTACAGCGTTCACGGACGCACTCTCATCATCGATCAGCCAGGCCTTCAGGTATTTATACGCCTCCCCTTCGAACACCAAGGTGCCGGTTGCGGACTTCTTCTGATGAGTCAGGCCTGTTGAAGGAAGACCGAGTTCATTTCTTTCAAGCGTCCAGGTAAGCTTCAGTTGGTACAGATCACTTACCATATCTGTTACATCAAGGAAGTTTTTATAATTAGGGAAACGACGGTGCGCGGGTAGCGACCCGGCTACATTTACCAGTTTAGAATGCTGCAACTTTACGTACTGCTCATTCTGCCCAGACTTATCATATCTTACCAATTGACGTATTAACAATCTTAATTCCATGAGAAAGGTTTTTCAGGTGATCAATATTACTTCCAGCGTTTGCGGCTACGTTGCGCAGCCTTTTCGGTCATTATTCCTACACCCTGTTCATTAAAAAATATATTCTGCTTCAGCTTATTATCTTCTATTGCCTCTACAACCATATCCAGTTTTCGCTCCAGCTTTTGAATATCTTTACGATCCGACTGCTTGTTTCCATTATGTACATCGGGCTGTTTAAACACCGGGACAGACAAAGGCAAAACAGGGTTAACCGCCTGAACTGTAACTCCATTATTAATAGCTTCTAAAATATCTCGATTTTTCCGTGTACCTTCTGCAGTGATCACACTCTCACCGTTACTGATACGTACCCAGTTCTTATCATCTCGCGGACCGCCTTTTCCTTTAAATCCAACAACACCATCAGCAAATGCTGTATTCTCACTCGTAAGGCTCTGAACAGCTGCGTAACCCGCAGCGAGTGCGGCTACCAGTGCGGCAATAGTTGCAATAGAACCCAAACCACCTCCTTCCAGGGCGGCACGTGCTACAGCCGCAATAGCATTTGAAACAGTAATAGCCGCGTTTACAGCCTGTTGTCTTTCAGCAAAACGTTCTCTTTGCTCCAATGATCTCCTGAGCCCGTCTTCTTCTATCTTCAACGCTTCAGCGTTACCATGTTTTGCTAATTCTTTCGCTTTCTCCACACGTAGTTTCCTCACCTCAATATCCCTATCAGCTGCGGCAATCTGCGATTTGAGTATCTCATCATACGTTGCCTTGGCTGTTTTTGTCAGCGTGGTATAGTTATCAATCTGAGTTTTGACCGCTTTCTTTTCCTCATCTGTAAAACTTTTCGACCTTCCCATGACAGATTTTATCTTGCCATCGGCCTCTTTTATCTTGTTCGAGAGTTCATTTATTTGCCTGGACTCACTATTCGTCAAGCCGGTCAGTTGTTTGCTGTAGCCTTCCAGGGCCTTGCTCATTTTTGCCAGTTCGGATATCTGGTGCTGAATTGCGACTGACGCGTTTTCCAGTCCTTTTGTATTTACTTCATAGCTTATTTGCTGAATAACTTCGGTAACATCTGGCATAGGTCCATGTTTTTATGATTGTTAGCAACCTGTGCTCTTGGAGGTGGCATGTTACCTGTAACGTATTGAGAGAAAAAGGACGTCTCCTTTGATGTCAACTTAACAACAAAGTAAAAACATAATTTTGTAATTACCAAAAAAATATTTTAACGTTGTATTTCTGCAACCAAACATATTCAATGAGAGTACTACTATTGATATTATTCTGCTATTCAGGCTTTGCTCAACCCACAGACCCTGCGGTGATATATGGAGTACATACCCGCCTGGGCATGAACGGTCCGGTCAGACAGGTAACTACCTACAAATACACAAATCTGAAGCTCAGGAAAGGGAAAGAAGCAGAAACAAAAGGAACATTATACTCTGTAATAAAAAACATATACGATACTTCAGGACGCATAGTACAGGACAGTACAGCAATTTTCTATAACCCAAAATCAGCATATGGATATTGTAAGGACTATATATACAGCTCTCAAAATGGCCGGCCGGTAATTCTGATCACAACCAGGTTCGACTGTATGCCTCCCTATGATAATAAAGCAACAGTACCGACTATAACAGTACCGACTATAGTAGAGTTGTCTACTCCAGACGACTCTACTATACTGGCCAGGGAATACGAAGGCATAGAGCTGACTAAAAAGAGAAAAAAAATAGTTACCTCCTACCGTTTTATATTCAGCGAAGGATTGATAAGGAGAACAGTTTTTGACGCTTATAAAAAAGGGGTGAGACATACAGGGTCATCCACCTATCAGTACGACCAATACAACAACTTTACACAAACCACACTTAAGGTGGGCGAAACCTCTCAACAAGTTATTCGTCACGAAATATCGAACATAGATGCATACGGCAATGCATTACGTATGCTTAACTATATAAATGATGATACTGAGCCTGACTTTATGACCATATACGAATTTGAATATTATAAGTAAATTCAATTATGAAATATATCCTGTTATCCCTGGCATACTACCTGTTCATCACAGATCAGGCGCATGAAAAGAAACCCTCTGAAATGAGTGACATAGAAGCTATGAACCTTAAAGGCCCTGTCAAATCAATTGTACGTACTTACGCAAATACGGCAACGCTTGTCGACAACAAATGGGTTATAACAGATACTAATAAGATCTACCATATAGAGCAATTTAACAGGGAAGGTTTCATGTATCGCTCAGTTGATATGCTGAAGTCATATACACTCAGAACACGTTACTCCTGGCAAGAAGGCAAAAGTGATAAAACACTACTTGTAGAAAATGGCAAGGACGATGAGCGTGAGTTAACTGTATACACCTTTATTAATGATAGTACACAGATACATAAAACCTTCAGCGTTAATGAAGATACCCTGATCAACAAAATCCTTGATGAAACTATTGTAGTATATACGGCAAACCAATGTAGCACCACGTATTACGAAATAAAAGGCAAGAGCAAAATGCAAATGATGCGCTCGATAGACATCCAACACTCACCGGACACATCATATACATATAAAATATCAGGAGATACAGCTGTATTCACATCTGTTGTTTTAGAAAGGGATATGCAACTCAATCCGACTAAAACAGTCAGCTATACAAATGAGGACACGGTCATGAACATAAGCAAATATGAATACTACGACTAACCTGCAGCCTTCATTTGTTCATTATACCATTTCAGCCAGTTGGCTTTTTGCTTGATGCGGTAGTAGAACATAAATACACTGGTGTCCATAAAATGTTCTGCAGCTTTTATGTCACCTTCACAATACTTCAAAGCTATATCCCAAAAGCTGTCGTACCATTCATCAACTCTTGAGGTAATTGATGCTAATACCGGGGCATCAGGCTGTTCAGTTGCTCCGTCCTTTCTTTGAAATAATTCAAATCGGTCAAAATAGCTGATTGTTCTTTCCATGCCGGAGTGAATATTATTCCTATGCTCAAAAAAAAAGCATACAACTCCGGATCAGGTGAGATATTCTGCGAAGCGTCCCCTTTTGCCCATGCTACTTTGCGGGCAGTCCAGAAATCGTCTACTGTATCCGGGTCTTCACCTTCGGCAAATGTATAAATAGCTCCCATTCGCAGAGCGCAGTCCTCATCTACAGGGTATCGCAAACGGTATTTGATATTATTGGCAAGCGTTGCGATATCAGTACGCAGATTTTTGACGTTTTTCTCATCATTGCAGAGCTCCAGCATTTTGTCCATCATAGCAGAAAGCAGGTCTTTAGTAGCCCCTCCTGACGCATATATGTTTTGTGCTCCTGCAGCTACATACCTGCTCATGTGATACCCATTTGCGGCATCTTCGGGCATATATAGCTTTACGTTATGTACCTGTGAATAAAATACTTCCTTGTAGGCGGGATTGTTTTCGTAGTTCTTGCTCATGGTAGATTATATGTGGTTTAAAACGGCTGGTAATTACCAGGTTAATAAAAAACAAACATACAACACTTAACCAAATAAACAAACAATTATTTTTGAAGTGAACTCAGGTTGCCCAGAAATACATACTCAAAACTACGATCAAAGTTACAAGACCAATAACGTAGGGAATCCACCGCTCCCATACAGCTTGTTTCTTTCGGCTTGTCAATAAATCGTCAATTGCTTTATCCGCCACAGCATCTCTGTTTGTCAATAATCTCAACCGTTCACACACCGGCAACAAGTACTCATACTTCAAAGCCTTTACAGACCCCAGCACCATATTTACAATACTCTCGTTTACAGAGTATTCTTCCACTTCTGTCAGCATATTTATATGCTTGTCACTCAGCAGTTGAAAAATATAGTCATGTAAGGCTTTGTGACTCATTCTAAAAACATCAACCGTAGCCATATGCCGGTTCAGCTTTATGGCCTCGTTCAGTATCCATTCAGCCGTTACCTGCTCGTGTTGCGAAGAGCGTTTTTTCATCCCCGCCAGCCAGCACTCCTCATCATACCTTACCCGTCTATCCTCATTACCTAATATGTTATATGCCTCCCTTATCTCCCTGAAGTAATACTCTGCCTGCACCGTGTCTCCGTTTGTATCAGGATGATACTTCAGCGCTAGTTTCCGGAATGCCTTCTTCACCTCTTCAGACGAGGCCTCAGAACTTATTTCCAGTATTTTATAGTAATCTTTCAGCTGGTTGGAAGGCATAACAGTAAAGATAGCACATGTAAAAAAATATACTTACTTTGGCGATCGCATTACTTATAAATCTAACTGATGATTATACGTTCCTTATTATTGAGTATATTTCTAATCGTATTATACTCAGCCAACGGGCAATACAACCACAAAGTATTCAATATTGATACCAGGCCGGGGCAAAGTTCCATCCCTTTTGATTTTACCGTTTTCAAAAACAAGGTCTACTTCTACGCTAAAGACAGTGCGAACGGAATGGAATTACGTGTATACGACAATAACAGTGTTTCTTTAGTAGCAGACATCTGCCCAGGCACACCAAACTGCGTTGACTACACATACGACTATGAGAAAAAATATATGGCTGTAGTAAATGATACATTATACTTTTCAGCCCGGTCATCACCAACCAGTCGAAAGAACATCTATAAATATGATGGCATTAACCCACCTGTTATTGCTGCCGACCTTTTCGATTTTCTACCAAGCTCTATACCCAGGCAGTTTGTAAGTCTTGACAATAAACTATATTTCTTAGCCGATACCGGTCTATCATTTCAGATAGCAGAAATCATGGAATACGATCCTTCAACAGGTAGTGTGAAATTCATCAATAGTGGTGGAGGGATTTATGAACGATCATCACTCATAGCATGGAATAACCTGCTTTATTACAACGGGAACAATGCAACTGTTGGCAGAGAACTATTTGCATATGACCCTCAAACCAACTCAGGAACCGTGGTAGCAGAAGCACTACAGGGTACTAATGGTATTGCAATCAGTGACTTCGAGATTGTTGGTAGTAACCTTTACTTTATGGCGCTTTACCCGGGATCTTTTGACAGGCAGGTATGTGAATATGATGGCAGCAAGATAAACCTCATTTCAGTTGACACCAACAGAGGTGTCTACCTCACACAGTCCGGCGGATATATGCACAAAGCATACTGCAGCTATCAGGGTAATATTTGTATGGGACTCAGATATGACACAACAAAATGGGGAATATTTCTTTACGATCCCAAACATAAGCACCTCTCGCTATTTAAGGAAGCACCACTTGCTACTGACGACAGACTTTTTTCTTATTCCAACAAACTATACTATACTGATTCATCATTGATGATAGGTGATTTCAATAAACAATCCGTTGATATACACCAATCAGACACTACGCTTTCATTTCATACTATATTCCTGACCAGTTGCTTTATATATAATAATCTCTTGTTCGCAGCTGCCATACTGGACGTAAATCTTGTGGAATATGAGCTACTTGTGCTATACGACTCAACATTGTCAATTGCCAACCATGTTACCAAACCGAAGATGGCCTTCGCATACCCTAACCCTGCAACAAACAACGCATATATTGACATACATATAGAAAATGTCCAAACACTATCCATACAGCTGGCAGATATACAAGGGCGTACAGTATACCTGGAGCAACCAAAACTATATTCCCCTGGCATGCATAAAATCACTATTCCAATAAGCAACTTGTTCCACGGAACATATGTGTACTCTTTGCATGGAACTTCGTCATTATTACATCACGGAAAAATTATCAAGCAATAAAAACGGGGCGCTTCGTTATAAAACGAACCGCCCCTTCACACACTCACTATACACTACTCTGCTTTTGCTATTATTTAGTTTTTTCTTTTTTGTTTCTATTCTATCACTTCTGCTATAATAACTCTGTACAGCTAAAAAAGTTGTGTAAGAAAGTACAATAAAATGTTAAGGTATATATAGTAAGAATGACTAATTTACACCTATGGTGGAGCAGATAAAATGGACTGAACTGTCCTTCGACTTTAATATTCCTGCAGGCAAATTTCCTGCCTTGGTAGAACGTTTGTCCGGCACACCCGCTAGGCTGGAAGAGAAGATAAATAACATGCCTTTCCTGATACTCACTCAACCCTGCAATAACGGATGGAGTATACAGGAGCATGCCGGCCACCTTATAGACCTTGAAGAACTGATCACAAGCAGACTCAATGACTTTGAACACAATACAGAGGTATTATCACCGGCTGACATGAGCAATAAAAAGACCTATGACTCTGATTACAACAGTGGGAATATCAAAACCATATTGAAAAACTTCAGGTCTGCACGATCTACTACCATAAAACGACTGTTACAATACGATGACAAACTCGTACTCCGCTCAGCTATGCACCCACGGTTAAAAACACCTATGCGGGTTATTGACCTCGTACACTTTTTCGCAGAGCATGACGACCATCACCTTGCCGCAATAAGCCGAATAGAGAAGCTATTATCATAAACCTTTATAAACAATAAACTCTTTTACTACGTCCAGCACTTTTCTGGCTGTAAAGGGCTTTGTTATATATCTGTCAGCTGCTTCATCCTGTTTCAGTTGTTCATGGCTCTTATCCTTTTCTGAAACCAGCATTATAAAGGGCACCTGGTTGGTAGCTACATTACCTCTTACCTTTTTCAGAAATTCATAACCATTCATATCCTGTAACTCTTTTTCACATATGATCAGTCCTACACTGTATTCCTTCAGAGCCTTCGTGGCGTCCTCGCCCAACTGTACATGCACAACAGGCACATTTACTATACCAAGTATGGCGCGTATCATATTGGCGATGCCGGTATCGTTTTCTACGATCAATACTATCTTATCCTGTGTATCCATAGCATAAAGCCGGGTCCTAAGGTATCCTCATACGTCACCTGCTTTTTTAAATTGACGCAGAACATTGTATATATCAATCGCAATTAAACTACTATTATCTCACAGTCATCAAAAACACGGCGCCAATAACAACCCCGTAACGATACGTTAACCACCTGATAACAAACCTGTAGGAATAAGAGTACATGTCACCGATAAGATTCTGCTTTGAGTATTTTGGACACATGCGCAATATCATCTATTATACCCGCTATAAATGGACAATAACGTGGTATTAACACACATATTTGCGTTGAAAATGTATTTTTATGCCGTAGACAGATTCTGATAAAATAAAAAAGGAGAGAGTTTGTCTTTTGAAAACAGTAAAACACAATGAATAAGGGTATTATTTACTGCGCTTCAGCATTGTTATTGATAATTCTGTCATCTTCCTGCAAAAGGAAACATGAATGCTTTTGCACAATTACAGGCCAGGGTGTAAACACTACCCTTAACAGGGAATACCGTGGCTACTCTAAAGCTGAAGCACGAATTCTCTGCCAGTCAGAAGAATATGGATCAAGTGCGACGATTGACATAAGCTGCGTGCTGCTCCGGTAATGAACTTACACATATTTTAGTCATCTACTGAAAACTTCTCGATACCTCTACCTTCTTCTACCTCTCCCGCAATTTTTGTAGCAAGGGCCTGTTGAACAAACAGACTGTATTCCTTGTCTCCAATAGCCTGGCTCAACATAACCATATCAAAACTTGCAGGTATGCTGAAGCCTTTCTTCAGTGTCTGCAGGAATCGATATCGGTGTGCAATGGGTATAGCCGGTAATATATGTTTCCAGTCCTCTGCACTCTTACCCGACTCTTCAAATATTATCTCTTGAAACCTCTCGTATTGTAACATATTAAAAATTACAAATGTTAAGCTACGATAGACTATATACAGTGGTTGTTAATGAGTTGTTAACGAGTTGTTACGGTCAGTAATTCATCTTGTGTTTCATTTCAATCAATACGATTACCAGTTGTAGCAACATACACTCTTCTATATTGTAATATTATGATAGTGTTACCTTACAATTACTTACCTTTATCTGTCTACTAATAAGTATAACTAAAGAAGTTTTTAATGAAACATTTGCCTATCGTATTAGCCGCTTTTCTTGTATGCTTCAATGCATCTGCACAACTTCAGCCTGGTTTTAAAGACTTTGATGTTGCCGCAGGGCTGGCAAGCTCACAACCATTGTATCTTGCTGAGTTTGACGGAAAGCTTTATTTCTATGGTAGCAACGGAACCAGTGGTCGTGAACCTTATTATGTGCAAGGATCAGGCACCCCGGTTATGATAGACAACATAAACCCTGCCAGTAAAAACGCCATAGGTATTAACTACCTGAAACCTTCTGCGTTTATGAATGGTAAATATTATTTCACAGCTGATAACGGTTCCTCGGGTGAAGAAATGTTTGTTTACGACGGTACCAATACACCAACTATCGTTTTCGACCCTACATTCGGACCGGACAGCTCGCAGCCTGACAATTACACAGTGCTTAATAACATTCTGTACTACACAGCTACTACAAGTGCTGACGGATCTGAGTTATATGCTTATGACGGTACCAATACACCCACACGAATTACAGACATCAATCCGGGTGCTGACAGCAGCGTTTACGGGCCTGTCATAGCATATAAAAACAAAATACTATTCGTTGCATATACTACAGCAACCGGATCAGAGTTGTGGGAATACAACCCGGTTAGCACAAATTCATCTCTTATTGCTGATATAGACACGGGAACTATGTCTTCCAACCCGGCAAACTTCAAGATACTTGACGGAAAGCTATACTTCAGTGCATCTACACTACATTTTGGACGAGAGCTATATGTATATGATGGCACAAATGCCCCGAGGAGAATTACCGACATTAACCCCAATGCCTTCAGTAGTGTAAGCCCTGTAGAAAACAATCCTTTTGTACTGTATAAAAACCTGGTCTATTTCGGCGCAAGGGATACTAGCGGAGAAAGTCACGTGTGGACATACGACCCGTCAAACGACAATGTTGCACTTGCATTTAAAATAAACCCGAACGGCGACTCTAATCCAAGGGAGTTTGTGGAGTACAACGGACGCATGTTTTTCACGGTAAATGATGGTGCAAACGGTTTTGAACTTTACGCATACGACGGAACAAACACCCCTGCAATAATCGGAGACCTTTGTCCCGGGCAAAACAGCAGCCTGCCATCAGGGCTTACCCCTATAGGAGATGAGTTATATTTTTCAGCAAATAGTTGCAATAACAGCGGTATCGACCTTTTTTCATACAACTACAAGAGGGTCGGTGTCAGAAATGTACTTTTTGATGGTGAAGTGAACATATTCCCCAACCCTGTTGTAAGAAACCTGAACATTGAAATGAGGCTCAAAAGAGACGAACAGTTGAGGGTACGATTAGCAGATGTAAATGGGAAAAATATATACGATGCAGGACTTTTGCCATACCCACAAGGCAAAAGCAAGGTTGAGATACCTATGCGCAACCTACCTTCAGGAAATTACATTTATTTCATCAGCAACAGCCAGGGTACGACTTACCTGACAGGTAAGGTAGTTAAACAATAACACAAAAACCCTCTAAAAGGGTCATATCATTCATTAACAATTTACAGGCATTTGCAGGCCGGCATCGGTCTGCAAATGCCTGTCTGCTTTCACTTAGCAAAAAACCATTATCTTTATAGGATAACAAATTAATAAAAATTAACGCTGATGAATCATCTTTTTACTTTAGTAAAAACAGCCCTTTTATTCTGTGTCATGATGTCTGTACAACAAACTGCTCGTGCAGCCAGTTTTACAGCAATAGCAAGTGGCAATTTCAATAGTGCTTCAACCTGGCAAGGTGGTAATATTCCCGGTTTCTCATTAACAGGTGATATTATCAATATCCCTCCCGGCATACAGGTAACATTAAACAGCAATTTTTCTATTTCCGGATCTACCAGTTCCATGGTCATCAACGGAGACCTTCTTGCTCCTAATAATGTAATTTATGTTAATGATATAACCATGACCGGAGTCGGAAAGGTTACCGCCGATAGTTTTTTAGGCACTTTCCCTGGCCAGTTCGACTTTAATGGAACCATGAGTGTTAACAAACTTAACCTCAGTTTTAATAACATTATCGGCAACCCCATAATAGATGTGGCGCAGATATTTTATGTGCTATCCCCTATTATGCTGAATAGCGGTACGATCAACCTGACCAATGGCACACGCCTGATCATTGCAGGCATGTCCGGCGTAGCCATGCCATCACCCTTAAGTGTTAATGGCAGCGGTCAGTTAGGCCTCCTTGCCCCCTACAGCGTAGAGTATATATCTGGCAGTACTGAATCCGGTACTGAGCTATCAGGTCCGGGGCTAAAAAATGTCACAGTAGATGTTGGTAGCGGCGAAGAACTGAAACTGATCGCAAATGCCAAGATCATTGGAGGTGCTCTGAAACTGGTGTCCGGAACCCTCAACCTGAATAATAAAAACCTTGAATTTACCGCTTCCGGAGATTTTGACCCCGTCGGCTCAGGTGCTATCAAAAGCAGTTCCGGCTCAGAAATATTTGTAAATACTGCCAGTCCTCTATCAGGAGAATTAAGGTTCACCTCCGGAGGCAATGTCATGAAAAAGCTGATAATAAATACCAATGGTAGCATTAAGATCGGCAGCGATATAAAAGTGACTGACAAAGTAGAGCTTCAATCAGGTAAAGTAGATATACAAAACCACAAGCTATCTCTTATCACAGGTGCAATTGTAGATGGTGCGGATGCAGGTAAATATATAGTAACCGGTGCAGGAGGCGCACTTTCTGACGATGTTGGAGCAAACGATTCCACCACATTTCACATTGGTACAGCTACACAATACGCACCCTGCATGGTAAAGTCAAACAACAATACTGTATATAACGGCTTGAACATCGG
>ENA-OWNT01004275-OWNT01004275.1-seawater-metagenome-genome-assembly--contig:-NODE-4275-length-12664-cov-4.352824_pt1 | contig 12664 bp, 19 predicted proteins | sample MGYA00238136_ERZ651165 | MGnify/ENA primary metagenome ERZ651165 (study PRJEB26861, sample SAMN08777766) | seawater metagenome | isolation source: coastal seawater | place: USA: Florida | collected... | reverse complement strand
CCACCGGCACTGCCCACGAGACTGAGACGAGAGCTGGAATCTCCAGCTCAGGGTTCGAGCTCGACGTGATGAAGCGGAACGCGTCCGTCGTCATGTTGGGCGCGACTGCCATTGTGCGTCCCATATGATCTGTGAGGCGGGTCCACGTGAGCAGGACGTCGCTCATCGCCGCGGATCTGGCATCCGCGCGCCGTGACAGGGACAGCTGGACGGTGTCGTTGCGGGAGAAAATTGACACAACCACGATTGTAATGGTGAGCGTGATAATCAGCAGAAATCCCAAGGACACAAGGCATTGGTTGATTAGAGCCCGTTGCTTGACAGTGCATTTGGATTCGAGATCTGCGACCCACACAGGCTTTTGAGTACAATCTGCGGGCATGGCGGCGAACAGTGGTCGGGCCGGGCCGATCAGGTGTTGATTGGGGCAAGAAAAAACATGCAACGCTCTGACAACTTCAAAATGATTCGTGAACAAAAAACCAAGCCTCTTTTGAGCTGTCAAACGACAACGACAACGATAGAACGATCACTGTTGCTGTCGACGGTAGAACACCGAAAACTCGATTGGAAACGCGAGGGAGCGAGGACGAGACGAAGAGCAGCGACGAGGGAACAGGAGAACAGTGGAACGACGAAGAACGCAAGGCCAAGTGAGTACACCAGCTCGTCGAGTAAGCTCACTGTCGCCACGCCGTGGAAGCACTCGTTCTTGGAAGCTCGCTCTTTGTCGCCGAAATGACAGCTGGCCTGCGATGACGACATGGACGAGACACACCGCCGCGGTGACAAGACCGAAGAAGATACATAACAAAGGTAACTGATGCACAGCGAAAAGTGTACAGACCGCAGAGTGTATGGCATAGCAGATTCGCAGGAGGAACGTCAGTACTCGCGTAGGGTTGGTTGGTTGATTGGTGAACGACGACGTTCGACACACACGACAAACGAACGAACGAACGAACGAACGAACGAACGAACGTACGTACGTACGTACGTACGTCTGTACGCCTTCACGACTGGCTCGTCGACAAACCGACTGACTTTGACTGCGTGGCAGTGAACGACTGCGTTGACAACCGGACTGAACGCGCAAGAGGGAACAGTGCAAGAACGAACGAACGAACGAACGGGCGAACGAGCGAGCGAACGAACGAATGAATGAATGTAGTCAGTGTGCGGGTGTACGTATCTTCGTACAGCGCAGCGCGTACAGCACAAAACGAACGAAACGAACGAACGAACGAACGAACGAACGAACGAACATTGACAACAACGACGACGACGACGACGACGACGACCGTTCGTTCGTTCGTTCGTTTGTTCGTTCCTTTGCTCATTCGAACGGTTCGTTCGGCGTTCATTCGGTGTTCACTTTGTCAGATTTTCTCGACCGGTGAGCAACGCAGATAAGAGCAAAGTGGGGATTATAGTACGAAATTCGGAAATTCAGAAATCAGCAATTTAGGAAATCAAATTTAGTTACCGCGATCTCTATCAAACGTTTCAAAGTTTTACTCATGCTTCAACCAGCGTACTGATATTTACGAAACGATGTACTGTATTTGGTATACGGCTTTTTCACTAATTCCAATTTTACAATTTTCAACTCTACAACTCTTCAACTCTTCAACAATCCAATACTCTCTGTCGCATCGCAAAAAGCAGCACCAAGCACCAAGCACCAAGCACCAAGCAGAAAGCAGTTGTGTCTCTGAAACCATGTCTCCATTTTCACGAAATACTTCAGCTCTACGCACTAAAGCATCTTCGACATAACTGTACTGTACTTGACATTCACTCCGTTTCTTAATTTCTTATTTCTCATCAAGCTCGCATACACCCTGTACATACATATATTGTAGTTCGATCACCAAGCTCTCTCGGCAGTCTACAACTTTGCACGCGGTGGTGCTGGCGTTGATGAAGGTAGTTGCGCGAGGGCTACGTGCGGCCTGCATGCTCTAATAATGTCCGCAAATTCTCCAAAAGCCGTGTCCGCCTACCCAGATGTCGATGAGGAATCAGCGAACAGGACATCTGTGGGCTCAACAAACAAGCCTTCCAACATTCAGTCCACGAACCACAACGCTGCCGCTTTGCACAATCGTCACGGGCGAAAGCAGGTCTGTATGAAACGTTACAGCCGCATCGGCCCCATTGAGGCCGAATAATGGGTCTCCTGGCTGTTCGTTACAAAAGCTAAGGGCTGAGTATTCGTGCGGTTCCGGCGCATTAGAACAAGAGACTGGCGCACCTGCAATTCTTCCACACGTACATAGCCCTTTGCCCTCCCTGGGGTGCCATCTGCGCTGGACACCTGCACAGCAACAGCGCTCAACATGCCGCCACCGTTGACAATTCAAGAGTGGTTAAGCATACCCGTTCTGCACCACCAACAAGTCGCAGTTTTCGTCCCTTTGATTTGGCTTCTAAGATCCTCTGAGCGTCGATGCCCTGCCGAGCAGCAATGCCATTCAAAATCAGTCGCCACGGCATTCGCGAGGTGATGACTCCCATCGACTGTACCTGGATGCCAGACACGTCTACGTCAGCCAGCGAAAAAGGGTGGTCGCTTTCGAGCTGCAAGGCAACCGCTAAGGCGACCACTTTGACGGCAGCATCCATGCCCGATAAATCTCCAGAAGGGTCAGCCTGAAATTAGTCAGTTTGAGATGTCAGTCAAGCCCCGCCCGCCGTACCACACTACATGATGAGCCACAATCAAAGTGTACCTCGGCAATTCCAGCGTCTTGTGCTGTCTTGAGAGCCTCGTTCATGCTTTGTCCTTGTTCCATACCCGACAGCACGACCGACGTCGTGGAATTAAGTGCCCCTCGAAACTTTAGCAATTGTGCACCACCAGGCAGAAATCCCGCCTTCCACGTGCTGAAGATTGGAACTCCATCCATCACTGCCGATTCGTGCAGGTACTGAACGCCTGCAGCTCGAGCGGCCGCCAACAATTGCCCCCTTTTGTGCACAACCGGTCCTTTATTCGCGGACACAACGTGTGAGCCATGCGCAATAGCGTCCATTAAGAATGTAGCGGCAGGCTCTCCGGCTTTGTAATCCACATCGATGGCTTCAGCCAAGCAGCTCAGCTTCACGCATGCAAAACGGCACAATGAGCTTGAACGCCTCCGCTTGTACAACATACAGTTGATGCACACTTACTCCGGCGGGTGTCCGAGAAATGATGCCGCGAACTTCTTCTACTGATGGTTTTGGTCGTGCACGACAGTTGTGCGCAACCGGTGTCGATCCATCCAACTTTGCGACACCCGCTTCGATTTCGTCCGCAATGCGCGCCACAGTTGCAGGGCGGAGCGCCGAGGTTGTCAGAGCCTCCCAGCTACCATGGCGAGCAATAATGGCGTGATACCGTACTTTTAAGTTGAAAGGAGGTCTAGACAGACTCTCTTCCGATGCATGGACTAGTCGAGCCAGCGCTCGGTTCACACTGCCAAACCCAACGAGAGTTAGAGTGAGAACCTCAGTGGGTTCGGCATGCGGACATCGGCTGGCCATCGTACAAATCCCTGCCGGACTTGCCGCCAAGTGCCTTCAAACTTTCCACTCCTCCCCAGGCCGAAAACAACCTATTTGATGAAAAGATAAATCAAGATAGTGTGTAAACAGCATGTTGTTGCATCTGCGACTTCACTGGGACGTTCATAGTGTGTGTATTGCGGCTGGGTAGTATGCCGCTCATTTTGAGTCACCAATATCTCCCGTCGCTACGCCGAAAGATGTTTCACAGTCACGCAACATCTCAACACTTCAAACAACCAACACGCCACTGGCTCGCGCTCTCCACATCTGCTATACTACCTGCACCCGCCTCGGACACATTGCCGCCACTAGAAGTAGTCCCTCGAATGTTTGTTTTGTCAGGGGCCAAGCAAGGAGCTGCCGCCATCGGTCGTCGTTCGTCGTCGTCGTCGTCGTCGTCGTCGTCGTCGTCGTCGTCGTTGTTCGTTTGTTCGTTCGTTCGTTCGTTTGCTGAGTACATGCGTATGTAGTGCGTTCATGAAAGGCAATTCACTGATGAGTTCATATTACAGCGTTACTGTAGAAGACTGGAGGCAGCCAGCAGAGCAATCACCAATCACCAACACGCACCGACAACGACGATGACGACGACGACGACGACGACAACGACGACGACGACAACGGCACGTGCAAACTTCGTTGCAACGGGCGGTTGCTGCTGCTGTTGTTGTTGTTGTCAAGTAAAAAGTGGTTGTTGTTGTTGTCAAGGTATCAGTGGTTGTTGTTGTGGTGGTGGTGGTGGTGGTACTGGTGGTGGCTGCAACTGTTCAACTGTTGCAATTGTGTTCGATATGTTGCTGTTGCAATTTATTGTGGCTCGTTGCTGTTGTTGCAATGGTGTTCGTTGACACGTGGTTTTTGGAATTGGGTTTGGATTCGTTCTGGTTGGTTGTTGGACATTGGACGTTGGTCGGCCACATCCTTCATGTCCCATTCTGAAGCGTCTGTTTTTTGTATTGAGAATTCAGTTATGCTCAGAAAGAACACTACTTGAGTTGGCCACGGCAGCAGCTCTGTGGAAAATTGTTGCTACAATGAGCGAAGGAGAATGGGTTTTGCCGTGGGGTCTCCTCTTCTTTGCCACCTTGATACGTGGTATCCATGGATCTGCTCAGCAATCAGCTGTGTGCACTTGGGAGTTTTCTGCCGACAATCCTCTCGGTGTTCACGGCCCCATCAGTTTCACAAAATTGGATTGGAATACGTCTGCATACGGCGACGCGACAGAAAGCACATCATTTGCTAGTGATCCCCACACAGGGGGGCAGCTCATGATGGTGTGGTCCGTTCCTCCACAAGCGCGATTGCTGCCACCGAGTGTTTCCATCAGTTTACTAGATGTTTCGGCCCTCGGCAAATCGAGTCGTCAATCATCACGACCGCACATCACGAACGTGGTGGAGACGGTGTTGCCTGCAAATCAAGCAGCAACCGCCATTGGGTGGCTGAGCAACGCCGCTGGTGCCCCGACCGACCTGGCGCTAGATGTTCTGACGCAGGCACCTGGCGATGGCGCAGCAAGTCGAGTACCTGCAACTGTGAGTTGCTCAGTCACTTCGTCTTTGAAAAGCCAAGTTCCTGACTCCCGATCAGTGTGTCAGTTCTTTCTCCTCCCAGTTTCCGACCACGTCGACCCATCCGTAGATTCTGCACCACAGGTTAGCGAGGCCGCTGCCGTCAACAGTATTCTAGAGCTGTCTTGCGCATCAATGGCGTCCAACAGTGCGCAGCAGGCGCAAGATATTTATCTGCGACACGAGCTCTGCCGATCATTGATGGTCAACCGACAAAATGACAAGGTGTGTGTTGCATCAAGAACGTCATTCACCATTTTAGAATTTCACCAGTTTCCTGGCACAGGCGTCTCGATGTTTCGCTGAGCTCATGCAAGAAATAGGGCTCACCGGGCGCGGTACAACAACCACTCGCTGGGAGCAAGGCCGCGAGTTGTTCACCACAAGATTGCCACAGTTGTTGGAAATAGCGAGTTCGGCTGCGCGGGTGTGGATTCTTTTGTCTGAAATGGGGCCATCCCTCACCTAACTACAGGCCAACCGACTGTTTGTGATTTGTGTCTTGATTGTGAAGGTACACATCGCAGTTGGTGACTACGAACTTGCCGACGAAGCCTTTGCTGTGATGGATCACCCACGTTTTGCAACTTTAACCGCGAACGATGAAGCTTACCGAAAGGCGTACATGCTCCTTCGGCCTTTCCTCGACATGTTGCAGGTTTGCAATTGTTGCTGCACATCTACGTCTCATCAGGCATGCCGTGAACGATCACTACCAAATATCCAGGGAAGGTTTGGAGATGCTTTGATCGGCTTTGCCAAAGTTGTACAACAGCAAGCTGAGGGTGCCGCATCTGAGGTAAGACACCCGATTCCACACCGCGTCGCCGTCGCCAACACTGACGACATGCAACGCAACAGGCCAGCGACGTGGATCCACTTCTGTCGCATTGGCTGACGTGGCTCTTTGCTGAGCTCGATCCTGCCGGCATGGAAGCTTTAGCGAGCGCCGATTTGTCGGCAATGAATTCCTTCGAGTGCACACAGTCCGCGATTTCGAACTTTGACGACCCGTCGGCGGCATGTAGCATGCAACAGCTTGTGTGGAAGCTGCACACGCTCTTTGTCGCACAAACAAACAAGGTTGTCCTGCACGCAGATAGCCGGTACCAGCTGCATTCTATGACCCATGGTTACTGACGCTGCAGGTTCGACACGAATATCACGGATTCAAACTCCCTCCCGCGGATGCGCAGAACGTAGACGCCGAGGCAGAGACGTGTGCGCAATTGGTACGGCAACGTGAAGGCACTGCCCTCAGCGTGAAGTAAAGCCCGATGCTAAGTTTGCCTCAAATGACAGCAGGCACCCCAGACCTCATCGTGGCAACCAAAGCGATTGCGCACCTTGCCAACACTAAGTGAGTTTCAGGAATTTCAAAGACGGCGTGAGCCGTTCATTGTATCCCCAGCAGCTTTGGATGCTGCTCATCGAAAGCGGGTTCTTCCCCAGCAACTTGGCTGGAGTACGCATAAATGGACCCCGGAGTATCTTTGCCAACATACGGGCAATGAAGTTGTGAACTTTGCCAAAGGCGCAACGGTCGATGGAAAACTGCCATCTAAAAGTGCTGGCCCCAACAACCACTACGTCTTCGCGGGCACCACCATGCTGCAACGCGAGCATGCCCCACTGTGCGATTTCTTGATGAGCATATTCTACAATCAAAGCGACACCGGTGAGGCTGTCGCAGCCAATATCTCGCAATATTTTGGCCTGTACTTCGACGCGGGATCGATGCCGCGGCAAGGCAAGGGGTCTACCACAAAGTTGGATGTCGCCGGTGGCGTTGACGAGGTAAACAGCTCGCATTCATTGATCCAACTTGTTCTTCACCAAACCTTTGTTCATATTTTACAAAAAGACTCCTCATGTTGTGACGCAGATATTCGCGTTTCCGCTGAATAAAATGCGGCATGATGTCCCCATACCAACTTTTCTTGAGGAGAAAAACCTGCAGAAAGTGTCGCTGTGGATGGGTGCGGTGCAATGTGCATGCCTCCATCCCATCACTTGATTGCAATGAACTGAGTATTTACCCGTGCTGTGTAGGGCGAGGAAACAGCACGGGATCGGTATATACTGTGTTGGAATGATTGAATTTTGCGTCAACTCACCAAATATGCGTGGGTACTACATGATTGCAGGACGAGCGGCAAGTAGGGTCATCTGGCCTTCACTTCGACAAGCTGGAGAACTTCCATGTCGTTTTACACGGCCGCAAAGTGCGTCACAGTTGGTGTGCGGACCCTTAACAACACGTATATCAACAACATCCTCTCTTCATTCTGCATGCAGCTGTGGCACATTTTTAGCCCAGACGACACGTCAAAAATGGCATACTACATGCCACCTGCATATGTCTCACTGTCTGGTGACATTTTGCAGCCAGTAGTGCAAAGAGAAAAGAATATTTATCAAGTGCGATACCTTTCGCCATCACGATGTTTCGTTGTCCACGTCACCCACCGATGTCAATTGACATGTTGTTCGTAGGCCTACGGCTACAAGTCATTGTTACGGTTCAGCCGATTGACGACGGTGACAGGGCAGCCCCAGTTCAGTCCCGCACAAGCTGCGAGGCGTGCAGTCTATGGGTCGTTTCGCAACACCACTCAGGTTTGCTGGAGTGCTTCTGTGGTTGCAAGGCATCACGTGTTCTCATAGTGACACAAAACCCCGTGATTCATAAAGGCGGTATTCTATCTTGAAGAAGGCGAGGCACTCTATCTCCCTGGCGGTTGGGCACATGACGTCCTCAGCGAAGGTGGCCCGCATGTTGCCGTCACGTACTGGTCTGAATGCACATCGTGCCAATTACGCGATGAGAAATTTTCAAAACGAGGTACGATCGTGCATTCGGACTGTAGGTTGCGGATTTGCCTACAGAGACGCTGACACTCTGTTGTCGTCGACCACTCAGGTCTACGCGGTCTCCTTGCCTTCCTTGAAGACGCGGACAGGGGCAGTAGTGTCCCAGATGACGGAGGTGTAGCCGGAGATGGGTGGTTGTCGCTCGGTATTTTCAGCTATTTGCCGTAACTATTGCAAGAGAAGGGCATTTTGACACGTTGGTGAGTTTTGTGGTGGTGACCAGGTGAATTTGCTGACTATTGCGAGTACATGGTGAAAGATGCGGGATTCGTCGATGAGCTGGCCTCCGAACTGGCGCATTGTGAACGGCAAGATCCCGGAGTAGTTCCAGCTCAGCTACGGCAGACGTTCGAAACCTTCGACAAGAACCATGATGGCAAGCTGTCGCAGCTTGAGATGATGCGGTGGGCTTCCACCGTCGTGAAGTCGATCAGGCAGTCCGGTGGCAAAGTATGAATTTGACGAGCAATGATATGTTGATGTGTTGCACGGTCCTCAGTGAGTACTCGAGTACAGTACTCCAGGATGAATGCCATCTAATCACTTCTTTGGCAGGGCGTAAAACGCCATCGGTGTTTCCCCCGCGGCTAGTTGTCGTCGAGGTCGTTCGTTGTCGTCGAGGCGTGTGTTTTCGAAGTTGGTCAATACGACGGTGAATGTCTGGTGTATGTAATATAAGGATTACCCTGAAACAGCTGCATCCTTGTGTGTGGAGGTCAATCTAGTGCACCTCGAGTCGCCCATCGTCTTCGATAACTTCAAAGACGTTTTCGTGCGGCTTGTGGCCGGCGACTAATCCGTTTTCGTCTGTCTCCACGTCTTCTAAGTCGATGATATCGTCCTCGGGAGACACATCCGGGATCAAAAAGAACACGAGTACTCCGGGGATGGCCTAAGTACAATGTTACGAGCATCACTGTTGCGAGTGCCCAGCGTCGAGTTTGCGCGTGTGACTGGCGACTTACCTTGCACAGTGTTTTGATAAGGACCACTATCCACAGGTTGTCGTAGTGACCACGCGATCTGGGAAGCAGAACATCACAAGTGAACTCTACGACAACTTTGCCAGCGGTGCACAGTGCAAACAAAATGAACGAACACATCGAAGAAGCGCTGTAGAACAATTCCAAAGTATGAACCGACGTCGCCGCCAAAGTTGGAAAGGGCCTGCTCAAAATGGCAGAGATCAGCGGCCCGAAAATCCAACAAACCAATAGCAATTACAATAGTTGTCTGCCACACAGTCGAAGCTGTTCTCATACTGACCATTATCGACGCAAACAGTGTTGCCTCCATGCCAGGAGGGCACAGTTTCGCAGCGAGCAGAAGCATTGGCATGCTGTAAAATCGCCGCGCGATCGGTGCAACAGCGTTGTCCCCGATGGCGAAAATACTATCTGAAATGCCGAACATCAAATTCCATCGCATCACGAACACGAGATCCAGCAAGCTGATGATCACCAGAGCGGCGGATGCAATGAGGAAGATTCGTCTATAGGTGACGTTGGCCAAGTATCTGTAACGACATAACCAAAGAGCGAGAGCAGAACATCAACACGGAGACCATGTGTACGAATCCTGCACACAACGTCAACACGCACTTGTTGTAAAGCACGATGCCCAGAATGAAGCCGACGTATGCAGCACAGTCCATGTGCGAAATGAAAACTTGGTTGAACATTGGACCGTGGTCGGTGCAAGTCGATGAGATATTGGAGAGATGAGCGGGACTTTGCTCCACTGCATCGGTGGTGGTCATGTTGCACAAATCATCTGTCATCCAGTAAAACAACGTATCGCTAACGGTTGGTTGCACGCAGCCATTTAGAAAGACGAAGACAACTGGCTTCGCAATGAGGCCACCGTCACGAAGTTTGTCGGAGGCGGTGCTTCTGAGACCGCGCAAATGTTTGGCGGGCACGGCGAGTGCCTGCAGGCAAAAGCGAGCGACGTCGCAGTCAAAACCTAGGCCGTGAACACCATTGTTGGTCATGCCACTTACCAACAGGCAATACACGGCCGCACAAACGATAAAAGCAACGGCTATTGTTGTGACCATGATTCCATCTGTGCTAAGGTAGAACCCTGCCAGTCCCAGTGTGATAGCACATCCAGCAATGATGTATGCCTGCAGACATAAAAGGTTGTGACAGAGTCATTCAAACAGCGACGACGAGTCGTAAGGCGTGGGAGGGTTTGTCTTGCGCCACAAATGGTGTTGCGGACGTACCATCACGAACAACAGCCAGTGCTCTCGCAGCGCTTGAAGGTTGACCTTGACACACTTCTTCGTTGGCGGGTCAATCCCATTCGTTTTTTCCTCTTCGCGCGCCAGGGTCGTTGCGGGTGGAGCCGCTCTCGGATTGCCTGGGGTCTCGTGCAGCCAATTGAGCGCGGCGGGAACCAAGATTGCTAGCGCAGTGGTGGCGCCAATGATGAACAAAAACTGCGGGCCCCGCGCGTCATTCAACCATCCAGCTGTGAGGCAGCTCGCGATGCCCCCGCACGCAAAGGCGCCCCAACACAGACTTTGAAGAGCAGGTCCATACTTGGGCTTTACGGCCACTCGCTCAGCGACAGAAGCGTCAATGATGACGTCTGGTGAGGCAATAGAGAGGTTGATCAAGAAGAGCATGGTTGTGGCGACGAACACGGAAGTTGTGGCGCTCAAGGCCAGGCAGCCCCACGCCAGGGTGCCGAGTAAGCCGGCCAAAGCGATGTATGGCGTTCGATGGTACCCGCAGATGGGCAGAGCATCGCTCCAGGATCCATATATCGTCTTCATGTTCCACGGGATGTGCGCAGCTGCAAGCACCGTCGTGGTTTGGGTGGGCTGTAACTTCATTACGTCTTTGAGGTAGTACAAGCGCCCTTGGCTGAGGTATCCTTCGCCAAATCCTTGGTTGAACCCGTACACAAGGGCAACGATGGCGACGAAGCGCCATCCAAACTCGCTTGCAAGTTCAGTGAAGAACGTGAGCAGATCTCGAAGCGGTTTCAAGATCACACCGAAAACTCCAGAGAATGACAGATTTTTTTGCCTGTGCGAAAGAACGCCTTCTGTGTTAAGTGGGACGGGAGCGTAGCCCTTTGTGGCCGAAGCCCCCATCCCATCAGCCTGTGTTGCCTCCTCCGTGATTGGCCCGTGCTACACACCAGCTACGCCACCGCCGGTTGGACCAACGCGAAGCGACTCACCAAGGCACCGGGCAGTTACCGACACGAAGATTTTGGCGCGGATGGTGCTTGGACGCAAAGAGACAACAAAAAGCAAGAAGGCACAGAAGCGAACCGAATCAGGAACGAGAAAAGTGAACACTGAGGCAGCAACAAGACCCGTGTTCCTGTCATCAACCATGCGATTGAAACGACCATGGCCACGATGACCAAAAACAGCAGCGACCACGACCACGACAACAACCACAACCCCGACCCCGACCACAACCACGACGACCAAAACAACAACAACCAAAAGACCCCCACAACCACATCCACCTCGAATCCCACGACGGAAACGATGACGACGACGACGACGTACTCGAGCAAATCACAAATGGCATTGACGGCAACGACGACGGCAACGACGACGGCAACGACGGCAACGACGTTGACAGCAATATCAAAATGCAACAACAAGAAAACGACGACGACGACGACGACGACGACGTACTCGAGCAGTTCATTCATTGCATTGACGGCAACAACGACGACGACAACGACAACGCTGATGACTCATTGACAAACGACGAACGACGACACAGACCAAACCAAACCAAATCACAACAACGACAACGACAACGACGACGACGACGATGACGACGACGACGACAACGCCGCGTCCGTGTAACAATATCTTGCACCCTCCCCTTTCTGCCCATCTCTGCACCGCGCCACTCGGCCCTCGTCCAATCACATCGCCGCTCTGCGCTCCACCACTCGTTCTCCTCCAATCAACGTCGGCATGTCAGCTGACTCCCAACACCCATTCGGGTGCCGGCGCCCGTGCAGAGTGTGTGAATAAGTCAGCTGACACTGTCCAAATTCCGACGTGGCGTCTACGCACCGCCCAACAATCGTGGTGGAATTTTGGTACATTTTTGTTACCTTTTTTCGGAGCTGCGGTGACCTTTGCGGACGTCAAATGCGCAGTTCGGAGCCGCCGCAATGAGTGGGGGCGGACGCACGGGGATATTCGTTTATTCCCGTTTATAGATGAAGTCACCGCAGTGCGTCGTAGCTGAATTAAGGTTATCCCGTAACGGTAATCAACGGTAAAGTGGTGACTGACTGCGGATTGGGTGGGGCTGGGTGGGCTGGGCGAGTGCGCAGGCGTTTGCTGCGAACGAGTACCACATAGTCCCGTTACCGGATAGCTCAACCCCCTGTTATACCGTTACTGAAGGTATATCGTCATACAGGAATATGCGCAAACGCGACGACCTTCACGTGCTTCGTACAAGTATCATTTCACGATATATATAGGAGGTTTAGAGAGGAGTACACATGTATCCGGATGCAGGAATACGTGAGTATCGGAGACACAAAGAAAGATACTGTGCTGAGTGAGTGAGTGAGTGAGTGAGTGAGTGAGTAAGAGTCGCGGCGAGTTGATTGAGTTGGGTGAAACGTGGCGGTGGTGGTGGTGGTGGTGGTGGTGGTGG
>ENA-OWNT01004274-OWNT01004274.1-seawater-metagenome-genome-assembly--contig:-NODE-4274-length-12664-cov-5.136808_pt1 | contig 12664 bp, 9 predicted proteins | sample MGYA00238136_ERZ651165 | MGnify/ENA primary metagenome ERZ651165 (study PRJEB26861, sample SAMN08777766) | seawater metagenome | isolation source: coastal seawater | place: USA: Florida | collected... | reverse complement strand
GACTGACTGACTGACTGACTGACTGACTGACTGACTGACTGACTGACTGACTGACTGACTGACTGACTGACTGACTGTGGAACTGACTGACTGTGGAACTGACTGACTGTGTGGGTGACGTCGCGACTGGTGACGTGGTGACGTCCTCCTTTCCTTAAAGTCTGGTTCGTTCAGTTTGAGCACGCCGGCGCAGACTGACTGACTGACTGACTGACTGCGTGGCTGCGCTGACGACTTGGCGGCTGACGACGACTGTGTGTTTGCTTGCTGGACGGATGGCCGTCCCTGTCGAACAAGCGAACGCTCGCGACGCTGTCGTCGCACAGGTGCGGTGCTGGGGCTGCGTTGGAGAGGGCTTTCGTTCGTCTTTGAACGGCGCAATCACCGACGTTGTGGCATCGCCTGTGTCGTAACTTGGTTTGTGGTGGACACGCGCAAGTTTGTGCCGTCAAGAACACGACAATGCTGCGGCATGGCAGGGCTTTGATTCCTGCGGCAGATGCGCAAAGAAACCAGCACGTGACAATTCAAACGCCGTCCCTGCTACGTCACCTACTTCTCTTGAAAAGCACGCACTCGGTCTGGGTCACTCCTCTGCAGTGTACTCCTATTCGGACTCGGTGTTTTGCTGCGTTGGGGCTAGCTTCTACGCTGGATGCTTGTCTACTCCTCGCTGCCGTTTGATGTCAAATTTCTCGCAGTGCTCGAGAAAGTTGGCGAATTTTGTCGGCATACTCTTTTGCCGCCAAAAGTAGAGATGAGTGCCAGCGTCATGGAGAACGTTACTGTCACGGAGGATGGTCAGTGGAAGCCCATCGAGTATGAGTACGAAGTTGAGTACAAATTCTCGTGTGAATACAGCAAAACAGGCCGGGCAAAATGTCGCCGCTGCGGTGAGCTCATTCCGAAAGGTAGCGTGCGAATTGCAAAGCCAATCAAGTGGCGCGGAGGCGACTACGGAATCATTTCGTCGTGGCAGCACCTGCAATGCACGCGGGTGGACAATCCGAAAAAGTTCTCATCCAAGAAGCTTGTGTTTGGATTGAGCAAACTGAAACCCGCAGACCGAAAAGCAGTTGTTGCCGAACTCAAAAAGTCAGGGCCGCCGCCTCATTTGAAGACCATTGACCCGAACGACCCGAACTTTTTGAAAGACAAGTCACTGCCAGAAGTACCAGCACCAAGTCTCCTTATTGCAGATTTACTGCCTTACCAAAAAGAGGGACTTGGATGGCTGCTCAACCAAGAATTCTCCCACTACCGCGGAGGAATCCTCGCCGACGAAATGGGGATGGGAAAGACAATCCAGGCGCTTTCGCTCGTTCTCGCGTCGAAGGTACCAGGTGAAGCTGCCCGGCTAGCAAGGCGTGGCAAGCAAGTCAAACCCTGCCCTGCGGACACATCACAAATACAGTCGAAGGAAAAGGCAAATGCAAAGTCTCCGTCAACAAAGCCCACACCAAAACGGCCTCGTCGAAGTGCAACATCCACAGCTGTGAATTATGCGGAGAGTTCATCTGGTGAAAGTGACAGTGATGTTTGGGAACCAGAATCGCCGTCCAGTCGTGCGCGCTCCGTCAGCAACACGGTTCCAAAAGCTAAAAAGACGACATCGTTCACAGTTGCACCCCCTGCCGCGAGTAAAATCCCAGCAGCTGACATCACTCGTGATGTGGCACCCAATCACTCCGGTCCAACCTTGATTGTATGCCCATCTTCCGCTATGCTGCAGTGGAGAGATGAAATTCTCAAGTTCACAGCACCTGGCTGTCTTCGTGTGGTTGTTTTCTACAACAATCGCGATAAAGTACGCGTTGCTTGTTTTTGTCGCAAGCCTCCATCATCTAGCACCCAAATGCCCACGTTCCAATCTCGGTTGTTTCTGTATCGTCATCTTCCTGGTCAGGTTCGAGCACGTGATTTGCAAGCGGCCGACGTTGTTCTCACAACATACCCGATATTGGAGTACGACTTTCGTACGTGCATGAACAAGGTTCGTGGTTTACTTTGCATTCGTTCCGCAATGCCGATCGTGCCCAAGTAACCACCAATGATGGTTGCACTCTGTCAAGGCCAAAGTGAATTGTCAGTACTGCGGCCGCTTGTACTTGGAGCGCAAGCTGAAGGATCATCAAAAGTACTTTTGCGGCCCAAATTCCAAACGCAGCGAAAAACAGCGTCTACGAGAGAGATCTTCTGGCGCAGCCAACCTGTCTGCTGCGACGAAGCGCGGAATGGCAACGTTGAAAATTGGAACTTCGGGCTCTCAAAGCCAAAGCGCAAAGACGACCCGGAAGGGCACCAAAACTCGTCGCCGACGTAGACCAACTGAAGAACTGAGTTCAACCAGCGATTCAGAGAGTTGGGAGCCCTCCTCCTCTGACTCTGATTCCGGACCGGGTGCGCGTTCGAAACAAGCGCGAACCAAAAAAAACCGATCAGGCGGATCTCGGAAGGCGAACTCGAAACGAAAGCCTGCACCAGCGGCCCCCGCCAAGACTCATGTTCACACTTTGACTCCCAGCGGCATTTATCGCTCCCTCATGGCAAAAGCAGGACGGCCAACGCACTCCCGTTGGGCTGCTGCAGCCGAAATTCACGGGGCCTCATCAAACATGGCAACCAATCCCACAACTTACATTCTGGGTTCGAGAGTTGAAGCAAAATGGCAGGGCGGCGACACGTATTACCCGGGCAAAGTTTTCCGTGTGCACCGCGGGAAAAAGTACGACATTGATTATGATGACGGCGACTCGGAGAAGCGCGTACCTGCGGATTTGATGCGCATGTTAAACGACGCCAATGATGACATTAAGTTGGAGTCTTCACAAACACCACCTTCAACTGCGACCACAACTGCAAACCGCCCTCGCCGAACCACGCGCAAGTGTACACAATGTGGCAGCCCTAGTGGAGCACTCATGTTCTCGGCGGGCAAGCTCACTTGTTTAGGATGCATTGACCTTGCGTCAACTGCCACAGCTGGCACTCAAAGCCCTGCTCGCAAGGGATTGAAGCTGGCGCGTGATATTGACGACAACTTACCGACTCCAGTTGTTGACTCGACGCAAAGCAGCAGCGACGAGTGGACTCCACCAACGAAAGCACGTAAGCCGTCCACTGCCAAAGCCAAGCGGTCGCGCCGAAGCAAGTCATCGTTATCTAAGGAAGCAAAGTCGACAGCGAAGTCAACGAAAGCACAATCAACGCCATCGAAGACGCTGAAAAACGCTGGAGGCATCAAGTGCACACGTGCCCGGCGGCGCAGAAAGTCTCCTCCCCCCACTGCTGCAGCCCAGCATGGTACGAGCGGGCACAGCAGTGCGGAAGATGATGATTTGTTGACGTGGGCAATTGACGACCAAGAAGGTGTGGACCTTCGACAATCAACTTTGCATCGCGTGCGTTGGACTCGAGTCATTTTGGACGAGGCACACAAAATCAAGGTACGACGACCATGGTGCCGTTCGCTCTCCGTGCGCTACGACTGTTCATTGTTGTCATTGTGCGCCAGGCACGCACTAACTCGACGGCAAAAGCTGCTTACAACTTGCACTCTACGTTCAAATGGTGTCTCACTGGCACACCACTTCAGAACCGCGTCGGGGAGCTTTATGCTCTGATACGGTGAGCAACTCCAATTCTGTTCGTACCAGATCGGTGTTGAAATCTAACGTTTCGACATTATGATTTAAGGTTCATCAAAGTGAACCCTTTTGCATTTTACTTTTGCCGCAAGCCTGGTTGCTCGTGCAAGTGTTTATACTGGAGCTGGCACCATTGCCCCGATTGCGGTGCGTGTCCATGCCAATCAATCATGTTGAACTCGTTCGATCAGCTCTTGCCACACTGTGTGTGTTCTTGCAGGTCATACACCTATGTTTCACTACTCCTACTTTAATCGCCATGTGATGAATCCCATTCAGCGTTATGGCTACGTTGGCGAAGGCCGCAAAGCCATGCTGACACTAAAAAATGAAGTCATGGACAAAATTATGCTGCGCCGCACCAAAGCAGAACGAGCATCTGATTTGAAGTTGCCGGAGCTCGAGGTTCGTGCATCAATGCATTTCTTCTCTCAATGTGAACTTTCTGGTTGTAACACTGTGACTCTGCAGGTTAAAGTCGTGCATCTGACGATGTCGGAAGCAGAACAAGATTTTTACGAGTCCATTTACAAGATGACGCGGGCAAAGTTCGACACATACGGTGCGTTGTAAAAACTGCATGTGCGGTAACATGGCTCACAGTCTCATCACTCCTCATAATTCTCGCAGTCACCAAAGGAACATTGCTGCACAATTACGCGCACATCTTCGAGCTGTTAGCTCGCTTACGACAAGCTGTGAACCACCCGTACCTCGTCGTTCACGGGACTTTCCGTGGCCGTGCGTCGAGCATACCCTCCAATAGCCGTGGTGGAGGCGATGTGTGTGGAATTTGCCAGCAGGTACGACGACAGCTCGATGACCAAACGCGTGTTTCAAAACTCAACATTTTATGTGGATGCAGGACATCGTGAATGTCGGTGAATGTTCAATATCTGCCTGCCATCACACTTTCCACCAACATTGTATTTCGGATCATATTGAAGAACAAAAGTATCATATGGAGCAATTCAACCAGAGGCAAAAGAATCAACGCTCAAAAGGAGGCAAGACCACTAAGGTTACCAGGGCAGCTCGGTCGAAAAAAAACAACTTTTATACTTCGTGCCCCGTCTGTTATCAACCACTCACGTTGACGGTGGTTCGAGGAGCCAGCAAGCCAAGTGCGAAGTCCGCGACCAAGCGAGCATCCTTGAAACCGAACGAAGTTGGCGAACAGGAACAGTGTGTGATTTGTTGCACCAACCGCCGGAATGCCTTGCTTCTGGACTGCGGGCACATGTTCACGTGTTCGGAGTGTTTCGACACCATGCATGCTGAAACCACGCGCTCAAAATGGGCTTGTCCTATTTGTCGTCAGAAAGTTCGAAAGGTTGTGACAGTTGGTGCGACAGGTGCTAATGAGGCCCGTTGCCCCGCCGACGCCGCCGCGACAGCACAATCTGGCAAATTGGGCCGCAAAACCATTTTGCAAAATATTAAGGTCGATGAATTTGCGTCAAGTACAAAGATCGAAGCGCTGGCTGCAGAATTGCAACGCATCAAGAAATCTCCGGACAAAGGCCGGCACAAAAGCATCGTGAGTGCCTGTGGATTGTGCCGGCGGTTGGGTTGGCCGAAGACTTTTAACAGAACGACTATGTTTGTTGTGATGCAGGTGTTCTCGCAGTACAATCGAATGATTGACTTGTGTGAATTTCGTCTCAAGCAGTTGGGTCTGCAAACAGTCAAGTTGATGGGCTACATGCCCATGAAGGAACGCCGCAGTGTATTGCATGCGTTCAAATCCAGGCCCGACGTTGATGTTATCTTGATGAGCTTAAAGGTGCGTCGAGCCGATGGATGAGAGTCGCAACGTTGAATTTGACACCTCACCTCACCTGCACACGTAGGCTGGTGGAGAGGGGCTGAACCTGCAAGAAGCTGCTCAGGTGTTCATTCTAGACCCGTGGTGGAACCCACAGGTCGAAGCTCAAGCCATCCAACGTGCTCATCGATTGGGCCAGAAGCACAAGGTGCGTTGTCGAGCGGTTCTCACTTGCCACGTTGTGTCCAACTCTCGGTCAACACTCGATGGCGATTTCAGGTTGTGGCCATCAAGTTTGTGACTAGCGATTCAATTGAAGAACGCATGCACGAGCTATCCAATCGCAAGCAGCTGATGTTCGAGGGCACCGTTGACGGCTCTGCATTCGCGTTGAGCCAGCTCACGTCAGACGACCTCAAGTTTCTGTTCACAGGCACTTAGTCGGCAACGGCGCAATATGTAGCCAAGTATAATATAAGCACGAAACTAGCAATTGTCGTTGTGATTGCACTGCAACCCAGAACAAAACGAGCACGAAACTGGCAATTGTCGTTACGATTACACGAAGGCTAGCTGTGCTTTGGTAATAGAATTTCCGAATTCCCCAACAACTTCTTCGACCTCCTCGTCCCCCAAAAAACCAACCGGAAACGCGGCGACGGTTCCTCTCAACTCCTTGAGGAATAACTTGATCTGCTGCTCACTAGGTCGAGATTCATTCTTTTTGACAAGCGCCTTGTTGAAAGCGTCGATCGTCAAATACTGCGAATGTTGAAGGGATGGAAACACTCTGTGCAGGATGGCTGCATTCCTTTGTGCTGTCTGCCGCAGTAGCAGCTTGACCTGTTTTGCCTGCATATTCGATGTCGTTTTGGTATCATCAAGTGGCAAACCTAGTAGTTTATTCCACAACCGCATTCGGAGCCGGTGAATGGATGTCCCAACAACGGCTGTCTGGTTTCCGAGTGCGCCAGCAGCAACTGAGCGTTTCTCGCGATCGGACAAGACAACCGCAACGTCTGAATCCCGATTGCCAAGTAAGGACCGATCAGAGATTCCATGGGAACCGATGACAGCGAGACGATCGTCTACAATAAGCACAGTGCCGCAAGTATTAATGCTTGACACAACGAAGTTGGACGGTTTTGTTGCCGCGTGTCTTGTTCGGTAACTCGTATGTTTGTGCCTGTCTCGGAAGTTGTCGGTTGTGTACATTGTCACAATTTGCAGGAAGTCCGACAAACGCCTACCCTTCGGTGTCATCTTTGCGAATGGATTTGCGCTATCCAGCGCATCGAGGTCGTCAACAGTAAAGTAACGCTCCAAAAGTTTGGCGATTAAGCTGCCAGATCCGTGGTACAAACTCAAAGCCGTGAACATTATGCCTGACAATGTTCGGTTGTCCTCCAGAGGAGACGGTTGTTGAACAGGTATCTGCAACACGACGTTGAAGTCTTGGTCTTGTTCGATCGCTGTCGAAATTCTATCGAACAGAGCGCGCGCGATCCGATTGTGCACTTTGTTTTGTGGTAGCACAAACGAAACGAACGACGACGTTTCCAAGTGAATCGTTCGCTCGGCACCCTTGATTAAATGAAGCATTTGGCTGTGGATGGAAGCTTCCGCATTCGCAAACCCAGCCCACGGAGAACAGGACCGCAAGCACCTCACGTCACAATGTCCAATTAAAGCGGCGGCGTCCCCTCGCGACGCAAGCGCATTTCGGAACGCAACGTGGTTGACGTTGGGCATGTTCACTGGCAATGTGCGGATCAGTCTCTGCGAAATATCGCCAGACTCTTCTCGTTTAAAGTTCTCTGGCAGCGAATTCCACATCGTGATGAACGTTCGTGCAAGGTCTTCAGCTGCTTCCCCGAGCACTGCCACCATAATTTGGCTGTTCGGCATTCGCTCAGTGCATGTGCGGGCTTCTGCATCTGAAAAGATGCCTTGCGAATAAAAAGGCCATTCGACCAAATGGCCTCGGTGCATCCCATCGGTTTCCAAAGGGTTGACGTACGATGACCCCGGAAAGGCCCACTCCGTTGTGTCAGACAACGGGTAACGATACGGTGTGTGGCCGAGGAGGAGGCCTGAATTGCCCGCCATGGCGTCGTCGTCCGGGGGATCACGGACTCGCTCACACTGTCCAGCTTCAAACGGAATGCCTCCAACAAATGATACTGTGGAGTCGATGACTACTGCATTTTGATGCAGGGACCACGTGGAACCGATCCGATCTGGGCCCCTCAGCACGACTTCGACATTTTCGTGTAGCAACTCGAGACGTGTTGACACATACTCAACAAATTTCGTTTTCGCCAAGACAATACGAACAGCCACGCCAGCACGGGCTTTGCGTTGCAGAATGATGTCGAGCCGAAATCTACGCAAGGAAGTACAAACTGTCAAAGTATCCCCCGGCAAGTAATGCGGCGGCGCCAAGTTTCACACTTACTCTTGCAGAACACCGCCGTCGCGCACGAGATACAGCTCCGGTGCTATTGCTGACGCGGAAATGTAGATGCTTTCCTGGGCAGCTAGCATAGCCTCGGCAGCCGCTCGAAAATACTCTTGCCCTGTCGCACACACAACGCGTCAACGCGATGAACACACGCACGTCCACACCCACACCCCGCACCAGCAAGGAATACCTGAGATGAAATATTGCACAACCTGGTGGCGCCGTAGAGCGCACTCGTACGTTGTTTGCGGGTTTAAGAGCTCGGGCACCACCAAGGAATTTTCTTCACCGTCAGCTGGGATGTCTTCAACCTCGTCCACGGTTGTTCCCTTTGACGCGTCATCTTGTGCGGCGTCTTCGTCACCACGGCCCGAACCGGAAAAGTTGATAGGGGACAACCATATGTAGAATGATTCCACAAATGTATCCATCTGCTCTTCGTCAGCTTTAAACGTGTGGACGTAAGAATGCGCGCCACTTTCCACCACGAGCTTGGCCTTCTTGCCTGAACCTTCCGCACGAAGCAGTGCGTCGACACATCAATAACAAAGCACACAAGGAGGACGTGAGCATGCCGATGTTGATGGCTTTTGATCACCGCCGGCAACCCACCTATTTCTTGGACTGCAGCGATATCTTCTCGCAGAAGCAAAAAGTGTTGCTCGCCACTTCGGCAGCGATAGTGTGCTTTGTTGAGCTTTTCGAGGGTGCTCTTCTTTGCACGAAAGAACCAAATGCTGTCGGTAAACACGAACACATCGCATTTTGTGCCTTCGTTTTGGTGCGAGAAATTTGAGGGCTCATAAAAGGAACACACGACGCCTGTGAAAACGGCTTGGGGCAGGAGCCGCGCCCTGCCTGGGAGCTGTTTGAGCAATTTCTTGTTCGTCGCCGAGTCTAATAGAAGCTTGTGTGTTGGATACAGAGATCCAAAATGAGACAGAAACGTTTGGAGTTGGTGAAAGTCGCCTTGGTCATTGTGCGACAATTTCCAGTAATCTGCCAAGACTTGGCGACATCTCGCAACATCGCCATCTGAGGGACACTCGATGTGCCCAGCAGCCACAGTGTCCATGATCAACCCTTCAAACAGAGTCTCCGTCAACGTCAGGGGTCTTTTCAACAAGTCGAAGTCGAGGACTTCCAAACGAAGCCGCTCCGGGACGGCCGGCAGACCGTCTTTCTTCTGGCGCACTGTGCCTCCAACTTTACTCATCGGCACAACCTGGGACGACTTGGCCCCGCGCTGTCCGGCTTGTGTTTGACGGCGCACGAGCTCCTGTGGCATGTGCACGTTAGGAGGGGGATCAGCGCCGAAACAAAGGAAGACGTGCACGACAGAAGTGGTCACTTGAGTACGAAATCGCTCACCTTGTACTCTGCCTGTTGCACGCTATCCAGCGCAATTGCGCTGTTGATTTCGCGTTCAAAGTTGGCGGGGAAAATTGCGGCGAGATGCTTGCGCAAGGTGGCTAATGGAGACTCTTGGTTGTTGGAGGTGTCCGTCTTCGTGTTCAATAGGTCCTTGAACGCGTACTTGCCGCCTTTCAGTTCGTAATAGTCAAACATGGCATGCACTGCCCTGAGGACCGCTTTGTCCAGTCCCGAAAACCAAAAAACGCCGGTCTCGCGCCGGATGCGTTGCAGCACCTGCAAAAACACGGGAGCGGCCGACGGCGAAGTGTCAATAAAACGGACCGCGGCAGCAACAGTGCGAATGGGGCCCAAGCAGCTCGACCGCAAAGACCGTACCTGCGTCACCATGTACTCTCGAGTGGGAGGCTCAATTTGGGCACTGTCCACGCGATCAACGCCGTGCTCATCTTTGCCAAGCACATTTAGCCCAAGAGCTTTCCCCTACAGCCAAAACGAAGTCATTTCACTTTGCTTTGCTGCCATGGAATTTGACGAACATGCGAGCACCACAACGACCACTACAGACGCAAGACGAGGCAGAAACTGTGCAATCATCATCAAGGAGACAGGCACCACTTACCCGCTTGATCCTCCATGAGTGCAAGCAGTCGTCATAGTGGAACAGGCAAAGCAATTTGAGACCTTCCGCGGCATTTTGCGACAGGGAGGCCTTCGTCAACATGTTCAGAGTGTTTGCTGGTGTTTTTTGGAAACAGTTACCACAGACCATGGCGCTGATCCGGCCGTTCTCGCCGTCAGCCACTCGCTTGGCTGCCTTGGAAGTAAGTAGATTGATGGCACTGTTTTGAGCTGCAATATGTGCCTCGTCGGCCCCCAAGAACCGTTGGTGCGTCAAACAAATTTCACAGAAGTTGTAGCCACACTGCTTGCACTTGAACGGCCATCTCGCAGCCGTGAAGCCCATGTGGCAATTGTAGCACTGATCCGCGCGGAAGCGCATAACTCGTATCGTGAAGATCAACACGGACAAGTACCGCATGGCGGCGAAGAGAATCAGAACGGTCAATACCGGGACGGTGTGCTCAGTCGTTTCCATTTCGAGATCCATCTTCATGTCCTGAAACTTGAGCCGCAACGGGTCCACAGTTTCTTGGCACTCAAAGTCAGTTTCGTTCGACACAGGGCAGATCCAGTCTCCAGCCGCCGCTGACGAGCACAATTGACCTTCACCGAACCAGGCATACTGCTCCTCGGGGCTCAAACTGCCCCATTGTGGGCAGTGCATGCAATCGATCCCCGTGCACTGGCACTCTTTGGAAGTGATGTCGAGTCCAACCACGAGCGCCGCTGCCGAGGTGTCGTCGATGAGGTCGAGGTAGTTGAGACAGGGTTCCACAATGTACGGCAGCCAAGATCTTACCAGCAGCCCAGTGAGAGCACTCTCATCAAGCCGGTGGACGTCTGTAGCGCTCTCATCGCGCTCGTCCGCCGCGACAATGCGCTGCTGCCCATATACAGTCGTCTCCAGCACGACGCTCTCCGCAGGCGCGTTGGCTGCGTACTCCGCCCACTCGGCATCGCTGATGTTGGGTGCCAGTTGCGCCGCATCGAAAATCACCGAAGCACTGCCATTTGACAGCACGGTCTGGACGCTCTCCAACGCACGTGTATAGCGCTGCCGCCAATGTGCATCATCGATGATGATATAAACAGAAAACAGCAGTAGCACAACCAGCACGAGGGTAATCGCTAGGGCGATGAGTCCAACGTTCTTCTTGTTCGGATCGTAGCCCTTGATCTCCTCCATCCAAGCAATGATCGCGAGCAGGGTACTAAATATACTGACAATGGCAAAGAAATAGGCCTTCCGCGACGTCACCGATGTGGGGTACGTTCCAGGGAACGTCCACATGTGCGTGTAATGCTCGTTTTCGTGCCAGAATCCGCCCCTGTCCCCAGCTGTCTCGTCGGGGTTCGACCACCTGGCTGCGTATTCAGGAAACCCGTACGCGTCGCGCACCAGGCGATCGACATCCGAGGCGGGATCGCTTCTGGATGGCAGCTCGTTTAACACGTAGCACGTGTCCTCGCAGAGAGCGTCATTGACGACGTATGGCTGGCGGAAACACGAGGACGCCCCGGTCAAGTCGTACCAGATATCGACGTTCAAGTCGCCATCGAAATAGTCGTCGCAGACCGAGTCGACGAAAAACGACTGTCCAAAGGGGAGCTCGTAGCTGTTGTCCAGGCCACTCAGGCAAAGTTGCGCGTCTGTGTCGGTCAAGCCGTCGCAATCTCGCAGCCGACGCTCGGCGCAGACGCATACCTCGTACGGGGCCACATATCGATAGGAGAAGTAAGCGAACGACATGATGCCGATCAGCGCCAGCAAGTTGAGGGAGGCTAGCTCAAACAGGCGGCAAAACTTCTGCTGAAGTGGTTCTTTGCGAGAGGTCAAGCCGCCGTCGGCTTTGTCATTGGGCACGACGCCACTGATGCTGTCGTTGATGAGGTCCCACTCGGTGGGCTCCAGGCCTTCGAGGAGGATCGTGGTGGCTTCAGAGCGGCTCCGCTCCAACGCCGCCTGTGCACTGCCGGCCATCTTCGCATACTGGCGGTTCTTGTTGGAGCGTTTCAGCTTCCGTCTCTCCTTACGACGGCGCTTCTTTTCGGCGACGGTTTCCGCTTTGCCGGAGGAATCGCCGCCGCCGCTGTTGGCTGCGGTGGCGACGACCTTCTTCTTGCGTCCCATCGCGACAGCGTGAACAGTTGCCCCACCCAGAGTCGTACGCGCTGCGCACAGCGCACAAAGCACGGACGACTGCTCAATATATTCAAGCAGATATCCCGGAGGTTTACCCAGAGTGGTGGTGAAAATGCGTGCTTGGGCACTTTCGTGCCGGCCCTTCGCACCACTTGTTCCCAGGGCTGGTGCTACCGCCACAGGGGCGGCGCGACTCGGGTTTGTCGCCGTCCCAATGCACGCGATCGAGTGTACAGTCGCGTGATGGCAACGCGAATGGCGTCCACGAGCGAAAACGAAGACGAAGACAACGATTTCGGAGACAAGCAACGCTGCTGAAGCCTCACAGCAACGGCACGCGACGAACAGCAACGAACCACGACGAACCACGGACAACGACGGACAACGACGGACGATGAAAAGCGACGACGACCAAAGAAACGAACGGACAGACGGACGATCGCATGAGCGACCTGACAACGAAGTGACGAACGAAGTGACGAAGGAATGAGCGAAGTCTTGAATGGGAACGAACCCATGAACTCACTCGCGAACCAACAACGGGAACCGACAATGAACGTCAACGAATGACGAACGACGAACGACGAACGACGAACGACGAACGACGAACGACGAACGACGAACGACGAACGACGAACGACGAA
>ENA-OWNT01004272-OWNT01004272.1-seawater-metagenome-genome-assembly--contig:-NODE-4272-length-12666-cov-4.224799_pt1 | contig 12666 bp, 14 predicted proteins | sample MGYA00238136_ERZ651165 | MGnify/ENA primary metagenome ERZ651165 (study PRJEB26861, sample SAMN08777766) | seawater metagenome | isolation source: coastal seawater | place: USA: Florida | collected... | reverse complement strand
CCTTGACCTCAGGCTCGTGGTCCATGTCTGCGACTGTGATTTCGTGCCCAGCGTGCTTGATCACGTGGATCGTGCAGTGAGGTACGACTTCTCTCAAGTGTGCGGAGTTGTCTGACGACACCATGTGGTCATTCTCACCCCACAGACAAAATATTTCTCGCTCCTGCAAGTGGACGCCCGTACGATGGTCAGTAATGAGTGTCAGTGGGCGAGCAACATGCATGCACAAGTTGCACATGGTGACACCTCGCAGGTCACCGACAGGAACGCACCTGATTTTCACCTAATTTCTGGTACACACTGTGCTTCAATGAAGTCCACTCAAATCGCTTGAGGGTGCTCATGTACACCGCGACAAAGTTATTCGGACCATGGCGAACGTCATCAGAGAGCTGTGAGTGCCATCGCGTGTCTTCAAACATGTCAAGTATGTAGGACCGCAACACGCGGCTGCAGCACATTCGTAGGAACGCAGACAGTGGCGCCCCCACAATTGGCGCGTCCAGAATGCGCGCGAATGTTGGCAGTGAGAAATGAGGAAGGCCGATGGGCGCAATCAGCAACAACTGGTTGAAAAGGTCGCGATGTGCTGCGCAGAAAGCAGCAGCAATCGCTCCGCCCAACGACGCGCCAATCAGGACACCGTTGCGGGATGCTTCGGTCCACAGGCCCAGACCCTGTAGCAATAACTCCAGCTGGCTAACGTATGTCCGAGTAGTGCAAGGGGCGCCGCTTGGAGGGGCTGAGGAAAAGCCGCGACCAAACAGGTCATAACGCAACACTCTGAATCCCACTTGAGCAAGTTGTTTGGCAATATCGTCAAACGTGTAACTGGCCAATGTCATGCCGTGAATACATACGGCGAGGCGCCCGTTGCTTGGGCCACTGAGCGTGTAATGCGTCAGCTGGCCCGTACCGGAGGGGTAATAGTTCCCTCCACGCTGTGACGGCTGCAAGTGCTGGCGTTTGCTAGAAGACCCCAGCAGTTGCTTGGTCTCTTGTGTTTGGCTGTCCTGTTGGCCGCCACCGCCTTCGAGCAGGTCGAGGCGCTGAGCCGATGCACTTTGGCGCATCATCGCGAGTGTTGCGAGGGGAGCGCAACTACTTCACACCAACCTCAGTAGAATGGGCTGGCGTATATATTTCAGAAACGGACGCACATCACTGCCCAACCCGGATGGCGGCGTCTGTCCACGTCTCAGTGACCTCCGTCAGAGGATTGTTGCTGTGACGTCCTAATATGGCGGCACGCATGGTTGCCGTCGCATGGTTGTTTGCGCAAGACCTCTGTCGCTACTTTTTTTGCAGAAAAAACAAACATCTTCAACCACCGACACCTCAAAGTGCTGGCCCGCACACAATTTACTCGATGCAGCTATTACCCCTTGCGTCAAACGTTCAATGCCAAAAAGTCAAATGCCAAACCCCAAACGTCAAACGTCAAACGTGACCCAAGAATAATACCACCATCCAGCAATGACGGCAAAGCGCTGCCGTCCGTGTCTTCGAGCGACTGCTGTGCCGAACGAAACGTCCACAAGTCGATCCACGCTGCCATACCATCGAGAGATCGTTCGCCTTTATCATACATCAAACAAGCTATGACACGTTGCCGTATGACTATAGTTGCCGTCATTCTGCACGAGCGTCAGACGTCGAAAAAAAAGAGTCAAACTGCGTTCGCTCCTTCGTTCCATCCTTCCATCCTTCCTTCGTTTGTTCGTTCTATCATTCCTTCGTTCCTTCGTTCCTTCGTTCCTTCGTTCGTTCGCCGCAGTTCGTTCGCTTGGAAGCTGAAAGGTCGCTCGCTCGGTCGTCCGTCCGTCCGTCGGTCGTCAGTCAGCGCCCACAGCCCACAGTCCACAGTCCACACCGCGGTTTGCTCACTCACTCACTGTCACTCACTGTCACTCACTGTCACTCACTGTCACTCACTCACTGTGAGCCAAATGCTTGGTGAAATTTTGGGAACGTTGATAAATCGTGGTATTCGTGGTACTGAGTACTGTTCATTGTACTTTCGGTATTTAGTTATTCGGTATTATCGTATGTGGAGCGACGGTGGGTGAAAGTGAGTAGAAACGTGTAAAAAGCAAAATTACACGTTTATAAACGTGTAATTACCGTCACAGTGCGATAATTACACGGTAGATTCGTGTAATTACACGTAAACTGTGTGAAATACGTGTAATTACACGTTACAACACCGCACAGTGAGTGGCAGTGCGTGGCAGTGAGCGACAGTGAGCGACAGTGAGTGACAGTGAGTGGCGGTGAGTGACTGTGAGTGAGTGAGTGCGCGCGCTTTTCAAATTGAAATTTCAATTCCTCACGCACTCACTCACTCACAGTCACTCACTCACAGTCACTCACTCACTCACAACAACGACGACGACGACGACGACGACGACGACGACAATGACGATGACGATGACGATGACAACGACGACGACGACGACGACGACGACTGAAGGACAGTGGGTGAATGCGCGCGGTCATAGTGTCAAAGCCAAAGCAGCACAGTGGTACATACGTACATACACTGTAGGTAGTGGCAGTGGTGGTGGTGGTGGTGGTGGCAGTGGCAGTGGCAGCATGGTCGTTCGTCTTTGTTCGTCGTTCGTCGTTCGTCTTTGTTTGTCGTTCGTCTTTGTTCGTCGTTCGTCTTTGTTCGTCCTTCGTCGTCCGTCTTTGTTCATCGTTCGTCTTTGTTCGTCGTTCGTCGTTCGTCTTTGTTCGCCGTTCGTCTTTGTTCGTCGTCCTTCGTCTTTGTTCGTCCTTCGTCTTTGTTCGTCCTTCGTCTTTGTTCGTCGTCCTTCGTCGTTTGTTTGCTGTTGTTGTCGTCGTCGTCGTCGTTCGCTCGTTCGCTTGTTCGTTCACTGGTTAGTTCGTTTCCCCGCGGCTTATCTTCTCTCTCGCACATGGCCTCGATGTATGTGTTCGATCGTCTGCAGGGTATCGCGCAGCGCGCCACATTTATGAAATGCCTTGGCCGCCCACCACCGATGGATGATGCACGGCGTTGGCAGACATTGAACTACGTGTGGTGACGGAATGCTGTGCTGTGGCTGTGAAGAGCGACGCAAGCCGACCCGGTGTGGGCGGCGATTTGTTCGCTGCCTTCGCACGTTTTGAACAGGCGGCGGCGGCGGCGGCGGCGGACGTGGGTGTGTGCAGGGGTCGATGCTGCGCATCGCTTCGCTCGGCCCCGGCGTGACTGCACTGCACAAGCGTGCTCATGCTAGTTGCGTCACCGTACACACTGGGTAGACGACGTGCTTGTGTAGTACACTTCCTTGCATGCCGCATTATTGGTATTAATTCATGTTTTGTATGTTTTTTGTTTTTGTTTTTCGTCTTGTGTTGTCGCGTCAACCAGATCGCCACAGTTTCAGTGCGTGCGCGTCAGCGCTTCGAGTTTTGCCCTGGGTGGGCCACCGTCATCGTCGAGCCTCTGGGAGGTGGTCCTGAGAACCTATTGTGTGCGGTGCTGACCAAGCCTTCAACATGCCTTCCTCGCAAAAGGCAACCAGCGAGGACGATGGGGACGAGACACGCAACGTGGCTTTCACACCCACGAAGAACCGTGCTAATCGACTCGCGAAAGAAGCCGCGGACGCCGATAGTCCCAGCAAAAGAGCCAAGTCTTTGGCAAGCCCGAGCTCCAAAATCGAGGAACTAGTCGAGAAAAAGTTGTCCGAAGAATCCGAAAAAAACGATAGCGACGGAAGCGGTAGCGGTAGCGACGAAGAAGACGACGACGACGATGACGTCGTTGAGGAAACAGAAGAGGAAATCAAGGCCGCAAAAGAGAAAAGGAAGAAGCAGGCCAAGGCCGAACGAGCAAAGCGCAAAGCCAAGTATGAGCACGATAAGAAAGTGCGGCGCGCACACCTTCGGCACGAGCAAAAGGTGCATGCGGAAAGGCGCAGACGATTTTTGGAGAAGCAAAATGAAATTTTCAAGCACTTCATGAAGTCCTCGAGCTCACTCAACGCTCCAGGAAGCGCAAAAGGACCAAAGAAGAGCAAGAAGCGGATGGCGGAAGAGGAGGAAGATCAGGAAATTCTGAAGGAGACCATGCAGTCTTCCTCCGGGAAAGGAAGCATGGCTGAAGATGTCGTGTTCCAGGAGTCACCATCGTTCATCAAAGGGGGCACAATGCGTCACTACCAAGTCGAAGGGCTCAACTGGCTTGTGCAGCTGCAAGCTAACGGAATCAACGGCATCCTGGCCGACGAAATGGGTCTCGGCAAAACCCTGCAGTCCATATCCATTTTGGGTTACATGCACGACGTGAAAAACGTGACCGGACCTCATATCGTGGTGGTCCCAAAGTCCGTCATTGGCAACTGGATGAATGAATTGGCGAAGTGGTGCCCCCAAATCAAAGCTTTCAAGTATCATGGTAACAAGCAGCAGCGCCAAGAAATGAATGCCACTGTGATGAGGTACGAGTGTGTTTTTTGTAAATTTGATGAGAATTGGCAAGTTTGACGTTGCTTGCCCTCACGTATTGTGCGCAATCCTTGTCCATGACGCTCGCAGACCCGGCCGTGACGACGACGACCGTGACTTCGACGTGTGTGTCACGACGTACGAAATGGTTCTGAAGAATCTCAACAATCTGAAGCAGTTTGCTTGGCAGTACCTTATTATCGACGAGGGACACCGCCTCAAGAACGAAAACTCTCAATTATCCCGTGCTCTACGCGAGTTGCAAACTCTGAATCGTCTTCTACTGACTGGTACAAGTTGCCGTGCCCGACGTGTTGCATCTCGTGCTCTCGACGCTGATGCCTTCTTTGAAATGCGCCACAGGTACTCCGCTGCAGAACAACCTCCACGAAATGTGGGCGCTCCTGAACTTTTTGCTTCCGGAGGTACGCGCTGCAACAATCGCTCACTTCCTCTGGTTGGTGCGCCGCGAAAAAGTGTCGAGCTCAACCTTGTGAAAACCCTGGTGCTGCAAACTAGATTTTTGGTGATGCCAATGCATTCGACGAATGGTTCAACCTCGACACTGATGATTCCAGTGCAAAAGAGAAGCTGATCGTTCAACTCCAGCGACTGCTACGGTGAGTGGTTGTGGTACCATCGCCTTTGTCAATATGGCCTTCGAGCCGTCTCATTGGTTGGTGTTACACCCCAGGCCTTTCATGTTGCGGCGCCTCAAAGTGGATGTCGCGACTCAACTGTTACCGAAACAGCGAACTCATCTCTACGTCGGTTCGTTGGGTGCAAGTCGCCATCTCATGTGATGCTGTTCGGCGCTGACCCACACAAACCTGGTCTACATACCACACATCCTCATATTAGGTCTCACAGAAATGCAGCGTGAAATGTACAAATCAATTTTGCAAAGAGAGCTTGACATCATCCTTGGGAGCGTGACTGGTGGGTCGTGCATTCACCCTGCTATGCATGCACGCAGCGCTCACGTTCCGTTCTGCAACGGCCGCTTTGCTAGGACGAAGAGTTAGGCTGTGCAACATTCTTATGCAGCTTCGAAAAGTGTGCGGCCACCCATACCTCTTCGAAGGCGTCGAAGACAGGTCCTTGGACCCCATGGGCGAACATTTGATCGAAAACTCGGCCAAATTGCGGCTCCTTGACAAGCTACTTAAACGCTTGAAAGAGCGCGGGAGTCGCGTGTTGATTTTCAGCCAAGTACGTGCCCGTAACAAACAACGACTTTCTTGAGTGCGTTTTGACAACGATTTGTGCACTCTATTACCGACAGATGACACGGCTGCTGGACATCTTGGAGGATTATTGCACGATCAGAGGTCACCAATTTTGTCGAATTGACGGCCAAACGACTGGAGAGTCAAGAGACACTCAGGTTCGACTTCCGCAGTTGACGCAGCTGTTGAGGGATCCGGCTCATGTTGTGTCAACGTTTGTTTTGCTGTGCTTCCTCACTTAAGATTGATGAATACAACGCCGAAAATTCAGAAAAGTTCATCTTCCTCCTCAGCACACGCGCAGGTTCGTTTGTTGTATCTGCACTCCTTTTCGAGCGTCCACGAGGAAGAAACTCACTCTGTGCGCATCTCGAAAGGCGGCCTTGGGATCAACTTGCACACTGCCGACACCGTGATTCTTTTCGACAGTGACTGGAATCCGCAAGTCGACTTGCAGGTACGTTGCCGTTGACGTGCCACAATATTCGCGTCCTGTTTGTTAATAGCTGTTGCTCTCCGGCAGGCCGAAGATCGTGCCCACCGCATCGGACAGACGAAGCAAGTGAACGTTTACAGGTTGATAACATCACCATCCGTGGAAGAAAAAATTGTGGAGCGCGCCCAGAAAAAGCTACGTCTGGACACACTCGTCGTGCAAACGGGCCGTTTGCCGGAGACCTCCAAAGCGCTCACGAAAGAAGAGATGCTGGAGATGGTCCGCAATGGAGCAAGTGACATCTTTCGCGCACAGGGCGAGGTCACAGGTCAGACTCGCGCTCGCTACGCCTCGCGCTTAGCGTCAAGATACGACTCACACAACAAATTCAATCCCGTTTTGTGTAGATGAGGACATCGATACAATCCTGTCGACCGGCAAAGCTCGAACGGAAGCGATGAACAAGGAGGTACGGTTGCGATCTGTGGCACACCTTGCGAGTTATCAACGACCTTACTATGGAACTTTGTCCTTCAGTTGGATAAGTTGGGGGAGAACGGATTGTTGGACTTCAAAATGGACTCTACCAACATGCAGACGTTTGACGGTGTCGATTATTCAAAGCAGTAAGTCGCCCGTGTCGCTGAGTGGGCACTACGTATGCAGCGCTTTACATGCTCGGGCTATTGCTTGTCGCTGTAGAGCCAAGGACCAGAAGAGCCTTGAGAACCTCCAGGTACGGAGCACGGAGAACATAGAGCTGCTCTATCGAACTGTCCTGTGACGATGGTGTTTGTGTTTGATTGTAGTTTGTGACAGACATGACTTCGGCCATGGGCAGACGCAAGAGGAAGACTGGCATTTCGTACAGCGAGGATGAGTACTACCGCAACATCATGGCGGTGCACGCCGCCAGCACGAAAAAAACCCAGCGCAGAGCCAAAAAGCGGCGCCTACCGAAGCTCTTCAAGTTGCCAGCGATGCAGGTGCGGCCGCTGGATGCAAACACCATGTCATGCGCAATGTGTTGTTTCGTGCTCAACGTCAACAACGTGTTGTACAGGAGTGGCAATTCTTCAATCAAGAACGGTTGAAAGAAATTCAACAAATCGAGGTACGCGTCAAGCGTTTTGAGCTTCAACCAGCGACACAAATTGAACCTTGTTCATGTTGCATGCAATGGCAGGCAAGGGAGCTTGAACGACTGAAGGCCGCAAACTTAACTGAAGATGATCCGGAAGTCCTCCACATTCTTCCAGATGACTTGAGACTGGAGCGGGAGAAATTGCTGGCGGAGGGCTTCTCCCAGTGGAGAAAATCTGATATGAATGTCTTCATCGCTGCGTGCGAAAAGTACGGACGTAAGAACACGAAAGCAATTGCTCGCAGCATGCCGCCGCGAGTGCGATCTTCGACGTCGCAGTACGCACAGGCGTTCTGGGTGCGTTGTTGTGCTTCTTTCGATGATCATTTTTGGTGGTTGAAATGGCCTAACACTTGATTCTGCGCTTGCAGTCCAAAGGTCAAGATGTCTTCACGGAGACATTTTGGAAGCGAACACAAACCCGTGTTTCTCGAGGAGAAGCAAAACTCAAGGAACTCATTGACATGACGAAGACGGTATGCTTGTTGTGCAGTTGATCATGCACATGCTTTGGCCTTAAAAGTACCATTGCGAAATTACGGGCAGGCACAACAAGAGCTGAAGGCGGCCGCGGATTCGAAAAAGCAGTTGCAGCTCCCGTCACGGGCGCGCCAGTCCAACGCCTTCAACTTGGAAGAAGATGTCTTCATTTTGAAATGGATTTGCAACCAGCAGCAGGTTTGACCCCATTGCTTGCCTGTGTGCATATGACGTATCGCCACTCACTCGACCGTGCTGCACAGACCGACCCAGCTACGGGCGATATATACATTGATCCCGACTGCTGGAAGCAGCTACCTGACGTGATATCTGAGTCTCGAGAGCTTCGTTTTTCATATCTTGTGCAATCCATCGGTGCAAAGGTTTGCCAGTTCCCGAGAGCTGCCATTGAAACGCTCGTCCTGACAATGTGAGTTGGTGATATCGTGCAGGCGCTCAAAAAGAGGGGGAAAGCTTTGCTTAAAATGATGTCGAGGGTGCAAGAGGACAGATTGAAGGCGGAACAAAAAGCGCGCGAAGCGCAAGCAAAGGTCAGTCCAAATATAACATTGGAAATTTCCAAGTATGGTGATTCACCGTACTTGTGGTTCCTCTCCTAGGTTGACGCACGCGTCAATCGTGTGAACGTTTTGGAGTCCGCAATCCGCATGGAAGAACAAGGACTGCGCATTGTCAAGCAGTGGGAAGTCCTGCGTACCTTGGTAAAAACGCTGTCGATGGTAAGCTCCCTTAAAATGCCGTCGACGCCAATCAATGTGGAAGCTCAATGCCTGACATATTTTGTTACAGGCACTGGACCGACGGGACAAGCACCAGTTGACGTCACGACAACTTTTTCTGTTCAAGAAGTTTTCTGCAGCATTCGAAGGTCCCATTGCCGCCGAAGTCCTTCAAAGTTTTGTTGCCAGCCTTTGGGCGGAAAGCATGCCTCCGTCAGCTCGTAAGGCCGCAAAAGCGGCGTTGGCTTTGTCCGCACAATCCGCCGCTGGAACAGTTGTCGCAGCAACTCCCGCCATCGCCAATTCCACGACAGCAGCCCAACCCACGGTCGCCGCCCAGCCCGCAGTGAGCGCCCAGTCCGCCGCGGCCGCGCAACCTGCCTTTGCAGCTCAGCCCGTTTTTGCAGCTCAGCCCGCCGTTGCCGCTCAGCCCGCCGTTGCAGCCCAACCCGTTGTGGCAGCTCAGCCTGCCGTGGCCGCTCAGCCCGCCGTTGCAGCTCAGCCCGCTGTTGCAGCTCAGCCTGCCGTGGCAGCTCAGCCTGCCGTGGCAGCTCAGCCCGCCGTGGCAGCTCAGCCCGCCGTGGCAGCTCAGCCCGCTGTGGCAGCTCAGCCCGCCGTGGCAGCTCAGCCCGCCGTGGCAGCTCAGCCCGCAGTTGCAGCGGCGCCTATCATCGGTGCCCCCGTAGTGGGCACTGCGGTGGCAGGAGTTGGTGCCCCAGCCACAATTTCAGTGGCTTCCGCGCACTCACAAGCAACGGGGCCTTCTGGTCTCGCATCTGGTGCCACAGCAACCAAAGCAGTGCGCGTTCTCGCTCCCCAGCAGTTGACGCTTGAAGTCTTCGCACTAATCTTCCATGTCGTGCGCTCTTGCGACGAGACAAAATTCAAGGTGCGTTCTGCTTGAATTAAGAAAGCAAAAGTTATCAATGCTTCACCATCTGCTCCGACGGTGTGTCCATGAAGGTGGGAGAGTTGTGCGATTCCTTGAAAGCACGGTTTGAGGGATACCGCGGCTTTAATATTCGTACTTTTGGGTGGCGCGAAAAAATCAAAACGTGGATTTACGACTCTGTCATCCTGAAACGCCTCGGAGCTGCATATCGCCAGTGAGTGCCAGGGTCTTGTCGTTTCGTTTGCACTTGTGCACGATGTGCACGGCTTTGACGCAGATGTCTGTCTCATCGTGTAGGTTCCAGGCAGTGTCGAAACAATTAGAGGAGCACGCTAAGATGTGCGACGAGAACACTGAATATCGTGAAATTTTGAAGGAGGTGAGTTTTCCCCACTGTTTGCGTCGGTGTCCACACCTGACAATGCAGCACCGTGTCATAGGTCGGCATGAGCGACCCGCTCGTTGCAAACGCCAAACGCACAGCCTCCGATGAGGACTTGTTGGGCACGTCGGCCCCTCCAGCTGCCAAGCGCGTCAGGAAGCGCACGCGAAAACCAGCAAAACCTGTCAACCGACGAACTGGATCCAACGTACCAAAAGAAGTCGACACTTCTTCGTACGTTCCTGCGTTGTGATATTTACGTTGATGCAAGGAGAACTTTATTTGACTGGTCTGTTCCATGTTCAGGTTGCCCGCCATCACAAAAATAATTTCAAACGCTGGCACCCTTGGAGTGGCGCGCTTGATTAATCGCCTTTTCGACAGCGGGGTTTGTGATGAAGCCTCCAAGCGTCAAATCGACAAATGCATCCACAAAGTCGCCGTGAAAAAGCCCGTGGGAAGCTCGACTGGAAAGTGGTACATTAAGCCTTCTTACAAGAAATACCTTGCGATGGCGGACTCCTCGAAGAATCCCGGCAGCCCACAGAAACGAAAATTGAAGCCGGGTAGTGCGAAGAACACCACCAAAAAGTTGAAGAAAGAAGATGCAACCGGTGATAGTGGAGATAAAGCCGCAGAGGACTCAACGAGCAACTCCAAAAAAGCTGATGATAAGACCGCCGACGGAGCAGCCGCTGACAACAATGACACCGATGACGGTAACGATGAGACTGACGACGAGGAAGGCAGCGACAATGAAAACGAGGACGGAGAGGACAATGAAGGTGCTGCCAACGATGAAACTGACGGCAACGAAGATGGCGGCAGCGACGACGATGAAGCAGATGGTGGTGATGGTGATGATGATGATGATGATGATGATGACGACGACGACGACGACGATGATGACGATGGCGATGGCGATGACAACGACGGAGAAGATGGCACGGACGAAGATGAAGACGGCAATGATGAAGACGGCGATGATGATGACGATGGTGACGATGACGAAGATGAAGACGGCGATGACGAAGATGGCGACGATGATGAAGGTGGCAACGATGACGAAGATGGCGACGACAATGATGGTGACGGTGATGAGACGGATCAGGATGCCAGCGACGATGATACCGACAACAGTGGTGACGAAGACAACAATTAGGAGCAATGAATGAGCAAAGTTGACCAATGTGATGTTTTAACGTAACCAGTGAACATGGTGCTGATGGTTACCGTTCAACGCTTCCGGCACTCACACATGCTAGGCGCTGACTATTGTTTGGCAATCTTGGAGGAACAACAGAATATGCGTCACATTTTAACGTTTGACACTCGTTGTGACATGATCGTGCACGATCTGAACGGCGGCAAGCTGGGAAACCATGACTTGATTTGACAGTGCATTTTGACACAGCAACAAAGTCAGCCGCACGAGCTGACTGAAGACATCAGTGACATTGAAATTGAGAGTGCATGATATCATAGATGTGTGATCACATGGAGCACATGCTTGATGGCATGGATCTCAGTTGATAATGTTGACACGCGCGCTTTGTTATCAGATCGGAAGTTGCCTCACACTTTGATCAAATTTCCACGACATCGATCACGTGTATTATGAAGTGATGATGGTGCACGGCACCGATGATGGTATTTGCCGACGGTGCATTAATGCCAATGACACCCAAGTGTTCCAATCCGCCAATGTGGCACATTCGCAGGGGCTCCTTGTGTCGCAGCATCAACACGTTTTCATCACAGATTGTCTCGTGATGTTTGCGTGTCCGATACCGTTGCATACTCAGTAAATGTGACACCCTCGTCGAGCTGTCCGAGCAATTCATAAAGCATTCGTACGGCACGGTACATCCACCCCGTCGTAGAATACAGAAATTACCTACCCGGGAGGGATTGAATGGGATGGGATGGGATGGGAGGGGGGTTCGGGGTAGGGGTATACCTGGTTGTGTCGTAGCCTCAATATAGTATTATAGAATCATCATCAAAGCAAGCGGTAATAGTTCTGGACAGAGCTATTACCCCTTGATCAAAGCATGAATGCATGGGAATGTATGAGAATACATGGGAATGCATGGGAATGCATGACAATGCAGGAATGCAGCACAGACTTCGTTCGCCGCTTCGCGATGCTTTTCTTTCTTCCTTTCACTTTTCACACCGTCGTTTTTTTAGTTATACAGGCTCCGCTGCACACAGCGATTCTTTCTTTGTTTGCAGGTTCCTATTCTCCGTCGATCGACTGCCTTCCTGCTGACTTCGACTGTCGGCTGCCGAAGTGCCGCGGACGGTTGAAAGTGAAATACACAGTACTGTGACGTTGCATTGTTGAATGTGTATTATTTTCATAGGTAACTAACAGTGGAATTCGATGTAGTGATAAAGTTTGATAGAATGTACAGTACGTAAAGAGAACTTTAAACGATGGTTGGCGTGTTGGCGTGAAGTGAGTGAGTGAAGTGAGTGAACGACAGTGAACGACAGTGAACGAACGAACGAACGAACGAATGAAGGAATGAATGGCAATGACTGTGAGTGAGAGTGACAGTGAGTGAGTGACAGTGAGTGAGTGACAGTGAGTGACAGTGAGTGAGTGACAGTGAGTGACAGTGAGTGAGTGACAGTGAGTGAGTGGGTGGGTGGGTACTGAGTGAGTTAGTGCAATCACTGCACTACGGCCAAGCGAACGAACGAACGAACGAATGAACGAACGAACGAACGAACGAACAATCGATCGAAGTTTGAAAGTCACTCACTCACAGTCACAGTCACTCACAGTCACAGTCAGTCAGCTCACTCACTCACAGTCTCACAGTCGCTCTCACTCACTCACAGTCGCTCTCACTCACTCACTCACAGTCGCTCTCACTCATAGCTCATACAAACT
>ENA-OWNT01004271-OWNT01004271.1-seawater-metagenome-genome-assembly--contig:-NODE-4271-length-12667-cov-4.284829_pt1 | contig 12667 bp, 10 predicted proteins | sample MGYA00238136_ERZ651165 | MGnify/ENA primary metagenome ERZ651165 (study PRJEB26861, sample SAMN08777766) | seawater metagenome | isolation source: coastal seawater | place: USA: Florida | collected... | reverse complement strand
GTGGTGGGTGGTGGGTGGTGAAGGAGCGCTCAGTGTTGCTCGCAGTCAGTCAGGCTGTCAGTCAGTGGCTGACTGTGAGTGAGTGAGAGTGAGTTGGCTGACTGACTGACTGACTGACCCGCTGGATGGAAGTGCAACGATTGATTGATGATCGATCGGTCACTCACTCACTACCACTCACTGCCACTCACTCACTCACTCACTCACTCACTCACTCACTCGGCGGCTCGAACGGACTTCGTCGCTCTCTCTCTCCCTCACAGTCAGTCACTCACTCACTCACAGTCACTGCCAGTCAATCAATCAGTCAACGACCCTCCCTGCGACGGTCGGGAGGGAGCCCTCGGAAACTAGTAATTACTGATTATAGATATGTCTCCATTCACAAGCGCAGCATAGGAACAATCTGCTCTGCAAACAGAATTTTAGTGTTAATAGACAATATGCCTGGTTATAGATGTGTTTGTGTCCCATGTCGTGATGGCATGTTGTATTCTATAAATAGGATCACGACGGAAAAATAACACGCGCAAGCAGCAATCAGCAATCAGCAATCAGCAGCAATCAGCAATCAGCAGCAATCAGCAATCAGCAGCAGGAAGGAAAGGAGCTGCAGGGGAGAGTTCAGACAGTTGGTGGGAGTTCAGGAAAGGAAGTTGGTGGGAGTGGACAGCAACGATCATGGTCACGACGAACGACGAACGAGAGCAAACGGCAAAACGGGCAAAGGGTAGGAGCGCCAAGGAGAAACCAACAAATGAAGAGCAATGAAGTACCCACACCGTAACGATTGGAACGAGGAACGAGAGTGTTGTTGCTTACAATTATACATCATTCAATCAATCGCTTGGTGAATGAATTATACCTTGCTGTCAATGTTGTGCTGATGTTCCCGCGAATCAGCGCAGCTTTACTGCACCACCCACGACAACATGTCCGCACATGTCGGGGACAATCACCGCTGCTGTGCTTGTCTGACACCCGTTGTTGTGGAGTGTCGAAGGTCAGGATGCCAACACGGTGCTACAAAACGCATTGACCAACAGCAACCTGCTTTGAGTCGTCGTTGGCTTCCACGGCACTGCCTGCTGTACCATCTCGCGGCGCAGGCGCTTGGGTGCTGCGACTGCCCGGGGACACGCGAAAGTGGGCCTGACTTTCGCTGTTGAGTCGAGTCTCAATAGCTCCCAGCCTGTTCGACATTTTTGTCAACATTGTGAGAACAGCATCCTCTGAAGCCGTGGGCGTACTGGTCGGCCTGTAGTTGATCGACAGGTGTGGTGCAAAAACAGCAGGCACATGTTGTCGGCGTGCGCGAGATGAGATTGACACTAACATGCACACACACAACGCTGCGGGCGCACCGGACGAGTTTCTTGTGTGGTCTACGTTGCGCGGAGACACGATACCTACAGACCACAGAAATAGGACAAAATCGGAAAAACAAAATAAGAAACAGCAACGAAATAACACCAGAAGCAAAACACTGCGACAGCTCAAAGATCACCATTCACTGATGTAGTCGATTGCGCCGGCAGTATCCAAGTCAAAGTGGTCGAAAATGGGTGTGAATGCCGCTTCGAGTTTGGCGATACCGGTCTGCGAGAACGCGTTCGACTCCGCAAAAGTGGTCAAAACCGTCTACGGTACAAAAAAGGCCGTTAACATGCAATTACAGAAAACGCCACTAGTTCTACATACGCAAGCTGTGTCACAGTAATCAATCGTCAAACGAACCAGAGCGTCAGCCTTCGAAAGCACGTCGTGTCTCCACTTGTGGTCGCGCAATGCTGAACGAAGCAAACGCACTAGCTCGTGCGCTTGTGGCGATGGTAGCGGTGGAAGCTTCACTCGAAGCTGAAAGCGTGGCTTGCGCTGCTTGTCGTCCTGTGTGCAAAAAGAGTCTCAACGAAACATGTCATTTCACGCACACTGCAGCAACGAGCAAATCTACCACTGGCGTCACTGCAGCGCGAGTTGAATTGGTTGGATCTGGCCCTGCTTCGACGTCCGCCACGATAACAGCCTTCGGTTGCAAGGAGGCCAGTTCTTGTGACATTGAGGCTCTGCGGGCAGAACGCGAGGTTGCGCGAAAGGACGCAGGCAGCTGCAGTTCGTCGGCGGTCGCGGCAGTGACAGCATGGCGTCGCCTCGTCGCCGCAACACTGTGAAATACCATCCCACGCACGACAGCTGAGCACATCTTCACATATGTATGCTCAAAATGCATTTCGCTAACTCACCTCACAGCGACAGGCACATGGTCTGATTCTAGTGAAGACATTCGGGCAATGTCCCAAAACAACTCCTGCGCACTGTCCGTCGTCACGCAAGCCATAAAAGCGTCTGAAAACAATTCTGACGACAGGCACCAGACATGTCAGCTTGCAGACTCGAGAGACGTCACGATGCGAGAGGGCACCGACCTGGTGTGACAGAGCTGCCATCGTTCACGTTGTGATTGAAAATGTACAGCAGCATGGCTTGAATTTCGTCCACGTCCCGTTCGGCAAGAGACTCCCCGACGAGACGCCGGCGACCCAGCTCATCGACAAGCGCCTCTAGCTCGCCTTCCTCAATCGTCCCGGAGCCGTCAGCGTCGAGAAGCCTAAATGCATCTTGGACGTGCTGCGCCAAGTCCCCCACTGACGTTGACGTGGAAACCCGTAACTGTTTCCGGACTCTGACTTCACGAGAAAGATTTCTGCAAACTATGCACATCCTCACAAGAACACATGCTTTGCCCTTTTGATGGTTCTCGATCATATTCGCGACAAAATTCAAACACGCGTAGCTCGATAAGATGCACAGTGCAATCCAATCAATGGAGTCCAACAGGTTCACTTCTCCGTCGTCGGCACCGTCATCTTCGACACTATCATCTGTTTTCGAGGGATACAATCAAAATATGAAGATGTTTTAATGATGGTCATGAACCATAGGCGCAACGATAAATTGGCCCGCGGGCCGCGAACCTGCTGGTGGAAAAAATTCATCCAAATTTTGCATGTAGTAGTCGCGCTGTTTGATCATAGCCTGCTCGAATGTGCTGACGGCCAACGTGCGAGTGTCACCTGCTGAAGCGGTCGACACAACCATTTCATCTACGCCTGATAAAATCATGAAGTCGTGCGCGCGTGTCGAATTCGACGACAGTGCCTTTCGAATGCCCACCTCGGAAAAAGACATCAAATCGGCAACGCCATCGTACACATCGTTGATGCAATTTTCTATGCGATCGCTGAATGTCAGGCCCGACGTCTCGTAATACGCGTCAACCTGTTGCATGGAGGAGTACTCTAGATACCCCAATGTTGGGCAACAAACACGCGCCGACGATGGCAGATCTTCGGAAGTCTCCCAGCGAAACTTGTCCACTTCGTTGGCGGCCGCTGTTAGCATGGCAGACATAGTTCCGGCCAGCAGCGCAAACATGGCCATCGAACCGAACTGATAAACAATGCCAATGATACGTCCACATGGTGTGGTAACTTGGCCCAGCGACCCTGTTGCCAGCGCCCATGTAGCATCGAAGGTTCCAGCAAGGTACCCGTGCTCAAACGAGTAGCTTTCAGGGTTTGTCTTTTCGGTCAGCCACAAAGTGTGCGCAACGACAATCGCCACAATGAGGATCCACGCCATGATGTTTGTCATCTCAATGACGATGTCCCAATCTAGGCCGCCTTCTGATCCGATCAGATTTTGTTCTTTCAGCATTATCAAGCTCAAAGGACACACAAATACGGGTGGGTTGAAGGCGAGGCAGCACAGAAAATCCGTGGAGGTGTAATTCTGCCAAGTCATCGATGGATCCGTGGGAGGGCATGATGGAGTGTCATCAATGGACTCGGTTCCGCAGTATGCTCTTGCGGCTGAGTTTGCGTAAGTAGAGAACCCAATATCGCAAGTCTACATCAAAATAAAAATAAAAAACACTGAACGAAGTCCAGTCTAATCAAGTTGTCCATGCTCTATTGCTGCCCTACCTTTTGCCGAGCCGTGGCATACAGAATCGCGTTGGACGACGTCATGATGTCCACCGTACATGTCCAGTTGTCGCCCATGGCATTCCACACTAGCTGCAGCAGCTCGGCCATCATTCCTGTCACACGCCCGGTCAACGGGTATTGTGGCTCAGCGTTTGGGATCTCACCGATTTGATCGCATGGTACAGAGATATTGCTACCATTTGCGAGCACCTGCTCCAACAGGGCGTCGTCATCGTCTACGTACCTCAGGTTGGATACGGTGGCATCTGTTGTGGCACAAAAGCGGATGTGGTTCATTGCGCGAGGCCGCGTTGCGGGCGAGCATACGAATTGGTGTTTCAAGTGTCAACGTCGAAAACGCACACGTCCATATTTTGGTGGACACAAAAGTGAACACAGCAACGAACAATGCCGTGACGAGAGACGACCGGCGAACAATTGCACGCCGCAAGCAATTGCACGACGAACGACGAACGACGACGAACAACAACGAACAATGAGCAGCGAGCGGCGAACGACAAACAAAAGTTCAAGACGGGCGACGAGCGACGGGCGACGAGCGACGGGCGACGAGCGACGGGCGACGAGCGACGAGCGAGGTTTGCGAAGTGCGTTGCGCGGTGGCAACGGCATTTTACGCTTCACGTTCTACATGACACGTACATGCTGCGTTCGTGTGGTGCACTCCTTCCCAGGGTTTTATTAAAACTGCTTCAACTTTCATTGTTGAATGCAAGTCCTTGCGTACGTCGGGGTGTGTGTTGTGTCACGAGTATGGTGTGTCTGCGTCACCCGTGCGCTGCAAGTTGCGTACGGTTATTGAACGTGCGGGTGGGTGGGTGGAGTTGAGCGTGGAGCTGCCGATTCTTCCTTGTTGCCGCTGGCAACAGCACACAGCACAGCAGCACAGCAGCACAGCAGGCAAGCGTCATCGATCAGCTGCCCTCATCAACCAGCCAGCCAGCCACGAGAAGCGGCGAGCAAAAAGAGAAGCGGCGAGCAAGAAGAGAAGAAGAGAAGAAGAGAAGAAGAGCGAACAGCGACAAGCAACAAAATAAATAACAAAAGGACAAAAGCAACAAAAGGACAAAAGTACAAAAGTACAAAATGACAAATGTACAAATGTACAAATGTAAACAAATGTGAACAGAAGAAGTGAGAAAAGTGAAGAAGTGAAAAAGGAAAAAGTGAAGAAGTGAAGAAGTGAAGAAGTGAAAAGTAAAAAGCAGAAAAAGTGAAAAAGGCGAAAAAGCAAAAAAAGCGAAAAAATGAAAAATGAAAAATGAAAAAATGAAAAAATGAAAAAGTGAAAAAGTGAAATGGGAAATGAGAAATGGTGAAGTGGCGGAAGGGTGAAGGGTATAAATCACTAAATCACCGAGGACAGAGGGCTTTCTTTTTCCTTTTTTGCTTTGTGAATGAAAACATGAAAACAAGAGAATGCACAATGCACAATGCGAGAATGCTGGCTGCCATCCACTCACTCACTTACCCACAACTCACAGTCATCACCTTCGTTCGCCTCCGCGTTCGCCTCTTGTGAGTGAGTGAGTGATTGATTGAGTGAGTGAGTGATTGAGTGAGACTGTAAGTGAGTGATTGGGTGAGACTGTGGTCGAGTGAGTGAGTGTTTGGGTGAGACTGTGAGTGGGTGAGTGAGTGAGTGAGTCATGGCGGTGGCCTCACACCTCACGCCTCCCCTTCCTTCCCTTCCAACCGAGTGAGTGAGTGAGTGAGTGCGTGAGTGAGTGCGTGGTTTTGGAGCTGCACTACGACTGCCACTCACAGTCACTCACTGGTTCGCGGTCGTGGTCGTGCTGTGTCGTCGCGGTCGTCGTGGTCGCAGTCGTGGTGGTGTTGTTGTGTTGTTGTGTGTTCATGTCGTGGTTGGCCTTGCTCTTGGGGACTTCGGAGGCAGCACACGAAGATCATACGAAGGCAATGTACTTGAGTGTGTAGCAGACATCCATCCATCCATTCAGTCACGTCTCGAGTACTTTCCAGCACGACGAACACAAACGAGAGAGGACGGCGCAAGGGTGTGTGCATGAGTGCGAGTTGGTGTGCTTGTAGGGGAACACACCAGTAGTGCGGCCGAAACTCATGTGGTTGTTGTCGACGTTTGTTTCAGGCAGGTTGTTCCAGTGGCGCTCTGTAGTCTGACAGGACATGGACAAGGATGAAACGGACACTGGCACGGTACACTCCGTATGCAAGGCATCGACTCGGCCCCGTAAACTCACGCAGGACAACGTTTAAATGTAAAACCAAAACAGAACAAACAAACAAACTTTCCAAGCAAACAATCCAAACCATCCACGAAACCAAAACCAAAACCAAAACCAAAACCAAAACCAAAACAAAACTAACAACCAATAATCAAATCAAAGTAGTGTCGGCACTAACCGATTTCTTGCATTACTTGTGCCACGTTAAAACCAACAAATAAACTCTTCACACGAGCATTTTTTGGCCTACACACCGCACCTGACCGCACTTGCACTTTCGCCGCCACATGCCTTCGGGACGGACCTTGGAGGAAGGGGGCTTGATACCCCTCTTCTTATGAACTTGGGACATCTTAAGAGGGCAGAGAAGAATTGTCGGATGGCTTAAACGGGTTGTTAGAGTTTGGTGCACTGTGGTACCAGTTGATCCTTCCACCGCAGTGCAGTGTAGCTTGCAATTGACCTGGCCTGCGAAACATTCTGTGTTTTCGTTGTGATGTTTGTTTGCAATCACACTTTTGTTTGGTTGCTTGCTTGTGTTGTGATGCACCACATGCAGTGGGGAGTAGGTGCAGCGCAGAGTGCTTAAATCCCACTCTGCGAGGCCGGTGCTTAAATCCCACCGTTCTACTACTCCTTCATTTTCAGATGGTTGCAATATCAAAGTAGTCGAGGCATACACCGTGATTGCTCTTTCAATGGGCTGGAGCGGACTCGTCTGTCGGCAAATCTTGCATAGCAATTGGGATTCTTCTTTGTCGTGTTGTTGTGAGCACTGCGGCCGCGTGACTGTTTGAGTTGGTGTCACAACTCGAATCGAGCAATTGTTGTTTGGCAACCGTGATCTGGCACGTTCTGTTCTGTTGCACTGTGAAACACAGCCACAATTCGAGTCACAAATGGGCGGACTATCTATCCACAACCCAAATGCTGCGATTCTCCCCTGGTTGTGAATATTCACATGTGATTTGGTACCGCTGAAGACGTTCATCGTCGTCGTCGAGCACTCGCTTTGTCGTGCTGGAGTCGCGATACCACTTCGTATACCTATCATGCCCTATTTCAACGTGTGCGTCCCGTCGAGGCTGTCTCATTTTTGCTGTTTGTAGGTGAGGTTGTTCCAATGGACGGTCTCCTGGTCCTTTCGACATTGAAATTCAGCTCATAAAACAACGTAAAGTCAAAAAGGATGAGAATAAAATCAAAAATTAATCAAACAGTTCACATGGCGTCATTATCACCTTCACTTTTTCGCTGCAAAAGTCTTGCTTCCTGCACATCCAGCGTTCGAGTGCTATGCAAAATCCAACAACTAGTCCCCGCACGATTGATTCGACATGTGTCACGCAAGTTTCCTTTCCCACACGCGTACATCATCATGCAGTGATCCACGAGAATGTGGTGTGAATGAATGGATTAAGCTTGTACTCCCAGCTGGGAATCATCGACAGTATGGTATCCATGGTCGACTCGAGCATGAAATGCGATCGTACACACCGATCAATAAAATGCTGTGCTGCAGCAGGATCGTTGGTTGGCTCAGTTGGTTCGACGCAAGACGCCCTCTCACCTCTCACTCACTCACTCACTCACCCACCCTCTCACCCTCCCACTCACTCACTCTCTCACTCTCTCGGTGTCACTCAGACGCCCCCACACCGTCAGTCAACCAGTCAGCCAGTCACTGTCAGCCCACTTTGGTTCCCAGCCAGCCCCACAACACACTCTCTCTCTCTCTCTCTCTCTCACACACACAGCTCTGAAACACGGCAGCTAGCTTCAACGCTCTAACGCTGCGGTGACGACAAAAGCTGACCGTCGACACGGAGCACGGAGAAAGATCGACGCAACGACGAATGACGAACAACGACGAACGGACGATAGAATTATCTCGCCAACGACAGTTTTCAACAGAAGCAGCGAACCATGTGACACTCTGTGGCGCAGTTGTTCCGTATCCAACATGACTTTTCCGAGCACGGATAAGAGAGGAATAGAATGGAGCAGACCGAAGCCAACTTGCAGATGTGCGCATTTGAGGTGTGGACATGGCAGAACGGTAGAGGGATCGACTTAGGATTGATCAAAGCTCTCTTAGTCGAGGAGTGAGGGATATGTAAGAAAGGGAACAGTAACCGTGTCGTTTGGGCAAAAGATTCATATTCAGAGGCGAAGGGCTGTTTCTATTGAAGTAAGTTTGGAACACGCAGCGCACACCTCGGCAAAAAATTGTTGGGTTTCCGCGGAGGTGGGGCCGCCGTCGATCACTTTCTGGTGAAGCGACATGACTTCGCCACGTCCCCTTTCACTACGTTGGGTTTGACAACTGAAGTCGGCGTTTCGTAGAGTCACCATGGCGTTTTCTATCGCCCGCGACGAGGAGCTAATGAAGCCCTTGGAGCCCGAGGCCATTCTAAGTCGAAGTCGAGGGCGCCCGCTTTTGAAACTGTCTTGTGGACTTCGAAGGTTGCACCATTCATTGGAAAATCCAGTCGATCTCTCGGCATTGAACCAGCATGCCAAAATTCCCATCGAACACGCTAAAGCTTCGTTGTTGAACGACAGGTACCAGGTTTTAGACGAAATTGGGACCGGTGCGTTTGCTCAAACGTTTCTCTGTCTCGACACTTATGCGTCAGCTCGACGAACGGTGGCCGTCAAAGTGATGAATTCCGATCAGATGGCAGTTGGCATGCAAGAGGCAGCGCACCTGCAGGCTATCCAAAACAAATTCGCACGTTGCTCGACCTCTATGCAGGAAGCTAATGTCATGGAATTGTTTGAGACGTTCATTTTTAGTGGCAGATTTTGCTTGGCTTTGGAGCCCTGTGAATTCGGCCTTAATGAACTAATGCCAGGCAAGAAGCTTGACATGTTTCATTCTGAAAGTGGACATGATCAAACGTCGGCACGGCTTCAGTTCATCAGAGAAATCTGTTTCCAAGTCGTACAAGGACTTCTCACACTTAAAGTGTCTGGACTAATCCACGCAGACATCAAGCCGGACAACATCATGGTTCAGACGCCACAGTTCGCACCACTACAGTTGGGCAGCGGCAACAAGGGATCGCGTTCAACTCCGAGCTCGATTTTGGGTCGTGTTCGGATAGTAGATTTGGGTAATGCAATTCCCCTTGAGTATGTTGATATGTACACTTCCGACTTTAAGCTTCAGGCATTGGCGTACAGAGCCCCAGAAGTTCTGTTCGGTTGTCGATTCGGGTACGGTGCTGCTTCGCTCTGTGCTGTCAAAACGGCTCTTTAACTTGTTTCTTCCTCATGTTCCAACAGGTTCGATGTGGATATGTGGTCACTTGGTTGCGTCTTGTTTGAGCTGTATCATGGAAAACCCTTCGTTGATGGCCGTCCGTCATCCACGCACGACCTGTTTCAACAGCTACAAACGAAGTTCGGAACCGAGTCTTTCTCTTGTTTAAGTCACGGAAAATTCTACGGTGATTTGTTCTCATCGAAAGATTCTGATGCCCAACCAAGTCAAGATGTAAAACTGGACATGGCTGACGCCTCTTTGTCAGATTTTGTGAAACAGTGCCTGTCTATCAATCCAAGCAATCGGTTAGTGCCGGAAACTGCCCTTGAACACCCTTTTCTAGCGCAATTTCGACCACGATGGATTACGACAGAGCGGACATCCATGCTGAAACGGCTTGGTACCATGACTGCAGTTGGCCAGAGTGCCAAACTGACAGCCGCAGAGTCGGCGTCGCATTTACGAAAATTAGGGCAACACTTTACTGTTGCCATGAACCACCGCCTTAAACTTCGGGACTCCAGTATCCTTCTGGTATGTTTGATATTTTCGTATGTCGCGTCACCAGGTTACTGAGTCCTCTGTTTTTGTTTCTCCGTGTAGGCCGACGTCAAGAATCAATGTCGCCGACGTATTATTGAGGTTCTGGCATCGGACGAAGTTATTAGTAAATGTGTACAAACGTTGTTCGAGGGTCCAATAGATTCATCCACGTTAGCCTCAGTTAGTGAGGACCTCGTGGCCAAAGCTCAAACGAAAGGCAGTGCTCGTCGGAGCAAACTCAACAGTCCGAATGCCTCCGATGAGGCGTCATTCGTGGGCAGGGTAGTCGATGTGTTGCTAGTGGTAAGTGAACGTCTGAATTTCCTTTTTTTGTTGTTGCTGGGCGGCTCTTATATGCTGATACTGAGCATATATCGCTCATTCAGGGTGAGGCTTCCCTTGCCAAGCACTCGCACGGCGAGAATGTGTCGACAGAACGGCCGAAACATAGCAAAAGGGATTCGACTGAGAAGAAGAATCAAGCGCAAGCATCTGTGACAAAGCAAAAGTCCGCGACAGCATCAAAGCGAAAAATGCCATCACCTGCGAATTCACGTATCTCTGGGCTGAGTTCTCTTGGCGGCTTGGCGGGACTTTCTCAATTTCGGGTATCAAAAATCGCTTCCAACAGGAGTCCCACAAGGGTAAAACAACAAAGCAAAAAGGCATTGAAAGCTAAAAGAAGGAAGGATGAAGCAAAGGTATGGTCCCTCATCGTTGGCTGCGGTTGTCACCATCATTATGGTGATTGTGATGCGCTAATCGTACCCACTATGTTGATGCGTTGAACCAGTCCAAACCGTCCAAGGATTCTTTGTTATCATTTTTGCAACAAACATCGGACTTTAGACATGAGTCGTAACTTATAACATGTCATTGGCGATGTGGCGTGTTGCATCGTGTTGACCTCATATCAATCTTTTGAACAAACTCCACTCATGTGATGGGTCCACGTTGACGGTGTGATGCGTGGAGCATGTGTGCCGCAATTGTAAGATACAACAGGAGCACTAGACTAGGGTCTCTCCAACCAGCATCTTCATGTCCAGCATCTTCATGTCGGGCTCTCGCGTTGAGCCTTGCCCATTTCAGTTTGTGCATGCGATCCTCCTGGGTAAGCCCTGTACACATTCAAAATTCAAAGTTCGTTTGTCCGGTTTCTCACTGCCCCCAGCCCCAGCACTCTGGATACGTTAATATCTTTCTTTGTGCGGCTCACTCTTCACTCTGCGTGATGCTCGCGAAGAACGAACAACCACGTTCCGACCAACGCAGCACGGTGGGTGTCACAGCGCTGGTCGGAACGTTTGTTTGTTTGTTTGTTTGGTTGGTTAGTTGTTTGGTTGGTTTGGTTAGTTGGTGTTTCTGTCGTTTGTTGGGGTTGGGGTTGTGGTCGTTGTTGGTTGTTGTTGTTGTTGCAAACGAGTTGGCAGTTGCGTGTGAAGAGTGCACAAAATTGCACACGCATTCCACCACACTGTGGTCAAGGCACAAGCAACATCCATGCTGTTGCCATCGTCCGTGTGGTGTCAACGCGTCTCAGTCGTGAGTCCTCGTGTGTCCTCGTGCTAGGTGCTGTTTGGCAAACAATACGAACCGTCCTCGCGGAGGCGACACAAAATTGGTTGCGATTGAGTTTTCCGGTTCCGCAAAATTCATAGTCAACGAACGAAGTCAGAAATCATTGGTTTCGGCTGCATCGCCAAGTATCTGGCGTTGATCGTGGCAGGTCTCGCTGCGTCGATTGGCCTGATTGGGAAATATGCCCCCACGTTGTTTCTGAAGGTGGACAATGGTTTCATTTTGTGGGCGATGACTGGTAACCCAATGCCGCCGTACTTTTCAACCGATCCGTGGGTGAACGACGAACATCTTTCTTGGTTGAAGTCTGGAGATTTGGTTGTCAGTGTGGCCGCGAAAGCTGGTACAACATGGATGCTCTACGTGTCGCACCTTATTCGCACGAAAGGAGACACGGAGAAGTACCCGTTCCGGGACGTCAACTACGCGACACCGCATATTGAATGTGTGAATTCTCCCGGCAAGTCTTGGGCCGAGGAGAAAGATCTTTGGAACACAACAGTGCTTGAAGATGGCACTCCGCTGAAGCAACTTTGGGATCACGAGGATTACCCATACCGTGTGTTCAAGTCTCATTTTTCTCCTGACACTGACGGTGGTGTCATACCCGTGAAGGCGCGACGTGATGTGAAGTTTCTGGCCATGACGCGTAACGGACTGGACATGGTTGCCTCCCTGATTCCTTTTTTCGACGCCCACAGCGAGCAATTCCGCAAAATGTGGGGAGGTTTCCCACCAGTTTCATCAGGCACTTATGAAGAAGACGCAAACGCCCGCTTCAAGGAGCTGCTTCCGGGAGGAATCTTTTCAGATTTCTTTTTCGGATACAATGTGAAGTGGTGGAAGGCTCGTCACGAACCAAATGTTCTGTTTCTGCACTACAGCGATGCGAAGAAAGACTTGCGCGGACATGTTCGGAAAATTGCAAAATTCTTGGAAGTTGAGCTGACTGAAGCTGAGCTCGATGTTATTGTGGAGAAGGCATCGTTCGCGTCGATGAAAGCGCAATCACACATGTTCTTGTATTCTCTCCCGCTCAATCCCGCATACGATGG
>ENA-OWNT01004270-OWNT01004270.1-seawater-metagenome-genome-assembly--contig:-NODE-4270-length-12670-cov-3.878504_pt1 | contig 12670 bp, 11 predicted proteins | sample MGYA00238136_ERZ651165 | MGnify/ENA primary metagenome ERZ651165 (study PRJEB26861, sample SAMN08777766) | seawater metagenome | isolation source: coastal seawater | place: USA: Florida | collected... | reverse complement strand
AAGCAAGCAAGCAAGCAAGCAAGCAAGCAAGCAAGCAAGCAAGCAAGCAAGCAAGCAAGCAAGCAAGCAAGCAAGCACGAACAAAGATTGCTTGATAGCTTTGTAGCTTGGCAGCAGTTACTTTGCGGCGGCTGACGAGAAAAGTTTGGCGTTTGGCGACCAACGAACCAAAACGAACAAACGCCACCAACCAACGAACGCCATCACGCAACGAACAGTCGCACAACGTCTGCGTCTGCTGAGTGACTGTGTGAGTGAGTGAGAGGGAGGGCGGGGGACGGCGATTCAGGGAGTGTTCGTGACAAGGATGATTACAACACTGCTATACAGTAGTGAAACTGTCAAAGAATGACTCAGTTTATGGGTTTGAAAATTCTTAGATTTGGCGTGTTGAATGCAGATGTCATTGTTGTTGTGGCAGCGTGGCAGAGCCGTGTGGCAGGAACTTTGTTTGCAGATTTCTCTATTTGCTCGCTCGGCCGCACTGGCTGTTGGGGATGCGAGATGCGAGTCGACCTGACCTGACTGACCTCACTGACGTTCTTTCTTCTTGCTAACGACTTGGCTGCCTGCCATCTTACAACCAACTTACTTCGTTGACGGTCGGTTGTTGTGGTGACGAGGCGCGGGACGCCCGCGGGGCGCGGCATGGTTGGGTGTTGGTTGTTGGCTAGCGAGCAATCAGGCAGTCAGGCCACAGCGGACGTGTTGTGAGGTGTGAAACACGGAAAGGCGAGGTGTTGCGAGGCGAACTCGACCGCCCTACTTGTCCATGATGTCAATAGTCAAACTCGCCGCTACAATTGGCTTGAAGCCTACGTGAGGACAGGCCGAGGCATTGTGAAAGCAGTTGCAGATCCGTCCCAGTAGCACTCCACGCGTCAAACGACAACCAACATAAGTTTCAAAATTTGTAATATTTGTGTTTTTTTGCTGTTGCCTTCGTGAACTCAACTTACGTACCAACACATTCGAAGTATGCGCGGAGCTTCAGCAATAGCTGCGGCCGGAGTGTTGGGTGCCTCCTTGGCACTCCCGACTTTGGCACTCTCACCGTCCGATTTCGAGGTCGAACACTTGCCAGGTCTCGATGCTGAACTCAATTTCACGCAGTACGCTGGCTACATGCCGATTAACGATGGCCACGGAACTGAAATTTTCTTTTGGTTCGTAACAAGTCAAAATGACCCAGCGAAGGACCCGTTGGCTCTGTGGATGAACGGAGGCCCAGGTTCGTCCTCCATTGCGTATGGATTTTGGACCGAACACGGACCGTTTCGCCTGGCGGATGATGGAAATGGCAGTTATGCACCAGAGCTGTACGAGTACAGCTGGAACAAAATCGCCAACGTAGTTTACATCGAAGCTCCGAGCGGGGTTGGATTCAGCCAGTCGACGGATCACTCTAAGTATGAGAATATTACGGACGCACAGTCTTCGCACGACAACTTTCTTTTCCTCGAAGCTTTCTTCGACGTATTCACTGACTTCAAAGAAAACGATTTCTACATCACTGCGGAAAGTTACGGAGGGCACTATGGACCAACGCTTGCTGAGCAGCTTTTGGACAATGAGAACGACATCAACATGAAGGGCTTTCTCATTGGAAATCCGGGCATCAATAGCGATTGGTACTACAACGTCAACGAATATGCCTTTACCACCTTTCTTGCGGGACATGGCCTCATTCCAGAAGTTGCATACCAGCAAGCGCGACGTGTTTGCGGTTGGGACGACTTCTTTTCCAACTGCTCCACTGATTTCACCCACCCGTCGAAGGAATGCGAGGACGCCACCAAGAAGGCGGTACGTTTTGCATGTGTGCTCTTGAGAGTGAACGACTGTATGCAACTTGACTTTGACTTGTATGTCTTGACAATAGTTGGATTACATCCCCTCCCCACTGGATCCATGTAAGTTTTGCCACTTTTTCTACCGTGCAGTGCGCGATCTAGTACTCTCTAGAGTTTTTTATTGCATATTTTTGGTGTAACCTGCTTCATGTTTCGATTTGTGCTGGTGGTTTGCTGTTATGGCTTGCAGATGATGTCCTCGCCCCCACTTGCCATGACACGAATCCTGAGACCGGAAACAATGTCGGTGCCGAATTTGTGGAGCAATACACACCACATTTAACCAAGCTCTCACAAAAGTGCGTACTGCAATTTGCTTGACTTCGTCATTGGTTGGCGACGCATCTTCACGTGCCACTGTTTCTTCTATTTTGAAGATACGACTTAGATATTGAATACAATCCTTGCATATCCGATTGGACACCAAAGTACTTGAACCGAGATGATGTCAAAGCAGCTATTCACGTCGGGTCAAACTTCACTCGCCAATGGCCCAACCACCCGGAGGGATGGTACTACAACGAAGGTCCAGAAGGAGCGAAGAAGGACATTGCATTGTTGTTCCCTAAGTTCTTTGAAAAAGCCCCACAATGGAAAATCATCGTGGTGTCTGGAACTGCTGATTCAGGTACGGTGGTCGCAATGTTTATGCAGCAACGCATCAGCTTCTGACGTTCGTTGTCTTTGGTTGATACCGTCACAGCTGTACCATTCATGGGAACCGAGCGCTGGATGGAATGCTTGGATCGACCTGTCGCGAAGGACTGGCGCCCATGGCTGCTCAACCAGGACGTTGCCGGAATGATCAAGGACTGGGACCACATGACTTTCGTCAGTGTAAAGGGATGCGGTCACACCATCCCGACCTACTGTCCCGAAGCTGGTTTTGCGTTCTTCCAGAACTGGTTGAATGACTCGTGGTGAAAACTCAAGGCATTCGCGAGATCTATTGGAGGTTACGTAAACCTTTTTATCTAAAAAAAGAAACACTAACTAACTAACCCCAGCTACTGGATTGAAAATGGACATCATTGACAACTGTGCATCGAGCATGGCTGTTGAACTGCTGCGGAAAGTTTTCTGATCACGATGTGCTTTTGGCTGTAAGCGCCCACTCTACATCGCCGTTCGGCAGCACCACACGCTGTAGCTTCTCTCTGAATAGCTGGTCAATTTTACCTTTCTGTTCGCGGTACTCGGATGCTCCAACTGCTTTTTCGAGGTTGCGTAGGATGCGCTGCTTGGGCATCGTTTTGGTGATTCCAATACCACCTTTGCAACGTTGGAAGATATCAAGGAGAGTGTCCACGGTGATGATTGCTTGCGACTCATAAGCGATTTTGATAATCTTCGAACACACTTCTAACAGTTCTCTGCGTTTCTCCAAGCTATTGTCCCACGCTCGCAGAACATTGAGGAAATTACGCCGGCCCAAAGGAACGTCCTTGGTGATTTTGTTCTTCGACAAGAAATGATTGAGTACTTCTTGAGAGTATTTGTCCGGAAGAGGGACGTTGGACTTGAGGATCTCAGTGGCGTGAAATCTACTGAAGTAGTCCTCAAATTGCTTCTTTTCTTCCTCATCTGCAGCGCGACTGTCGTGCTCGGCATTGCGGAAAAAGGCTGTTGGATCGACTTCGGCGCTGTCGTCGGCCTTCTTTGTTCGCTTAGTGAGATCGTCGTCGTCATCTTCATCATCGTCTGACATCGCTCCGGCATAGCCAGTGTCGACGTATGGATCATCATCGATTTCCATGCCTTCGTTGTCTCCACCACAGTAATCACCTCCCTCGTCTCCGAAGTCAGCTCCTTCTTCGTCTGGATCAAACGCGTCGGTGAACCTTAGATCGGAACTGTCCGTCATACCAGCCGCTTCGCGATTGTAGTTGTTCCATTCGCTGATACCATCGTCATCGATGGACCTGTTCACTACCCGAGCAGCACTGCGCTGTCCGCCAGGAGACTCGAAATCATCGCCCGTGGCTGATAATGGTTTGACTTCTTCATACTTCTCATCATCGCGAGATCGCTTCGAGGCCCCACCAATAATTCGAGGGGCTTTGAGGTTTCCTTGCAAGGAATCTTGCGTCAGTTTTCTGAGACGTTCTTGTTCTTTGATTGCTTCTTTTGTTTGGTCTTCGACTTTTCTCTTCGCAACCTCGCGCTTCTTGCCAAATAGGTATTGGTCCTTGATCAGGCGCACGATGAATCTGCCGTGTTTTCCGTACTTCTTGTCCTTGTCACGTTGCAGCAGTATATAGTAGTTTCGTGGAGTGGGATAGCGGGTGTTCTTGTCTTCTTTGTTCACGAGCTCACCCTCCCATTCAGCATGATCTTTTGTCGCCAAGTGCAATTTAAATTCAGTTGGCGCGACGCTTGGGGTTTGGGCAGCACTAGCGGCTAGTGCTGCAACTCCAGTTTTTTCAGCTGCGAGGTCGTCGGAAACAACCTGCATGGCTTGCTGGGCACCGTCGACCGAAGGGAACTTGCCTGCATTTTGCAAGTTCACTTTGAATTGCGCGAGGTTGTACTCTTTCTCAGTTGGATCGGCAACTAAGAACAACGGCACATCCATGACGGCGTGCGTGTGAGACTCAGTTCACAGGCACAGGCAGTGAAGAATCTAAATTCTTGTGCGGTCACAAATTATGAGGACATCGAGAATAGTGATCAGAGTACCTTTCTCTTCTTTGTTTTCAAATTCAGACTTTCCCGGAACATCGAGTTGCTTTTGACACACCAGGTTCCCTACTGCTCGTTCATTGACGGACCCTTGGGCATGAAGCGCTGCTGCAGAAGCTGCACCCAACATTGTGTTGTTTCACGTTCGCACGTCGAGGAGCCCTGTAGGCGCACACACGGCGTTGTCGTCATTGTTGTAAGGTCCAATGTTGCAGAGCAACTGCTGACTGCTGTTCACTGATTTTGCGTAAGGGCCCACTGCAAAATCAAATGTGGCGTACTGGGTACGTCACGCTCCACAGCCAACGCATGCTCGACCTAGCACATGCGTCTGAACGTCCCCAGCGCTTCCCAAACGCAAGATGTCTTTCTTGAACGAAGGTTCGAACAAACAAGCAAACAGAGACGCTGTCGACCCTCGTCCCTCGCTCCTCGTTCCAGGCAGTGTTCGTTTGTGAATATCATACACGCGAGTAGCTCGTTGACTGCGGTCGAACGAGTTTTCGAGTGGACATGATGTATGTGACGTCGTGACATCGTGACGTCGTGACGTGATGTGACTTCGTGACTTCGTGACTGCTTCATTCTGTCGACTTTCAAAGACTTCGTGCGTGGTAAGTAAAAGTGTATGTACCGTCACTCGCTCCGCTCTTGGTTGGATGGATGTGGATGTGGATGTGGCTGAGTGAGTGAGTGAGTGAGTGAGTGAGTGAGAGTGAGCGAGAGTGACGTGTGACTGACAGCGTGAGTGAGTGAGTGCGTGAGTGGAGTGTGCGTGCGTGCGTGCGTGCAGGGGGAAAGCGAGCGACTGTGTGACTGACTGACGACGGACTGACTGACAGTGAGTGAGTGAGTGACTGTGAGTGACTGTGAGTGACTGTGAGTGACTGTGAGTGACCTTGAGTGAGTGAGTGAGTGAGTGAGTGAGTGAGTGAGTGGAAGGGGCGTGTGTGTGTGTGTGTGGGTGACCGAGTCCACCTTGAACTTGAGTTGAGTTGAGTTGTGAGGTGTGAGTGCGTGACTGTGTGACTGTGTGGTGTGTATGACCGACCGACCAGTGGGTGAGTGAGTGGTGGTCGCTGAGTGATGATCGATCGATCGATCGATCTGGAGCGATGAGTTGGAGCCTGTCGACTTCCTTCCATTCTTGTTGTCGAGTGAGTTCCTTGCTTGCGTGTGCGCTGTGTGGTCTGTGGTCGTTTGGTCCGTGGTGCGTCGTCCTTTGTCCGCTGGTGTGTTCGTTGTGCGGCGTGTGGTCGTGCGTTGTGTGTGCTTGACCGAGAAAAAACGCTTGAACGACGATAGTTGATGATCGGACTGTGTTGGCGTGTGTGAAGGTGAGTGAACAGTTGGACTTGGGATCCGGAACACAGGACTTGCCGTGCGTGGCGAGACTTCCCAGACGGTCGACGACGGGAGGCAAAACTTGCTGCCGGAATTGTGAGCGGGAGCTGACCCGAGGTTGTGGATCTTGGCACTCAACAACATTGTTGGGGCGCCGAAGCCGTAACAAGACCGACAATCTAGCACAACAACACAAGTCAGAGGACGAAGGTAACACGGCAATGATAGGGTGGTTCGAGACACGTTTGAGATGTGGCCAAGCTTGCAGCTAAGGTGCCAGGGTTGTCGATTTGACGCTGTTCGCTTTGGATAAGGCAACTTTGAAGGCAGCTGGCTTCAAGTTGTTCAACTTGAAAGACCTTGTCGATTGACTTGAAAGCCGGTTCTCATGATTGTGGCTTCAGAGATTTTATGAGGCTCACAAAACAAACTGTTCTCAGGTTTTGAAGGAGTTTCCAGTCGAACGGAGATCGCGTCGCCACAATGTCGTTCCGTGGCAGCCATTCGCACCCCTGAGCAAGCTAGCGTCACGTGCGTAAACGTTCGGGAACGCAACACAGAGTTCTGAGCATTGGCGACATTGTTGAAAATGTCACAGAAACGTTCTGCAAGCGGAGAAATGGGGGCGAAGGTGAAACGCTTGAAGAAGGACAAAAAGTCCAAGAAGGCCGGCAAATCTCGCAAGAAGGCTAGCTCTAGATTATTCAAAATCGACAAAGCGCTATACGAGGCGCTGTGCAATGCTCAACGCGATGTAACAGTCGATGGTACAGAATTAGGCGTCGGCAGTATCAGTGTCGATGGCGAATTTAAACTAGCACATCATTTCTTCGACAATGCCGGGGGCGAAGACAAAGGGCTTTGCAAGGTTTACACTGTCGATGCAGTGAAGCGACCTACACGAACAACACGGGCAGAAGTCGCGCCGGCAAAACCAGCATCGGCGGACGCGGCTGGTAGAAGTGAGAGCACCGGTGGCACCGAGGAAGACAAGAAAAGTAAGAAAAAGAAGAAGAAAGAGGATGCACTTGGTTCAAATGAAATCCCGCTCAAGATATTCACCAAAGATACCAAGGATGTGCGCCTGCTAGTCGAAGATGTTGCGAGCGAATACAAGTTGAAAGCCCCAGCTCGAGCGAGGAGAATTACAAGAACCAAGAAGGTTGTGCCCAAGCTTAAAATCGTGGACAGTATCTCCAAGGATCAAACACGTCACAAACCAAAGATCATTGAGACGAAGATCGCGACAAAGGTCGAAGAGAAGGAACGGCAAGACGTTGGTCCGAATCCGTTTGTTATTCGAGGCAAGATCCTCCAACTCTTCCAGAAGCAGCCTGCTTGGAGTGCTAAGGAGCTCAGCGTGCAGATTGGGATCCCGATCGCAAACATCAAGCAGCATTTGCATCACTTCAATGCTATCTACCATCCATCAGGTGCGTTAATCTTTGTGTGGATGTCAGTACCATGTTCTTTTAAGTGTGTCGATTTACAATGGACGTCCATTTCCTTCCTGGTTGCCACTTTAGGTGAATTGAATTCCAAGTGGACGATCGAAAAGCGATTCAGTAAAGTTTAACAACTTTTGTAAATCTTGTAAAAACCTCAACAACAACAGCACTTCGACAATGCTACTTCGATGACAAATCGCGCTATTGCAGCAAAGAAATCAATGGCTCGTCGTGAAGATGCACAGTCACAGCAGCATCAATGCTGCACTTGTAAAATAAAATGAGGCCCAACTACGCAATTGTCCCAGAAAAGTGAGTCGCAGGTTCAACTTGACAGTGTGCGGCACTGACGTACGTGAAATAAACAATGACCGTAACCACCTATGCAAGGTTGCAGGGAGAAAAATGCTGTAGCAAACCTAGCGTCATAAACACAAAAATAAGCTGTATTTGATCGAGCATCGTCGTGAAGAGCGTTGCAGTTGCGTGTTCGTACGTTAACGAAAGCCAGATTTGAATTGCTCCCCATACATTTCCCTGACAAGCTAGTGCCTGTGTCAAACGAGCGTTGAGACGAAAGATTCTCCAAAGCGCACGAGCACAGTATTGTCTTCTTCACTCACCAGCACGTAGATAAGTGCACCAACGCCAATATGGAGGACTCGCCGCCGTGGTCCTTCAGCCTATTCATAATTCAAATACGTGAGTGCACAACAGGTCCCGGCCTCGCGAATTTCGGGGCACAAGAACCTTGAAGTTGCTTTCGAACACGTAGGGTGGTTCATTTCGTTCCGGATCTTGGAACCATATGTAATGAATGGCATACGCATTCCAGAGTAAACCAACAGTCCAAAACGCAGGTTCTGTTGATAGGGAAAAGGCGTACACGACGCCGGTCACATGAATGAAAGTCTGAACAAATCCGTGAAGCAGCATGCAGAGGCATAAGTGAACTATGGGAAACAATTGCCTTATGTGCAACGACAGCGACAACAAACTTGATCTAGTCGCCGGTATGTGTTGTGTGCTGTTGGATGCCACTGCCGGCCACACGGCATGATCCATAATTTCAGGTCTTCGTCCCACACGCCGTCGGCGAGATTGAGTGCGTTGCTAACATGAAACGCAATGCTGAAAACCATGTGGACGGCGGTCCCAATCATTAAATACAATGCCGCCGGTGGGACGGGAGCTTCCATTCCCGTCTCGGGATCTTTGTGGTGCAACAAATACCACATACTGAGCGCGTTTGGTAACACCATGGTAATTGCATTTAAATATTCCTGAAGAGGGCTCCGCGACCCTGGCGCTTTGTGTTTTGCCTGAGGTGGCATGGCTGCAGCGCGCGTAGACTCCGGCGCCGTGTGCCGTTCCTCACCAAAGCACGAGTGAAATAGAAAGACAATTTTCAGTCGATTTTATCCGCTCTGAGACGAATTGGCACAGACCTTTGTTTTAGCTCAACTGTACGTATGAGCTCGGGGTTTTCCGCGACCCGTTCGCTCGCAAGGTTGCAACTTCTCCTTTCTTCAGCAGCAGTCGTCTTTGTTGACGCCGACGAGGCGTATGACGGGTTGGTGATGCGTTTTTTTTTGGTTTGGACGTGGTGGGTGGGTGGTGTGTGTTAACAACAAACACACACACAAAGAAAGGACTGCGAGAAGGAGGAAGACAAGCAGGAAGACGTCTTCAGCGAACAAGAAGAAAGAAACAGTGTTCCAAGTACAGTAAGTGTTGTTCCACACGAAACGTGGTGAAAATAAATGGGTGGTGGTGGGTGGTGGGTGGTGGGTGGCAGGTTGTGGCAACGTGGCAACGTGACAACGACTGTGACGATGACTGTGCTGACCTACGTACGTGCGTTCATGCATGCAGGGTGCAGCCAGCCCACCTCGGCAAGATCAGCTGGGTCTTCCTTCACTACTTCTTCCTGCTGTGGCCATGGGCGGGCCACGCATGGGATGGCTTCGCACTGTGTGTGTCTGTGTGCGAAGAGGAAGCAAGACCGCGCCTCACACACTCACAAACTCAAATTCACATTCGTACAGGCTTACGTTCACGGTGTCAATGACTTGTCTCTTGTCACTCCTGCCGCCACTCGTCAGTCACAGTCATCACGTACCGGGTATGGTATGCTGTGTGATGCAGGTCGAGGTTGGCGATGCATGATGGAACACGGCCGAATGTTATGATTGATGGAAGGAGGCGACATCGATCGAAGTGGAGTGGACTCGAATGCGTCACCTTGAGCTTGACTGGACTCACATGAATAAGCAGCGGTACCCTCGGGTTGGTCAATTTTCTACCGTCGAATTTGCGGTTAATTTTATTGGTTTATCATAATCATGATGCATTGTTTGAACTAATGTTATTTTTGTGTCACATCTAGGCTTCATTATCGACGTCAGAAGGCGAGTATTCGCTGCTTGTGTTGACGACAACTCGCGCTGGCCGAATACATCGGCCATGCAACTTGTATCCGTCTTGCATAACTTGAGCCACATGATTGTACGGCATGGCTTCAAAACAATTCGCAGCAATTGTCAAAGGCAATGTTTGGAATCGTAGGACAGGTGCGTTGTACTCACTTGGGTCTTCGACTCGTTGGACAGCTTCGTGAAAATTTGGATCAAATAATTCACCGTTCGGCGACACACGGAAAATGTCGAAGTCGTTCAATCGCCTACACAATGCGGCAATTGTGTTCAGACTCTTTTGACACGAAATATGACATCACAGCGATAGCACAAATAACGCCCAATGCCACAAGTGATAACGTACTTCTCAAATCCAACAGAAATCATATCTATGCCGTCGTGTAAGTTCTTCAGTTCTTGGTCTTGTTCAAGAGCCTGTTGCGGGATGTGCTCCAGCGCGCGCTGCAGATCATCTCCTGTCCCTAGCATGGCGGTGGCAAATTTTTGATGGCCAAATCGCCGGAGGTCCTCGATTTGTGTTTTCAACAAATGCGTTTCCTTCGAAGCAGCGGCGGACCGAGCCACTGCCTCCGAGAGACGGACTGCGAGTTGTGTCCTCAACTGTACGACGGCCACGCCACCCAGCGCCGCTACTGCTACCACGGCCAGCGCCGCTCCGATCACTGTGTTGCGTCGTTCTTTTGAGAGGAGCCCTGAAACGTGATCTCGACTTTGTGCTCGAAACCTCTCTTCATCTAACTGTTGCTGCACATCACGGAGTTCGTTTTCTAACTTCAAAGCCCTCTCTTGCTCCTTTCTCAATGTGGAAGACCACGTCAGGCCAAACATCTTGAATTGCGCGCAGATCCACTCAAGACTCCATTTGTAACAAGCAGCACAATCCACACAGTAATTTCGGATCGTTTATTCCTTCATAAAACAATATGTGCCGGTTCTGTCCACAATGGTTGGTGCACTTATTTTTGTTTGTGCTTCCCAAAACCGAGCCACTGCACACGAAAACGAGCAGTCTCCGCAACATCTCACACATGGTGAATGCAACTACAACCACAGTAACAGCTCCTACTCTTTGCTTCAGCGCACAGTAGTAGCCGTCGTAGGGTACTTGTTGACGTGTGTCGCCTCGAAAAGTCGAATGGTCACAGCGACAGTAACAGCAACGACAACAATCACGACAGCCAACTTTGACCTGACTACACGAACATCACGAACACACGAACACGCGGACAGACAGACACGCGACACGCGGCAACGACAGGAAGAAAGAAAGATCAACAACGAACACGACGAACGAACGAACGATGCACGATGAGTTGGTTACAGGCTGTGTTGTAGAAGGAAGGAAGGAAGGAACTTCTTTCTGAGATTCGCTGCAACTCACTTCCTCCTTTTACGCACTGACTGACTGACTGTTGCACTCACACTCACTCACTCACTCACTCACTCAGAGTCAGTCAGTCAGCGTCAGTCAGTCAGTCACTCACTCACTCACACTCACTCACACTCACTGACTGACTGACAGTGCAGTGGTCAGCCGTGATTGAGTGATTGATTGATGGTGAGTGACTGTGAGTGAGTGAGTGAGTGGGTGATCGTGAGTGAGTGAGTGAGTGAGTGAGTGAGTGTGGGTGTGGGCCCTCTGTGGGAGTGAGTGGGAGAGGGTATGAATGTGAAACTGCCGGAAGGGTGAAGTGAGTGTGAACAAGTGGCAGTACGGCATGGCACAGATTCTACAGTGGCTGACGGCCGAAATTGACAGTGACAGTGAGTGAGTGACAGTGAGTGAGTGAGTGACAGTGAGTGACAGTGAGTGACAGTGAGTGGGAGAGGTCTTTTTGTGTTGGCGGAGGAGCGGTCACTCACTCACTCACTGTTCTTCACTCACTCACTCACTGTCACTCACTCACTCACTCACTCACTCACTGTTACTCACTGTCATTCACTCACTCACAGTGACCGACCGACCGACCGACCACAGACCACAGACAGCGCGTTGTCACAGCAATTAGCAATTATTATAGGAGGGAGTTTGAGAGTTTTGAGACTGTACAGTTTGGTGTTTTGTGGTTTGGTAGTGGGTGTGGGAGGGGAGGGTGATGTCGTAAAGTGGACTGGCCGCTGGAGTGCAGTGCAGTGCAGTGCGCTGTGGTGGTGGTCCAAGAACCTCAATCAACAAACAAAGGAAGGAAGGAAGGAAGGAAGGAAGGAAGGAAGGAAGGAAGGATTCGAACGAAGATTCGGAAGATTCATTCATTCATTCATTCATTCATTCATCCAAACGGAGTTTTGGAGTTTTGGAGTTTTGGAGTTTTGGAGTTTTGGAGTTTTGGGTTTTGGGGGATTTTGGATTTTGGATTTTGGGATTTTGGAGTTTTGATTTTTGATTTTTTGTGAATTTGTGAATTTGGAATTTGGAATTTGTGTACGGTATTACGAACTAAAACTACGTCGGACTACGTCGTACTGCGTCGGACAGCGAACATTACGAGCGCCAAATTATGAATTGCGAATTTGGCTTTTGCGAATGGCGAATTGTGAATTGTTTTATTTTTATACTTTGTTTTTACGCATTCGCGAATTTGGAATTTGGACTTTCGAAATTTCGAAATTTCAAATTTCAATTTTTCATTTCTTGCGCCGAACGACCGCACACAGCCACACAACACCAACGCGTACCGGGTTCTACAAGACCCACTACCTCTCCTCCATCAATCTTACTGGGTGTTCATACACCCACTAACGCCGTTGCTCGCCAACCGCCAACCAACCGCCAAACACCAAACGCCAAACGCCCAAACGCCAACGCGGCAAAGTCGATGCCAACGAAGAAAGAACGAAGAAGGAAAGATTGCGCGCAAACGCAACGACGCAACGACGCAACGACGCAACGACGCAACGACGCAAC
>ENA-OWNT01004269-OWNT01004269.1-seawater-metagenome-genome-assembly--contig:-NODE-4269-length-12673-cov-3.409892_pt1 | contig 12673 bp, 16 predicted proteins | sample MGYA00238136_ERZ651165 | MGnify/ENA primary metagenome ERZ651165 (study PRJEB26861, sample SAMN08777766) | seawater metagenome | isolation source: coastal seawater | place: USA: Florida | collected... | reverse complement strand
TATTTTAAACGTCAATTTTCTTGTGCGAGTGGCGAATTCTGAGCTGTGGCTCAAATTGTGTATCTACATTACCCTGCTTATTTGCGATCATGTTGTTGAGCTTTAATGCGGCTGAACGAGCCATTTCGCTGATAGGGAAATGCACAGATGTAATCGTTGGGTAGAGATCTTCGCACCGATCAATACTGTCAAAACTGACAATTGATAACTGTTCTGGAACTTGAATCCCTGCTTCATGAAGGTATTGCAGCGCTCCAACTGTCATTTCTTCGCTACAAGAATACAGAGCTGTAAAATCACTATCAGTGCGGAGCAACTGTTTTGCGGCTAAATATCCGCTCTCTCTTCCATAGTCTCCTTCAGCTAGCCAGCTATCCATGACTTCTACACCTGCATCGTGCATAGCATCAAGATAACCTTGCTTACGCCGCAGACTGTTCTCTCGATGCACTGGGCCAGTAATGCATGCGATTTTTCGATGGCCTTGCTTAAGTAGAAACTCAACCGCTATTTGACTGGCTTTAAGATGGTTGAATGTAATACAGCGTTCTTCCAGACCAGGTACACCTCTATCTAGCAGAACAAATGGTGTAGGCGCTTTAGCCAGGGTCCGAAGCTCTTCGTCCGAAACATATCGACTATGAAGGACATAACCTTCACAGCGAAGATCATTAAATCGCTGAATCGCTTCTTTTTCACCATCTGAGGAATGATGGCCTTGGGCGGTGATTAAAAATTTACCGTGTTGATCGAGTTCGGTTTGAACTTGGTCCATCATGGTGCCAAAAAAGCCGCCGGTATAATACGTAACAAGCAGCCCCACCATGTTTGTCGATGATGTAGCTAAAGAACGTGCAATCGCACTTGGCCTATAGTTGAGGGTTTTCATAGCCTCTTCAACTTTACGCCGGGTTTCTTCTTTGAATTTACCTTCACCGTTGATTATGCGTGAAACCGTTGAGCGATTAACACCCGCCAGTTCTGCGACGTCTTTGATCCTTGCCATAAGTTCCTTTACTTCTCGCTACAGATAAGACCGCCAAGACATGTTGACTAACGTTAGGGGGACGTCTTGGCAGTCTTTAATTATCATACTCCGGCGAACGTTCGATTGGTATGTAGGGCTGAGTAATCCGTGACTTCTATAGCGTGGCGATCAAGAAGCACTGCCAACCTATCATCAGTCAATATGGCGAGCTCTTTTTCCCTTTGTATCGCATAGCGACTGCCGTCCAGTAGAGCCTGATCAACTTCTGCGGGATGGCACATCACTTCAACCACATCATACTCTTGCTTCAAATCGAGCAAATGTTGGCTCAACTTCTTGAAGTCGACCCCTTGGTCATAAAACTCATGAGTAAATTTATAACGCAGTTGTCCTAGAGAACGATTAGCCACTTCCTCACCTCGCAAAGGGACTGAATATTTCTCAGCCACCTCTTGAACAATCGGCAGAAGGCTAGGATGAACATGCGCATGATGATGACTGTCTAAATGACTTAGGTTTAAGCCCAACCTCAGAAAGTGCTCAACTTGCGCAATACACTCCTCATAGATTGCTGTCGAATCAAAAGCTTTTGTTTCCCAAAAATCTTGATATTTCAGGAAGTCGCCACTTTCATCCACAAAGCAACGGTGAGCAGTCAGCGGTTGACCTAACGTAAAACGCAAATGCAACCCCACTTTAAGCGTAGGTAGATCGTTAGCAAGAGAAACAGCATGCTTCTCAGCCGCCATTCCTACCAACATAGTGGTAGAGTTGACGACCCCTTCTAAATGGGCTTTGACTATTCCGTTATTAACCCCTTCTGTCAGCCCAAAATCATCCGCATTGAAAATGACTTTCATCGTTTATTCCTTACAAGCTGGTGAGTTTAAACTGCGGTAAAAATTCACTATTTTGCTGGAGAATATCATTCAGAATGGACTTAGCGCGGCCAATATCTGGGACGAGAGGATTATTTGCTAAGGCCATTAGAGCATGATCATAACTACCATGCACCGCAGCTTCTATCGCAAGTTGCTCGTATGCTTTGACTTGATGCAGCAAGCCAGTAACATTCGGTGACAGTTCACCGATTGAGAGCGGTTTCGCTCCCCAACTGCCTACGACAGCACTACATTCAATCACAGCATTATCCGGCAAGGTATTGATTGCGCCATTATTCTGGACATTCACAACATGGATTGAGTTCCTATTGTTATAAATCGCATCAACCAAATTCAGCGATGCATCTGAATAGTAAGCTCCGCCTCTCTCTTCTAGCTGTGCTGGTTTATGATCAAGCTCAGGTTGTTTATATAATTCAAACAACTCTGCTTCTGTCTTCATCACTTGCTCTGCACGTGTGCCTTGTTCGGCTGCGCTTTGTTTTTCTTCCGCGAGCATGGCGTCTGTCTGGTAGAAGTAACGATGGTAGGGGCATGGAATCGCATTAAGTGCTTTCAAGAAGCTTGGGTCCAATGGTTCTTCCCAAATGTTCTTCATACTAAAATTGGCACCATCTCCAACTTTAGTCAGTACCTGCTGAGTGATGTCTTCCCCTCTTAGCCATGCGCGATGAACCCAGACTAAATGATTCAGCCCGGCAAACTCTAATTGCAGCTCGTCAGGTTGGCAGTCCATCATTTCAGCCATCATCATTTGCATAGAAACAGGCACATTACACAGGCCGATACTCTTAACTTTGGTGTATTTATTCACGGCTTCGGTGACTAAACCAGCCGGGTTGGTAAAATTCAACATCCAAGCATTTGGCGATAACTCTTCAATATCTTTACAAATATCTAAGATGACGGGGATTGTTCTTAGCGCCTTGGCAAAACCTCCAGGCCCTGTGGTCTCTTGGCCAATAACATCATATTTAAGTGGAATTCGCTCATCCCTAGCCCTTGCATTCAAGCCACCAACGCGGAATTGAGTCATCACAAAATCGGCATCTTTTATCGCGGCGCGGCGATCAAAATCCGCGATGACTTTGATGTCTGCCCCTGCCTTTTTAATCATTCGTTCCGACAAGCCTCGAATGATTTCCAGCTTGTCCTCGCCCTCTTCAACATCAACAAAGTGGATAGTACTTACCGGTAAGAAGTCCAACCTTTTTAGTACTCCCTCTACGAGTTCCGGAGTGTAACTGCTTCCGCCACCAATAATCGCCAGCTTAATAGAACCTTTAGACATTTTTCGCTCCCTCTTGCGACAATTGCTTATGAAGTGCCACCATCTCTGTTGCCATTTCTTGGGCGAGAATGGTGGTCATAAGGTGATCTTGAGCGTGAACCATCACCAAGGTCATGGCGACTTTGCCTTCACCTTGATCTTCTTCAATTAACTGCGTTTGCATCAGGTGCGCTTTGTTCAAACAATCTTTTGCCAACGCTAATTTTCCTTCCGCTGACGAAAAGTCTTTCTCTCTTGATAAACGCAGTGCCTCATAACACAGGCTTCTTGCTTCACCTGCATTGCAGATGATTTCCATAACTACCAATTCTTGATCCATGTGATCTCCCGATTAAAACTGTCTACAAATTACTTACTCTAAAAATGAAACACTTATGGAATTAAGCCTTTGCCAACTCTGGCTCCGCTAGCTTCTCTTCTTCAGTCGCCTCTTGACCTGCAAGGACTTCTTTCTCGAACATTTTGAAGAAAGGTAAGTACAAGAAAATATCCAGTACAAGTAGTGCTAGCACTAATAGCGATGGTGCAAGAGTCCAACCACTACCCCATGAAGCCCCGATAATTGCAGGTGTTGTCCATGGTGTTGTCGCGATTCCCATACCTACTAAACCAGAGTGGACAGCAAAGTAAGCAATCGTTGCATTGATACAAGGGACCAATAGGAATGGAAGGAATAGCGTTGGGTTAAGCACCATTGGGGTACCGAAGATCACAGGTTCGTTAATCTGGAAAAAGCCAGGAACGATACTCATGCGACCAATACTCTTGAGGTGTGCAGAGCGGCTAAACGCCATTAGGATGACTAGCGCCAGAGTTGCACCAGACCCACCTAAGAAGATATAGAAGTCCCAAAATGGTTGAGTAAATACATTTGGAATTGGCTCACCCGCCACGAATGCGTCAATGTTGACACTCAGGTTTGCCAGCAAGAATGGCGACATCAGACCAACAACGATGGCTGCGCCGTGAATACCCGCAAACCAAAGTAATTGACAAAGAATCAAGGCACCAAGAATCGCGGGTAGAGAGTTCGATGCACTAACGAAAGGTGCGAATGCCGCTAAGATAAGCTCAGGGATCAGCATACCGTATTCCATTTGAACCCAAACACTGAAAGGGTAAAGTGTCAGTAACACAGCCAACACTGGTAGTAGCACTTCAAATGAGCGCGCAATCGCTGGCGGCACTTGCTCTGGCATACGGATAGTGATGTTGTGCTTTTTCATAAAACGGTAAAGCTCTACCGAGAAAAAGGCACTTAGTACACCTGTAAATACCGCGGTACCACCTAAGTTTGCGGCGGGTAATCCACCCTCTGTCAATGGCGCCGCTATCAACAAGTAACTCATTAATGACAGAGCTGCACTCGTGATCCCATCCATTTTATGAGCTTTGGCTAAGCTATAACCCACTCCGATTGTAACGAAGATAGTCATGATCCCCATCGTCATGTTGAAAGGCATCATAATAATTTGGTCATATTTCTCAGCGGTATTTAACCACGCACGCGCAAAACCAAGTTCGGTTTCTGGCGAGAATGGAGGAAAGCGAAAAATTAAAAGGAAACTACCTACAATAATAAATGGCATTGCTACGATAAAACCGTCTCGCATTGCACGAACATGAGGCTGATTCCCCACTTTTATAGCAATTGGTGCGATATGCTTTTCGACAAAATTTAATATCGAGTCATAAAGCTTCATAGTGTTCATCCTTATTTTTGAACAAAAAAGCCCTACACCACATATATTTATACGTGGTGAAAACTTTATTAACTTTTACTTAAGAGAGAATAATTAAGAAATTATTTTAAAATTAATTAATCTATCAAACTTAATGCTTGCGTCAGGACTTCATCCCCTTTCATCATTCCATAGTCTTGTGGGGAAATAGCCGCGATATTCTTTCCATGCTCATCTGCTACTTTTTTACGTTCTTCTAATTGGAAGCGCACTTGCTGGCCAAGCAGGCATACGTCGTACTCTTGAATCGCATCATTAAATGCGTTTACGGCCATCGCTTCAATTTCACATTCGATGCCACGTGCTTGCGCGGCTTGCTCCATCTTTCTAACCAGCATGCTTGTTGACATACCTGCACTACAACACAAAAGTATCTTCTTCATAACCCAACTCCATTGTTCAACATTTAATCTAAACAAACTGTATCAAGATTAACCTAAACAAAAAAGCGCAACCGGTTGCGTTAACGTGAAGAAAATCCCATTTCATGACGAAAATTAAGAAACAGACAAACAAAAAAGTGAATAAACTAGTGGTAAAAATATCAAATTGATTTTAATCAATCGTTTATATAGAGCAGTAAAATATAGGAAAACATAAGAGCAATGGTCTTATCCACAAACCCTTATCGTAATAGATGGCAAGGTGCAGATTTAGCAAAAATAGCACCAAGAACAGGAATAAAAACAACCACTATAGATTAAATTCATTAAGGTTCCATAAGAAACAAACGCTATATATTGAGGATTTTATCCGATATTACCCCGTTAATAACACACTTACCTCACCGAGGTTACACACGTGACATGAAAAGTATGAAATATTCAGCAATCAAACTACGACTTTCTAATACTAAATTCATCTCCACATTCATACTTTTCTCATTATCTGCATATTAATACGACTTATATTTTTGTATTTACTGCATTTTTCTACCTGTGTTTACACAGATTTAAGACCATTATTTTCTGCAGCTAATCTCGTCTTAATTCCGAGACACTTTCACTCTGTTGAATATCTATACTCACTTTGCCTGAAGAAAAAAGCTCTACTCAAGGCAGCGTAAATTCACTTTAGACATGGATACATGGAGATAAGATCATGGGACTTAAACAATCTTCACTAGCACTCATCATTTGCTCGTTGTTTGTTTCTGGTGCGGCACTGGCAAATGGCAGTGATACCGGCCATAACAATGGTAATGGTCATGGTGGACATGGACACGGAGGCCACCAAGCGCCTGGCTATGATGTTGATATCGACGATAGCTTTAACAACAAAACCTACAATAAAACGTACAACAAGTCTTACAGTAAAAGCTATGACTACGACTTGGACTGGAGTAACGAGCAAGAGTGGAATTACACCAAACACATGACTATGACAGATAAAATGATCGCGAAAAGTAAAGTAGAAGGATCACTTAACAATGTATCTGTTAGTTACAGTTCTGGTGGTAAGAGTATGGGTAAACCATGGGGTAAACGTGGCCATGGTGGGCATGGCAATAATGACTCTTGCTGCGGTGGTTTAACTGTCAACAATACCAACTCTTTGGATGGCTTCCAAAATGCAGCGGGTATTACAGCAGTTGCTCAAAACGTGGGTGGTAATGCACTGGCTCAACAAAGTGTGTCTATTAACTCGAAATAACTCATTAGCCAATTAGGAGAAAGCAATGCGTATTGCACTAATCATGTTGAGTGCGATGGCTGCGCTATCCGCTAGTGCCGATGATATTGTTCTGACTGATATGGAACTGTCTGAAGCTGTAATGGACAGTTCCAGGGGTGGTCAATACATCAAAAAGTCCATTGTCATAGCTGATTCTGACCAACACGGGATGATTACCAACAGTTCCGTGGGCGATAATTCTATGACAGGTAACAATGTTATTTCGTCTGGCGCACTCACGGGCATCACTGGTGTGAACAGCGTTATTCAGAACACTGGTAACAATGTGCTGATACAAAACTCAACGGTTGTTAACCTGACGCTTAAGTAATTATGAAAAATATTCGTAACTTAATTTGGGCAATGCTGGCAATTTCGGCATCTGCCCATTCTTTGGAATTTTTCCCTAACCGCGGACAACTGTCGGTTCCGGTGAAAAGTATCAAAGAAATACAGTTTGGTGATGTACTTCGTCAGCAGTATGACTTTAGTTGCGGTTCTGCTGCGTTAGCGTCTTTGCTGACTTATCACTATGAACAACCATCAACCGAGCAAACCATTTTCCAAATCATGTTTGATAATGGAAATAAAGAACTCATTGAAGAACAAGGCTTTTCAATGCTTGATATGAAAAACTACTTGGGCTCGATTGGTTTAAGGGCCGATGGTTTTAGTATGGAGTTAAGTACCATACGCAAAATTGGCGTACCAGGTATCACCCTAGTAAATTTTGATGGCTATATGCATTTTGTCGTGATCAAAGGGATTAACTCTGACTCTGTCATTATCGGGGATCCTTCTCGAGGAACCATAACAATGAGTCATGAGGAGTTTAATCATTACTATCAAAATGTTGTTCTGTTAGTGAAGAATCGAGCCAATATTGGGCGTGCTCACTTTATCACTAACGATGATTTTGCCATTTATAACGATTCCCCTCTAGAGGCAGGCGTTAGAAGAGAATCTCTGGGGTTATTCAGTACATCACTCCCTGAAGCAGGAGAGTATTAGCGCTCGCGCTAAAGGAGATGGAGCATGGGATACAAAACAACAATAAGCGGGATACTGCTACTCTTGTCGTCAGCCTCAATCAGTGCTGAAGGGTATCGTGCAGACAGTATCGCTCACTTAATACATCAACCGCCAATAGCGGCAGAAACCCTCTCATCCTATAGAGGTGGTTTCATGATAAGTGACAACTACATCATCAATATCGGATTAAGCATCACCGCCACTATTGATGGTATGCTGATTTTTAACACTCAAATTGCAAACCTTAAAATAGAGAACGGGGATTTAAGAGGAGCTTCCGTCACCTCAAGTGAAGCCAGCGCGATCGCCAATGTCATTCAAGTTGGCTCAGGCAATGACTTCCAGATCGGTTCTGGAAACGCCGCAGAAGCCATAATAGGTGAGAACTCTATTACTCATATTATCCAAAATACATTGAACAATAAGGTTATTCATTTGAACACAGCTTTAAATATCGATGCGCAAGTTAGCAGCGTAATTAAGCAAATGCAGGTGAACAAAAAGCTCGAAGACTCCATACTTTCAAGCTTTTACTAACATCAAATGTTAACTGGCACTCTTATTGTCAACTGAAAATCCGGGCTATCTTCGGTTAAGCCCGCTTGCGCATTAATACTCAGCGACGTTTCAGGGCTAAACGCGTAGTTAATACCAAAATTTAATGTATCTAAATGAAGGAGTTTTGAGTCGTCTGGTTTAGCACCATTAATTTTACTGTCCAATATGGTTTTATGACCCAAGCCCATTGATAGAGAGAGATCAGGGTTGAGTGCGAAACCTATCCCCGCCCCCAACGAAATGGTATCTCCTAGGTCAATATCCACTCTTGAACCATTAACAACTAAACTGTCTTCAAAGTTATAGATGTAGCTAAAACTTGCAAACAATACCGCCGGGTCAGTTGGGTACAACATTGAGATAGCGGGCTCTACACTCCAAAAACCTGAGCCTGTCGGAACATCGGTATACGTATTGTCATTAGGATCTACATCAATTTCGTAGGGTGACTTACCGTAAGCTGATTTTGCCGTTAAACTCGCAATCCAGTAGGGCGTGGTATCAAAATTGAGTTGATGGCGAATCGCGAATTCAATATCCCCCATCCCACCACCACTCAATGACTTATTGATGGTTTCTGATTCAGCACCGTCTTCTATAGGTCGTGTAGAAATTTGATCGCTGCGATAGACATAAGGCCACCTCACTTCGATCTCCGTATCATCACTAAGCCCATACCGCATCGATAGGCTTGCTGTAATCGTGGTCCTATCAGAGTCGGACACTTCGATTCTACCAACCAACAGAGCGGGCAAAACCGTATAACCAACAACTGAAACTTTGTTTGATGAATTCTGGGTAAAGCTGAGTGATGCATCAAGAGCGACTTGCCCTCTCGGTGTTAATACACCGGAACGTACAATGACATCTTGTACAGTTTGAGGACGTTTGGCGACTTCCGCCTCCTCCGCTGCAGCTGCATTTGCCGATACACATAAAGTAGCAAGTGAGCATAGTACTTTTGTTTTCCTTAACATATAAGGCCCCTTACGGTGACTGGTGTTCACTAAAAATGGGTGGTGCAATCCTCTGGGAAAAAGAACTCAAAGGAATAAAAGGGGTTAAGAAAGATTAATGACGCTTTACCATGGCCATCAAATTAACCTTTACCAACCACTTTCAATCTTCTATTACTCTGAAACTGAGTACTGCATTAGGAACATAAACGATACAAACATAAATCACTTTGTGTTTCTGATACCGTTCTTTAGCAAGGTAATCGCATCTTGACGACGGTGGACATCAAGTTTTTTGTACAACTTGTACACATGAGTTTTGATGGTGCTTTCTGAGACAAACAATTGCTCAGCCATATCTTTGTTGGACTTACCTTGCGATAACAGATCTAAAATTTGCCGCTCTCTGTTCGTTAGCAGGCTATAACTGAAGTTTTTGCAGCCTCCTAACTCCCTGTAACACAAGATCATTTTCTCCATCCAACCTCGCGGCAACCAGAGCCCACCATTAAGAACATGCATGACGCTCTCGGTTAAATGTTCAACAGAAACATCTTGAAATAACAGCCCTTTCAAGGAAGTACTATTGACAAATTCTTCTCTTAATTCTGTATCAGGCACATTGTGAAGAAGTAGATTTAGCCCCAGCACCTCAAAATTAGGTAAGGTACTGTTTTTGTCCATTTCCTCCATATATTGATAGTCTACTAAAACCAAATTGACCACTTTTTCGCGGCTGAGTTTTAGCAGCTCGTCAGGGTTACAGATATAAATAGTGAGCAGTTGTAAAGAAGACAACTGCTGCTTGATGAGGCTACTGTTCAGGCTTTGTTCTGCCAAAATCACCAGCACTTGGTTATTCATTTGCTCCCCACTGCGGCATAAACGCATAAATTTAAGTCTATGCCATGATTTTTCTTATACTGCGCTCAAGACGCGATTCAGCTCTTAATCTCAAATATAAGAATCACTCCCTCCATAAACAGATCGTCTAAGACCAAAGGAGCGAGACAAGCTTTTTTAACTATTCTTATTGGGTCTTCTAATCAAAAAAAGGGAAAGTATGGGGGTTATTTCTTGGATTATTTTGGGGTTAATTGCTGGCGCATTAGCTAAGTGGCTGATGCCAGGTAAAGACGGTGGCGGTTGGATAGCAACGATGCTACTAGGGATTGCAGGTGCTTTTGTTGGTGGCTTTATTGGTCGCTTTCTCGGCTTTGGTGGTGCTGATGGCGTAAATGTGGGTAGCATTATCACCGCAACATTGGGGGCGTTTATCCTGTTGTTTTTATACAATCGGTTTATAAAGTGACGATAAACTTTCATGTACACGCATTATAGTTTTGAACAAACATCCATCAATTAAGATGGGTGTTTGCTCATTCATCTAAAGAAAGAGATTTGATGCTTTATTTCACCTTCTTCGCGGAGAAGATAGCCACACAACCATGAAGTTCTATCTCTACGTTAGAAAAGTGGGTGTTTAGTGCCTCTCTCAACTCTTCTATATTATCGTCAAGGTTAGTGAAAATGCCTTTTTTGTTGTAAAAGTGCATCAACTTATTCCCAAGCATGTTGTGCGGAACACCTTTGCCAAGGATAGTACTACCAAACAAACTCCCCCCATCAAATAAAAGCGCTTTGAGGTTACCAAAAACGCTCGCTTTATCCTTCATATTGCCCGGTAAACAATGAAGTAGGTAATTGACGCTAATGGAGTCAAAGCGCTCACAATCTAAAGAGAGTGGTTCAAACACATTGGCGCAGTAGCTTTCCGGATTAAACCATTTAATGGCATTAGCAGTAGACGCTAAACTGTTTGAATTTAGGTCCAACAATGCAATTCTTCGTGTATTTTTAGGTAGGTGCTTCTTGAGGTAGTACCCCGTACCCACACCAACATCAAGATGGTTATCCGATACACAGCTTTTAAATTTTTCACTAATGAGCCTAGTGGGACACTTCCAGAAAAAGTGATTGGAAACCCCCAGTACCCAAAAGTCATAAAGAGATAACACTCTCTTTGAGTAAACAGCTTGCCCTGCTATTACAGCATCGTTATTCATTAAACTAATACTACTAAACTTAGAATTGACGGAACCTATCACACCCCATGCATTCAACAGAGCCTACCACTTGTGATGTGAGTCACAAAATATACAGGGCGCGAACGAAGTTCACGCATATAGGCTAGCTATAGTGGTTCAAGTGATAACTTTTTTCTGTCAGGAACTTACTTGGCGTTGAGCCCGTAAATGCATTGAAGTCCCTGATGAAATGAGATTGGTCGTAGTACCCATTCATAAAAATAGTATCTTGGTAATCCACTATTGGCTGATTGAGAAGGTGCCTGAGGCATGATTGAAATCGCGCAGTGCGCTCGAAATATTTCGCATCGACACCCGTGATCATTTTAAATTGCCGCTGAAATGTTCTCTCGCTTACACCTACTCGCTGTTTTACGTCTCTGACAATATGAGAAGAACGCTGATAATAAATCTTATCAATCGCCCACTCCATGTCATGAAAGAGATGAGAACTCACGCTCAATTTTTCAAGCAATCTCGCTTCAATAACGTCAAGCCATTCAGAGTCGCATCCAGCCGTAAAAAAACTGTTCTCGACAGAAAACACATCAGACACATCGATAATATGATCAGCTATCTCCGTCAAAGGGATACCAAACACCCTGAAAAAGCCTGATGAACGAAATCGAACAGAGACTATTTTAGTTTTTCCTGTCGCTATTAATCGAAACCGACTTTTCCTAGGACAAATCAATATGCCTGAAAATGGTTCAATTCTCCCAATTTGAGGGCTTTCAATTTCCAGCGTATCGCCTAAGTTGAATAACATCTCAACACCCGTACCTGGGAATATATCTGGAATAGCCAACGGGGAATCACACTCCCACAGCCAAAACTGCGTAATGCAACCTTTGAGGTACTCTGACGGTCTGAATATTTTAGTGATCATGTCGAAAAATCGTAGGCAAATGAAAACAGCGTACGTTACTTTCTACTAGCTAGTAAAAAGATCATCGCCACTGGCAAAGTCTAAACAAGGGTGTTTGTCAAAACGAACGACACCAACAGGAACTCTCCCACGAGCCGCTTTCACTACTTCGGCCACACCAATATGACCAAATCCAGCACAAAGCTCTATCGCTTGTACCCCTTCAGAAATTAACTGTTCCACCAATTCGCAAGCTTCTTGGTAACCTGATACGGCAACTGTTTTAACCTCGACTTCTTTGGTCTTAACCCAAGATGCGTGTGTTGATGCTTGCGCCTCTGGTGCGGCAAAAATAAACGCCGCTTTAAATACATCTGACATTTTTATTCTCCAATTCGATGACACCGCGATATTAATCAAGGGTTATCACGTCGTATTGTAGAAATGCGTCAATAATCGGAGTAAACCACCAGCTTCCATAATATTTGTTGAGCAAGTTGAATAGGAAAGCGGACGATTGAAGAAATTTTAGGCGGGCTAAAACGACGAAAGGCCGCTATAAAAGCGACCTTTCT
>ENA-OWNT01004268-OWNT01004268.1-seawater-metagenome-genome-assembly--contig:-NODE-4268-length-12679-cov-4.548246_pt1 | contig 12679 bp, 12 predicted proteins | sample MGYA00238136_ERZ651165 | MGnify/ENA primary metagenome ERZ651165 (study PRJEB26861, sample SAMN08777766) | seawater metagenome | isolation source: coastal seawater | place: USA: Florida | collected... | reverse complement strand
CCCTCCACAAGTCCCGGCATTTTCATCTGCACCGTGAAACGATCAAGGTTTGCCGGGTCGAGTGGCTCGTTGTAAAATTCATCAGTGGCGGGGTTCCCTGTGGCAATTGCGGTGAGGAGTGGGATGCTTTGGCCATCAAAAGTCCTTTCATTGAGCAGGCGGAGGAGGACGTTCAAAGCCTCGCCCGGGGCTCGCGAAATATCGTCCAACACGCAGATCTCAGTCTTGAGCAACCCTCCAGGCTTGGTCTTCAAGTACACAACTTCTCCGCCGATAGATGCGTCTTCTTCACGCACCAGCACACTGTCCCCAATCAACTCATTGATGCGCGTGTCGCGGTGGAATTGGTAGAAGAAGAAGTCGAGACCAGCGACCTGAGACAGCAGCTCCGCCAGAAACGTTTTCCCGGTGCCCGGAGGACCCTCAATGTAGGCATGTTCCCGCGCGATCAACGCCAGCATGAGGCCCTCCTTGACTTCTTCATGGCCGACCACGCTGGCGTCGAGCACGTCGGCGATCCTTTGGACCGCATCATACCCGCTCGAAGCTGGCACTGCTTGTTGAACATCCCGGAGGTGGCCTGCTTGTGCGGCCGGTACGACGCTCTGGCACCGACTCAACTGCAAATGTTGAGATTCTCGCCCGATTTGCGAGACAAACTTTGTGACGGCAGCGTTGCGGAGTGCGCGAGCGACGAGCATGATGCCGTTGACGCGAAGTGGAGGAGAGCTTGTGCGAACTTCTGTCGCCGCCGCCCTATCCTTTCCCGCGGTACAACTTTGCGCAGTACAACTCAGCAATAAATCTCAGCTCCACTCCCCCCATGCAAACTTACGGCCTACCGTCAGAGAAGCTGGCGTCGCCCAGCACCTTTAATATCAGCACAACCGCGGGTTGCGCTGCGATAAGTGAAACGAGTGAAAGGAATCACACAACTGTTCTGAACAAAACGGCAGAAATTATTCGCCGCGTTTCGATCCGCAGCGGCCCATTCCAGCACCAACATCGTACAACTTGCACCAGTTGAACGAACACGGATGCATGAAGTCGGTTTGGGTTCACATTCACACCGCTCGTCCACCACTCTCACAACCTGCTCCCTTTCGGTCGGCTCGACCATTCGTTGGTATTCTCAAACGACTCCGCAGACCTCTCGCCCAACTCGGCCCCTCTCGCCATCCTCAACGGCTGGACTCCCCGGGCTGAGTTGTTGAAGTGTCTGTGTCTCGCCAAGCTGCGATCTTGTTCCCTTCTCTGACTGCAGTACGATTGAATACAAAATACACTGCCTGCCAAGACGACTTTCATTCACTGCGCTCTCCTTCGTCTCTTTGGGTGGACGCGTTGACGGGTTGACGCCTCGGCGTGTGATCGTCCGTCCGTCCGTCCGTCCGTCCTTTGGCTCGTCGTCGCTGAACCAAACGACCCAACGTCGTCGTCAACGTCGTCGTCGTCGTCGTCGTTGTCGTCGTCGTTGTCGTCGTTGTGGTGAACACCAACGTCGTCGAGTACCCACTTAAATCCCGATTTGCCTACCGCTCACTTGCTTTTACTCCGTACACTAACCGCTTCTTTGCGGCATAAACCACTGACTATAGAAGCCGCGCTAAGCGACTTTCCAAGCTGTACGGTTCCGTTTCACGGTGTTTCAGAAACTCGCTGCTGCGTGGAACGTGGGGAGTGGGGGACGCTTGCCGGGAGCGAATGACAGTTATCTATAGTCAGGATATCACATATTCGCAGCGCACTCAACGCCGATAAACAACGTTAATCCCGATTAAGGACGCATCTCAACCGTTATGTAATTACACCTTGTAAGTCATGTAATTACACGCTCTATGTTTGTAATTACACGTGAGCATCGGTGAAAACGTGTAATTACACGTCACTGCTGCAAATTCACGCTCGGTGCATACATATCCATTCGTGGGAATACGTAAATACAGTGCGGCTAACCCTATGTAAAACCATGTATTCCTGAAAGCAGATACAATCTTCCACACACCGATCGGGTGCAGCTGTGTGTGAGGCAGGCAGGCAGTGGAGTGACTGAAACATATCCCTAACCGGGAATACTCTCCACAGGTGATCTCTGTGGGGTATCTTCTCAGTGGAAGTGAAGGGGCGGAAGATAGAAACAGTGAAACTCCCAATAAGGGATAACATTTGAGTTTATTTTGTGACCTTCGTTCGGTCGTTCGTTCGTTGAGTGAGTGAGCGAGAGAGTGAGTGAGTGAGTGACTGAGTGAGCATTGATCGCTGTCGCTGATAGCCACTCACTGCACTCACAGTCACTCACAGTGACTTCGCAGTGACTGCACTTTGAGCTTTGAGAGAGAGTTTGAGAGCTTTTGAGTGAGAAGTCAGAGTGCGAATTTGTAACTTTATGATTTCAAATACTAAAAAAAAGACTACAATTTCACGTGCGTGCAACTGTATCGTGTCGAAAATGAGCACTTGGGTGTCATCTCGACTTTTCATTTTTCGTTTTGGGGGTAGAAATGGCACTCCGTAAATTAGCTCAATAGTAGAAAAAAAATTGGTGTGGAGTCTGAAAATTCCGCAAGTGCCTCGTTGTGTTTTCTTGCAAGGCGCGACTGGATGTTTCGGTCAATGAACAATGAATGTTCCACTACATTGGAGTGGTTGGTGGCGGTGTTCGTGTGCTGTCGGTGGTGGGAGGTACGAGGGTGTGAGGGTGTGAGGGCGAATGGGCTGGTCGTTGTGCGTCTAACCGCTATCCTGTGCATTTCAAATTGACGACGGTTGGTGCACCGCAACACCACAACAGTGTCCATGGAGACCTGCGGTATGCACGATGCGTCTCGGTCGTCTCGGTGGTCGACCAGTTCGGCGGCCGAAAGAAGGACGTGACGGATAATGATTTGTTGGTACCTGCGTATGTTTACTTGTTTGAAATACTGTTCAAGCAAAAAAACTCTTGTTTTGCAACTGGGTGCCATCGAATGGCACTGTGCAAACCTCGCATGTCAAAACAGCGACGGTCGCGGAAAGGTGATGACGCGGACGTTGCAAAGAAACGGAACAGGTCGAAGCAGGTGCACTCGAGGATCTCTCAGGGGGCAAAGAATGTGGCACTCGATTTGACAAAACTCCTAGGCATGGCCGCAAGTACAATCACTGCCTACGTTTGTTCGTCACGCTTGATGGGCACTGCGTGGCGGGCAGCCCACCGTCCTCACTGCTGGGACGACATCACCAGCGCTCTCAACGACGACGAGTTCCAGATACGTTTTCGTTTGACACGTTCAGAGTTCTCCGACCTACTTCAACGGATCACGGCACAAGTACCATCTTTCGCAGGGAAGCGGAGGTCCCGTTTATCGGCTGAGCTGCGCCTCGCCTCCGCGCTACGTTACCTCGCCGGGGGCTCTCAATTGGACATCGTAGACTTGTACGGACAACGGACAGCTGCGTTTTATCACGACTTTTGGGAAACCATCGACGCTATTCATGAGACGGAGAAATTAGGAGTCGATTGGACGGACAAGTCTGATCTCGAAGCCCTCGCGCGCACGTGCGCCAAAGGAAGAGCCGAAGGCATATACGACAACGTAGTAGGCTACATCGATGGGATAGTGTTCAAGACCCATCGCCCAGGAGCCTGCGACGTCCGCAATGTCAAAGACATGTACGTTGCTCGAAAATCCACATACGGCATCAATGCACAAGTTATCTGCGATGGGGATTTGCGCATCACATTTTTCGCGTGTACCGTTGGATCATCCTCTCACGACTCACGCGCGTTCAAAGAAACGGCCCTTGGACAGCTGTGTGAAGACGGCAAACTCCCCGGGCAGTTTATGTTTGCCGGAGACGCTGCGTACAGCGGGAACAGGCGGGTGTTGACCCCATATGGAGGTACTTGGACAAAGGGCACGCCAGAAGATACTTTTAACTTCATTCATTCGTCGCACCGGGTCACTGTGGAACGATGCTTTGGAGTACTCGTGCGGCGTTGGGGCATTTTGTGGCGACCTCTCACCTTTTCAACGCTAAAAAACCTGCGCATCCTTGAAGTCCTTTGCAGACTCCACAACATCTGTATGTTGCGTCGCACGGACTACCACAAGATGGATTGCCGACGCCATGAGCTTGATTGTGGAACGCAACCATCGTCAAATGAAGAGGTCTTTGAGGATCACTGCTATGCGGTCGAGCACAAGCAACCAGGCGATTCCGTGGCCGAAGTGGAGCATCGTAAATGGATAACATGTCGCTTGGCTGCACAAGGTTTCTGTAGGCCGTAGTGCACAAAAAGCGTATAAGTGTCGTGTAATTTATACTTGCTTAGCTTCTTTAGCGTTCGATTGCGGGAATTGTCGCAGCAACGCCCGCAATTCATTCATGACGTCGAAGCTCTGTACAATCTCATTGCGTTCTTCCGGTGTGAACTCGTGTCCCATGCCATCGAGTACTTGAATCTTTTGCTTAATCAATTCAAAGCGCTTGAACATTTCATTGGTTTTGCTGTCATCGATAGTACGCTCAACCGCGGCGGCAATCTTCTGCATAGACGAGGCCATGATATCCAGCACTGGGTCTTTGCGAGCACGCTTTTTCTGTGGCTGCCGATGATACGATCGCGATGGCGCACGACAGCGGCTTTCAGGTTTTGTCGAATCGAGACACGAAGAGTCCGCTTGCACGTTGCGCGGTAATCGACAGGTGAAAAATGACAGCACTTCCGTGCCAAGGCATTCAATTTCGTGAATAAGTAGCATCACTGGATCGTCCATACAAAATGACCAAACAGTGCGACTGCCTTGCCCCGAGGATCTGAAGTTGCGCATGCAGTCGTCGTACTTTGAGCGCATGGCCCGAAACTCATACTCGAGCGTCTCGGCAGAGCGCTCGTAGTTAATGTCGTTGTTGGGGTCGAGCGCAAACAGAACAGACTCCCGATTTGAAGCATCCGGCACAGCTGGAACTGTTGCAAAATATTCTCTGTTTCTGTACTTTCGAGCGAACGTACTCGCGAAAGTCGGGACTTCTTCGTCCAACTCAGCACGCGACACTTGCTTCAAATATATTTTCCTGACATCGTCACCTCCCGGATCTGCTCCAATGCATATCAAGCGTGTCCGTTCATTGTTATTCAGGCGGCCTGCAACACGTCTGCGCAGGCGCCGATCTTCGTCGTCCTTAATTTGTCGGGCCCGCAGCGCCTTTTTGCTGTCCTCCCTGCTAATGATGGCCCGCGCGTTTGCAAGGAAATCCAACACCACTTGTCGAGCAGTTTCCACGCGACCCAGCTTTTTCGACGAGATAGGGAAGTCACCACGATTCAGGAAATATGACTGGACGTGCCTCAGGATACTTCGGAGATGGCCGTCGTTCAGGCCTTTAAGACGTAGCACAAATGCCTTGTGCACTTCAAAGCAGTCGGCAAACTCTCGAAAGTCTGGTGGATTTTCCGGCGAAGGACGGGGGTCTTTTTCATAGGCCATCCACGCTTTTGTGGCCCGAGCCGCTAGATCGCCGCCGTCGCAGTCGCCATTACGGCCATCGGAGGCAGCACTCTCAATTGTGTCACTGTCGGCACCGGCAGGCTTCGTTGCGTCAGAGCTGGCAGGTTTCGTGGTGTCAGGACTGGCAGCTCGCGTGGTGTCAAGACTGGTAGCCTTCGTGGTTTCAGGGCTGGTAGCCTTCGTGGTGTCAGGGCTGGCAGGCTTCGTGGTGTCAGGACTGGCAGCCTGCGTGGTGTCAAGACGGGCAGCCTGCGTGTCAAGAGTGGCAGCCTGCGTGTCAAGACTGGGACAGCCACCAGTGAAAGTGTTCATTTTGCTTCGAAGTTTCTAGTTGCGTGCTCACCGATATTGGTTGATTTCGGGAAAAAGTCAAAGGAATCTTCTTCGTCCACCCGTTTTCGATTGCGCGCAGCCGAGACGTAATTTGTCGCTTCCCCGTGTAGATGCAGCGTCTCTTGCGAACAGTGGTGTACGACGCTTCTGCATGCGTCTCGATTCCTTGACCGCGTCTACGTCAGTGGCCTCGTTGTAGCGTTCACAAAGGCAACCCCGCGACCCTCGTAAGCATCGTTTACTGGTTCACGGTCCATTGTTCATTGGCGCGCAAACGAAGGAGCAACCAAAGAAGGTATGGACACCATACAACACTACTCGAGCACGGAACCCCCCCCGCCCCCACGCCCACTCACCACCTCACCAACCACACAGAGAATGTGCCACGCGAAAAGTAAGTGGCATTCTTCTCACGTCACACCAAGGGCCGACGCGCCGGGCCGACAGGGAATCCCAGCACTGTGTCCACACTCACCCACACTTGCTCTCCCAAATCTGGCGTTCGCTTTACAGTGTACAGTACTCGAATACCCGTGTTTTGCTCAAGCGCGCATCATTGTGGAACGACACAGTGTGAGACGCAAAGTACGAAAAATGAAGCCACAAGGAAATTGTGTGATTTACTTTAGTCGTGTCCTCACTTTTGAGCCGGGTAAAACTGGCGAAAGACTAAAGTAAATCATATTACAGGCTAATGTGAATTTGGCGAAAAAGTGTCTTGGTTTCGCGACAGATTTGCACACAAAATGTAGTCTTTTTTGTAGTTTTTGAAATCATAAAGTTACAAATTCGCACCCTTACTTGAGTGAGCTTGTGAGATTTGACAACAACTCCGTCAGAAACCAGAAACCCATAATGCTCGGTATCGGATGTAAATAGGGCAACGCAGCTTCGCAGTCCAAATATGTCCGTAACCGGGAATCTGTAGTTGTGGAATGTAATGCATGTGTTTTCTCTAGTACTATGATACCAAATGTACTAGCATGGTACCAATGTACTGTTCAAACTACCATTGATCGATACTCTGACTGCTGTGGCCGAATCAGCGAATCGTTGGCCATTCATTCTTTTTGCGTCGTCGTTCGTCGTTCGTCGTTCGTCGTTCCGTCGTTCGTCGTTCGTCGTTCGTCGTTTCGTCGGCGATGGAGTTCGAAACTTTCGTTCCTGCTGCCCTTCTGCGACTTTGCAGTCGGTTGTTGCTTGCGGTTGTTGCTTGCTGCTGTTGCTGCTGCTGACGGGCCGGATTTGTCCGCGTGTCCGCGTGTCCGCGTGTCGCGGTGTGGAGATTGCTGCGCACGCAGCGGCCGGCCATTGCCGTGATGCGTTCGACGGCAAGGCGGCGAGGTGGACCACAGACATGAGTAGATGTGCTTGCTGTTGGACTTTTACTTGAGGAATGCGCTTAAAATTCTGTTCACGACGAGACAAGTGTTGTCGTATGACAAGAACTTTGCGCATAACTTTTCGTCTGCGTTTGATTGACGATATGACAAGTTGGACCCTCTCGCGGTCCCTGTTGCAGCAGGTCGTCGCCTTGCTGTCTGTTGAGCAGCTCACGTAAAGTGTTATTGGTTGCTCCGCGACGGACTTTTTGGCGTATCTGAGGACCCCAGCCAACTTGGAATATGGACATGGACGTGATTTTCACACCAAGAACGCCTCAGAACTCCCCATCGCGGACCGTTGAGCTGCTCCATGGGTTCGCTTGCTGAGCGCAAGGGTGCGTAAACCATGGCAACGTATGTTGGGAGCCTCGCTGTGCAAGTTGATGCTGATGGCTTTAAGCCGACAGCTCAGTCACCCGCAACCAAATTGTTGGAGTTGAAGCTGTGTCGCTCCTCGTCTGCCGACACCGTGCATGAGGTGCTCGATAGACTGGCCATTCGCTTGCAGCTGGGGCGTGCCCGTGTGGAAACGCTGCTGAACGATCTGGTGTTGCTCCAGCGCCACAATGCTCACAATTCTGCGCCCCTCTCCGTCGCAACGGTACTGGCGAGAGCAGAACTCCTCCTTCGGTGTTTTCTGCTCCGTGTGCCAGGGTGTATGATTCAGCGACTGTTCCAAGCCATGGTCTTGCTCGAGAGCGGTGGCAGTGATCGCTCTGACGGCCAACAACTGCTCCGTTTCTTGACATCTCGCCTGCACTCCGCAATGTCTTCATTCCCTGATGCACCGCAGCTGCAATGGTTTGTTGAGCGAACGACGTCATTACTCAAGCCACAGACCATCCCATTAGAAGATTTGCAAAGAGGCAATGTCAACTTGGACGATGCTCACAGGTGCTCAAATCCGATGTGCCCTTTGTCCATTCAAGCGGTCCGGGGATCTCACACTGGAACGTCGCAGAGGTTGTCACGCTATGAAGCAGCTGGACTTCATGTGACGTTGAATGAAATTCCTTCGCAACCGGAATCAAAGTCCTCGTTGATCGTATGCTGGAAGTGCGCAGCTACGCCCCAAACCGTGTTCACTACCCGCCAATTCCCGCTGGGTTTCAAACACTGTGCAAGTTGCCGGTGTTTCCACCGTTTGCATGAATTCACTTCTGGGCCATGGCAACTTGAACGCAAGCGACCAGCGTTCGCTACGTCGTGTACACTATCGCGGCGCCATTACAACAATGTGACGTGGAATGAACAAGCCGCCAGATTGCCGAAAGTTTCCGCTGCCAGTCGAAATCGGGGACTCTCACGGGCCCTTTTGTCAGCGGCTGATGACACAACGACGATCGGACCGTATGCAGATCCCCGCCACAGTCGAATTGGTTCGTTGTCGCAAAGTGCGGTTGCTTCTCGACACTAGATTGTGTGAACTGTGTGATTGTTGCCGTTGTTGCAATCCAGACACGCAACGATTGCTGCATCCTGGCCTCATTTGGTCTCACGAACGGCAAGTGCAACCCGCACCTGTCGCTGGAGATGTCACGGGAGACAACGGGCGCCGCCACGAAAACAAGGCTGGCCCGCGCTCCGAGATTGCACTGCGTGTTGTGAGGAAGTACCTGCAGTCTGCCGCAGATTCGAGTCACAGCACAGACATTGAAAATGCCTTCGATCAAACTGCCATTGAGGCTCTGGTAAGTATCAGATCGTTGTTGGGTTGGCTAACCCGCCATTCGCTGATTCGTTTGAATCACTGACATCAACCGTCGGTGGGTGTAGGCAACTGTGTTGCATGCTTTCGTGTCACGTGAAGTACGCAAAATTCGTCTTGACAACACAGACTCAGGACAAGGAACAACGCTCACAGCCCTCTTGAAGCTCGGTGCGGATGACTGGAGGTCGAAAGCAAAGGTAAACTCATTCGGGGCAGATCTATCATGTGTTTTAGTTCTTGAATGGCAATGTTCTTCTGTGGCTGCGTCACGTAGACGCATCAGACGGCAACCTCAGCTTGCGACGCGTTGCAAGAACCTGGGCCGAACAACAATCACCCACTTAGGGATCGCGGCATCGCTGTCCCGCAGCTGAATGGTGGGAGAGATGATTGGGTTTCTTACACAGCTGCGGACGCAGCGTCCGTGCAAAGCATTTGCGCCTGGGCGGCTGCACCTCCCAACCCTGCGCTCAAGCTCCTTGATCATCGCAAAATATCTCCAAACGATACAGATGCCCCGCCTCCTCGCAAGCGACGAACCATAAAGCAACAAGGAGCAACTCCACAGCAAAGAGTTGAATAACAAATTCCCAAATAAGTTGTATTTTTAGCTACAACGTTCTCCGACCCTGGGTCAATCAAACAACTCCAACATTTGCGAACTTCCGTTGATACCATTGTGGACAAGTACACCTTCGATGGGCACGAACTGCCGAGATACCAAAATGGTCACAGTTTGAGCTGCGGCACCGCCAACGAACGCAGCTTCAGTGTGTAACTCGGCTGCGCCGAAGCGACATATTTCTTGAACGTGGGCACTGGATACCAGGTGGGAAGGAAGTCCAAAATCGTCCAGAACAGAGTCGACGAACTTGCGCATGCTCTGCACGTCACTTTCAAGTGTATCGTCGGTGTAGCCCGGATAATACCCGCATTCATCGTAGAATTTGTCGGCCGCTCTTAGAAGCAGATACCTGCGCACACCACATCTCGGCATCACCATACGCTTCAAGATAAAACAAAGCCCCGTATGTGGCTTGGATGCCACAGTCCACGTACCAAATGATCGGAGCTTGCGGGTCGCCTGGAACGGGAGCATTGGGCCCTGTAATGGCACTCTCATCTTCCCAGCCAACGAACCACTCCGACAATATGCCACGCTGGAATGACCCAGCTTCTTTAAACTTATTGCCTGCAAACTGTGGAGAACGAACACATATATTTTGAACAAAGGCTTGCTGCTGCGCTCAACGTGTTGCGCGGTGCTCACCTCATTCTCTAACGACGTTGTTTTCGCCACAGCTAGGTGACCACAGTTTTTGCAGAGGTCACTGATCTCAGACGCAGTCCATTCCAGCATGCTAACGGCCTCCATTGCGATGCCATCCAGTTGCGAAGCCTGAACGCAGCCGCCAGAACGTCGACAGTCGACCAGCTTTAACATAATATCGCATGTCACAACAGCCAGTGTTGAGACTAACCTTAACATTCAACGAATGAAGTATGTCAGAGAACAACTTCCTGTCATTGGCGGCTTTGCTGGCGTAGACCCGCTTAATTTCATTGTAGTACTTTGTCGAAGACTCCATGTCGGGAACTTCGCCATTCACCTGAGGCACGAAACGCATTACTCTTGATACACAGGCAGATAACGAAACCTTGGCAGTGAAGTGCACGTACGGGTAGGCAGCCGCTTTGTTTGTAAAATTCTTTGAGAGCCGAAAAACCGAGCCAAAGTTTGTACTCGTCGGCGATGAGCCGTTTTTGAATTTCCCTGTTCCCGTCACAACAACAACCGATCATGGTCACAGCTTTCGAGACAATGCGACCCTCTGCCCAGGTTGTCACAATCAACACACTCCACAACACCCATGCTCATGTGCATGTTCATGCTCATGCTCATGTGCATACTCCTCACCCTGATTTCTCCCAGTTTGCTTCAAGCAGTTCAGTTGGGCAGCTGTCCAGTCCATTGCTGCGTTTATCATTAAAAATTTGTTCAACCTTGTCTTCCACTGAGAACGGGACCACAAGACTACAGCACGAACACCCCAGACATTGACTAAATACACAAAACTTGCCACAAAGCAAGTCGCTTGACTACCAACCGTGGGGCTTGCGATCGTACTTCCAGCAAGTTATCGGTATACCCCGATTCTGGAATTGGTTCTGACGGTGCAGGTTTGCCACTCTCTTCCGCATGTGCTGCCTTTTCCTAATGAGGTGCGCAAACTCACATTCAGACTCACGTCTAGCATTCAACGCCGGGCAGTGCAATAGCGCAAAACCGACCTCCCAAACGCGACGCGCAGCAGCATTCTGGGCCTTCGTCGCTTTCTCAAATACGCCGTCCAAATATGCGATGACTTCAGTCGCTGTTGGGTTCACGCGATCTGAAGACTCCCGGAGAACGTCCACCGCCTTTGCGATCAAAGTGAGACATGGAAGCTTCACGAGATCGCCCCACGCTATTGATTCAAGGTTGATGCTTGCAATGTAACTTCGCAATTCTTCGAAAGGACTGAGAACGTGAAGATGCGTGCGCACGAGGATCGACCTGGAATTCAAAATCACATGCTCCGCGTAGGAGGCTCGAACCTCACCAGCAAGCCCATACGCCCTTGCGAAAATGCAAGGAATTCGATGAGTGCGGCAGACGCTGTCAAGCTTAATACTCTCATCCCTCTTCAGTGGGGCCGCCACAATGACGAGGCTGTGGGACAACAGCAATGCCTCGTCAACTGCGGCTGAGGCCGGCGACTGGTTCAAGACTCTCAGATCACACTCGTCATTGAGCTCGCGTAAATTTGCCGCGACGGTCTCCGCTATCGGACGGCCGACGCTGTCTGTGGTGACAAAAAAGTTGTTGCCGACGTCCGCCAACTCCACTAAGCGATCGTCCACAATGGTAGCGAACCCCCCAATGTACGCGGCACAACATCCTGGCAGTACAATATTTTTCAACGTCTCGGAACCAACCGGGCCTGCCCCGAGCACGAGGATACGCGATTGAGCCAGCCGCTTCTGTCCGCTGGGCCCCCAAAGACGCAACTGGCGATCATATTTGTTGTCAGTTGCCATCTCCGTTCAGCCACGTTGCTTCTGAATCTAATCTATGCAAGGGATACCCTCCTGACACCTGGTTCGCTTTCGGTGGAACGCTACACACCAGCTCGATCAGCGGCGACGCATTCAGATGAGTGTCGCGCACGACAGCACTGTTTTTCGCCTTTTTCGTGGGTGTGTTTTTGTTACGTCTCACGCAAAAAGTGTCGGACGAATCAGCGAGCGTGCAAGGCTTCGTATTTGTTGTGTAATTCTAGCATGCGGCATGCACGCGCTGCTGAGTGAGGGAGGCCGAGGTTGAGGTTTGAGGTAGAGACCCTCGTCCTTTCCCGATTCCCTTCAGCTTTTCCATTCCTTCCCCAATGCGTCGCCACCAAAGCAAAAGAAAGCTCGTGCACAAGTCCGAACTGGTACGCACGCGTCTCCAAGTCAAGCAACCAAACCATTGATTGAACGTGGCAGCTAGCTGCCTGGCAGCGAACCCGATGGAATTCGAATCGAATCAAGCAAACGAACGCTTCCTTCGTTGACTTGCCACGTCGTCGTTGGTCGTTGGTCGTTCGTTGGTCGGCGGCGGCGGCCCACAGTCTCACAGTCAGTCACTCGCAGTCAGTCATTCATTTCCCGTCACTCACTCACACACACACAGTCATCCATCATCAACATCCTTGTTTCCTCACCGTCAGTTTGAC
>ENA-OWNT01004267-OWNT01004267.1-seawater-metagenome-genome-assembly--contig:-NODE-4267-length-12684-cov-4.237408_pt1 | contig 12684 bp, 5 predicted proteins | sample MGYA00238136_ERZ651165 | MGnify/ENA primary metagenome ERZ651165 (study PRJEB26861, sample SAMN08777766) | seawater metagenome | isolation source: coastal seawater | place: USA: Florida | collected... | reverse complement strand
GCGCAAGCGCGTTTTTGTCCATCATGCGGTTGATGGCGGCGGTGGCGTCGGATGGCACGGCGGAGCAGGTGGCGGCGGTGCTGCGATTGCGCCCGCAAGCCGCCACGGAGTGCGGAGGAGGGTGCTGGCGGTATTTCACAGGCTATTCTGTATTGCACTGCGCGGCTCAGTGGCGGTGGGAGGGCACGCCCGAGAGTGCGGCGGCGGTGGTGCGCGCGTTGGTGGAGCACAAAGCACACGTGGGCGCGCGGGATGAGGATGGCTGGACGCCGCTGCACTGTGCGGCTGGGTGGAACGACGGCAAGCCCGAGACGGTGGCGGCGGTGGTGCGCACGCTGGTGGAGCACAACGCACAGGTGGACGCCCAGGATAATGATGGCAAGACGCCGCTGCACCGTGCGGCTGGGTGGAACAAAGGCAAGCCCGAGACGGTGCAGGCGTTGGTGCGCGCGCTGGTCGAGCTCAACGCCGACGTCACGGCGACTGACCCAGAGGGCAAAACCGCGTACCGCATGCGCAACGACGGCCCAACAGCGGCACTATTGCACCTTCTCGAATGCAACACAACCCCCACTGCGAACGGTGAATACAAAGACAGCGTCCCAGCCATGCCGTGCCCGCCGGCGCTTGCGGAGCTGCTCAACCACGAGTCCTGCAAGCGCCACGACGGGTTGCACACCGCGTTGTGCCGACTGCGGGACGAAGCCATCGGCTTGGATTCCATCAAAGACGCGGTGGCATCAGTGGTCTCCACGCGTATTTTCGGTGGAGGGGTCAAGTTCAGCAACTTTGCGCTCCAGGGCGCCACCGGCACCGGCAAGTCGCACATCGCGCGACTCATCGGAGAAGTGCTCATTGCGGCACGCTGCCTCGACAAGCCTGCTGGAGACGCTGAGCGACCGGGACACCCGGAGTCGGTAGAGCCAGGTTCTGCCGTCGCCAGTTGCGTGGACCAGACAGCACAAAGCGTCCTCGATTACCTGAACACACTTGGCGTGGACACGAACGCGAAAACAAGCACGTCCCACATTGCGCAATTTGTGAACAGTGTCAACTCGCACATTGAACTCAAAATGGACTCGCGCGGCGAACTAACGCAGGGTGAACGGCCCCGACCGCAGTATGTGCACATGCACGAGAGCGACATCGTGGCCGGGTACGCAGGCCAGACGCCGCAGAAAGTCATCGACTTCCTCAACGCTCACAAAGGGGATGTGCTGTTCTTTGATGAGGCAAACAAGTTGGTGAGCGGCAGCAAGAACGGATCCGGGTTCGGCGCCAAAGCGGTGTCGACGTGGATGAGCTGGCTCGAAAAGAATCCCGGCATCGACAAGAAGGGCCGCAGCCGCGCTGCGCAGACAGCCACCTGCATCGTCGCTGGGTACCCCAAGGACCTGCAGCGACACTTTTTCTGCGACGAAGGATTTTCAGCGAGGTTCAACATTCTTCCAGAGCTGCCGCCGTTGCAGCCGGGCACTTTGTGGTCCATCTGCCTGGCAAAACTTCGACAATGGCGCGAGCAAATCCCGTTGCCGGCACAAACCGTGTTGCAAGCCATCGAGAGCGCCGTCACGCTGGCTGCACAGAAGGGCCTGTTCACGTCCAAGAAGCAGGGAAGTGTCGCCGCACTGTTTGCAAACGCGCACGGGACCGGCGACAAGCTGCCGGAGTTTGCGCAGCAGGTGCACTTTCGCCGACTGATACGCAATGGGTGCCAGGCCGACGATCACAGCTACGCGTGGTGCTACGCCGATTTTTACGACGCATTGGTGGCCATGGCGGAATCTGGACAAGGCCAGCGCAAGGACTACTCGCGCATCAAGGCGGAGCTGGAACGTGACCTACCGCCCGTGGAACCGGGGGTGGACGATGTGTGCGGCATTGGTGCGGAGGGAGAGATGCAGATTGACGCCGGCGTACGGTACCAACCGTTACAGCACACCACGCAGCACGAGTATCTGCGCAGTGGTGTGTTCGACGGGACATGCCGGCACTGTGGCAGGAAGAACGCCGAACGGTGCAAGGAATGGAGTGAACTGTTGTCCACAACGTGTGCGCGAGAGAACTGTGTGAAGCTGGAGCACTGCATCGCTCGTGCCGACATGTTGCTGCGCTCGTCGCGTGGTGACAACGTGCTGAAGCAGTATGCAACATACAAGTTGTTGGCACCGGCGACATTACTGCTTGATGACGACACCTTGGGAGCCGCCATAGGAACATCGAGGCAGAAGCTTCAAGACGCCGTTGCACGGCTGCGGGAAGTTATCCAGCGAAAAGCTCCGTCAGTGACCAATGGCGTTCGAGCTGGCGCGGGCGAGGTTGGAACGGACACCGACAATACCGTGCCCGAAACGAGTGGTCTCGGCGAAGCAGCACACCAACCAAGTGCTGCTTTGGCACATTCCCCACGCGCTGCCACTGTGGCAATAGCACACCAAATTGCCCCGGAAGTCGCGAGTGGTGCACAACAGTCACAGGAGTTGCACGAACGTATGGAGGCCCTCACTGCTGAGCTGGCAGCGGCGCGAAAAGGGGCAGAGGACGCAGCGGCACGTGCTCAGATGGCGGAGGAAGCACGCAACGCAGCAGAGAGACACAGGCAAACCGCGCAGCGGGAAAAGGCGACCGCTCAACGAGCGAAAGAGGCCGCCGAGCGTCGAAGCCAAATCGCGCAACGAGAGAAGGAAGCGGCACAACGAGAGAAGGAGGCCGCCGAGCGCCGAAGCGAGATTGCGCAACGAGAGAAAGAGGAGGCGCAACGGCAAAAGGAGGAAGCACAACGAGAAAAGGTAGCGGCGCAACTGCAGAAAGAGGTCGCGATACAAGAGAAAAACGCAGTCCAAGCAGTGCTTACTGCCACAAGACAACGCATACACAAAGTCGTCGCCGTCGCTCGTGCTGTCGCCGCGGTCGCGGCGAGCTTGTTATCCTTTGTGTGGGCCATCGGACTTGCCACGACGTTAGGTCTCGCCTTCTGGCCGGCCACGGCTGTCGTGATCGCTATCGTGGCCGCCACTGCCTTGGTGTGTTGCATTGTGGTGTGTGGCAGTTAGTCTGTTTGCGCCAAGGCTGACAGTTTGCTGCGTTGCCCATGCGTGCACAGGTCGTGTATTGCTTCGGCGAGCATCTACTGCGGTGGTTCTTACGTGCTGCCATGTGGTTTCTCCGGGTGCTGTGGAAATTGCTGAAGCGTTGCTGCGGTGCGTGACGTGTGGTGCGCGCCGATTTCGCCGACAGCTGCGTTGTTCACGACGGTGTTGCTTGTTGTGGTTTTGGCAGGTTGGAAGGGCATGGCCTTGGCAGTGTGCATCATCGGAGTGCTAGGGCTGTACAGTTTCAACCGTTTGTTCAGCAACCCATTCGAGTTCCTGTGCGTCGTGTGTCTGTGGTTCGGTGAGTGCTTTACTGGATGCAACAACGTCGTTCGCTAGATGTAGTTTTGACCTCGTTGTTCGTCTTGTGTGCTGTTTTTGTGATCCATGATGTCACGTGCATATTCACCTGGATGAATTGTCGTGGCGAACGTTGAAAAACGGCATTGCGGCAGCGCTCTCACAGATCATCATCATGAGGTGGGTGCGTACGGGGCATCTGCGATGGGGCGGCAAGGATGACCTGGAAGACCAACTACAGAAGGCAAAGGGCTCGTGATGCTGGGGGGGGCTGCCGTGGCGCGGTGGGCCCTCGGCTGTATTTATAATGTTCACTGTCACTCAATCACGTGGCCTGTGGGCTGTTACAGTATGTGCAATGCACAGTTAGATGGTGTAGTCAATAGTGACGACGATGTCGATGATGCATCATGACGCTCGCGCGAATGCCCGAATGCATTATGTCACGATGGAACATCGTCTACCTTTCCGCGTGATGGGTGAGTTCGTTCGAGATGGGCTCTCGGTGCATGATGGAAGGAGTGGTTGGGATGCTCCCATCCTTTCGGTCTGTTGCTAGCAGCTGCAGTCTACGGTGACTACTAAACACGATTGCGGCACTGTGTGTTCCCAAGTAAATGCAACGCCACCCCCATGCAAAGCAACAGTGAACCGTCAGTTCTCTATCCATCGAACCATCAATCCATCGTCTATCAATCGGTCACAACACATGTTCGTGGCATTGTCCGTTATCCATGCGAATTCATTGTCTATGCACTGCCTATTGTCTGAGCATTGCCCATTGTCATCGCATGGCCCATTGTCTATGCATTGTCCATTGCGGTTTTTGCTCACGGTCACCATAATTACCAGCAACAGCTGCACAACGTTGCATGCAGTGCCTAGTTTGATGAAATCGAGTTCCGTTGCATCGACGCCTGTGCTTCTGACCCGGTAATCTTTGTTTGTACATGGCTACGCAATGTTCGAAAACCACGGTGTTCATTCACCACTGGCATTGCGGCAGCACTCGTGCCAATGATCATAGAAGAAGGACAAGTAAGTGGCGGTGGCTGCGCCGGTGTTGGACCGCATGCTACGTGGATGCTGCCCACTGACCTGCGTCAAACTGTTATGAACCTGTCGACTTGTCGCAGTACGATATGCATATCGACCAGAGTTTACGACGTGCATACACCATGACATCCATACATTGACATACATACATGCATACATACATTGACACCAACAATGGGCGATGAGAAGAATGTTGAAGAAAATGCTTCCCATTCGTGTATCATACTTCTTGTGGGCCTATGTATGTCATGTGTGTAAATTCTTTCACTGACTGTAGTATTATACCCGGGTAGTCAGTGAAAGGCGTTCAACTGAGCAACCATCAAACTGTCGCTTCCGCCGCCGAAGCTTTGTGTGTGCCCGACTACGACCAAGTTTCCATCCGGGGTCTGTTGAATTGCATACGCTTCCTCATCATCGTCCACGTGCCGTGAAAACAGAAAACAGGAGCAAAGAATCCAAAACACGTACAACTATGATACTACTAGAACTACGGTATTCCAAGCAAGTGCACGGCGGCAGTGCAGAAATTCCAACAAGTCAAAACATCCAAAAGGGGAAGAAACCCGAACTAACTAACTTCCCATTCGCGATTTATTTCGCTGTGGTAGGTATGGCATACTTCGACCGTTTGCATCGCGTCACAGTGAACGCGAGGGACAATGGGAAGATAAAGCATCAAACTTCCAACTTCAACCGCACTGTCCATTCACTGTCCATTCATTGTTCGCTCTCCATTCATTGTTCACTGTCCATTCATTCGCTGTTCACTGTCCATTCATTGTTCACTGTCCATTCATTCATTGTTCACTGTCCATTCATCCATTCACTTTTCACTTTCACTGAGAAACCCGCTGTACTGTTGGTATTCCATCATTCACATTTACTACACACTGACTAACAGTGCGCTACAGTGATAGTACCATCGGTATTAGGTATCATGCAAATAAACCACACACATCATCAGACAATGCGTTGGTGAGTGAGTGAGTGAGTGAGTGAGTGGCGTGTTTCTTGTAGTCTGGGCGCACTCACTCACGTACGGTACCCCCCACTTTGAGAGTTCACTCGTCGGCGGCCAGGCGGTAGAAATCAGTCACTCCGTCAGTCACTCAGTCACTCAGTCGGTGGGTGGGAGGACTTACTGACTTTGGATCCATCGTTCGTTCGTTCGTCGCTCTCCGAAGTTCGATCGGCGTTCGTTCGTTCGTTTGCTTCGTTCGTTTGCTTCGTTTGCTCCGACGTTCGCTCGTCCCGGCGTTCGTTGCAATGTTCGTTCGTTTGTTCAGACGATCGTTCCTTTGCCCCGACGTTCCTTCGTTCCGACGTTCGTTCCGGCGTTCGTTGCGCTGTTCGTTGATTCGTCCCTATCTTCGTGCGTTCAGTCTGTGGGTTGTTCGCTCGGTGGCTTGTTCGTTCGTTCCGACGTTCGTTCGTTCGTTCGATGCCGACGTTCGTTCGCTTGGTGGGTTGTCTATTCCAACGTCCCTTCAGTGGCGCTTTCGTCCCCAACGATAGTTTCGATGTTAGTGCAGTGTCTGTAGTGCAGTGTCTGGTTTGGTTCGCGTACTTGACTGCCTACTTGCTGCGTGCCTATTCGATAGTTCGTTCGTTCTGATGTCCCGTTCGCTCCGTCCTCTGTGCGAGAGTTCGTCCCGACGTCCGTTTGCTCGTTCATTGACGCTCGCTGCTACGTTCCTTGGCTGTCTCTTGTTGGTCTATGAGATGGCTTCCTCTAACTTTCGCATATGCGCTGTTGGCTGTTGACTGCGTCGACGCCCGCTCGTTTGCTCACCACCAGTTCTTCCGTCGTTCGTGGCGTTCGGTCGTTCGATCGTTCGCTCGCTGCGTCGTCCCGGTCCGGTCAGTCGGGGCGTTGTTCAGATAGACCCCCAGGCCACGACACACTCGTGTCCGCTTGTCCCGTCGGCCTGCGTAAGACCAACGTGCGTGCGTTGGCACTTTGTTGGTGAACTCTACCGAGTTGCAACCTACGTGATGGCAGCACGCGAGCTCACTCGGCGCGAGTTGGGCGGCATCTCAGATCGCCAGAGAATAACCAACAAGTATTTCTTTACTGTCGTTTGTCGCTCAGAGTTTGTTCATCGGTCGCAAAAGGGCTCGGTCACTGCAGCGGAAGCGAGTCAGACTTCGAAACCCTTTCTCACGAACCAGCAGGCAAACTCGACTCGAGTACGAGTACGATGTCCGGCGGCAAGGAGTGGACCGACGACGCTCAGGTCACGGAGGACAGCGACGCTCTGGCAAAAGTGCGGGCCTTGTTGCGCATCTTGGACACACTGCCCTATGACGAGCATCCTCTTTGCGACGACGTGGCTGCGAGGCTGCGCAGTGTGCCCGGCGTGTCGAGCAGCGAAGCGGACGCCGCGGAGGCAGCAGGCGCCCAGGCACAGAGGCTCGCGGCGGAGGCGTGGGAGTGGGCGTTCACGGAAGCGTGGGTGGAGGTCAAGCGGGAGGGGTGGTGGCGTCCGCTCTTTGTGGTGCGGTTGATGGCGAAGGTGGCGGCGGATGGCACGGCGGAGCAGGTGGCGGCGGTGCTGCGGATGCGCCCGCAAGCCGCCACGGAGTGCGGAAGAGGGTGCTGGCGTTGTTATACAGGCTGGACTGTATTACACTGCGCGGCTCTGTGGCGGTGGGAGGGCACGCCCGACAGTGCGGCGGTGCGTGCGCTGATGGAGCACAAAGCGCAGGTGGACGCGCGGGATCGCGATGGCCAAACGCCGCTGCACTGTGCGGCTGGGTGGAACGAAGGCAAACCCGACGTGGTGGCGGCGCTGGTGCGCGCGCTGGTGGAGTACAAAGCACAGGTAGACGCGCGGGGCAAGTATGGCAAGACGCCGCTGCACTGTGCGGCTGGGCGGAACAAAGGCGAGTCCGAGACGGTTGTGGCGGCGGTGCGCGCGCTGGTGGAGCACAAAGCACAAGTGGACGCGCGGGAGGAGTATGGCGAAACGCCGCTGCACTGTGCGGCTGCGTGGAACAAAGGCGAGCCAGAGACCGTGGCGGCGGTGGTGCGCGCGCTAGTGGAGCATAAAGCACACGTGGACGCGCGGGATGAGTATGGCTGGACGCCGCTGCACTGTGCGGCTGAGTGGAACAAAAGCAAGCCCGAGACGCTGGCGTCGGTGGTGCGCGCGCTGGTGGAGCACAAAGCACAGATGGACGCGCTGAGTAAGGATGGCAGGACACCGCTCCACTTCGCTTCAAACCGTCCACACGTCGGTTCAGTGTTCGTCCGCACACTTCTTCACAACCCGGTCGGCTCCGCTGCTCGCGACGGGCCAGCGCGCACATGCCCCCCGAAGCTCGCCGCTTTGTTACGACACGAGGCGTGCGCAAGCAGGCCAGCGCTGCACGCCGCTCTGTGCCGGCTCCGCGACGAAGCGGTGCGCCTGGATGGCATAAAGGACGCAATCGCAACAGTGGTGTCACTGCGCATGTTTGGTGGTGGCCTCAAGTTCGGCAACTTTGCTCTGCAGGGCGCCACTGGAACAGGCAAGTCGCACGTTGCACGTTTGGTTGCAGACGTACTCCTCGCGGCGCGTAGCCTGGGCGCTCGTGCGAGTATTGGCCAACCCGGCAGCGCCGCTCCGAAGTTCGTTCACATGCATGCCAGCGACATTGTAGCCGGCCACGTGGGACAGACTGCGGCAAAGACGCGGGCGTTCTTGGACGCCCACAAGGGCCATGTTCTGTTTTTCGACGAGGCCAACAAACTCGTGGGGGACGCCAAGCATGGCGCGTCGTACGGTGCCGAAGCTGTGTCCGCGTGGCTGAGCTGGCTGGAGGAGCATCCTGGCATCGACGAAGAAGGTCGCTCTCGTGCTGCCGACACGGCAATGTGTATCGTGGCGGGGTACCCGGAAGACTTGCAAAAGCATTTTTTTCAGGACCCCGGGTTTGCCGCCAGGTTCGAAGTGCTCCCAGAACTTCCCCCGCTGCAGCCTGACACGCTGTGGTCCGTCTGCCTGTCAAAGATGCGGCACTGGCAGAAGCATCTACCTCTGCCGGCGCCCGAGACACTGAACACCATTGAGGGCGCAGTGACGCTGGCAGCTCGAAAGGGGCTTTTTACCGCCGACAAAGTGGATGGCACCGCAGCGCTGTTCCCAAACGCCCACGGGTGCGGCGAAAAGCTGCCCGAGCGCGCTCGCAAGGTGCATTGCCAGCGGCTTGTGCATAGCGGTTGCCAAGCTCGTGATCACCGTTATGCGTGGTGCTACGCCGACTTTTACGACGCGTTGGTGGCTATGGCGGCTTCGGGACAGGCCCAGCGCAAGGACTACTCGCGCATCAAGATGGAGTTGGAGCGCGACCTGCCGTCCGTGCAACCTGGCGTGGACGATGTGTGCGGCGTTGGTGCGGACACTGAAACGCAGTTGGACGCGGGTGTGCGGTACGAAGAGCTGCAGAACACCAAGCAGCACGAGTACCTCCGCAGCGGCATGTTTGACCGAACATGTCAACACTGTGGCGAGAAGAATGCGGAAAAGTGTGCAGAATGGGGTGAACTGCTGTCGTCATGCTGCTCACGAGCAAACTGCTCAAGGCTGGCGGAGTGCGTTTCTCGCGCAGACACGTTACTGCGTGCTCCACACGGTGACAACGCGCTAAGACAGTATGCCATGTACAAACTATTGCCAGCGGCGGATGGGATGCTCGGCAACGAGAAGTTGGAATCCGTCGTCGGGGCCACATTGAAGACAAAGCTTGCAGATGCCGTCGTGCGGCTACGGGAAATTGCCGACCGAAACGCTGCGGTGCCGCCCAATGATGGCGGAGAATTTGCGGTCGATGTTGCAGCTGAGATTGGCACCACTGCACCAGGAGCGAGTGGTGATGTCGAGACGGCCGAGGCGAGTGCTGCTTCGGCATACGGCGCTGCTGTGGCAGTTGCGCATCCAGACGCCTCTCATGTCTCAAGTCAGTCGTTGCAGTCACAGCAACGTGTCAAGGAGCTCACAGCCGAGCTAGAAGAAGCGCACAAAACGGCGCAGAACGCAGTGGCACGTGCTCAGGTTGCGGAGGAAGGGCAAAAGACGGCAGAACGAGACAAGGAAGTTGCACTCAAGGAGAAGGAGGCATTGCAACGGGAAAAGGAGGAGGCGCAACAAGCGAAGGAGCAAGCACAACGCGAGAAGGAGTCCGCCGAGCGTCGAACCAAGACAGCACAAGAAGAGAAACAACAGGCACAACGGGAGGCTCAACGGGAGAAGGCAGCGGCTGAGCGTAGAATAGAGATAGCGCAACGAGAGAAGGAAGAGGCACAACGAGAGAAGGAGGCGGCCGAGAGTCGCAACGAGATAGCGCAACGAGAGAAGGAGGAAGCGCAACGAGAGAAGGAGGCGGCCGAGCGTCGCAGCGAGATAGCGCAACGAGAGAAGGAGAAAGCGCAACAAGAGAAGGAGGCGGCCGAGCGTCGCAGCGAGATAGCGCAACGAGAGAAGGAGGAAGCGCAACGAGAGAAGGAGGAGGCGCAACTAGAGAACGAGCAGGCACAACGAGAAAAGGAGGAGGCACAACGGCAGAAAGAGCTCGCGATACAAGAAAAGAACGCAGTCCAAGCAGTGCTTGCGGCTACCAGACAACGCGTGCAAAAAGTCGTGGCCGTAGCGCGTGCTGTCGCCGCAGTCGCCCCGAGCCTGCTGTCCTTTGTGTGGGCCATCGGCCTCGTCACGACTCTCGGCCTAGCGTTCTGGCCAGCTACAGCCGTCGTCGTTGCTATCGTGGCCGTTACTGCCTTGGTGCGTTGAGTTGTGTTGTGTGGTAATGGCTCTGTTTGTGCTAGCGTTCACCATTTGCTGCCGCGTTTGTTCGTGCACAGATTGTGTATTGCTTCGGTGAGCATCTACTGCGGTGGTTCTTACGTGCCGCAATGTGGTGCTTGCGGATGCTATGGAAATTGCTGAAGCGATGCTGCGGTGGGTGTCGTGTGGTGCGCGCTGATTACGACGATAGCTGCATTGTTCACCGCGCCGTTGATTGTTGCGGGTTTGACAGGTTGGAAGGGCATGGCTTTGGCGATCTGCATTATCGGAGTGCTCGCGCTGTACGGTTTCAACCGTGTGTTCAGCAACCCGTTTGAGTTCTTGTGCATTGTGTGCTTGTGGTTCGGTGCGTACCCGGCTGCTGGCTGCATTGAAGTGGTCTGATAGATTTCTTTTGGACTTCAACATTCGTTTTGTATGTTGCTCGTGTGTGTGCGTGTTCGCATGAACGGCTTGCCGCGTCAACTTTGGATAAACGCCGCTGCTGCAGCACTCGCACAGATCATCATCATGCGGTGGGTGTACACGGGGCACTTGCGCTGGGGCGCCAACGATGACAAGGACGCCCAGTTACAGAAAAAGAACAAGGACGAGTAAGTAAGTAGTAAGTAAGTAAGTAAGTAAGTAAGTAAGTAATGGTGGTTGCGCCGATGTTGAACAGCATGCATGCACTTCACTACGTGCATGCACTGGACTACCATACCATGCACAGCACTGACGCGTATCCATAGTTATCATGCCTCCCTTCCCGCGTGTCTCTGTGTCTGCGATTGCTCCTCAATCAAAGGAATGTTTACGACCGTACAGTACGGAAGTACTGTACGACAGGCTAACTCACTGTCCATTCACGGTCCATTCACTGTCCATTCACTGTCCATTCACTGTCCATTCACTGTCCATTCACTGTCCATTCACTGTCCATTCACTGTCCACTCACTCTCCACTCACTGTCCATTCACTGTCCATTCACTGTCCATTCACTGTCGCACTCACTTCGAAGCACTCTGTACTGCTGGTATTGCAGATTTCACATTTACTGCAGACTGACTAACACGGCACTACAATCATTGTACCGTCAGTATCACCTATCATGGAAATAAACCACATGTATCAGACAATGCGTTGGTGAGTGAGTTGAGTGAGTGAGTGAGTGAGTGAGTTGAGAGTGAGTGAGTGGCGTGTTTGTTGCTTGCGTTCGTTGCTGTCCGAAGTTCGATCGGCGTTCGTTCGTTCTCGTTTGCTTCGTTCGTTTGCTTCGTTCGTTCGTTTGCTTCGTTCGTTTGCTTCGTTTGCTCCGACGTTCGTTCGCTCGTCCAGGCATTCGTTGCGATGTGCGTTCGGTCGTCGCGATCTTCGTCTGTTCAGTCGGTGGCTTGTGCACTCGTTCAGTCGATGGATTGTTCATTCGTGCGTTTGTTGCCGACGTCCGTTCGCTTGATGGGTTGTCTGTTCCAACGTCCCTTCAGTGGCGTGTTCGCCCGCAACGATAGTTTCGATGTTTGTGCAGTTTCGATGTTAGTGCAGTGTCTGGTTTGGTTGGCTTGCCTCGATTTTCGATCGCTGTCGATCGTTGGTTGGTTCGCGCACTCATTGGTCGTTCATGTATGTATTGACCGCGTACTCGACTGCCTACTCGCTGCGTACTGATTTGATAGTTCGTTCGTTCTGTTGTCCTACGTTCCGTGGCTGTCGCGTGTTGGTCTATGAGATGGCTTCCGCTAACATGCCGCATAAGCGCTGTCGGCTGTTGACTGCGCCGAAGCCCGCTCGTTTGTTCACCACCAGTTTTTCGGTCGTTCGTGGTGTTCGGTCGTTCGATCGCTCGCTCGCTGCGTCGCCCCGTCTCGGTCAGTCGGGGCGCTGTTGCGTTGTTCAGATAGATCCCCAGGCCACGACACTCGTGTCCGCTTGCTCTGTCGGCGGAAGACGAACGTGCGTGCGTTGGCGCTTTGTTGATGAATTCCACCGAGTTGCAACCAACTATTACATGATGGCAGCACGCGACCTCACTCGGCGCGAGTTGAGTGACAACCGACAAATATTTGTCTACTGTCGTTCGTGGTTAAGTTTATTTTTCGGTCGCACACGGACGCGAGTCAGACTTCGAAACCCTGTCTGGACGAACCAGCAGGGAAACTCGACTCGAGTACGAGTGCGATGTCCGGCGGCAAGGACTGCACCGACGACGCTCAGGTCACGGAGGACAGCGACGCTCTGACCAAACTGCGGGCCTTGCTGCGCATCGTGGACACCCTGCCCTATCACGAGCATCCTGATGGCGACAACTTGGCCGCGAGGCTGCGCGAAGTGCCTGGCGTGTCGAGCAGTGAAGCGGGTGACGCGGAGGCTGAAGAGGCGGAGGCACAGAGCCTCGCGGCGGAGGCGTGGGAATGGGCTTTCACGGAAGCGTGGGTGGCGGTCGAGCGCAAGCGGGGCGCAAGCGCGTT
>ENA-OWNT01004266-OWNT01004266.1-seawater-metagenome-genome-assembly--contig:-NODE-4266-length-12685-cov-3.772367_pt1 | contig 12685 bp, 17 predicted proteins | sample MGYA00238136_ERZ651165 | MGnify/ENA primary metagenome ERZ651165 (study PRJEB26861, sample SAMN08777766) | seawater metagenome | isolation source: coastal seawater | place: USA: Florida | collected... | reverse complement strand
TCGACTCGAGTGACTACTGACTGAAGAAGTGACTGAAACGATACGCGTGGCAGTGAACGAGTGAGCTCTTTCACCCACTCAAATCGGTGAGTGAGTGGCCAGCCAGCCAGTCAGCCGTGTCTGTCGCTCCGTTTGTTGTATGTATCTACACAACTAAGACTATTCTGTATTTCCCATCATACGCACTTATAAAACATTAAATCCCAATTGTAGATATATTTCGCCGCACGTGCTGCGTATGTGGTGTGTCAATACGCACATAGCACATACTTGCACTCACCGCTTCGCCCTCAACCACACCCTCGCAGCGCTTCCCTGTTCTTTCTGCGTATATGCCATTGGGTGCAACTTCCAAAAAGACGATGTGCAGAGAGACGCAAGTTTGTGACAAAGATGGATGCATTTTCGGTGCGGTGGGCGGCGGTGGGCGGGGAGTGAGTGGGCTCGGTGTTACGTCACTGTCAGTCAGTCAGTCAGGCAGTCAAGCGCAGTCAGGCGTTTGTTCAATGTTCAATGTTCGTTGTTCGATGTTCGATGTTCGATGTTCGATGTTCGATGTTCGACGGACGAATGCCGAACGCCGTCGTGCCGTCGTGCCGTCCGTCGTCGAACTTTCGTGTTGTTGTCGGTGACCGGTGACCAACCGACCAACGACCAACGACCTAACTAACGATGCAGAACGAAGCAGCAGCTGGCAGTTGGCGACCTTGAATAGACTTTGACTTGACTCGTCGTGACTCGGCGTCGCTCTCCTTGAAGTCCCCGTGTGTTGTCGGTGCAGAGGTGGTGCGTGTTCCATGATCCACACGGCAACAAACACGTGTGGTGCGCGAGCAATGCAGTGTGCGCAGCGGCACCAACGTTCAGTCCACAGTTACCATGTCACCTCAGGCACGCTCAAACGCGAGGCTGAAACAAGATGTGGAGTGAACATGAGTTGTGGGGATGCTGGACAGGAAGCAGAGGCACAAGCCACTGTTACACGGTGGCGTGTGGAGTTCGACTGGGCCGGACGCCAGTTGCCCGACTGCCGAGGTGATGGGCCGAGTTCACCTTGAACATACCGTGGCGGAAACAACTCACTGGTCAAGAATGCGTGAATTTTTTTGATCCGTTCGCGCTCGAAAGTAGCGCGTTGCTGTGTCGGCTCGGACCTCCACGCTGCCTTGACTTGCTTGTTGCAGGTCGAGATCTACGACAATGTTTATACACGGTAGGTTGAGAAGGTGACGGAGGGTAGAAGAGGCGCCGACCTACAACTGTGTGCTGCACTTGTGAGTGCATCGCAACTGATCTGGCAAAGATGGCAACCTCAAGTAAGCAGCGCCAAGCCAGCGCGCCAAAAATTGGCGAGGGCGTGGGCAACAAAAAGATAATGTTCATTCGGCACGCGGAAGACGAGGTGCACGGTGTCCGTGCTTGTGCAACAAAGTTTAGGAAGTGGCACAATGACAGGGTCAAGAGTGCCGGCGAAGCAGAGGGCGCTGTTGTGGACCCTTGTCTCACAGACCGTGGCATTGCCGCTCTCACCACTGGTGTCGATGATGACGAAAGAGACGAGCTGAACGCAATGGGCTATGGTGGCATGGCCGGGGGACTGCAACAGCACGTCAAGCAGTTCAACCCGCAGGTCATTTTGTCGTCCCCTATGTCGAGGAGTCTGCAAAGTGCTCTCGTCGCATTTGACTGGTCGAAGGCGCCAATTGTCGTACACTACGGCTTGAAGGAAATAAAGGCCGACTACACGAAGGGTGGGACGCTCCCAAAGGGGAAGCCAGGTGTTCGTTGCATGCCCGTGTCGTACCTCAAAGAGACTGCGGCGCGCCACCCTCGCTCGTCCAAGGGAGCCGTCGACTGGACTATCATGGAGAATGAACTCGAGCTGGACGACTGGTTTGATCCAACAGAGACGCACCAATCTATGTGCAAAAAGTTAGAAAAGGTAGGTTGCACACCTGCTTGTCGGCTTTTGTCTTTTGTTGGACAAGTTTGCCCACATGTTGCGTTTTAATGTGCAGTTCCGAGAGCATTTAACGCGAAGGCGGGAGAACCGAATAGCCGTCGTCACGCATGGCGGAGTCCTGCGGAAATTGCTCGGTCTTGGTGTAGGTCGGTTTTCGTTTTTTATCTTGCTGGGAGTGCACGTGCCGCTTTCTCACGTTCCTCTTCCTTCCGTTCTCGTGCACATGCAGGGCACAGCGAGTTCGGGATCGTAGACGTGCGGGATATTGGCGACAGCATCACCACACCTGTGGATGAGAAGCCTGGCAGCGCACAAGAGGGCGTCACTGAATCGCACACCATGCTCCGCGTTCCGTCAGAGAACAACGTATTTGCCATCACAGAGGTGTGTTGTTGCTTCATGTGTTGAGTGCAATATCTTGCCGTTTTGGAATCTTAGTGCGTTGATGCCGTTGTGTGTAGCTGAGCCCAGGAACACGTGTCGTGGCACCGCCCGGCAGCACCGACGAGTACGTTGAGTTCGTCCCTTTGACCGCCGGAAAGATCCCGCACGCCTCAATATGGTTTGCTTTGCTTGATACTTCAGATTAGAAAACAAACGAGCGCGCCGTGCCGTCAAGGACGCATACGCGGCCAAAGTAAAGCGGCGGCTCTCCGCCGACAAACGCGCAGCCCCGAAGACTGCACACGGGCCAGGAATCGCACCTAGCACAACCCAATCAGCCACCCAAGTCACGGCACCATAGAATTAGTCGTTATCAACAGAATCCATGTTGTTTCTACATGGCACACATACATGTAATAATATTCATTGTGCGACAAATTTCTTGTCATCTGCGACTTGCAACCGGTCAGGGCGCAGTCATTCAATCGCATTCTGTTGCCGTGGCCACATCATTCCACCACCGACGCATCAACCCACCACCACCACCACCACCACCACCACCACCACGGATTGTATTCGCAAACGTAGCAGTGACTTGAAATGCGTGTTGTGCACTGGAGACGTTCGCACTTCTACACGCCGTCGCGTTTGCGCACTACCCCGATGCACCCTCCCCCTCCTCCCTTCCGCACCACAACCCAGCCTGTGGTCGCGCGGCGTGAATCACGCCGCGTGATGCAGCGTAACGGCCCTCACAGTCAATCTGACAACAAGGCAACGCGCAACAACAACGACGACGTCTTTGAACGTCGCAAGTCGTAAGTTGACTCTCCGTCTGTCCACAGCTGCTCACCCGGTCTGTGGCATCCAAACTACAAGTTATATTATTTCGGCGACCCGCGTTGAAAACACGTCCAAAGTCGCAACGGTGTGGCGTGCAAGGTGAATCGCTCCATCAGACGTGTTGTTTCGTGCACACACAAGCATTGAAGTTTGAGGTTGACGGATGCGCGTGGAACAGGTGGTCCAAAACTGACCCCATTGCCACGAGAAATCCGGAGATTGTTGTGGAAATAGTATTGCCTTTCTCCTTGGTTTTCAGCTTCACGTTCGTGCTCTGAAGTTCGAAGGCGTCATGGTAACCATTCGAAGCTGCCACTCGCAGCTCAATTCAAGAGGTAGCGGCTAGAAGCATGCCCAACATCGAGGTCCAGTTGCGCTTTCCAACGCCCAAGGGCGTGTGGAGGTGGTACGAATACATTGACGACAGCGAAGACTTGGTCAACCTATTGCGACGCGTCGTGAAATACGATGTTAAAGAGGGTTCGGATGTCACAAATTCACAAACGTTGTGGTTGCGTACGTATGAACTTCTCGTTAAAGTCGTCGCAAGCTTCGACGCAAAAGCTGGGTGTTACCGCCCCATACATGATTTGTCAACGCCATGGCGAGGGTGTTACGACAGAACGGAGCGCATCGAAGCCCTCCAGGACGACCGAGCCATTGTGTACCGCAATTTCTTAAACGCGAAACGTGAGTCCAAAGTTGGATACACTGAAGAGGACCGCGCTGCTGGGGCCGCAGAACGAGACAAACTGCAGCAGCAGTTGGACACAATCGACGCGAAAATTGCAGTCATTGAGTCAGAAGATCCAAACAGTGTGCAGCCACCGCTTTTCCGTTCCTGCACACTTGCACAGATGAACATTACCAACAAGTGCATCGTGTTCGTACAGCAACGGGGTGTTGTGTCCAAAACACCAGGCTATTTGCTTCCGGACCTTTCGGATTTCAGAAAAGGGTCACTGGACAATTTGAGGGCTGTCATGGAGCGTGTCCGTGTCGATGCTGATGCCGATGCACTTGAACACGCTCTCGAAGAATGCATGGTATGTTGGAGGTGGTATTTTTTGGTGTACGCGGTGAGAATGTGTTGACAATGTGCGCATTGACTCGTGCCGTGTCACCTAAGGCCCTTGGAATGGACAAGTCAGATGAACTAGCCCAGGAAGCCGTCAAACTTCTGGAGTCTGCCACCAAAATTCGCGATTTCCGCAATGATGCTTTGGAGACTTTAACCACGCTCGTGCAGCTCGCGCGCAGCGGCAGTGATGATATCAGCCTGCATCGTATCTCTGACGCGGTGTCTGCCGCACGTGACGCCGGTGTTGCAGTGCGTGTGCGCATGGTGTTTCTCAAGATCAACATCGCCGTGGCTGACTTGATGCTTCTGTTTCGTCGTGGGTCGCCAGGAAAACCACGCTCACTTGATGGCTGCAGCTGAATTGCAAGAAGAGCTGCGGGAAAAAGAAGAAGAAAGACTCAGATTACTTGCCATACGTCAGGTATCAAGAAAAGATGCATGTTTGGCGAGATTATAGTTCATGCTGTATTGCAACGAACTCATCCATCGCGCAACTTTGGGTCTTTTTGCAGGAGGAACTTGACGACCTTGTTGATTACTGCTCAATGAATAAGTTGTCAGAGAATATCGCCGCTCAAGTGCAAGCATTGGGGTAGGCAGAATGTTTGAACGACCCACATCCTCAGTGCCATGTCGTTTACTTTGGTCGGTTGCGTCAGATTCAATTTGGACACTATGCACGAAATCAAAGCTGCTGATGTCAAAAAGTTTCAGCGCGTGAACTTCAAGGACAAGAAGCGCTTCACGCAGCTGATGAAAAAGCTTGCTGCGTCACGACAAGTGAGTCCATGATTTTCGCTGCTTCACGGCCAGTGTGCCTCGAACGCATTTGTGAGTTTACCAATGTACCAATTTGCCTGCATTACAGTTGTGACGGCACCGAGTGCAAGTGGGAGGAAGCACTCTTTGATATGGTTTTGTCATTGTCAGCTTATTTCGAACCACTAGAGCACAACAGTTGCGCGTTTAGTTGTCAGAGACTATAATATGGCTTCTCCTTCCCATTCTATTCGTGCTCCTGGCCACTTAGTTCTCGCCACTTTTTCCAGGGGTGAACCATCCTCGACGTCAAGTGCTAGCTGTGCTGTTGGATCTACAGTCATCTCCGGCAACTACAGCAACAAGCGCAATTGATGCCCCACTCCCGCATGTCAGCAAACAATTGCGTTTTCGTCCAACTCACCTCCTCGTGTCGAGCCAAGGCATCGTAGAAAAATAGATCGAAGTTTTCCTGTGGATCTGCGGGAAAAAGTGGGTGGCATTCATGAGATGTTGTAACGTCAACGTCGTCGGCGAACCACGCAACAACAGAAACACACCTTCCAGACAACGGTTGTGCGTGGAGAAGAAACAAGAGTAATGGCTCTCGCTGCAGATCACCCAAATTGGATGCCTCGGCACTTTTAGATTCTTGCCGCATTCCACGTATCCGTAATGCTCATATAATGTCAGACAGCCAACATCGCCGCGCGTTGGGATACCGTACAACTTCGTTTGCTTGCCCGTAGTGGGATCGATGTCCTCTAACTCGCGGACACCTGCCGCATGCAAAGGATTCATAGTCTCGTCACAATCCGTGCACAACACCAGTGCTCGAAGCATAACGAACGAACCGTCAAACACGTTCGAATAAGCCCCACCAGATACGAGTAAATTCACCAACTCCTGCGATGCGTAGCAATGTTCTCCAATGAAAGGTTGTGCAAAACCGAGCTGACTGGCATCCATCTGCAAACGTGTCAAACAGTCAGTACTGGAAGATGCCATGTCGACTTCTAGGACATTTACGGGCTCACCTTGACCCGACTAATCCCCCGAGACAGTATCGCTGAGTATGTGAGCAAAGCTACCCCAAACCCTTTCGGATCAGTGAACTGAGTGTACGCCCGGCCTATCAGACATGCGTGGTGATGTTACCGCTTGCTTTGACAGTCAGTAAGCGCAAGTGTCGCGAACCTTCTTGCAGAAACCCCTTGAGATCTTCAACCTTGCGGAACTTGTACAACTCAAGCGATTCAGTGAAGCCATCGCAGCTATACGCTGAGGATGACGTAATATTTCGGTTTGCAGCACCTGACAAAGCAACAACGGCAACAGGCTCCTTCGAGTACTTGCTGCGTTGGAAAAATCCAGCCGCCCGTGCCTGTGACGAACGTGTGTATTGTTGTGACAATGTACTGAACAACATGAATGCGGCGCAGGTCACACGCACCAAAATGGTCGTTAAGGCTCCAATGAGGACATCTCCAAGCACATTGGCTTGCACTGTTGACCAATTCCGCACATTGGTTTTCAATGTGCTCGTTGGTGGGCGCGTGTTTGGTAGTAAATGCTGCAGTACATGGGCTTGCACCGCTGCAATGGGTCCACATGGCCCACCCTGATGCTGTACCAGTCCAAACTCCTGCCCGGGTCTGCGCACAAGCGAAAAGACCAAACGGTTGTTAACGTACAGCTCTGATCACCCGCACCACAACAATATAGGGTGTGTCGTACCTTTCAGCTGCGGAGTTGAACACAAAGCCCTGTTCAAGCCAAACGTTTGGAAATCCTTGTCCAGTAGTGCGACCGAACACAATATGTCGGAGAGATTTGCATGTACTCTCATCAATTGGCGTTCCGCGTGCCATTGTTACCGCCGGTGCAGGTGTGTCATCAAAGTCGAGATCCATGTCATCTATATCTTCCATCATGAGATCGTCGTCAACGGCACCGGCACTAACTACTCCTTCTGACTGCCCGGTCACTGTATCTCCTCCAGCACTCGTTCGTCCACTGTCAAATTTCCGGCCACCGCCAACTCGAGGTATGAATGAGTCTTCGTCTTCGGCAAAACTGCCGCTACCACCTCCCTCAGCTTCAATCAATATTTCGTCCTCCAAGTCGCGGAGCTCCTCGCTATCCGTGCGGTGTCGGCGAATGAGATTGTCCTGCAAAGTGAACACAATTTAGAAAACATGGTATTTGCCAACATGATACTTCACTTCCAACCACCCACCAAATCGTCGTCCGAATTTTCCCCAAACAGAAAGTCATCAAGATCATCGTTTTCTTCTTGGTACCGCGGAACATCAGATGCACCGCCTCTCCCTACCGCATTGAGGATTGAACCTGCGCGCTGGTTCCAGCTGACGCCGCGTCTCATCGCGTGCACTGGTTGTGTCACCCTAAGTTGGGTTGTGCCGGCAGCAACTGCGCAAAAGGGCTGGATTAATGAACGAACGCCGAAACGACAGCTGATAATTGAACGGTGTCCACAACGATGGTCTCCCCATTGGCCAACCATTGTCGTTTCGATGTCAAGTTTTGACTTGGCTCAACAGACGCGACTGTAATCAAAACGAATCCTCCACGTGCCAATACATCCTTCAGCACATTCCATTGGCCTACAAACACAATCTCCAATGAACTGCACCAACCAACAGCACTCCAGATTGCATGTTTCAGGTGTGGCCACGACAAAGACCACCACAACAACCACAGCAGTTTACTCATTGCTTTGCTACCGATACCTTTGCAACAACCACGACACCCACAACCACCACATCAACCACCACATCATCATCATCGTCGTCGTCGTCATTGCGTCCACCTTCACACTTTATGCGGTCGGTCATCGTTCATCGTCCATCGGTCTTTCATGTCATTGGTCATCGTCGTCGTCATCGGTCACCAAAAAAGCTGACTCTTTCGTGAAAACTTGTAACGAGTTGTGTTGTTCGTTCGCGAGTAACGAACGAACGAACGAACGAATGAACGCTTCGGAACACCACAACTGAGAGACCTCCACTCGTCGTCACTCGCCCGCCGCTCACTCACAGTGCCTGCCTGACTGACAGTGAGCGTGTTTGCGTGTTTGCTTCTGTCCACTTTCTCAACACAAGCCTGTACGACATTGTACTCGTGCATTTACGTCATCAGCCTGTACGGTGTATCGACCGCTGCCTACTTGAACGCATCAAATGTGTAATTCACAGTACCAAGTACGGTTCCATAGTACTCCAGTACACTGAGCATCACCTTTTCTGTGTGCATTCGGCACGTCGGAAATCGAGAATAGCACAAAGTGTCATATATGGATAAAAAATTGGAGTGTCTTTTCAGTGCCGAAAATAAGATTCCTGAAATAGGAATACGTGGTGTTCTGATGATCACTGCATCAGCCAGCCAGTCCCCACTCACCACTCACTCACCACTCACCACACACCGCACACAGCACAGCACAGCACAGCACAGCACAGCACAGCGCCGTCCGTCGCACCGTTCACAGCACACAGCGCCGTCCGTCGCACCGTTCACAGCACACAGCGCAGTTCGTTCGTTCGTTCGTTCGTCAACACAACATCTATCACCACATGGACGGACGGACGGCGGACGGAGAGCACAACACAACACAACACGCGGTCGGGCAGTCGGGTAGTCGCTGTTCGGCCAGTTTGGTCGGTTCGTTTGCAGTAATCAGTCGTCTCGCGCTGTGTGGGTCTTGTTTTTTGGGGGTGGAGTCGTCTAGGCTGGGGTGCGTTTACTTTGTCGTTGAGCGTTGGATGTTGGGTTGGTCAAGCAGGTGAATTGAGTCAACATCAACAGCGACGACCACAGCCACAATCTCAAACGCTTCTGTGTCACGGGTGGACGTGAAGTCGTGGGGCAACGAACAACAGCGTCACCAACATCGACGAAGACAGCGGCGGCCACCGCCACCATGGGTAACACCACGAGCAACGCAAGCAACAACAACAGTGCGCGAGATTACAGTCCACACAGGCAGGGGCATGTCCTGACTGCGACATTCCTGCGGGGCAACACCACAACGAAGAAAGTCGTTGCGCGCCCATATGAGCGGCTTATCTTCAGCATTGGACGGTGTATCGAGCAACCGCGAATTCCTCCATTATTGGACGAACCGTGATAAATTTTGAACTACGGTTTTGCAGCGAAGTGCCGAACTATGGAGTGTGTTGTATGTCTCTAAAAGCTGGCGGCTGACGACGCACGTTGAAGTGCCCATCAGCGGTAGTGCTGTGCGGCTTCCCGATCGAATATGGGTGAAGATCAAATTGCGCGCCCTCAGAGCAGCAACGCAAATGGCACGGAAATGCAAGAGCCACTCTTGCTGGCGGACTTGGAGGATGGCATTTCGACACGCTTCGATTTGCTAGACGACAAGCGCAAGAACTGTTGTTGCTGCTGTCGGACCTCCAAGGCAGGCTTGTTGTTCACTCTCGCAGTTCTCGGTGTCGTGGCAGGGCTTATGCTGTTTCTATACTATGTTCTGTTGAGAATAATTGTCGAAGCAACTCTCAACTCGGCTGCCATCAACGTGACAATAATGCAAGTCGGTGCCCCTATCTCCGACTCGCAGGCGCCCATTCGTGCTGAGTTGGAAGCGGCCATTGATGTCCCGAACCTAAACTACACAGCAAAATTTTCTGACAGTAGCTTGGGTTTTTACCGACCCCATGCCGACCTCAACGACGCCAATGTTCACTCTATCACTGTGGGCACCATGGATGATGTACGCCCGTCACAGCTGGTGGTGCTGCAAAATGAATCACGAGCATTCATGGATGTCGAAGGCCTCATCACGGTGAACAATTTGACAGCGTTCAGTGAGTTTGGTCAAGTCATTTTGCATGAACCGAACATCACATGTGACCTGAGCAGTCATGTGCAAATCGATGTCGAGATCTGGGGCATGCAGTTTAGCGTCCACGATATTCAGCTCAACAGAGCTCTTACTTTCAATGCATTGAACAACCTCCCGAACGTCACCTTGAGTGTTTTCACGGCGACCACAGCTACTGACGGCACAAAGCATGTCATCGTCTCATGCACAATTTTGCTGGGCAACCCAACGATCGTCTCAATAGAGTCTCTAGGCAACGTCACAATCGACTTGTTCTTCATGGATTCCAAGCTGGGCAGCTTCGAAGGTATAGAGCCCACATTGGATCGGGGACTGAACACGCTGCACGTCGTGGGTCCGTTGACGCCTGACAACATCACTGTCCTGAACATGATGTTGTCGAATTTTCTCTCCGGCTTTCCATCTCAACTGACTGCGCGAGGTCGATCTTCGACTTACAAGCTTTTCGATGGTATGGTCAATGTATCACTGTTAGCCTGGAGACATCGTGGCGTCATGTTTCTTGTGATGGATTTTGCAGGCCTAGTGAGTAATCTCGACCTTGGAGCGAATCTGACATCAAAAAATAGCGGTATGTGCATCCAATCATGTTTGCTGATAGCACGAAGGTGCCGGAGTACTAAGTACTTTGACCGTCGAACGTTTGCAGGCCTACTGGAAACCGGACTGGTGAACGTCACCATTCCTGAGATCGAACGCATCATCAAGACCGGCATTTTTTGCTTTCCGGTGTCTGTCAAGCTCTTGAATCCGTTCCAGTGTTCCATCCACATCAAGTCTTTGGATCTCTACGTTCGTCAGATCTCCACTCGCGCTACACTTCGTCTGCACGTGGTGTGATGTATGGGCGGCGTTGCATCGTAGGTGCTGTATCACGGCGAGCCTGTTGGATACTTCAACAACACACTTGACGTCGTCATTCCCCCGGGAGCGACGTCTTCCACTCCTTTCGTGAATGTTACAGCGACGAAAGGTACGTGCAATGTTGATATGCATGGCGTTGCGACAACTCGTGGCTAAGTGTGTTGTGCTCTGCAGGACACTCCGACTTGTTGGTCAAGGCCATGCTGGGCGAATTGGCACAAGGATTTGTACTTCTCGGTGCCAATGGGTCGTTTACTGCTGACGTCGGCAACTTGGCGGTCGCCCCACACTACTTCCAGCACGAATCCATCCGTACCTGCCCTCTCCAAATCCCTGATCAATGTATGTGACCGTGTTGATCATTAAGGTTGGACGAGCGGCAAGTCTCTGTCCCTATAAGTCATAATTTATTGTTCACATTTGGTTGGTCCTGCACTTGACGCCCACCACAGCGCCTGCTTTGCGAAATACGTGCGAAAGGCAGGCAAGCATGCAAGGCCACGCTATCTATGGCTGTGACGAACAGCGGTCACTCCTTGCCTGACACCGTCTCTCTCAACTTGATCACTTGAAATGCTAGTTCTTGAGATATCTGTCCACGCAAAACGCACGTGAAAACGAAGTCCTTGTGAGAAACAACAACACCAACCATTTGATCAAGCGAAATTGTCACTGACCTGCACGCGCTTCTTTGCAGCTGGGTTTGTGACGTCCTGGGAGTGGTGGGTGTCCAGAAAACGACCCAAGAACTTGTCAGCTTCCTCTGCAGAAACTTCTTTTGATAATTCAATTTCGATTCCGTCCATCTTGGAAGTGAATATTAACTTACGCGCGGAAGTCACAAAGATCAAGAAATAGAACTAGGCTTGTCACTGCATGCCATCAGACATACGTTGTGCGTCGATAGTCGTGCGCCACGTTTTGGACAAAAAACGCAACGAAAAGGGCGCAAAAGCGACCACGAATTCAAACGTGCTATACAATTTGTGAGCGAGCGGATAATGAGAGAGTATCGCCGTCCCGCCGCTCCCCTTCCACGTTTCAACATTGCCTTCAACGTCCGTGCTCCTGACAAAGAACATGTGACACCCACAACCAACGAACGCTCCATCGCACTGACATAAATGTTACGTCTTTGCTTGCAGAAACTAGTCACTGCCCTCTGCTTCAATTTACCGTGTCCGGTGTCCGTTGCAGTCGTCGCAACCAAGCCTGTCCGACGACACCCAAAAGCCAAAAGCCCAAAAGTTGCCAACTTTGTTCGCAGCTGAGCTGTGTCGTGAATGGCTGGCTGGCCACCGACAGCCGACAGCCACCGAACAAGAGCAACAGCAGCGTTGCGGGCGTTGTGGTCGTTCGTTCGTTGGCCGTTTCCGATACTACAGTAACGCATTGTTTTCACCACACATGTGCAACGCCAATTACGCGTTATTATCACAAACCTTGTATATTTGGTGTCGCTGTACTAGCAATGCACGTAAGTTGTGTTTCATGGGAGTTGAATTAAAACGCGTGTTTATACCAATGACTATACTGCGCTCTAACGTCCAACGTCCCATCGATTTTCGAACGCAGAGCTGCTACTTCTAAAAAGGGTTTATTAGTTTCGTATTATGCATACCGTATACACATAGAGTGGGAATCACTAAAATATAAGTAGTACTTATGTAGGAACTTTTATGATACCGAAAACTCAAACACAAATCGACAGTATTCATTTACAAGTTTACTAAAATCGAAAATCTCGAAATTTGAAATTTGAAATTTTCTCTAAAATGTGAGTCAGTCCGTCAGTCAGTCAGTCAGTCAGTCAGTCAGTCAGTCAGTCAGTAGCAGTCACTCACCCACTCACTCACTCACTCACTCACTCACTCACTCACTCACAATCCAACGACAACGAATG
>ENA-OWNT01004265-OWNT01004265.1-seawater-metagenome-genome-assembly--contig:-NODE-4265-length-12688-cov-3.558322_pt1 | contig 12688 bp, 7 predicted proteins | sample MGYA00238136_ERZ651165 | MGnify/ENA primary metagenome ERZ651165 (study PRJEB26861, sample SAMN08777766) | seawater metagenome | isolation source: coastal seawater | place: USA: Florida | collected... | reverse complement strand
AGATGCGATCAGGTTGATAGCTTTGAATTAATTGACTGATCTTTCGATGAACTGAAGCCTGATAAAAATAGTTAATCTGGTATGGTTTACTTGAGAATAAAGCTTTGAACAAATTAAAGTAAATCTTTAGTCTATTGAGTTTAAATACCTTGACATCGTCACAGAATGTTTTCAAATGGTCTACATGCTGTTGTGCTGTATTGTTATCGTCTAAACAACATAACAAGATTTTATGACGTTTAGAAAGCTCTCTTAACTGATGATAAACCCTTAGTTTATCACCTTTATCTAAAGGATAGGGAACACGAGAAACAATCACAAACAACTTCATAGACATTCTTTACAATGATTGATAAAAATTTACTAATTGATGATTAATAATTTCGTTGTTATATTTTTTCTCTACTAGTTTTCGAGCATTTTGACCTATGAATTTTATCCTATTTTTATCTTCCAATAACCAACTTATTTGTTTGATAAATTCATTCTTTTTATTCGCTATCAAGATGTTTTCTCTATCCTTATAATCTATACCTTCAGCCCCAACACTGGTAGATATCACGACTTTTCCCAAAGCCATTCCTTCAATGATTTTTATTCTCATACCTGAACCCGAGAGCAATGGTACAACCATTATGTCGTGATTGGCAATGAATTCTTGGGCACTTGCTACTTCGCCGTGAACGACAAATTTATCAGTAGCTAAATCTGAGATCCTGCCAGGCATTTCTCTACCCGCAAGATGAATGCTTAAATCTTCTTTTTTCACCAAGGGCCAGATCGCATCAATAAACCAATTAATAGCTTCCTTATTGGGTTCCCAGTTCATAGCACCAATGTGAAACAGTTTATTTTTCTTTTTAGCTGTAATATCCTTAAAAATATAGTCTTCAATATTAATTCCAAATGGAATCGTCATTAGCGGTTTTTCACAAGCTAATTCTGAAAACCTATCCGTATCCTCTTTGGTAATGGTGGCAATGCCATCCACTTCATTAATGGTTCGTCGTTTGACGAGTAGACCAAAGTTGCCGAAGACCATGCCATGAGTTACGAGTTCACATTTGGGAATTATTGAACTGTCAACAATCGTTCGCGTGGTATACGCCAACCAGTGCCCGTGTCAGAAGAGGTCGAAGCAGTCTGCAGTGTCGATCAAGAGCTGCGTCGCTCCACTGGTGCTGCGGTACCGCCACCGTGACAATGCAATGTGTGGCGTCGATACTTTTTCATGTTGTGTATTCCATGTGTTCTTGCTGCCGCGTCCAAAATTCCAAATAGTACCGATGGCAGAGTGCGGCGCATGTGCCTCTTGAGGCCACTTCAGTGAAGACAACTCTACAGTAATGTGACTGCGTGCCACTCCTTTTGGTTTTGAGTGTGTGGCAACAATGGCCAAAACGAAACCAGTCATATCTGCACAATCACCTGACGTTGCGCGAGATGCTGATAAGCATTCACACGAACATCAGCGACGGCGACATGCCCACAATCATGGCCACAGTCACGGCGGCCCACGGAAGCAACGGCAACAGCAGAGCTCGGGGCCGTCATGGACGAGGATCATCGTTGTCTGCACTGTCATGATCTTATTCATGATCCCAACCGTGTGGTTGTGGCAGGAGGCGAAGAAAGTGCAAAAGGCCAAGGAGGACAGCATGCGACAATACATGGACACGATGTCCAAGCTGCAGCGATCACGCTCACGCCGAACACCAGATGCTGATAATGTGATCGCACAGAGCGAAGAAAGCGGTGCAGACGGCAGTACGGGTGTGGATGCCGCTCTAGACCTTCCCAAGCGCCTAGGACTGGTTCACATCAAAGACGGTGGCGACCTCTATGACCACGTTGTGGCGCCAGCCAGCTGGAACTCCCCATTTGCACATGGACCGAATGGTGACGACCTCGTGTGGGCCGTGTTTTTCTACAAGCCGTACTGTGGCGCGTGCCGTCGGGTTCGACCAGTTGTGGAGGCGTTGGCAGCTACCACACAGGACTGGCTGCATCTTCGGTTTGCTGCTGTCGATTGCGTGCAGCAGAGCTACTTTTGCACAGCCCTGGACGCCGACGAAACGCCTGTGATTCATTTGTTCAAGCGCAATCCCGCTGAAGGGCGTCGTGTCGTTGTCGCGTCTTGGCGTGGAATGCTGGTGTCATACGCTATCATCAATTGGTTTCGTGAGCAGCAGACAGCAGTGGCAGCCTTTGATCAGGCAAGCTCATTCGCCGACAGCGAACACATAAGCGCACCCATTTTATCTCCCTTGATTGAGTGGCCCACTGAAGATGAACTCGCGCAAGAAATGATCGCGTACAAGCAGAGGCGTCAACATAGTTACAACGAAAGGCTGGGGACACAGAGCGAGCGGGTGGGGACGCGACCCAATGACCCAGCAGCTTATCTCACGGACATCAAGGTAAAAAAACAAATTGATTGCACGATCGCCCGCAACCACCCTGTTATCGTGTGCTTACGTGCTGCAATAATTGATTGCTGTGGACAGTCGGCGTTCCATTTCGGGCTCGTTGACTACGTCTTCCCAAGTCGCATTGAAGGTGGCAAGGTTTTGACTGGTCGACGCCTTCTGGTACTGCTCCGCTGGCTCGATGCCTGTGCCGCGAGCTATCCCGGCGCATCAGAACGCCGAAAAGTTCGCAAACTTAGGCGTATCATTGCAGAGCAAAGTGAGTGGGGGCCGGGACAGTATCGAGCCGCCCTGGCCTCGTGGGGTCACAATCAAACCCTTGGTGTGGACAACAGTGTCTCGTGGCGTGCTTGCCAACTGACTGCAGACGGTCAAGTTGGCGGATATTCTTGCGCCGTTTGGAAGTTGTTTCACGTTCTGCTGGCCAACGCTCGCCCCGCCAATGCGTACGAAACACTGCAGGCAATCGTTGAGTGGATCGAAGAATTTTTCGGGTGCCGAGAATGTGCTCGTCACTTTGCGAAGATGTGGGAAGCGGAAGGAATTACGGCCCAGCACGAGAATATGCAGCCGGAAGGAGAGCGGCAAATCCATGCTGCAATGTGGTTATGGCAGGCGCACAACCTCGTTCGCGCTCGGCTGCATGCCGAGCACTCCAATACCTCGTTAAGCGGGCGGAGTCACAACAAATGGCAATTCCCAAGCATCTGGAGTGACTGTGAAGCCTGCTTTACGCCATCAACTCAAGACGAATGGGCCAAAGTCCGTGACAAAATTACGCAGGGTAGAGAGATGGCCGAACTACCCATGCAACTCGAAGAACACGTTCATTTCGATCCAAAAGACCTGTCTTTCGGGTACACATTCGAGGTTCGTTCGCATCACATGTGTGCTTTGATACTTGTACGTCCGTGTTTGAAGCGTACCGCTATGATTCAGGACACCAAGCCGCGCTATGTTACCATGACCGTGTACACGTTTCTCCAAGAGCTGTACTGTTATGGAAGCGACACACTAACGTACGGAACACAGACTGTATCGACCCGCAATCTACTTCTTGTCGTCACCACCGCATTGTGTTCTATCGCGTAGATGTGCGCAGTTTTACGATCCTGCAGAATCAACGGATGGCGACGGAGGAGCTGACGCGCAATCTTCTAGCGCGTTAGCCGATTTCGCGAAATGGTTTAAAGCCTTGACTCCGGCAGGCATCTTGACCTGGTCTGTTTACTTGATATTGGGCTCTCTTGCCGCGTCCCTCTGTTGTATGTGCTACATCGAACTGACCAACGAAGAGATCGAGGAATATGAACAATTAATGAAAGCCGAAGATCAGCATCGTAGTAGGATGGCGAATGTGGTAGCAGAAATCCGACACATAACCAGGCGCCGCAAACACGGCCTCCGGATTCAAACCGAAGACGACGAGCTGGTGGGTGACGCACCCATGGTGCCAGAGTTGTCTCCAACGCTGCTAGAGGCACTGGATGTTGTACAAAGACGGGGATGGACACCCCCGCGGGGTCACAGCACGCGCCAATCGCGCACACCTGGCTCGGCTGACATGCAGGTTGCACAATTGCGCCGCCGCATAAACCGATCAACACGGTGAACCACGAACATGCACACCAACTAGAACTAGAACCAGCGCCGACGGGAAGTCACGTGTGTCCATGTTGTAAAGTTTTAAAATTATTGAGACAACTGTTGCTCAATCTGTGAGTACAATTTTAGGAATGAAGGCTGTGGAGCTGGCTGTATGCCTTGGGCGCGTTTGTCGGCTGCACGCTGCCGCCAAACCTCTAAGCGTTTGGACAGCCACGCCTCAGGCGATGGCTGAGCGTAGCGACCACACGTGCTGCGGCTGCAGTGAGGCAGTAACCCGGCCTCCTCCACAGCAGTAGCGATGCTGTGCAGAGCTGGAGCAGGGTCGTAGAAGTTCGATCCTGACTGCTTGTGCTCCGTGGCGCGTCGCTGCAGATCTAAGAAACCCTTCAGCGAATCTAACGACCTCGCTTTGTCAGCTACCAGCTTCGGGACTTGCCCGTGACTTTGGCCATCAAACCCTTCGGGGTGCGCAGCTGCCCAGGCCGACCGCGCTTCGACTTCGTGATCAACGCGCATCAAGATGGCATTCCTCACTCTTTGCACTTCTTCATCATCGACAACAATATGTGACAATTTCGCCACTTCCCACACCATGTCACATTCGCTGTTGACGATGGCGATGAACTCATCAAAATTCTTGAAGTCTTGGCCGTTTACGGATACAATTGCGTCGCCCTCTTCCAGCCCGGCTGACGCGAGAGGAGAATTCTCTGTCACCGACTGCACTACGACACATGGGTCTGACACCTGCACTGTGAATCCATGTGAGGACAGCATGACTTGCTCGGGAAAGTTGGCTGTCAGACCAAGTGGCTGACTCTTCCACTTTTCGGGATCACGGGTGATGTGCACTGGTCGCACGGTGTCATGGTCCCAAGCCCACGCCACCTTTGTGTGAACCTCTAGGATTGGCATCTCTATATTCTCTGCCATCGCTGCAACCTGAGGATCTTCGATAAACCTCACCTTGCCATCAGTAAAATGGCTTTTTCTCAGAATCTTACGGCCGCGGAAGTCTCGAAAGCACTGTTGAATTTTGCGAGCAGCTGTTTCATCTGACACTTGCTCAGGGGTAGCATCATTGGCCTGCGCGAGTCGCCTAATGCGGCTCGGGGGTACAGCCTCCTCTTGATCACCGTCGACGAAGGAAACATCATAGCCGCCGTCTGCCCGCACATTGTCGACGGAAGCAGGGTACCACTCTCCACGATCTGCATAGTTGACTTCGACTTGATCACCAACTAAAAACGAGTGGTCCTGTTTCTCCTCAGCTGGTGGAACAAAGGCAGCAAAGTGCGACGCTTCGGGATCATCGACGATGAACAGTTCGTCATACTCAAGACTTGTCAGAGCCCTTACATAAGATTTTGGCACCAAACCCCAGTCGACTGCTTCGCCTGAGGACTTTCGCTCCAGTGGGTACTTTTTCCCCTCGTACCAGTCATCGACATGGTCTGCGTCTGCACCCATGCAGATGATGACGTCACCCTCTTTTACGGCCAGTTCTTCGTTATCGTTCGCCTCATATTCGTACTCTGCGATCCGGAACACACAGCCGGGTGATGCACCAGCGGCCTCAAGAGCAGCAATTTGCCTTTTCCTGGCGCGTTGAGCTTGCCGCGAGCGCGTCACTTGGCGGAACTTCTTCTGGATGGATGCTGCCGCATCTTCTTCCGAATACTGTGGAGCTCGCTCGTCCTCCTCTTTAGCAGCCTCTTCTGAATTATCAACTGGTTCCACTTGCTGCGGTTTCGGTGATGTAGCTCCAGCAACAACGTTGCGCAGCACCGACCGTTCCAGTCGCTGCATAGCAACGCTGTCAGCATGTTGATCGGTTTCGTTCTTGGCTCCCTGGTCATCACTGACCTCGTGTGCATCTTTTTCTTCCCGAGGCTCTGGTTCGGTTGTTGGGTGAGGGACACTTTCGTACCTCACAGGCTCGCGGCTAGGTGGGTACGTCACCTGTAGTTCGGCCAAAAACTCAGCGAAAGTTCTATTTGTTGTCTGGGCCGCAATGATGGCCTGATCTTCCCGCGTCAACAAACGTCCGGTCGCTGCAGCTTGTTTCGCCTCTCGAAGCTTGTCTGCTTGCGACCCACGATCAGCACCCGCATCGCGAAGCAACTGCGCAATGGCTGGTGTCGACGCCAAGTCAAGCGGACTGGCCCCGGACCCAATGGTCTGCAGAGGATCTGCTCCGGCTGCAAGCAGCAAACGCACGACCGCAGCATGGCCCTGGCCGGCAGCGGCCGCCAGCGGCGTCATGCCGTCGATCGATCGACGTGCATTGACAACGGCGGGAGCAGCCGCACGTGCGTTCGGAGCTGTGGACGTCGCAACTGTCGCGTGCTCCAACAGCACCTCCACCACATCAGCGTATCCCATCCCAGCTGCGAGCACGAGAGCGCCGCCATATTTCCGCGACCACTTGGACATGCCTTTTTTGTGACTACCTTTCAGGGACGCGCCATGCGACAACAAAGCTTCAACCACCGCAACACGGCCACGGATTGTGGCAATGGTCAAAGCTGAAAGACCATTGTCGTCACAAATGTCTGGATCAGCTCCGCCGGAGATTAGCACGCCCACGCCCTGGCGTTGCGTGTGATAATCGGTGTAGTAGACACCAGCTGTGTCCGTGAGACACAGATCTAGCAGGCGATTGGAAAGCGCTTGTCGCAATTTCAAAGCGTGAGTTTCTTCGTTGTCGTTTTTGGGGGCTTTTTTCGCGGCAGCCTTTGCTTTGGCTTTCTTCGCAGCCTCTGCCTCGGCCTTGATTCGAGCCTTTTTCTCTTTGGCGGCCCGACGACGTTCACGCTCCATCCATTGCTCCAACTTACGTCGCTTGCGTTCTTTCAATGTCTCCTCTTTTCCATCGCTGTCGCGTGTTGCGGCAAGCTGGCTGTTCATGGCTTGCAGTCTTTGTTCCTGCGCTTCTTGCATTCGCTCACGCGCTCTTGCAGCCATCCGATCGCGTCGCTGCTTGTGCCTCTTTTTGCGAGCTTGGGCGCACCTGCGCTGTTCCTCTTCGGTGAGTTCTTCTTCTTCCTCCTCTTCATCTTCGCCCAAGCTCTCCAGTTGGACTGTGTCCTCTTCGATGTCACGCGGGGTACTTTGTTCAACGGGCTCCGGTCGTGGAACACTTGGGTCAGCGAAAGCAAGCTGCAGCCTTCCGATATCGCTCGGAGACGCCGCGGCATGCTCGAGGAACGAGACATTCACAGCTGCAGCATCCCAACTAGCGGCGACAGACTGTTCCTCATCCTCGACCATCGCGCCTCCAGCGACACGTGCGGACACGCGTAAGCGGTTTTGAGACGGAATACTTTGCAACCAAAACCGTCGCAAGATTACTGGGCCGTCTCGTTCCGGAGGGGGTGGGTGGTGCAACCGCTGACCGTTTGAGTCGTAGGCCTCGTAAGCTTCAGCTCCTCTCGGAAGTGCCACGCTTGCATGGTCACCTGCTGAGCACAATTGGAATTCGTATTCGTACTTCGGATCCAAGACAAAGTTTGGCTGCATACGAGGGAACGCAACTTCCACCGCGAAAGTCGCAATCTTGGAATCAGACGATGATGAATGACTGTCCTCGTCGCTGAATTGAGCAGATACTGCCTTGGTTTCCAGACCGCGAAGGTGGTCGACCACGATTCGCAGTGTCCGCTGGTCGATACGGAACGCATTGACGGCGTTTTGCGTGAAGTCTTTGAGGTGTGCCGGCGCTCTAGCACTTTTGGGACTCGATCCTCGACTCGCAGATCCGACCAGGCGTCGCCTGAATCGAACTAACCGCAGGTACATCGAATCGTTCAGTGCTAGAAGTGCAGCCGGATCAAGCGCCTTTTCGATACCGCCAGCCTCGATAACCAATGCCTGCATCTCGGACAAGGTGGCTTGCACCGAAAACTGAAGGTTGCGTACGTGAATTTGGCACTGAACGGGATGCCGGTAGATACCGACACAGAACTTCAAGTCATCTGAGGATTTCGATCCTGGTTCGTGGCGGCTCACGATCTCGCCCAAAAGGACATGCGGTGGCTGTGGTATCTCGTCCTCGGAAGCCGTCGGTGGCAGGTGCTGAATATACAGTCGCTCCATGGCTGAAAACCAGAACCGCCTGGTGTCGTACATAATGTCAGGAATCTCTCCATCCACACAACGAATGTCCCAGAACGACAAAACGTCTTTCAGAGGAAGCCGCACCTTCAGAGCGACGGGTGACCACTGAGGGTCGCGCCAGTACTCGCCGTCAGAATCGAATTGACGACACGGACGATGGATGTCAATGGTCAAGAAAAGTCCGTCCCACCATTGGCGCTCATCGTCGCGTTGAACAGGTTCTGCCTGCACGAGTTTGCGTATCAACTCAGCAGGCACATTTTCCTCAAAGTCGCCGTCGTCATACGCAATGTCCCAGTTTCCATCGCTGTTTTGCTCGTGCAGCCTTCCCGGGTAGTAGACACCCTGGTTGCCACAGTTGGCTTCAACACGGTCGTTCAAAGCCAGGACACTCGGCCCGTCCTCTAAGCTCTTGTCTGGTTCCCCAACGATAGCCACAACGCACCCAACATACTCGCTGGTGTTTGTGAGAACTCCCCGGCACCCAATCACTAGCCTCTGAGGAGAGTCATCACTCACACTTTCCTCGTCGGAGTCACTGTCGTCGCCTTGGTTTGAGTCGTAGCAGAGGGTTGGTAACTTTGGTTGGCCTTTGGTGAGAGCCTCAATGTCAACAATCTCTTGGCAGAGCCGGTTTTCCTCTCGAAGCAGCTTGACAGCGCGAACATTCCGGCGGCGCTTCTCTTCTTCAGCTTCTTCTCGAGTGGCAATCAACGCTTCCGCTTGTGCCGCAGCTTCTCGTGCCTCACCTTCGGCTTCTGTCACCTCCGTCTGATCGCCCCCGCCAATGTCCTCGCCGCTATGATCGGCCAAGAAATTTTTCACTTGACGCGACGTCGCCACGGGAAAGTATAGCATCAAGCTTGCATCGAGAGGTTGGCTGCGCCGTTGCACATCTTGGTGCTCGAGCCAACGCACATTGGCACGGGTGAAGAGAAACTTGAGGTCGCGCTGCATTTTGAGCAGATAGTTGGGTTGACTCTGCCACTCGTAACCTCTTGGGCAGAGAAGTACTTTGCGCCACTCTGTGATCTTTTCCACAACTTGCACGGAAGCGTCGCGCAATGTCACCAACAGATCAGGTAACATGAGACCAGTGGCCACGAAGGAGCCACCCCTGAACTGATCGGGAAGGTACTCGGCGACGTATGAATGTATCAGTGCCCGCACGTTTTCTCTGTGCTCGATGGCCTTCTCGACGTTTTGCGTCAATTGACGAAACCGCTGGAGGTGCTTGATCTCGAACAAGAGAGCACTGACGAGGTCTTCGTACTTCTCTTTAAACTTCAGTTTCTGCGTCACCAACATCATCCTCTCCCATTGCGGAATGGCACACGAGTGCCACAGCACACGAAGAGTCTGGGACAACTTTTGCAGCGTTGCGTGCGAGGCTGCGAGCTGTGCTTTGGGCAATTGGCCCTCGCTTTCTTGGCCATTGACATTTTCCGTGATGAGAGATGCGAGTGCCTCGCCAGCGAAATCACCGATATCAATGTGAGTCCAACCCGTCTTTTCCTCGGTAGTGGATGGGGTAGACGCAGTCTGTTCTTTGGCCTCCAGCACGAAGTCGCCATCGCGTTTTCTCAGCGAGTCAGGTATGTCCACTCGGATCCGAAATTTTGTTGCCGCACCATCCGCGTGCTTCTCTTCCTCGCCAGTATCGCGGACTTGAAGTGCCTTGTTGTCGCTGTTGGGGTCACCGGCACCAGAGGCGCGCTTGGATTTGGAGCCGCGTTTCTTTTTGCGCCGTTTCTTGCCCCGGTGTTGGCGATCAGCAGTTTTGGCGGAGTAGATCGACCCGACACGGTCACGGTTGCGCTGCGACAAACCTTCAACGGATTGTTCTTTGTGCCGTCGGCGCCCATGCTTTCCTTTCGAGTCCGCTTCTGATGCAGCAGCGCCGCCGCGGTGTTTGGTACGGCGACTGCCCGCTGCCGGCTCGCGCGTCGGCATCGTTGGGCTGCGACGAGCCAGTCTTGTGAGCAGGTATTAGACGAATTTACATGGCGAGTCGAGAGCGTTCGAGCAACCGTTGGCACCACGCGCGTCACAAGAAACGTCAGGTAGTTTGACAAAATGATAAAGACGGAGGAGGCAGAAAAAGCCGGCTGACACCCCGCAACCAACAACAACGCGGCAATTGACCACGAAAGGGAAGCAACGCCATCAACACAAACACTGAACGCCGCCAAGCACGACTTCACCGCCAACAACAAAGCAGCACCAACAGCAACTATAAAACGTCGACACAAGCAACACGAACGAAGTAGAATAATCAATCCACCAGTGGACGAAGTAAACAAGCGATGCACACCAAGAGGAGACTCCTGGCCTTTCTCTAACTACCGAGAAAGCATACAAACAAGCAACCCCAAGGGACAGCAAGCAAGTAAACAAACAGCCACTGTTGGGAAGGCTCACACACCAGTAACACCAGAAACAAAAACTGACGGAGACGTGTCTATTGACGGTAGCCCAGAGATAGATGGTCCAGAAACCAAAATATGCCGAGTTTGTCGCTGCGATGATGGCGTGCTGTATGCACCATGCCTTTGCCGTGGCAGCATTTCATACGTACACCAGGAGTGCCTCTTCCAATGGCTAAAAGTTTCAGGCAAGAAAAAATGTGAGCTGTGCGGTCACCGGTATCGTGTTACCGCATTGTACGACAATGACAAGCCCCAGAGTTTGGGTATTGTTGAATTGTGCCAGATTGCATCTTTTAAGTTTCTCCAAGTGATCCCGAAATGGACGCGGTATGTATTGGTGGCGGCCGTGTGGGCGATTGGGGTTCCGCTGGTCACGTGCTCCATATTTCGTTTGTGGATGATGCGTTCGACGTTACCAGCAAACTCGACGGACAATTATTTCCAGTGGGACTATATGGTGCCAGACTGGCTGGCAGGAGTGTTCATATGCTGTGTTGCATTTGTCGTTGCTCTGGCCGTATTCAGGTAAGTTTCACATGAGGTTTGCTATATCGTTTCGGCACCGCCATACCTACTCACTAATGTTGTTGTTGTTATTGTTTAAAAGAAAGAAGAATAAGAAAGAAGAAGAAGATAACAACAACAATTCCTCTGCGTCCACAACAGGTCCCAATCAACACTTCGTTCCGCAGCCTCTATTCGACCGAGTTTCACAGATTGTGACCCCTTCGATCGTTAAAGAGATTGCCAATGTGCTTCATAGCAGTCACGCAGACCAAGATGGAGAATCTGTGTATACTACATACATATCTAAGGCTGCAAAGCTTGCTGTAGATTTGAAAGTGGCTCTGGAGGATCACCATGGACCTTGGCTGTACGATCACGCCAATCCGTCCACCATAACTGAGCCCAGTGGAGGGGAACTCTGTTACGCTCTTCGTCGATCCGATGAAAAGGGTAAATACGTTGTTGCCACGCGTAACTTGAAAGCTGGAGCAATTGTATTCACTGACATCCCTTACGCTGCGGTTCGGATTGGCGGTCGCATAAAATTCGTTGACACGACAACAGAGAAAGTCAGTGACTCTCCAAGACCCACTAGTGGGCGTGTCTCACCCGGCAGCAACCAAGACCATGGCGTTAACCCAAACGACCGATGTGACTGGTGTTTAGACAATTCATATACACCAATACCATGTCGTCATACCGCAAGCTATCTTTACTGCTCCCGACTTTGCCGGAGGCAGGCAAGCAAATTTCAGCTTCTCGAAAAGAAACTTGACCTTGCATCAACTCTACTTTCTACAGCTTCCTGTCTAGCCCTCCGGGCTGTGAGTCATCGTTATCCGAGTTTATTATCGCAGGCTGCCAAAAGTGGGAGTGCTGTACCAGGCTTCAATACGTCCACACGTGCAACTCTGATCCCGATAGCTCATTCTTTGCCGCAACGGTTCATTACTGGCTGTGGGCACGCGAATAGTGTCAATACGGCCCAAATTGATGAAGTTTACCTCGTCTGCAATGAAGGTACTTGCCTTGGAGCCATTGTTTTCACGTTGGGTTCTTCCAGAGCCAGTCGCAGTACATTAGACATGTCAATAGTCCTGTCGTCGAAAGCAGCACTCAGTTTCCAGAGCGAGTGTCTTGTTCCAGTAACAGCAGACGCCAACCCGTTCTACGTAACGCTTGGTATGGAAGAAGAGATGTATGCTGCTGAAAGTGGCGCAGAGGGGTCTGGGTTTCTTGCATCCCTGCTTGGCCAAGTGAGAAATTACAACACAAAAAAAGACCACAGTTCAAGGTTCTCAGTGAAAAAAGGTTCAAACCTAAAGAAGCTTTTACCGGTTTTCATTCGTTCTGCTGCTGTATCCCGTCTCTCACGAGCGACCCGCATCCAGTTGCGGACCAGACATCCCGTGTCATCGAGTCGTTGTAACGATTCTGCAGATGGTAAGTTGTTTTTGCCGAGCCGTAACGGACCGAGTGCGTGTAGTCATGACTGCTTCACTCCTTCTTGTGTTCCAGGGCTACATTCAGTCCTCAGCGAATGTGGATTTCAACTGGAAGCCAAGTTGACCGGTGCGGCGAAGTGGCCAAACAAAG
>ENA-OWNT01004263-OWNT01004263.1-seawater-metagenome-genome-assembly--contig:-NODE-4263-length-12689-cov-5.568427_pt1 | contig 12689 bp, 16 predicted proteins | sample MGYA00238136_ERZ651165 | MGnify/ENA primary metagenome ERZ651165 (study PRJEB26861, sample SAMN08777766) | seawater metagenome | isolation source: coastal seawater | place: USA: Florida | collected... | reverse complement strand
GTTCTCTGTTCTCTGTTCTCTGTTCTCTGTTCTCTGTTCTCTGTTCTCTGTTCTCTGTTCGCTGCTTGCGGTCATTCACTGCCGTGTGTCCTGCTATGCTTGCCCTGCGTCGTCGGCGTCGGCGGCGTCGTCGTAACCAGCGGCGTCGTAACCAGCGGAGTCGTAACCAGCGGCGGCGGTGTGAGTTTTGTCGCAATGGGTTGGCTATTCAGCGGTGTGTGTTTGTGTAAGTTCGAGTGTTTGGCGAGAACGGCTGAATAGAATCGCAAAAAGTGTCCATCGCAAGTGATCACTACAGTGGCGGCACTGGAGCGGAGGCGTTGGTCCACCCCGCCACAGCGAAGACGATGGTGACTGTAGCGAAGATGACGGCGGTGACGACGATGACTGTACCAGAAATATTATCTTCACCATGGACTTGTTTGCAAGTCCCTTCAAACTGCGGTAGCAGGATTCTTATTTGTTTGATTCTTGCTGTTGTCGAAGACATTTTTTGTTGCGGAGGCACGAAATAAATCTTTCACGGTGGTCGACCTCGTTGCGCCGGACACCAAAATAAAGTTATGCAGTGGAACCACAACTCTGTCGCACGCGGCGGCGCGGTCTTTGCACTAGCACTACTCGTGCCCCGGAGCGCGAGTGCTGCAAGCGTTTGGCCCCAGCCCGCGTCACTCCAATTAAACAACGCGAGTTACGTGCCCCTCGCCCAAACATTCACTTTCACCGCCAACAACTCAGCAGCTTCTGGCAGTGCACTTCTGTCAAGGGCCTTCACGCGCTACACCTCGCTGCTGCACAACCTGACAGAGCACACCGATGCTCGATCTGTCCTAGATCCAGCAGAAACTCATGCTTCTGGCGCTGAAGTGCAGCATGTGTACGTGACGTTGGACGATGCCGGCGACGACATCACATTTGGTGTCAATGAGAGTTACACGTTGACATGGGATTTCTCCAACCAAGAAGCCGAACCCATCCTGCACGCTAGCACCGTGTTTGGGGCACTGCGTGGTCTGGAGACATTCTCGCAACTTGTATATGACCGCAGCCTCCCAACTTCAACCCCACTCCAACTGCCTGTTGCTGGAGAGGTCGTCGACGGCCCACGCTTTCCGTACCGAGGTCTGATGATGGACTATTCCCGCCACTTCTACCCGGTCGAATTCATTGAGCACACCATCGACGCCATGGCCGCCAGCAAGCTGAATGTTCTGCACATGCATATCACTGACGATCAAAGCTTCCCCATGGAGTCTGCCTCCGTCCCAGAACTTGCAGAGCAGGGCGCATTTCTGGACCGAGACGGAAAGCCGTTGACATACTCGGCTGATGATGTGGACCGTCTCACGAACTACGCGCAGGATAGGGGAGTATTGCTCGTGCCAGAGTTCGACATGCCCGCCCACTCCAGCAGCTGGCGTGCCGGAAGGCCCGACATCGTAATTTTTGGAGGTGCGTGGCTGGACGCTGTGTTTTCATTCTGTGTCCTTTGCGTTGCTCAAGTTGCCTGCGCAACATGTACGTTCGATGTCGCGGTGCTCCGTAGATGGCTGCTCTCCCACAGAGTTCGCTCACGGAGACGTGTTAAATCCAACGCTGAATGCCACATATTCTGTAATCGACGATTTCCTGTCTGACATGGTCAAGGTGAGTGAAGCAAAAACATGGGCATTGGATGTCTTGTTTGTTCGCTGTTCAAGGGGGTCCCTTGCGATGAACCTTGCTCGCTCCCCGACAGGTGTTTTCGACTCCGTTCCTGCACTTGGGCGGCGACGAAGTGCCGGTGAGCTGCTGGCAAGGAAGCGCCGACGTAACAAACTGGATGAAGGAGCAACATATTGCTCCTGATGATTTCGACTCGGTCGAGCGTTACTTTGTCAACCGAGTAGCGAATTTGCCTTCTGTTACGTCATCGAAGCGCACGATGATGTACTGGGAGGAGGTGTTTAACAACAACGCATCCATATCGCCGGCCGCTATCATCCAAGCATGGAAATCGAACGCGATGCCAGGTCTGCAACTGTGCCACGAGTCGTATCACGTGGTCGATGTTCACAAATTCGCACTGTGCTCACTCTGTCGTCGATGCCTGTCCATGCTCCGGACGGAAAGCTGCTCTCAAGGCTGGACATACGGTCACAAATTCTTACAAATGGTACCTCAATCACGGATGCAACAACTACGGCGATGGGCTTTGGGCAGACTTTTATGTAAGGGTGGCACCGTATTCACACCGTGTCATACCATACGCCTACTTGGACCATAACTTGATTTTGTTTCCATTCACCGTGCATTTGTCCAGGAGAACGACCCAATCACGTGGGCGAATGAAAGTGGTGTTACGCCAGACATGCTCACACGCGTGTTGGGTGGCGAAACAACAATGTGCGGCCTAGCGAGCAAAACTGTCTGATTGGCCTGCCGTGTTCGGCACTCAACTGCTGTGGACGCGTGTATCTTCGCTTGTAGGTGGTCGGAGTGTGTTGATGCCGTCATATTTGACGCAATCGTCTGGCCTCGTGCCGCAGCTGCTGCGGAACAGTTGTGGAGTCCGAGGGTGAGTTGTAACGCCACTTGCTTCACAGCGATGTGGATTCATTAACCCCATTGCCTCGCGATTCTGCAGGACCAAACCCGTTCCGCGAGTGCGCCGGGAACCGCGCAACGTATGGCCGAACACCGTTGCAGGTTGGTAGCTCGAGGTATCAACGCCGCTCCCGTTGATGACGAAGGGGGGAATGCTGAGGACGCACCCCGACGAATGAACCCTGGTTGCCAATGAGTGAAGACACCATGCATCGTGATGATACCAGACAAAACGATCCTGACCGCTCGAGTTTACATTGGTTCTGGTTGGCAAGCGTGTGCAAACTTTTTATGTGGCCAGCAAATATGATTGCATAACGCTTATATCCAAAATATATTTCTATTTCACAGCAGGGATTGTCAATCCTATGCTGAAAAAGCGAGAGGAGCAGCGCTTAAGATAGAGAACGGTGTTATCTGTTGCAGAGAGAAATAGGAAACATCGTCTTTGAAAATGATGTGAAGTGTACACAATGGTTCACCAGTGTATCGTCGAGAAAGCACGATCACAAGATAATACAAATTGCTATCTACAACGATGATGCCAACAAGTCTTGTCACACAGAGTTGATCATACTTTCAGCACGCCGCAGTGAACGACTGTTGTTGTTTTCTTTTACCAAAAATTAAAGTTACAAGACTCACAGCACTCGAGTCAATCACGGCACTCAAGTCAATCACAGCACTCGAGTCAATTATTGGGATCACATTCACCAATTGTTGAGTAGTTTTGGCGCCATGGTCGTAGAGTTATGGCCCGTGTTTGACGGTGCCGTAGAATTGGCCGTCACTAAGCCATATATTGTGACTCCAGTCGTGCCGAACGTGAGAAGTAGACCGAGCACGAGGAGCACAATGGCACTGAGAATGGCACACCATCGTCCTTTGCGTGCTTTCTTGTTGAAAAGGAACGCAGCGGGCGGAAGTGTGAAGGCCATCAAACCGAGTCCAAGTGATCCTGCGAGGGAGAAAACCTGTCGAAGATCAAATTCCATTGAGAACAGTACTCGAATAGCCAAGCCCGCTACCACTGTGTATACGAACCATATCGACATCAGGAACCAACGAATCCATGCCGACGATGCATGCTAGTCCAATGGCGGACACGATGCGGCGCAGCCCATAGTTTGGAGGAGATCCCTTCTTCGAGATCAAGGAGTCCAGTGCGACCGCCATTGGAAAGTTGATTAGCGGGTACCTAGAGCACATGTTGGTGCAGAACTATCAGCAAGCGGGTTCAGCCACTCAGCAGCGAGCAACAACGTTTGGTGAAATCGCTTACAAAAGTGTGATGATAATGACCAGCCCAAACGAAATCGCCGATATAAATCGGTTTCCAGCGAAGTTCGTCAGAACATTGCCGCCAGGGTCCTCGATGGCCAAAGCGCCAACAACACCAACGCTGCACATGATCACCACCACCACGGCAATGGCCACATGAACAGCTTGCCCCAAGCGATGCCGCTCACGCGCTTCAGCACGCACAGCAAAAACTTCGATAATCATCGAAAACCCTGGGCACACGCAATGGAAATGGTCATGGAACCGTGTAAAATGACATGAGAAGTGGACATTAACATGTGAGTGGAGTCCACGAACCGAAAGCAGCGACCCCAAGGTTGTTCGCGTAGTCGACTATGCTGCCGTCGCGAGTGGCGACAACATTATGCACGGTGGCGTTTGGCTGAGCCATATCCGCGATACAAGTGCCCACCACAACAACTGTTGTGAACAAACCGAAGAACACAACAGCCAAGGACACGTAGCTGCGCAAAGGAAGGTGCAGCAAATCGTCAGTAAGATGGCAAGCATCGCTTACTCGCTGCGCAATTGTGTCAGGCTTACCGAAGCTCAGCGAGACTTCGCTTGAAGCAGAATGGAAGAGCCAGCAATCCGAAGAGGAAGCCAGTAATTGCCTGTTGTACACCGGCATCGCCTCCAAATATCGTTGCTACGAAGCCACCACCTTCGCCTTGGAGAAGCATAAACTGGCCAGCGATGAACTCAACATGGGCAGCATTGCCCATAAACGTCACGAGGGCAAGGGCCAGCAACGCGATCTTGCGCCCACCCTCCCCGAATGCAGCTCCCAGCGCGTCTTCCGCCGTATCCGCTCCTGCACACACAAGAGATATGAGACGTTGCGACTATAGGAGGCGCATCAAAGCAGGATGATCGCAACATACCCGCTGCTGATGCAGCCCACAGCAAACACTGAATCGCAAAGTCGGCGGCGACACCAAAACCAACGACCATGGCGCATCCAGTCAGTAGTCCTACGTCCGCGAAGACCCCCGGCATGGCAAAAATACCGACGCCCAGGCAAACACATGCCAACTGGAAAGTTGCTGCACGAAGAGATCCCTCCGTGAACAAGCGAGAGCACACAGGTACACGCGGAAGCTGGAAATACTCTCCGCGGTATAGTCTCGTTGCTTCCACCTCGCCAACGTGGGAGAACTGCGCGACCTGTGCCGAGGATCACAGCAACGTAAGGCCACGCCGTCGGTCTGGTACAACGACGATTTTGCAAAAATTGTGGAAAGCGAACCTCTTCCAACATTTCTGAAAAGCGTGGGGCGCTTGCTGACGCTTGAAGGGAGCCAGCTGTCTCCCAGTAAGTGGCCAAAATGCAGGTTTTCGCGGAGTCGGGCTGATCTTCTGATTGCAGCGACACAAAGCGCTGTGCACCAATGAAACCCGACTGTTTCGAAGCTTCATTCACCAAGCCGGCGCGGAACACGTCGTCAAGCTGCGGGACAACCTAGGTTTTCAGGGAAAGCGGTCAATTGTTTTGGCGGGCACAACGTCACAAACTAGCATCAGATTTTAGCTCACCACGGCTGGGTCATCGGAATTTCGCAATGTTATGCTGTTGAGACACGCAAAAGAAGAAATTGCTGGGGGACCGTCAGTGGGGTACACGCCCAGAACCTGGCCGAATGAAAGTCGTTGTAATAATGTCATGACTCCATGTAACAAGCACACAGCAGGGGTAATTGGATATCACACAGATACCTTGAAATGCTCTGTTTTGAACATATTGAAGCGGACATATGGCCACAGTCGTTGCTGTGCGGCAGGGTAGTACTTCGAATGTGTCGTCTCAAGGGCGTCCTCCTCTGTCTCCCAAAACGAAATGAGGACATAGTCGCCAGAAGCACCATCGAAGAAGCGGACGGCATCGACATAGCCATTCTTAGTCTGAGTTTGAGGCAAAATATGTTCTTCGAATATTTTGTCAACTTTTTCAGACGTGCCTTCAAATTCGCCATTGGCGGCGGGCACAAGGCAGCACGTCGTCATTCGAGCAACAAGAGTACCGCCCAAGTTGCGCTTGTTCGGCGATGAGGCTCTCGGCGAGGACTTGGACACCCCAGGTGAGAGAAGGGATTCGGGATCCACTTCGTTCCCCACCTCGTTGCCACCGACAGGTGACAACAGCGGTTCTACTTTGTCGGCTTGCTCCATGGTCACCAAGTCACAGTCACGCACAGGCCAGTTTCGATGTCGCCCAACAATTATTGAAGTACTTTGTTTTCACCATCAAAACGAATGAGAGCGCAGGATTCGAAGTCAACTGCGTCACCAATGACGTGGTCGTGTATTCTCACAACTGGACACAGCCGGCGCACAGTCTGCGTGTGTGACTATCACGCCCTCAAGCGTTCACCGAGGGAAGGGATGTATGGTGGATCTTTCAGCTACGGAAGGGCTGGTGTGCGAAGAAGTGAACGACCAATCGTGAGGTGGAAGCACGGTGCGGTTCGTCCTAGCGGTGTGGTAGGAGATGGCAAGGTGGGCGTGTCCATAGGTCATAAGTATCACGTCGGATACGGGCCAGGTCAGTGGACATCATTGAAAGGTATGTTGAGAGGTTGTGAGGCTGTGAGGCAAAGAAGGGGGTAGGTAGATCCGACGCAACGCGGGCAGGACAGGTAGGCCAGGTTGGTTGCAAGATAGGTGGTCGAGGTGGTCGGCGACGAATCCAAAGAAGCGGGCAGGCAGATCCAACCGAGGCAACATGCGTAGGGCAGGTTGAGGTCAGGTTGGTAGGTAGGTCGTTTGGTATGCCATTGGTGGTTGTGGTGGTCGGTGACGAATCCGATCACCAGTCTCAGTCAGTCAGTCACTGCGTCAGTCAGTCAGTTAATTCGTCGGTCAGTCAGCCAGTCAGTCAGTCAGTGTCCAGTCCAGTGTCTCCAACGTGTGGTATGTATGTTTGTTGTGTGTCAGTATGACAGTGTGCCTGACGCGACCTGGCCGGCCGTGAAAGAGTGAACGGCACCACCACAAATAAATGGTAAATGGCTGCGTGGCTGCGTTGCATTCAGTCACGGTGTCACGGTCGCCTTCCAGCCAGTCTGGTCTCACAGTCAGGCTGACTCTCACCCAGCAAAAAATCTCAGCACTCAGCACCGCTCCGCAGCCATCGACGGTCACCATCATTTATTTATCATCATTCGCCACCATCCGTCCACTGCGTTCGTTCGTCCGTTCGTCGGTCCGTTCGTTCCTTCGGTCGTCCGTTGGTTGCTTCGTTCGTTCGTTCGTTCGTTCATTCCTTGGTTCGTTAGACCGGTCTCTCTCTCGCTGTCAGTGGTGATGAGTGCAGTGCATGCAGCGGGACGAACGAAAAAGGTGGTGACAACTAACTGTGGTATGTGGTGACAGACACAGCGAGTGAGTGAATGAGAGCGGTGAGTGAGGTGAGGTGAGTGAGGTGAGTGAGTGAGGTGAGGAGGTGAAGTGAGGTGAAGTGAGGCGAGGTGAGGTGTATGCCACAGTGAGGCGAGTGAGGTGAGTGAGTGGCCAGAAATTATTGGCCAAAGTCGGTCGCAGAGTTGGCCATCGACACACCAAACACAAAACAGAATAGCGCTACGCCACAACGACCGCGCGGCTGACGGCTGCTGGACTGCTGGACTGCTGGACAGCTGGACTTACGCGCTCTCGGAAAAGCACTAAGTAAGTCAGTCAGTGGCGTGTTGTGCCATGCATGGGCCTTCTTGCAACCCGACGCACTGCTGTTTGCGCCACCAAAAGGCCATCAACGAACGTCAAGGAAGAGACAAGGAAGAGACAACGAAGGTGCCACCGAAAGGTAGCGCAAAAAAGTGCGACAGGCACTACATAAGCCGAAGAGCTTGAAGAGCATGACTACGAGAGGGCGCTCATGCCTGTGTCTTTTGAGCCCGTGAAAAGTGAGTTTCGATCATGAAAAGTGATATCGCGGAGGGTGATATTGTTTACACGCGTGTGCACTCTCAGTGCAAAAGCGCAGCACCTGAGCGGGGCAGCTTCAATGTGAACACCGCCGTCAGGCAACTTGGACCGCACAAGTCGTTCGAAAGATGCAGTGTCTGCGAACACACATGACGCAGGAAACAGCGCACGTTGAGCGGCCTTTATGCTGTGTATGTTGGCACATGCATAAGTCGTTTTTGCAAAGGACACAGGCGAGCGTGGGCAGGAAGCCTCCGTGGGATGGGGTTGCTTGATGTGTAGGCACGCACCTGTTAGTCGGTTGTTGTCCAAGAAAACTACACCAAAAACTCCAGAGCCAAACTCAGTCAGCAGACATATTTCCGTCGGGATGCGAGCTGCCGGACACGAGACAAGTTCAAACACAAGGAGCAAACTTGACAGTGCGTCTGGACAGAAATATTTGTGAAAGAAGCGGTGTCCAGGAGGATATTGCTGCTTCGATGAAAGAGTATCTCACCCAAATGATGGACAAATAAAGTCCTACCGCCGACAGCATCGACATCCTACGCTCTGCAACAACTCTGACAGTTCTTGACTTACATCCCAACGAAATCCGACACAAACCACCTCAAGACACCGGCAAGGAAATTCTTCGTGCTAAATGGTGTCCTCGTGGGCGCCGTCCTCAGCCAGTAGCGGGAGCCCTTCGACCATGGCCAAACATTCGCTCAACATTAAGAATCTTGCAATGTTATCGCCATGACAACGTCGAATGCTATTTTGGCTGCTCTTTGTTGTCTCTCGACGAGCCGCCACATCAACCGCAAAAACGTGAGCTCGATAGCAATTGCAAAAGCCAGGTTCTCCGCACTGCGTTTCTTCGTCGACGATCTCCCAGCCTTCACCGGTCCAGTGAAGGGGCTCTGGGAGGATGGCTTTCAAGGTGCAGCGATCGAACCTACGTCATCTTGTGCCCCCAACGAAGATGACGCCAAGCTGACGGAACAACTACACGGCCACACTCTGGGCAACATCCTGACCCCAGGTACAATCACCACACCAGGTGTCCCGAACGTACAACCACTGTTTGACGCCGTCAACCGCCGCATGAAGGCAGAGCTGGATGACCACCTCTACGACGCCAGCCTCGTGCCCCACACCAGGATTCTACAAAACTTTCGGAACAGCAACAATCAATACCAAACAACAATCGCTGCGCAAGTCCTCTCACAGTCCTGCCCGAATTCGGGTCGAGCTTTGCAGATGTGGCCCAAGTTCAGAAACGCATCAAGGGCCCACTCTTTTTGCACGGTCTGAGGTGCCAGCTAGGCATCCCACTCGTGTTGCCGGTCCCCGACGGCAACGTTGTACCATTGCGGCAACATTGTTCGCAGTGTAGACCTGACAAGCCCACGGGTGATCGACGAAAACGACCACGCCACGAATAAGCAACCGCATGAGCTCACCAAAGAACCACTCCACCAGACGGCTTTTGGAAGGACGTCGCCGACCAGAAAGCCCGAAAGTTACGACAGGCCTCTGTGCGCAGGATGTGCATCGAGGAACAACGCCAACTGTTTTTCTCCAACGCCAACAGCTGTCCCAGTGGGCGCAGCATTTGAACACCACGGACCCGGTTCAGGCAGCACACTGAGCCATCTGGCTCCGCGTGTTGGTCCAAAACGTCGATTGTCCATGATACCACCGCCTTGTTAAACACCAGTGCTCAGTACTCATGTCACTACACTAGCCAACAAGCGCAAACAACGGATTGAACAAGACATCAGGCATCTCTGACACACCTTTCGCATCATCGGCAATCGTAGCCGCACGCATTCAAAACTATCACGTGCCATTTGATCATGTGATCGCTCGAACCCATGTGTACGATCGGATTTGTTTCGTTGTCCAAAACATTGTTGTCTTATCTTGCGATGACACTGACTCAACAATACACTGGTGAACCATTGTGTAAACTCCACTGTCATCGTCTATTCCAATCCTTCCTCTTTCTTTCAGCAACGGACAACAACGTATCTTAAGCGCTGCTCCCCTCGCTTTTTCAGTATAGTATCGACAACTCATGCTGTAAAACAGACATGTTATGGTTATAAGTTTTCTGCATATTACTATTAGAGAAACAATATTTCTGTCAAAAGAGTTCGTGTTATAGATAGGGTAGGCAAATACTTATACCGTCCGGTACATGGTCGAATACGAGGGGCAGTGTTCCAAGATTGGTGCGCTAACTGGGCAGTGTTCCAAGATTGGTGCGCTAACTGGTTGGGTATTATGGTGTAAACATTATCAGTGTTAGCACACCAATCTTGGAACACTGCCCCTCGTATTCGAATATATTCGAATAATGTATAATACAAGTATTTTCATCATTGCCTCTTCCCCTTGACAACGGTGGTGAAACATCTATTAATCACGCCTCCAATCCGTTGCAGAGTTGTTGGAGTGTCACGAAATGAAATGGATTGCAGTCCCTTCTGACAACGTGGCACACGGATACAACGGAACCGCAAAAGAACTCGGAAGCCGTACCCTTCTTGACGCTCCGGCGCAATCTATGACGAGAACTAATCTACCGTCCTGCATATCTTCGGACAAAGAAAACTTGATTCGTACCCGCTGCGAGCGGATTGGGTCACGATGGATGCCAAGTCCCTGCTTGAAAATTGTAGCCATTGCCATTGGAGGTTTACTGGCCAAAACCCATTCACAGATCACACCAATGGTGCCCGCGTGCATCCCCACTGCCAAAGAAATATTGCTCAGCCGCGTTTTGCTGTCCACAATGCCACATGCTGCACGTGCATACATCGTGTCACGCGCCTCATTCCAAACCTCGAGTTCGATAGCGTCTCCTGGATTAACCAGGGCACCGTGGGCTTTAACAGGGATACATCGATCGCTGCCACCTCGTGTCCTGATGCGGTGCAGCGTATTTCCACTCTGCAAGAACAGATGACTCGATTCGTCGATGTCCCACTTAGATGATTGATGATGCTCCCTGTGTTTGTCCGCTGTACTAATACGTTTTGCCACTGCAACCATTCCAGAACCACTCCGTCTCACTTGCTCCAAGGCCGCCAATTCTATGTTCCAGGGTTGTCTCCTGGCCGTATCAAATCGGCTCCGCAACGTTGACACTCCATCAGCGCCGTATGCTCTGGACTGAGTTGTGTGCATTATCTTGTTCATAAATCGACAGTAACACGTGTGGAAACGGTTATTCCAAATCGCGTTGAGACTCAAAAGCGCGCGCTGCACGTTGTTAGTCAAGGGCCACCACAGTACAGCCACCACGGCAGGACTCGCCTTAAAACAACACCACTCTATCACCCTAAGCTCTGCTGATTATACGTGCTGGACGATGCGGCAGCTTTCCCGTGCGAAAATAAAAGACATAAAAGAATGGTGATATAAATTCAAGCTTGTCCACGAATAAGCGCTTTTGTGTGTTGTCCATGCAACGTGATAATGTAGGCTGCTCGCGGAACTGCTGCTTCGAACGCTTGGTCTTAAACGGATACATCTTGTCCACGAATAAGCGCCTGTGTGTGTCGTCCATGCAACTGCCCATGCGTTTCGTGATGACCTTGGCTGGTGGTGGAACTGCTGCTTTAACCGCCTGAGTTTGCGCGACGCCAAAGTCAGCCATTGCCCACAAAAACTAGCTGACTTGTGCTGCCTGACGATGATGAGTTGGTGCCGGGCGCTCAGCGCCGCCCACTGCTGACGAATGACCACCTCACCGTGAGGCGGGTGTATGTGAGTGAGTGAGTGAGTGAGTGGAGTGAGTGAGTGTGAGTGTATTCGTGCCCACACGACGCCGCGGTGGACGGTGACGAATTCGCAATTCCTAACGCACTGACGCGCGACTGGTACTTATCCGCAAATGCGAATGCTCGGATTCCGAGCGCCTACGGCCATGGCGAGGAGCGGGATTTCGACTTCGCAGTTGCCAGCGCACTGCTGGTTAAGTCACGGCGCCTGTACTTATCCGCTAATAGGAATGTCCGAGTTCCAAGCACCACTGCCGGTCAGTGCGCACTGTACGCCTGCTGTGGTCTTGCCGTTCATTGCTTGTGTACACTAGTCGAGTTAACCCATTTGCGCCTGATGAACTCGAATGTACGTTGGGCCGTACACATCGTGCACTCACGGATGTCCAGTGGCAGTTGCATGATTTGCGCAAAGCGGTGCACAACCACCATTGTGTGTGTGCGTCGAGGTGGTAGTACATACATGATGATGATGATGATGAGTTGATGATGGACGCCACAACCCAATCCAATTGGTGAAGTGGCGCTCGGCCTACTGGTCGCTGCAGGGACAAGTGCTGCCCATCAGCGCCCGACGCTGGCTCAGTGTTCACTGTCAATCATCAGCTGACTGTGATAGGCGTCAGTCGTTGAGAGGTGGTCCGTGACTGAGCAATTATTGAGTGAGAGTCTCAGTCAGTCTGTCCTTCAGTCCGTCACAGTCACTCAGTCACTCGCACTCACGCAGTCACCGACAAGAGTGTTCGTTACAACAATCGCAAAGTGCTGGGCAATGTTGATTGTTGGAAACTAGAAACTAGCAAAACTCCACAGAATGTCAGTTTGTCGTGTCGTCATTTGTCGTTTGTCACTTGCTCCGAGACAGCAGAGTGCGTCAATGCAATGAATGAGTGAGTGAATGAGTAAAGAATTGTGTGAGTGAGTGAGTGAGTAAAGAATTAGAAACGAGAAACGAAGTGTTGGCTAACTAGCGTTGACACCTCTCTGCGGTGAGTGAGTGAGTAAAGAATTAGAAACGAAGTGTTGTTGGCAAGCTAGCGTTGACACCTCTCTGCGGTCTCCCCCTTATTGGGGAAACCGCCACCCGCCGAGCCACTCCTG
>ENA-OWNT01004261-OWNT01004261.1-seawater-metagenome-genome-assembly--contig:-NODE-4261-length-12693-cov-3.429375_pt1 | contig 12693 bp, 11 predicted proteins | sample MGYA00238136_ERZ651165 | MGnify/ENA primary metagenome ERZ651165 (study PRJEB26861, sample SAMN08777766) | seawater metagenome | isolation source: coastal seawater | place: USA: Florida | collected... | reverse complement strand
ACAATGCTAGCCACCGTTAACATTTGAATCGGCGTAAACTCAGCCAAAGTTAATTTGAAGGCAGTGGCCACGGTTGACCACAACAGGACGGCAGACAGGCCAAATCCTAGCGCGCGACGTTCGTTCATAATGCTCCTTGCATAAACCCCAAATGGGTAACTTCCCTTGCCATCTAGATAATGGGATGGAATACGGTGAGCCCAGTCTATCTGTTCGATATCTAGCCGGCAAACTGGACATTTATCCAGTGCTAAAATACCATTAAATCAATAGATGAAAAACGAGTTAAACCTTTATTATGCAATGGATTCTAGAGAATCAGAGCCTAATTATTAGCGCGCTCAGTGGCGCCGTGGTAAGCGGGTTAGGCGTTGGCTGGTGGATTAAACAAAAAATGCTGTTTAGTCATCAGCTTATGGAGCAGCAGTTAGAGTCCAGCCAACAACTCTCCGGCAATCAAATTAGCCAATTGCAGCGTGAGCTTGAACAACAGCAACAAGAGCTTGATGAGCTAGATAGTGAAAGAGATAAAGCGGCGTACGAGCTAAAACAGTCTCACGGCAAACTGATGGCGGTGATGGAGAAGCTACGTTATTTCGAAGCCGTCAAGCAAGAACGCCAGCAGTATGCCGATGACCTCAACCGCATTCGCGAACAAAAATCTCAGCTTGAAGCGCAGCTACGGGAACAAGAAGCGCGCCACGAGCAAGAAAACAAAGCCAACCATGAAAAACTTCAGCTGCTTGAGAAGGCCGAAGAGCGCCTAAAACAGCAGTTTGAGCACTTGGCCAACCAGTTGTTTGAAGCCAAGACCGCCAAAGTTGACCAGCAAAACCGCCAAAGTTTAGAAGGGTTGTTGTCACCGTTGAAAGACCAACTGGAAGGGTTTAAAAAACAAGTCAACGACAGCTTTACCGTCGAAGCCAAAGAGCGCCATACCCTGGTCCACGAGTTGAAAAACCTGCAACGCTTAAACGAGCAAATGACGCGCGAAGCGGTCAACCTGACCCAAGCTTTGAAAGGCGACAACAAACAGCAGGGCAACTGGGGTGAGGTGGTACTCGCCCGCGTGTTAGCAGAATCCGGCCTGCGTGAAGGGCATGAGTACCAAACCCAGGTTAGTTTGCAAAACGAAGCGGGCAAGCGTTATCAACCGGATGTGATTGTTCACTTACCGCAAGACAAACAAGTGGTGGTGGACTCCAAAGTCGCTTTAGTGGCATACGAGCGCTACTTTAACGCCGAAACCGATACCCAAAGAGATAAGGCCCTAAGTGACCACTTACTTGCGCTTCGAGCGCATATCAAAGGTTTATCGCAAAAAGATTACCATCAGCTTAAGGGCATCCAGAGCCTTGATTATGTATTGATGTTTATTCCGGTGGAACCCGCGTTTCAGGTCGCGATTCAGGCCGACCCAAGTTTGGTCAAAGACGCGATGGAGCAAAACATCATTTTGGTCAGCCCCACCACTTTGCTGGTGGCGCTGCGTACGATTGACAATTTATGGCGTAATGAAAGGCAAAACCAGAACGCGCAAGTGATCGCGGAGCGGGCCAGTAAGCTCTATGACAAGCTGCGATTGTTTGTCGATGATATGGAAAGTTTGGGCGGCGCACTGGATCGCGCAAACCAAAACTATCAAGGCGCGATGAATAAGTTGGCGACGGGCCGTGGCAACGTTATTCGACAGGCTGAAAGCTTTAAGCAACTGGGCGTGGAGGTCAAACGGCCGATATCGACCAAACTGACCGAAATGGCGCACTACGATGGGCTCACAGAAAATACAGCGCTGAATAAAAATGAGCCTATCGCACAAAGACATCCGGCTGAGGATAAAGTAAACTAATCGCCCGCAGTGCTCAGGTCATTTTTATTTATCAGTACTGCTTGAAGAGGAAACATCATGACGGATACAAGCGTGCAATCGAATACAGCTTTAGAATCGAGTGAAACAACGCACTTTGGTTTCACCACCGTAGCAAAAGAAGAAAAAGTCGAGAAAGTGGCTCAGGTGTTCCACTCTGTCGCAGCAAAATACGACATCATGAATGACTTGATGTCTGGTGGTATTCACCGTCTATGGAAGCGCTTTACGATCGATTGTAGTGGTGTTCGTCCGGGTCAACGCGTACTTGACCTAGGTGGTGGTACAGGTGATTTGACGGCTAAATTTTCCCGCATGGTGGGTGATAAAGGCCACGTCATCCTAGCCGACATCAACAACTCAATGCTGAATGTCGGGCGCGATAAACTACGTGATAGCGGCATTGTGGGCAATGTTCACTATGTTCAGGCGAACGCAGAAGAACTGCCGTTTCCAGACAACTACTTTGATGCGATCACCATCAGTTTCTGTTTGCGTAACGTAACAGACAAAAACAAAGCACTGCGCTCTATGTTCCGCGTGCTTAAGCCTGGTGGTCGCTTATTGGTGTTAGAGTTTTCTAAGCCCGTGTTTGACCCACTGTCAAAAATTTACGACGCGTACTCGTTCCACCTATTGCCAAAAATGGGCGAATTAGTCGCGAACGATGCAGAAAGCTACCGCTACCTTGCAGAATCGATCCGCATGCACCCAGATCAAGAAACACTGAAAGGCATGATGGAAGACGCGGGTTTCGATAAAACCAACTACTACAACCTGACGGGTGGTATCGTTGCTCTGCACCGTGGTTACAAGTTCTAAGGTAGGGGTACTATGCCATTTGATCCTCTGGTAACGGCGGTCGTTGAAACGTCCCTAAACACTTTGATTAAAGACGATCCTGAATTGGGTCGTCGTCTTGCGCGCTTGAAAGGCCAAGTCATTCAGGTGCATCTGAAAGAACTCAACAAAACCCTGACGTTTGTCTTCAGTCAGCAAATCGATGTGCTGGCGAACTATGAAGGTGAGCCGGACTGTTATTTATCGCTGAACTTGGCAGTACTGCCAGAGTTACGCGATCAGTCAAACATCACTAAGCTGATCAAACAAGATAAGCTGGTGCTGGAAGGGGACATTCAGTTAGCGCAGAAGTTTTCCCAGCTCATGACCGACTGCAAGCCAGACATTGAAGAGTGGCTGTCCCGCGCGACAGGTGATGTCGTGGCACACACGTTGGTGAAAGGAGCGGAGAACTTCGGTCAGTTTGTCAAAGCTCAGGCCAATAAGCACCAAAGCCATCTTGGTCAGGTACTGACGGAAGAGTGGAAAATTGCGCCAGCACCGTTAGAGGTCGCGCATTTCTGCGATCAAGTGGATGAACTGAAAAGCCATGCCGCACGTGTAGAAGCCAAGCTTAACCAACTTCTGGAGCGCACATGACCCCCGCTGAACTAAAGCGTTTATACCATATCACTAAAGTTCAGCTCGAATATGGTCTTGATGAACTGCTGCCTAATCACCACCTCTCCAAAGCCCCTTTGCTAGCGCGTAAAGGACTGTTTTGGATCAAGAACAAGCACCCAGAAAAAGAGCTGGGTGAGCGTTTACGATTGGCACTGCAGGAGCTTGGGCCAGTATGGATCAAGTTCGGCCAGATGATGTCAACTAGGCGCGATCTGTTCCCTCCTCATATCGCTGACCCACTTGCCTTGCTGCAAGACCAAGTGTCGCCATTTGATGGCCAATTGGCAAAAGCGCAAATAGAAGAAGCACTGGGTGGACCGCTAGAGAACTGGTTTACCGACTTTGATGTAAAACCTTTAGCTTCGGCGTCGATCGCTCAGGTGCATACTGCCAAGCTCAAAGAGACTAACCAAGAAGTAGTATTAAAGGTCATCAGGCCAGATATTCGCCCCGTCATTGATGCAGATCTAAAACTGATGTACCGAATGGCACGTATAGTCGCCAAAGCACTTCCTGAAGCACGTCGTTTGAAACCTGTGGAAGTGGTGCGTGAATATGAGAAGACCTTGCTCGATGAGCTAGATCTGCGCCGAGAGGCCGCGAATGCGATTCAGTTGCGCAGAAACTTTGAAGGCAGCGAAGAGCTGTACGTTCCAGAAGTTTTTTCTGACTACAGTAATAAAACTGTCATGGTTTCTGAGCGAATATATGGTATTCAAGTCTCTGATATTGAAGGGCTGAAGGCAAACGGCACCAACATGAAGCTCCTGGCTGAACGTGGTGTGAGTGTGTTCTTTACCCAGGTATTTCGCGACAGCTTCTTCCATGCTGACATGCATCCGGGCAACGTGTTTGTTGAGCCTAAGCATCCAGAAAACCCTCAGTGGATAGGGTTGGATTGTGGCATTGTCGGTACGTTAAATAGCGAAGATAAGCGTTACTTGGCGGAAAACTTCTTGGCGTTTTTCAACCGAGATTATCGTCGCGTTGCGGAATTACATGTTGAGTCCGGTTGGGTTCCACGTGAAACCAATATCGACGAATTTGAATTTGCGATTCGCATTGTATGTGAACCCATCTTCGCGAAACCATTGTGTGAAATCTCCTTTGGTCACGTCCTGTTAAACCTGTTTAACACGGCACGTCGATTCCATATGGAGGTGCAACCGCAGCTGGTACTGTTGCAAAAAACGCTACTCTACGTCGAAGGCTTAGGGCGTCAGCTTTATCCGCAGCTTGATCTGTGGGAAACGGCCAAGCCATTCCTAGAAGAGTGGATGATGAATCAGGTGGGACCCAAAGCGGTCATTAATGCCGTAAAAGATAGGGCACCATTCTGGGCAGAGAAATTACCTGAACTGCCGGAGCTACTTTACGATAGCTTACGTCAGGGCAAAATGATGAATGAGCGCATGGATCAACTCTACCAAGGGTACCGCGCGACCAAACGTCAGCAGGCGACAGGGAAATTTTTATTTGGTGTTGGGGCTACATTGGTCGTATGCTCGGCAATATTAGTCAACAGCACCTTTGAGCAGCTTTCTATGGCCAGCGCTATTGGCGGTGTCACATTTTGGTTGCTTAGTTGGCGAGCTTACCGTCAATAGGCGTTAAACTCTTTAAATAAGTTATTTTTAATAAGACCCGAGGTAAAGAAAAATGGGTGGTATTAGTATTTGGCAACTTCTGATCATTGCTGTGATTGTTATTCTGCTTTTTGGTACAAAAAAGCTACGCAACATCGGTGGTGATCTAGGTAGTGCTGTGAAAGGTTTCAAGAAAGCAATCAATGAAGATGAGTCTGCAAAGAAAGACGCAGACGCGAGCAAAGATGCAGACTTTGAACCAAAGAACATCGAACAGCAGAAGTCAGCAGAGACTTCTGAAACTAAGAAAGACAAAGAGCAGGCATAAGACGTGTTTGATATCGGTTTTTGGGAACTGGTATTAATATCTGTCGTCGGGCTGGTGGTTCTTGGACCTGAGCGTTTACCTCATGCCATTCGCAGTATATCCCGATTTGTTGGTGCTGCGAAAAACATGGCGAACAGTGTGAAAGACGAACTCTCACATGAGCTGAAGGTACAGGAGCTACAAGATAACTTGCGTAAAGCTGAGCAGATGGGCATGGAGGATTTAGATCCTCAGCTGAAATCTTCTGTTGAAGAGCTCAAACGAGCCGCGCAAGAAGTCCAGCGTCCTTATGCGAGTGAGCAATCCGCAGAAAAGAAAGCGGACGGTGCAGAGAGTGGAAGCAGTACTGCATCAGACACTCGCGAGTCTACAGCAGATAAGAAAGCCGAATAGTCTCTCTGGAGGAGCTGCATGTCGTGCGGCTCCTTTTTGATCTTATAAACGAGGTTAGCCATGTCTTCGGTTGAGCAGACACAACCTTTGATCAGCCATCTTTTAGAGCTTCGAAACCGCCTACTAAAAGCTATTTTAGCAATTTTGGTGGTGTTCGTTGGCCTGATCTATTTTTCTAACGAAATTTACGAGTTTATCTCGAAGCCCTTGGTAGAACGTTTACCTGAAGGGGCGACCATGATCGCAACAGACGTTGCATCGCCATTTTTTACCCCACTGAAGCTGACATTGATCGCATCCGTCTTTGTCGCCGTACCGTTCATCCTTCATCAGGTATGGGCGTTTGTGGCGCCTGGCTTGTATAAACATGAACGTCGTTTGATTATGCCGTTAATGTTTTCAAGCTCGCTCTTATTCTATTGTGGTGTGGCGTTTGCGTACTATGTGGTCTTCCCGCTGGTATTTGGTTTCTTTACCGCTATTTCTCTTGGTGGCGTCGAGTTTGCCACGGACATTTCGAGTTACCTCGATTTCGTGCTCGCGCTGTTTTTGGCGTTTGGTATCGCGTCTGAAGTACCAGTCGCGATTATTCTTCTGTGTTGGACTGGAGCGACAACCCCGAAAAGTCTCGGTGAGAAACGACCTTATATTGTGGTTGCGGCGTTTGTCGTTGGTATGATGCTGACACCGCCAGACATGATCTCGCAGACATTGTTGGCCATTCCAATGTGTTTACTGTTTGAGGTTGGTTTGTTCTTTGCGCGCTTTTATGTGCGTAAGAAAGAAGAAAACGACGATGAAGAGACAGAAAGCGAGAGTTAAAAATAAAAAGGTTGGCAAATGCCAACCTTTTTTAGTGTAGAAGAGTAAGCCTTGGATTAAGGTTACAACGCTCAAGCATTATCGGATCTTGATGACATGCCCACAGTTTGAACACACATAGACTTCTTTAATACCTAGCAACTTTTGCCAAAACGTACGGTGTTTTCTTTGTAAGTAATTACTATGATCACACATGTATGACACCTGTTTTATATTTTGTTAGAAGCGTAATAGTAATCTAGTTGCTGTTCGTATTAAAGTTGAACATGAGTATTAGTTCACATTATGTTGCAATAATATCCACCAAAACTGTACGTATTTTCACAATGAAAATAGCTGGTTAACATTTTTATCAGTGACTCTTATGACATCTTCCACAGATAATTCCGTGAGTGAGGCAATACGTTCGGCAATCAGCGGGATGTAGGATGGCTCGTTGCGCTTACCACGATGTGGCACCGGTGCTAAGTAAGGGCAGTCGGTTTCGAGTACGATGTAGTCCATATTTAGGTGGGGGATCACTTTATCCATACCACCATTCTTAAACGTGGTGACACCACCGAGTCCAAGGTGGAAGCCGAGATCATTGATGGCTTTGGCTTCTTCGACGCTGCCGCCAAAACAATGGAATACACCAGATAGTGAGCCATCTTGTTCTTTCTCTAGCAGCGACAATGTTTCTTGAATTGAATCTCGCGTATGGATCACGACAGGCAAATTCATTTCTTTGGCCCAGTTCAGCTGGGTGGTAAATGCCAGCTCCTGCTCCGCCTTATAGGTTTTATCCCAGTACAGGTCGATACCGATTTCACCCACCGCGATAAAATTGTGCTTGGCAAACCAAGAATGAATCACCTCAAGCGTTTGCTTTACATTGTTATCCACATAACACGGATGTAGCCCCATCATCGAGCGGCACACCTCTGGATAGGCGGCTTCTGTCTTGAGCATCGGTTCGATGGACTCAAGGTCGATGTTTGGCAATAGAATCTTTTCAATGCCCTGAGCCAAAGCGCGTTCAACGACCTGATCACGGTCATTATCAAATTCACTGGCATAAATGTGGGCGTGCGTATCGATCATGTTGTTTCTCAAGTCTGCTTAGATGGGGAGAGTATAAGGCAGTGTGAGCCTTTGGTCATTTTTTGCATTTTTCTATTCTGTCACTGGTCTCAACCGTTTGGAGTGATATTATGCAGCTCAAGCAGTTTCACAACACTTTCACCAGACAAGGAGAATAGAGTGTCAGTTTCCATTCAAGGTCAATTCCCTGGCCGTCGTATGCGCCGTATGCGTAAACATGACTTTAGTCGTCGTCTTATGGCTGAAAACCAGTTGTCGGTAAACGATCTCATTTACCCGATGTTTATCCTGATGGGGAAAGATCGTCGTGAGACCGTTGAATCCATGCCTGGCATCGAGCGTTTGTCTATCGACCTGATGCTAGAAGAAGCGCAGTACCTTGCTCAACTAGGTGTCCCTGCGATTGCTCTATTTCCTGTGGTCAACCAAGATGCAAAAAGCTTGTGTGCGACAGAAGCGTACAACCCAGAAGGCTTAGTGCAGCGTGCAGTCCGTTCTTTGAAAGAGCATGTGCCAGAAATCGGTGTGATCACAGACGTGGCGCTAGACCCGTTCACAACCCACGGTCAAGACGGCATCATTGATGAAGATGGCTACGTGTTAAATGATGAAACCACCAAAGTCTTGGTGAAACAAGCACTGTCACACGCTGAAGCTGGCGCCGACGTGATTGCGCCATCAGATATGATGGATGGTCGCATTGGTGCGATTCGTGAAGCACTTGAGCAAGCAGGGCACATCAACACACAAATCATGGCGTACTCAGCGAAATACGCGTCATGCTACTACGGCCCGTTCCGTGATGCAGTCGGCTCATCAAGCAACCTTAAAGGTGGCAATAAGAAGAACTACCAAATGGATCCGGCCAACAGTGATGAGGCCATCCATGAAGTTGCGCTAGATGTGAGTGAAGGCGCAGATATGGTGATGGTGAAACCAGGTATGCCATATCTAGACGTGGTTCGCCGTGTTAAATCCGAGCTTAAGGTGCCAACTTTTGCCTACCAAGTGTCTGGCGAGTATGCGATGCATAAAGCTGCGTTCCAAAATGGTTGGTTGAAAGAAAAAGACACCGTAATCGAGTCACTACTTTGCTTTAAGCGTGCGGGTGCAGACGGCATCTTAACGTACTTTGCAAAAGACGTGGCGGAGTGGTTCGCGGCAGAAAATGCGCAAGCATCTCAGTATTTGAAAGACGCTGAGTAAAGAGAGACCTTACAAACCTGGTTAATCGATGATCGCCAAAGGCCAGCAACTGCTGGCCTTTGTTCTATCTGAGGAAAGTGTTATGGCAGTGACTTATCGGCAAGGGACGCTACAGGAGTGTGTTCTGGCGGCTAACCAAATAGACGAGTTTGTCAGTAAAGAAAGTGTCGCGTCTTTGTCTGACCGTTTAGCGGGGAAGCGCTCTCTGATCCTGGTCGCGGAAGAAAAAGGCCACATTCTTGGTTTTAAAATTGGTTATGAGTGGGATCACAACACGTTTTACAGTTGGTTCGGCGGAGTGACCAATCGAGCGAGAAATAAAGGCGTTGCTCAGGCGCTATTAGAAGCACAAGAAATTTGGGTTCGCCAGCGTGGCTATGATCGGATCAAAGTGAAGTCACGCAACCAGTATCCAGCGATGCTCAGGCTACTATTAAGGAATGGTTACCTGATTGAGGGAGTCGAAGCAAAAGAGCTTGTGATCGAAAACTGTATTCACTTTGTGAAGCCTTTACAAAACGGTCATAAAAATTAAATGAGATTTTTTCTCATTTAGGTGTTGACGCATTAAATGAGAATGGTTATTATTTATCTCGTCTTAGGGAATGAGAGAAGTTCACAAGGACGTTGAGTTACCAGATTCAATATTGGAGACGGTGATGACACTGAATTTAAACGAACTTGCACGAGTTCTTTTTGACACGACATTGCTCACATTGCTTCCAGTGTAATTTATAGCTTTACGGCAAAGCCCATATTCATATGAATCCGCTTTGACCCTTTTTTGCTAGGCGACATCATTAGATGTCGCTTTTTTTATGCCTGAAGATCAAGAGTGAATAAAAGGGCACCAATAGTCTTGTCCACAATCGAGGATCGTAATTAGATCGATCTTCTTGCGATCGATCTGTATTTTTATTGTTTATTTACAATGGCTTAAGTTTTATTTTTGCCTTTGATTATCCCCATTAATAGTCAGTGGATAAATAATATAAACAGAGTTATCCACAAGTGGGCGCTTGCAGTGGAAAAACAATCATCACAATGTGTGAGTAGTATTGTTGGAGTTAAAATGGATTCACTGGAGGAGTCATGGCATCCTAAGCAGATCTTTATTTTATGGATACTAAAAGACTATGGCTCGTATTCCAGACAACCCATTGATCCTGATTGATGGTTCTTCTTATCTATATCGTGCATTTCACGCTTATCCAGGCACCATGAGCAATGGTGATATCCCTACCAACGCTGTTTACGGTGTGGTCAACATGCTTCGCAGTATGATGCGTCAATTCAGTAGTGAGAGAATCGCGGTTGTGTTTGATGCAAAAGGGAAAACATTCCGTGATGAAATGTATGCGGAATACAAAGCCAATCGTCCGCCTATGCCAGATGACTTGCGCTGCCAGATAGAGCCGTTATACGACGTGATTCGCGCCATGGGTTTACCACTAATTTGCATTCCGGGTGTGGAAGCCGATGACGTGATCGGTACGTTGGCATACCAGGCATCACAGCAAGGTATGCCTGTTTTGATCAGCACGGGCGATAAAGATATGGCGCAGCTGGTGGATGACAACGTTACCCTGATCAATACCATGACGAACGTCGTGATGGATCGCGAAGGCGTGATTGAGAAATTTGGTATCCCACCTGAGTTGATCATCGATTACCTCGCGCTGATGGGCGATAAAGTCGATAACATTCCTGGCGTACCAGGCGTTGGCGATAAAACTGCGACAGCGCTGCTACAAGGCATTGGTGGCTTAGACAAGCTGTATGACAACCTTGATGACATCGCACCGCTCGGTTTCCGCGGCTCCAAGACCATGGCGAAAAAGCTGCTAGACAATAAAGAGAATGCGATGCTTTCTTACCAACTCGCGACCATTAAGTTGGACGTAGAGTTAGAGGAAACTCCAGACTCTCTGATCAAAACCACGCCAAATAAAGATGAACTGATCAAGCTTTATGGTCAGCTGGTATTCAAATCTTGGCTCAACGAGCTGCTAGATGGTGGTACAGGTGTCGTTGAAGCGGTTGAAAAGTCGGGTAAAACGGCATCTTCCGCGAAAAAAGCGCCTGAATTAGACACACCGGCGGTAACTATTGATCGCAGTCAGTACGAAACGATTCTAGACCAAGAAACTTTCAACGCTTGGTTGGAAAAGCTTAAAGCGGCAGAGGTGTTTGCCTTTGACACTGAAACCGACAGCCTAGATTACATGGTCGCGAACCTAGTCGGTTTATCTTTTGCGACAGAAGAAGGTGTAGCGGCTTATGTACCTGTGGCGCACGATTACCTTGATGCACCACAGCAGTTAGAGCGTGACTGGGTGTTGGCGCAGCTAAAACCAATCCTAGAAGACGAGGATCAAGCCAAAGTCGGGCAGAACCTAAAATACGATGCCAGCGTTTTAGCGCGATACGGCATTGAAATGAAGGGCATCAAGCACGACACCATGCTCGCGTCTTACGTCTACAACAGCGTCGGCGGTAAGCATGATATGGATAGCCTGGCACTGCGCTTCCTTCAGCACAGCTGCATTTCATTTGAACAAATCGCTGGTAAGGGCAAAAAACAGCTCACATTCAACCAGATTGAGTTGGATGAAGCCGCTCCTTACGCCGCGGAAGACGCGGATGTGACACTGCGTTTGCACAATCGTCTGATCGCGAGTATTGAGAACGATGACAAGCTAAAGGCCATCTACGAAGATATTGAAATGCCGCTGGTGCCAGTTTTATCGCGTATTGAGCGTACTGGTGTGATGATCGATGACATGAAGCTGGCGGCTCAGTCACAAGAAATTGCCCAGCGTTTGGATGAGCTTGAACAAAAAGCGTATGAAGTGGCGGAACAAGAGTTCAATATGAATTCTCCGAAACAGCTGCAAGCGATCTTATTCGAGAAGATGGGCCTACCAGTTGTCAAGAAAACGCCTTCAGGCACGCCTTCGACCAATGAAGAGGTGCTGCAAGAGCTGGCACTGGATTACCCGTTGCCAAAATTGATTCTGGAATACCGCGGCTTGGCGAAGCTGAAGTCAACTTACACGGATAAGTTGCCGAAGATGATTAACCCAGAGACAGGCCGAGTGCATACGTCTTATCATCAGGCAGTGACAGCGACAGGTCGTCTATCTTCAACCGATCCAAACTTACAGAACATTCCAATTCGTAACGAAGAAGGTCGCCGCATTCGTCAGGCATTCATTGCCCCGCATGGCTATAAGATCATGGCTGTCGATTACTCGCAAATTGAACTGCGCATTATGGCCCATCTATCGGGTGATAAAGCCCTGCTTGAAGCCTTCCAGCAAGGTAAAGATATCCACGCGGCAACGGCTGCCGAAATTATGGGTACAACCATTGATCAAGTGAGCTCTGAGCAGCGTCGCCGTGCTAAAGCGGTTAACTTTGGCCTGATTTACGGTATGAGTGCCTTTGGCCTGGCCAAACAGTTAGGAATTCCTCGCGGTGAAGCGCAAGAATACATGGATCGATACTTCGAGCGTTACCCAGGTGTGATGCAATACATGGAAGACACTCGCAGCACGGCTGCAGAGCAGGGCTATGTGGAAACCATTTTTGGTCGTCGACTGCACTTACCTGAAATTAAGTCACGTAATGGGATGCGCCGTAAAGCAGCCGAACGTGCGGCGATTAACGCGCCAATGCAAGGTACCGCTGCAGACATCATCAAGAAAGCCATGTTGCTTGTCGATGAGTGGATTCAAAAAGAAGGCGATGGTCGCGTGAAGTTACTGATGCAGGTGCACGATGAATTAGTTTTCGAAGTGCAAGAGTCATCTTTGGCCGAAATTGAAAGTAAAGTACAACAATTGATGGAATCAGCAGCACAGCTAGATGTGCCATTAATTGCTGAAGCAGGTCACGGTGACAACTGGGATCAAGCACATTAGACGTTTATTGACCAATAA
>ENA-OWNT01004260-OWNT01004260.1-seawater-metagenome-genome-assembly--contig:-NODE-4260-length-12695-cov-2.985259_pt1 | contig 12695 bp, 14 predicted proteins | sample MGYA00238136_ERZ651165 | MGnify/ENA primary metagenome ERZ651165 (study PRJEB26861, sample SAMN08777766) | seawater metagenome | isolation source: coastal seawater | place: USA: Florida | collected... | reverse complement strand
CGATCAGCGGAGCCAGATCGAAGCGGTCGGTGACACGGTTGACCAGCTCGCCGCCGACATAGTTTGCCCAGGGGCCATAGGTCTCGTCGCCGGTCGCCTCGACCAGCTGACCGAGGTTCGTCGCCATTGAAGTCAGCTCGTAAAGCAGCGCGTCCATAACCTTGTCGCGCTGGGGCTTGACCCGTGGCTTGATACCGAGCGCACGGCTCCGGACATAGGTGGCGAAGGGCAGTCCGGCATCGATGGCGTCGCTCTGAATCTTCCGCCATTCGGCCTCGGTCAGGCGGATATAGCAGACCTTGGTGCGACGCTCTTCAGGAGCTTTGGGACGCCGTCCAGCCATGGGGCTATGCCTCCCCTTGTCCTAGCGCCTCGCAGAGCAAGAGGGCTGCGCTTGAGACCCCGCAAGGGGGTCGAATGCCAGGCCTGTTGAACGCACAGAAATACCCGCTGGACGCCCCTCGGGGGCTGTCCGGCAGGGCGGGCCGCAGGCCGCCCGTCAGGTATTTTTGTCGATCAACATCCATCTTGCCTCCCCCCTGTCGTTCAAAAATGCTCCCCCTCTTATGGGGTCGCCCGCCAGTGGGTTAAGGATTCAAGATGACAGAACAGGCAATTAGCGCCAGAAAATCTCAACAACACTCTACGGTTTTCAGGGTGCGATTGCAAGTCTCAACAAAAGCCAACAGCCAGCAACAAAGCGGTGAGAGGTGAGGTTCTACGGGTCTGATGGCGGCGACGGACATGCGAAAGCCCCCGTTCTGGGGGCTCTCAGGTCCTCGTGAAGCGGATGCGCGGAGGGGGCTAGTAGCCCCATTGTGCGAGCATCTCGACGGCTGAATCTGGATGAACATTGATGGAGTGCCAGAAGCGAATTTCGCCGTGGGCACCGTCGAAGGGGGCGCGGTCGTAGGCCTCGGTAAAGGCTCTGAGAACATATTCGACGTATTGCTGACAGGTCATGTCCCGTACGATCTGGATTGAAGTTGGCTGGCTCATGGTCGGTCTCCTCTTGGGGTTTTTGGGGCCGCACCGTGCGGCCTTCGTGGCCAAGAGTGGGCATCGGCGAAACAGCCTTCCGCACCCGGAGGGCCGGAACGAAGTGGAGGATGGCAAGGGCTGTCTTTCTTGGAGCGCAGCGACCGCGAGGAATGGCCAGGATCGGGGCCCCCAAGCGACTCGTCGATTGGGGTGATCGGCCAGGGGAAGAAAGTCGGTTCGCGCCATTGCGGCAGGCGACGCCGATGCCAGATTGGCCCCAGATCGAAGGCCCGCATCGGTGTGGTTCGTCCCCAAGGGGATACCGGGCATGGGCGTCACAAAGCCAATCGCCGGACTGGCTCTTCAGGCAGAACGTCATGGGGTGAGACCGAAGTTCGAGCTTGCGGCCTCACGCTGATGTCCAGGCACGCCTTTCTTCTGCTCGTCAACGCTCAGCCGTCAAGGTCGTCAGGGTTGGGCAGGTATCTTCGACCGCAACAGCGACGGCATTCGAAATACTGCGAGCCCGCCAAGGGGACTCGGCGGCAGTGCATGCACAGGAAGCCCCGCCGGTGTAACGGCGGGGTGCTTGCGTCGAAGTGCTGAATGTGGATCAGGCGGCCATGCGCCAGTCCGTGGCGGGCCGTCTCGGGCGGCGGGCCTCCATCAGGGCGATGGCGCAGCCGATCGGGGTCATGCCGATGTCGAAGGCGGTGCTGACATCCCGATACTGCTCATCGGTGAGATCGGCTTCCGCCTCGATCAGATAGCTGTCCTCCACGGCGATGACGTATTCGTCCCAGCTAATGTCGAATTGGTTCACGGTGTTGCTCAATCGGGTCATGGTCTTTCCTCCTTCCGGTTTGTCCTGGCCGCGACCGCGGCCTTCCATGGGCAACGAAAGGCGGCGGCATAGGCGACCAGACGCACCCCAAGAGGCGCGGAGGGGCAAGGCCCCGACCGGGACTTGAAGTGGGCCGGAACGAAGTGGAGGACGGCGAGGACCGACTTTCTTGTTTCGCGAGGAAGGTCGAAGACCGGGGAAGAAAGTCGGGCAGCGCCGTTGCGGCGGGAGACGCCGACGCCACGTTTGCCCAATGAGGAAGGCCCGACGGTCACGGCCAGCCGGAAGGATGGAAAGCCCCCGATTGAGCATGCCGGTCACCTCGGCAAGCTGGGCACGTCAGCGGTGCCGCTGGTGGACAGGCCCATAAGTCAAGGAAGCATCACCGAGATCGTATCGGATGCTGCCAGCGCTCAATTGGAGATACGAACATGGCTTCGCAGAGACCTCACTGGATGGCCCAGCACCGAATGATACGGAAACGTCGCCAGCTTACCACGCGGCTTCTGCTGCTGGCCTTGCTCGCCTGTTGCATTGCCGCCCTGTAAGTCCAGGACAACCACGCCATGAGAACCAGAAAGCCCCTGCTGCCGAAGCAACAGGGGCCAGTCGGATTAAACGTAGGGAATCTCGATCACATCGTCGCCGGGCCAGTAGAACTGGGTGATGAAGTAGCCAAGGCGGTTCACCGTGTGGAAGCCGCTCAGGATATGAAGCGTGTCATCGTCTCCCGAGACGAGCGTCCAGACACACCCCGGATGGTTGGCCTGCACGGCTTCAAGCTCAGCGCCGAAGGTCTCGAACATCAACCCTTCGCAGGGGGCGTCCGGACGGATGGTGTTCTTCAGCGGGCAATATGTGTCGGCCCAGTCGTCGAAGTCGCTCGGAGGCGTCGGTTCAACGTCGCCGACGAAATAGGTCGCAAGGTCATGCTGCTCGCCTTCGGTTGGACCAGCGTCGGGCAATTCGCCGTTTCTGAACCTATCCAGCGCGATCCCCTCGGGGTCGTCTGCATCGGCAGGGACGTGGTAGCGATAGACGACAAGTTCCTCAACGGTCACCGCAACGAGGCGGGGTGGTTGGGTCTTGCCTTCTTCGGCGTCGGTATAGTTCTTCAAATCAGTCATGGTCAAAATTCCTTGATAAAAATGTCTTGGGGTTAAGGCCGCCCGCCGTGGTGGCGGGCGGCGTTGGTGGCAAGGCTTAGCGGCTCCAGATGAGGGCAAATCCCTTGTCCTGCTGCTCGACCAGGTTGGCGTAGATCGGAGCCGCAAAGCTCGGGTCGTCCAGCTTGACCGAGATGTACTCGTTGCCGCCCTTGCTGGTGCGGTGCCAGGCCGCGCCGATTTCGACTGCGCCCGCCTTAATGCGGAAGTCCGGGGCGGTGTCGGCGGTTTTCTCGACGCTGCTCACGGTGACCTTGGTGGCCTTGAGGCCAAGGGTCTGGATGGTGCCGGCGAAGCCGTTGTCGGTTTTGGTGAAGGTGCCGATGGTTGCCATGGTGATAGTCTCCTTAGTTTGGTATCTGGGGGTCGCGCCCTTCGCGACCTTTCCATGGCCAATGTCAGAGACCGTCAAAGACCGGGCCTGCACCCGAAGGGCCGGAACAAAGTGGAGGACGGCAAGCGGGCTGTTTCTTGTCTCGCGAGGAATGACCGGAGGTCAGGGGAAGAAACCGACCGTGCGCCGTTGCAGGCGCGGGCGACGGGCTCAAATGTGGCCATAACAGGAAAGGACGTGAGGGGATGCGACCGCGCCAAACATATAGGAGGCTCACCATGGCGGCCTCGATCACCGCACCCGACACACGGCGGCGCGCGCGATCCCTTTGGCCTGTTCACCATGTCGCAAGTGCACACAATCAATGAAAACGCCCGCCCTGGCTGAAGGCCAAGACGGGCTGTAATCGGCATGTGTGGCCGTCACCGTAACAGGCGGCAAACGGTCCAATTCTCAGTCGCGGCGCGTCCCGCCGAAGAGCGCTCCGAACAGCTTGCCCGTCAGCCAGAGGACAAGCATCCCGACTGGTATGACGAAAGGCGCACCGAGCAGCACCCAGCCCACGGCGTCGATATTGCCCGTGACATTGGCAGCGTATGCGGCCACGGCGATAAGAAGAATGGCGGCGATGATATGCATGGGGAAACCCTCCCAAGAATGAAGAAGAAAGGCGGCACGGGCTCACTGCCCGCACCGCCCCTGATGCAGACGGGGGTTAGGCGGCCACTTGCGTGGTGTCGCCCTCGCCCGAGACGGCGGGCGTGGGGTCGCCGTCCGTGTCGTCTGCATTGGCCTCGTCTGCCTCCCCTTCCTGCCACGGCAGGTCAGCACCCTCGGTCACGGCGGGGAAGCGCATGGCATCGGGAAGCCATGCATTCGCCCGCTTGCGCAGTTCTTCGGGCAAGGTCGCATCGTCCTCGGCAGAGCGCTGGAAATGACGGGCAAGGGCAGCGGCAAGCTGGCTCTTGCTGTAATCCTTCCTCCGCCCAAGACGGGTCACCGCCCCGCTTTCCTTGGCGATGGCCTCCAACTGGTCTTTGCGGCGGCGGGTCAGGAAAGCCTCGTCGGGTGTCCAATGCTCCCGCATCGATACATCCAGATCGGCGGCAACACGGTTGAACAGGCTGTCAGCCGTATCGAGCGCATCCATGTTTCCCTGCCCGAAGGTCAGCGCTGTCAGCAGCAGATGCAGCTGGTCAAGCTCTCCATCGGAGAACCCCTGCACCACCTCATAAAGGGCGGTCGGGTTCTTGACCTCGGCAATCAACGTCTCCCACGCACCCCGCACGGGTCGGGCATAGGATTGACGGCGATTATCCGTCACGCCTATCGCCGTCACCATGTCCTGCGCTTCCCGCTCAAGAGCGGTGTAGCTGGTCGGCTGGTTATCTTCCCCTGCGAAATAGGCCAGGGCAGGATGGGCATCGAGGCGCACCCGTCCTGTCCAGTCAAAGCCGTTCAACAGGCTGATGACGGCCACCTCCTTGGCCTTGCGGGGATTGGCGAGAAGCGCCTCCATCACGGCAAGGCTCTTGTGAGCACTCATCATGCGGATGACAGGCCCTGAATATTCGGGCCGCTCCTTGGGGGCGGTCGGTGCGTCTGCTGTTTCCTCGGCAACAGACGGGGACACGTCACGGCGGACAAGCCCTTCCCGTACCTCGACACGGCCTGACGGCTTGAAGTGAATAACCACCCCGCTTTGTTCGTCTTCCTCGGCCTCACGATATTGCCACCACGGGGCATAGCTTTCGGTCAGCACCTCGACGAAGGCGGCATTTTCCCTGTGGTGTTCGGCAAGGGCGGCGACTGCCGCTTCTTGCAGGATGAAAAACCGCTCCACGTCATCGAAGACGGTGTTGTCGTCATCGGCAAACAGGTCGGCGGTGAAACTGCCCTCGTATAGTTCCAACGGAAAAATGGCGAGGGACACGGCGGGCTTCTCGCCCGTCAATAGGCGGCGCAGGTCATCGCCGTCATAGTGGTAACCCTGCTCCAGCCGCTCGATAAGCGCCCGTTGCTGGTCGTGGGTGCCAAGGGTCAGCGCCTCGGCGGCGGCAAGGGTAATCTCCCCTTCCCGCACAAGGGCTTTCACCTCGTCACAGAGAGAGGCCAGCGCCACACGGCGCTTGACGGTCAATACCGACACACCAGCCTTGGCGGCGACATCCTCAAGGGATGCGCCCGAACCCAACAGGGTGGCAAAGGCTTCAGCTTCGTCCATGGGGGCAAGCTGCTCCCGCTGGATGTTCTCGACGGTAGCGAGCCGCAGGGCATCGGCTTCGCTCAAATCGCCCCGCACCTCAACGGGCACGGGAGTGTCCTTGGCGATGGCATTGCGCTCAACCAACAGAGAAAGCGCCCGATAGCGCCGTTCGCCCGAAACAATCTCGAACTTGCGCCCCTTCTTGCGCACCACAAGGTTTTGCAGAAGGCCATCGGTCAGGATGGATGCGGCCAGCCCTTCAAGGGCGGTGGCGTCCATGCTGCGGCGGGGATTGCCCTCAGCGGCGGTGATTTTGGTCAGCGGTATGGTTTGAATGGTCATGGTCTTAGTCCTCATATTGGTTTGATTGCCCCCAGCCCTGACCGTCAGGGCGGGGGCATGGGTCAGGCGACGATGCGCCCCTTGTCGGAAGCCTCGGCGGCATAGGCCGTCAGGCTCTTGGTTGGCTTGAAATGGCGGTCGCGCTCGATGGTCAGCCCTGCGGGGCCACGCACGGCGGCAAGCTCCGACAGGCGAACGCTGCCCAGTTCAGGGCACCCGAAACCAAGGTCACAAAGCCCGAAGGCAATGTCCTCGTCCTCGGGGTCGAGTTCCGAGAGCAACCACGTTGCCGCTCCCCATGGGCAGAACAGCTTGACCACAGGCCAGAAGTCCTGGGTGTTGCCATCGTCGGCCATGCGTTCGGCATTGGCCTTGCCATTGGCCAGCATGCGGGCATGCTGGTCGGATAGGAGAAGCGTGCTCATTGACCTGCCTCCCGTCCGTCATGGTCGGTCAGTTGCATGCTGCTCGTCACCGAGACGAAAAGCGGGCGGATGGTAAAATCCTCCCCGTCCCTGTTCACGGCACAGATTGCGGCGGCGGGTGCGCCGTCCGCAAAGCAGCTGAACAAGGCAAAGTTGGAATAATCCCCGCTCGTCAGCGCCTCAAAGGCGCTGCGATGTTCTGGGGTGATATTGGTTTGGCTCATGTCGGTTTGTCCTTCCGTCAAGTTGTTCAAATCTGCGAAGGACACCCACGCCCCGCGCATGAACCTCTGCCCAGCGGCGAGCGACGACGAAGAACCAGTGAGTGAAGTGAGAACAGGCGTTCAGGCGGCGAAGCGCCGACATCCGACGGGCTCCAAGAGAGCCGCGCCGCAACGCGGCGGCATCCGGCCAACACGGGAGCGAAGCGAACGGAGCGGGCAGGCCGGACGGCGACCTTGGAAAAGACCGACGGGGTCGGCACAAGCTGGACAGAGAGGTTTCAAGCGCGAAGCGCGACCACATATATCAACGCCGTCCCAAAGGGACGACATTATGGGGCGTTACGGGGTATCCCCGTTAGAAGGGGTGACGGAAAACGCCAATAGGCGGTTGCAGGCAGGGGAAGACGTTCCCCTCAATGATTCATGACTCTGGAAATTGATTTGCTTTCTCAATAAGCGCCGCCCGTCGAACTTCTATTCGTTGACGGGTTTCAATCTTCGCCGCCTCAATAGCTTTCTCGATTTCATCTCTGTTCTGAAGCCTGATTTGCGCCCGCGCTGGCGGCAGATTGTCCAGATCAAGGTTCATTCGCATGATGAAGTAGTAGGCCATCGATAACCGAACATCGACGTGTTTCACTCCATCAGTCATGTTGAAATCCCGTTTGATCGACTCTGCTTGTTCATCATTCAATTCAGGATGAGGGCAGATCGTCATCGTGGCTTTGGTGTTCCAGACCCGATCGTCCTCCGGATCAAAATCCGCAGGTTCCGAGGACCCAATGTCATCGATTCTTGATATGACGAAATCGCGAAAGTCTTCTCGGTCAACCGCCCAGGCCCGTACATGCCAGCGATGGCCATCGAAGGCGAGTGCGTGAGGCGCGATCCTTCGCCAACGGGTGTTGGTCAGAGACTGATAACGGATATCGATTGCTTCACGAAGACGGATCGCCTGGAATAGTCGTCGGAGGCATTCTGGATCGACATTGCGACCAATGTCAGGCGCCATATCGACCGGGGGCATGGTCTTGAACCAGATGTCCTCTCTTGGAAGAGCTCCTATCAGCCAAGCGCGGAGCTGCAACAGGAGCCGATCCGCAGATAACCTAAGAAACTTCGGCTTTAGCCGGGCAGACGGAAGATAGGTTTTCTCGGTAAGGCTGTACTCGATGTTGTTCCCTGCGACCTCACGATAGCGGCGAAGGTCCATCGATGCCTGCGGTGTCGAGATTTCGAACGCGCCCTCAAGGTCGCTCCGATTGAGTGCGCCTTCCCAGAACAGCTTCCACTCGATGAACTCAAACCTCCGGTTCTGGGTCCACGGGCGTCGGCTTGTATCGGTCATTCGCTTGCTCCATCTAATCTCTTGACATATCTTATAACTATACCCATCTTAAAACAAGACGCATTTTGAGAGTCGAAAAGCACAATGGTTTCAGCACCTCCCCCTTACTGCGTTCTCAGCCTCGACGGCGGCGGCATGCGCGGCACCTATACGGCGACCTATCTCGACCAGGTCGCACGTACTTTTGCGCGTAGACGCGGGGTTGAGATACTGGACATTGGGGCGGGCTTTGATTTGATCGTGGGGACGAGCACCGGCGGCATCATCGCCTGTGGGCTCGCTAAAGGTGTTCCACTTGGAAAAGTGGTCGATCTCTATCGCGTGCACGGGCCTTCGATTTTCAATCGCCGCCTGCCAGAGGGGTCGTTTTCGAAAATGCTCCCCCGGCTCATTGCCGATGTTTTTAAAAGACCAGCAGCATTAACCGAAGGCGACGCTGCACTTCGGAAGGCGCTTCAGGACGTGCTTGAGGAAACGACAGTTTTCGACATCTACGAACAGCGTGGCATTGCTCTCGCCATCACTGCTGTTGAGATGAGCCAGCACCGGGCTTGGGTATTCAAGACGCCGCATTTCGGCGCAACGAACCATCGTGATGACAAGTACCCTCTGGTTGACGTCTGCCTTGCGACGTCGGCAGCGCCAATATTTCGGTCCATGGCCAGTATCGACCATCCCGAAGGAACCAATACACACCATGTGTTCGTTGATGGCGGGCTTTGGGCCAATAATCCCGTTGTCGTGGGGCTTGTCGAAGCGCTGGACGTAGCCGCCCCAGATCAACCCATTGAGATTTTCAGTTTGGGCACCTGCCCACTTCCGGCCGGCGAACAGATTGCCCGCGCGGATGTAAATCGAGGACTTCCGGGATGGAAGTTTGGCGGTGATGCCGCGTCGCTCGCGATTGACGCTCAGCAATTCGCCTATGACCACATGGCCAAGAAGCTGGCGAGCCAAATCACGAAAAGTTCCGGGCGAAAATGCACGGTTGTGCGATTTCCTGCAGAAAAAGTGCCGGCGGCCCTCATCCCCTATTTGGGGCTTGATGATACGCGCCATGAGGCGATCGAAGCCCTCATCAGACAGGCGCAAACCGACGCGGATATGACGAACAGCAAGTGCACCTACCGGGATACAGATCCGGAAGCCGCTCTGATCTGCGATCTGTTCAACGCGATGCCGCCCCTAACCGACCCACTATTCAAGCGTCCGGTCCCGCTTTCTCAAGGGCCGACAGCCGTACAACCAGCCGGAAAGGATGCTGACGATGTATAATTGTGCCGAAGATGTTCTCGCTCACCACGATGAAGAAGTTACGCTCCTTCAGGCTGATCGCGACACGATGCGGGAGCGCCGGAACGCCAACCGTGACCGCCTCAAGAAGGGGCTTGCGGCAAAAGGGAAGCCAGCGCCGCGAGAATTCAAGAGCCAGGGAAGCTACGCCATGAAGACCATGGTTCAGCACCCCGAGAAGGACTACGACATTGATGACGGCGTTTACTTCGATAAGGAAGTCCTTGTTGGAGACCGTGGCGCTGAAATGACAGCACTCCAGGCTCGGCAGATGGTCCGGGACGCCGTTGATGATGGCAGCTTCAAGACACCGCCTGAAGTGCGCAAGAACTGCGTCCGAATCTATTACACAGCCGGATATCACGTCGATATGCCTGTCTACAGGCGAGTGACGACAAAAGACATTTTCGACAACGAGACATACCACTATGAGCTTGCCAGCAGCAGCTGGAAGAGGTCTGACGCACGCGACGTTACGGCGTGGTTCGAAAACGAAAATACGGCGCAAAGCCCCGACACCAAGAATGGGCGACAGTTGCGCCGCATAACCCGTCAGATCAAGAAATTCGCCAGAAGCCGTGGAAGTTGGAGCGGGCAGATTATCAGCGGCTTCGGCATCACGAAACTGGTAACCGAGCGGTTCCGGGCAAATTCTGACCGGGAGGACCAAGCGCTTTACGACACGATGAAGGCGATCCGTGATCGCCTGAACTATGACCTTGTTGTTGCACATCCCGTGACGCCAAATGAGACGATCACCAATGGCGACGAAGATCCGAAATCTCGGTTTCTTCGCGATAAGCTGACGGAGGCCATCAACAACCTCGCGCCATTGTTTGAATCGGATTGTACACGGGAGAAAGCACTCAAGTGCTGGGACAAGGTCTTTAACACCGATTTCTTCATTGGGCGTGAAAAGGCAGATGCAGGGTTGGAGGCGAAATCAGCGCTTGCCGCTCCAGCCGTTCTTGCGGCTGATATGGTCGCCAGTGCCGCTGCGGCGGCGGAAAGCGCCGTCAGAAAAGAAGGTGGCGGCCGATATGCCTGATGGCGCCGAAGCGCTCTCGCGGCAGTATCCGGAGTTTGAAGCGGCGAAGGCCGTTGTCGCTGCTTGGCTTGAGCGCCTCGGTGCTGCACCATTACAGCCGCTTTCGGCCACTGAGCTGGGAAAGTACAAAGGCCGCAAGGCGGCATTCGGTTGGCGGCTCTCTGTTGAAATTGACGAAGAAGTCTGTCGCCTCGACCTGCTGCTGCCGCAAGGGTTTCCGTGGCAACCCGTGCGAATTGCATTGGTTGACCACCCCCCGTTCTTGACGTGGCCTCATGTCGAAAAAGACGGCGTCCTATGCTTGGCACCAGATAGCCTGGAGGTCGATCCTGACGACCCGGCTGGGGTCGCAGCTTGCTCACTTGACGAGGCCATACGCCTCACGTCAGCGCTGACCAAAGGCGAACTGGCAGGGCATTTTCAGGACGAAGTCCTGTCCTATTGGAGCTATGCCGCTGACGAAAAAGGCGTTGACATCGTGAGTTTGATGCGACCTGAACCCCCGTCAAGGACGGTGAAGGTCTGGCGGGGTCAAGCCACATACGTCATGGCGGAAACTGAAGCGGATCTCTGCAATTGGCTGGCAAATCGGCACGGAAAGAAGCCGGACGATTTCCAGGCCGAAGATGCCGCATTTGTGTGGCTTAAGTCGCCACCGATACCGTCAGCATATCCCGCAACCGGCAAAGCTTTGCGCGAATTGGTGGGTCAACAAGGCAAAGAATCCGAGGCCGTTCTGTCTGAACTGGTCGGAAAGCGTCCTGATAAGCTGGTCGTCGCCCTTGGGATGGCGACGACGCATGGCCCCGCTTTGGCAGGTGTTGTTGTGCCAAAGCCCAATAAGGCATCTCATGGTGCAGCCAACCCGCTGACGAAGGGTTTTCGCCCGGGAAAGGTTCCCGATGAAATCATACTTGGCCGATACCTCGGCGGGTCACGGGTGAGCCGGCGTTCCATTGATCGTGCCGACCCGGATTGGGTGCATGGGCGAGGTCACGACCCTCGCGCCGCGCAACTCCGACAGAAGACCGTCCTCATCATTGGCTGCGGGTCCGTCGGTGGTGGAATAGCTGTCCAGTTGGCACAGGCGGGGATAGGCCGCGCTGTCTTGGCCGATCCGGATATCCTGAAATGGCCGAACATCGGAAGACACGTTCTGGGTGGGTCAGCCGTAGGCCAAGCGAAGGCCGTTGCGCTCGCCGAAAAGCTGCGCATGGATTTTCCTCATATCGATGTCGTTGGATACAGGCTGGATGCGGATTCGTTGCTTCGTGAACATAGCGAGTTGGTTGCACAGGCGGATTTCATAGTCTCGGCGACAGGAAGCTGGAATGCAGACACAAGGATTGATGCATGGCAACGGACGGCCCAACGGCCTGCGCCCGTTCTTTATGGATGGCTCGAAGCGCATGCCAGCGCCGCTCATTCCGTCCTGATAGGCGGGCCACCTGAGAGCATTCGATCTGGATTTGACGGTACGGGGCTACCAAACTTCTCCGTGGCGACATGGTCGAACGAAGGCACCCGCCGTCAGGAACCGGGGTGTGGAGCTGTTTTTCAGCCATATGGCCCGGTAGAGCTGAACATGGCCAACAGCGTCATCGCAGACCTCGCATTGGATGCACTCCTTCAGCCATGTAGTGTGGCTGTCCACAGGGTGTGGGTGGCGCCGAAGAAGCGCTTAGATGCGGCGAACGGAAGCTGGTCGGACACTTGGCGGAACGATCCGCAATTCCGACCTGAAGGCGGATTTGTCTTTGAACGGACATGGCCAAAAGCAAACTCCGATGAAGGAGAAGCTGCGGCTGCATGATCGTTTTTCCGATAGCCAGTTCTGGTCAGCGCATCATTTTTACAGATGCCGTCCTCGATCATTTCCGGAAGCATAGCCAGTCCCGGAAATGGAGAGCAGAGGCGGGTGGGCAGCTCTTCGCCCGCTTCGAACTCCCCGACATCATTGTCGAAGAGGCAACGGGTCCGAGGCTTTGCGATTTGCGAACGCGGTTTTCTTTTCGCCCCAATAGAGCGGCCGAACAGAGGGAAATTGATAATCGACACAAGAAGGGCCTGCATTTCGTTGGTGACTGGCATACCCACCCCGAGGACATCCCCCAGCCATCTCACCTCGACATTTCCAGCATGCAGGAAACAGTGGCGAAATCTATCCATAGTTTGAATGGATTTCTCATGGTGATAGTTGGCACCAAAGAGTTTCCCGACGCACTGTCAGTCTCTTTGTGTGACGGAAAGACCATATGCTTTCTTAAGCCAGCGCTATGATTTTCAACGAACCTGTCGCAGCGTCGGACAGGTTGTCGCCTTGTTGAATTGAGGCCGCCTAAGCGGCGACCTCATCCGGGTTTTGCCGGCGTACCGCAGCGGCCTGCTCCCCATCCACGCGGTGTTTCCGAGCCGCAGGTTTCGCTCGACTCGAGTTCGAGTGCTCGACGCGGCCATTACCGCGGCCTTCGCCAGCCGGGCGGC